>OGGG01001470.1_pt1 | contig 18691 bp, 15 predicted proteins | sample 1571201 | NCBI WGS metagenome assembly OGGG01 (sample SAMEA2581946, study PRJEB24529) | metagenome | biome: Human gut stool | place: China | collected 2011 | reverse complement strand
TCCCCACCACTATTGTCCCATGTCTGTCCAGCCGCTGCCTGCTTTGACGGTTACGCAAATAGCGGCTGAAACACAACGTTCCAGCCGCTATTTTTCTGAAAAAGTTTCAGTAGCTATTTCCGTCGAACTGTGGTATATGTTTGTGCTGCAAGGAGGCGAGCGCATGAAATACAAACTGCTGAAAGACCTATATGACTGCTTCTATACCCCACCTGAACTCCCAACTCAGAAACAGGAAATTGAGGAATGCCATCAAGCACTGAGCGAGGTGCTGGGCAAACCAGAGCGTCGGCTGGTGCTCCAGATCATCGACGCCAAAGACCGTATTGCTGAGGATACCTCCATCGACAGCTTTATCGTCGGATTTGAACTGGCGTGGAAGCTATCTATAGAAATGAATCACTACGAAAACGAGCGCTCAGTCTCCTGCCGAACGGCAATGGAATTGAGGGCTCGTTTCACATCTGCAAGGGAGGAAGAGCAATGAAGAAGTTCGTCATAGCAACTATGATTGCCGCTTGTATCGCTTTGTGTGCCGCTGTATGGCTGCATGGCAACGCAGCCGAGGAAACACCCGTCCCGACCGCACAAACCGCTGTGAGCGCCAAAGAAGCGACCGTTGCGGAAATTGAGGAACCGGCAACACTGGCAGAGAAGGAAAAAAGAACGATTCCGCAACAAGAAGCGCACCAAGAAGAGCAACCTGAACCGGAGATAGGGTCTATTGAAACACCCGTAGCTTCCGAACTCCAGCCTTCCACTGGGCAGACACCTACTAAGAATTCAGTGCCGGAACAGACTCCACCTCAACCGCCTAAAGAACTGCAGCCCGGTGACAAAGTCTATGTGGCGGGCTTCGGCTGGGTAGAGTACGAGGGACCCAATCATTGTGAAGACGGCGCGGACATTTACGAAAACGGCAACAAAATTGGGATCATGGGGTGAAATTTGCGGAAAACATTCAAAATAGGGTCAAGCCGCTATTGACAATCAAACTTTCTATGCTATTCTATAATGATTTAACCTTGATGTTGAATGGGTGGCATGGGCGAGAAGGAGAGTATGTATGGCGTATGAGTTTGTTCGTGAGTCTGAGGCAAAGCAATATCGTTCGGATTGTTCGTATGTTCTGAAGGAAACCTGCGAGTTGCTGAAAAAGAGAGGCATTTCTGCGCAGTTTTCGCTTGTCGGAAGCGGGGCAAGGAATATGATCACGAGAAATGGAGATGGCCCGTATGACTTGGACTACAACCTTTTGGTCATGAAGGCAGATAACGAGTATCGCGACCCGCGATTGCTGAAAGACACAATTAGAAACGCCCTTAACAAAGCGGTGGGCGGAAAGTTCTTTTCGGATGCACAAGATTCGACTTCTTGTTTGACTGCAATATTGTATTTTGAGAAATCGCCAGATATCAAATTCAAGTTTGACGTTGCTATTACCACGAAAAATAAAAACGGGAATTACATGCGCTTGATTCATAACAAAAATGTGTATGCACTGGGCTGGGATCAATACACATGGAACGAAGTGCCGAACTCTCATCAAGTGAAAAATAAGGCGGATAAACTAAAGAAAAAGGGAGTATGGCAAGAGGTTCGGGGCAAGTATCTTGAGAAGAAAAATATGTATCTGTCTTGGCAGGATCATAACCACCCATCCTTTGTGGTGTATGTGGAAGCGGTGAATGAAATTTACAACAGATATTTCGATAGGAGAGTGGTACCCTGTGAAATTGTTTTTCGATTTTGATGATGGCGACTTCGCCATGAGTATTTCTGATAGCATGGCGATGGACTCCGATGGGGATCTCGTGATGCGCATGGGCGATCACATGGCGATGGATATGGACACCGGCGATATTCACATGATCTCATCGTGGCCTGATGATGACGAGTGAGCCATAGGCAGCAGCTCAGCGCTTGAGCCGCCATAGACAAGGAAAACATTTTTAAAACCCCAGACAAAAAACAGCGGGACAGGCCGTAAAGGCTTGTCCCGCTGTCTATGTCCTATGGCAGATATTCTTCCGTGACCCGATACCGGCTGATGCCGAAAGCATTGCTTCGCTCCATGATCTCCGGCGGGATCTTGGGCAGGTATTTCTTGCTGAAGCTGGTATCTCCGAAGTAGGCGTCAAAGTTTGCCACCGGCAGAACCACCCATTCACAATCATCCTGCCGGTTGGCGAGGTAATAGCGGGTCAGAGTACAGACAACCTCAGATGGAATTTCCTTCGGAAGCGCCGCGTTCACTTTCTCTGCCAATTCAGGCGGTAGCTCCGGTCCCTCTTTGCGCAGCGGGCCAAGCTCCAGCGCATCGGCAAGGACATCATCAAAGCGTATCGTCCAGGCGCCCTTGGTTTGGGGTGCAAAAATCGGGATCTGATACTGTATCACCTTGCTTCGCCATGCGGCAGCGAACTTTGACTGAATGACCTCCGCATACTTGAGCGAGGTGCTGCGCACCTTTTCCGGGTGCGTCAGCATGAAGTCTGCGGCGCGGAGGACATGGCGGAGAAACCAGCCGGTCCCGTCCGCATCCACCAGCTCCGGGAACTCCGTATGCAGTTCCGAAAAATCCGTCTGGAACTGCCATTCCTTGTTCGGTGCACGCTTCCCGTCCTCCGGCACACTGCACCAGGCGCAGAGCGCACGGCGGGCATAGTCAATTCGATTATGCGGATCACCCGAAATGACCGCGCCGTCCTTGCCATGGAACAGATATCCGCGAGCCAGAATGGTCAAAATCCGTGCCATCCCCTCAAACTCCAAAATCGTGGCAAAGGTGAAGCGGCCCAGCCATGTCGTGTCGCTCTTCTTGCTGGCGGTATAGGAAACCGTTCCGGTATACGCGCAGAATTCCTCCCATTCGTTAATCATCCCGCACCTCCAGGACATTCTTCTCGATGTACTCCGGCAGCAGATCCCACAGCAGGTCACGCCTGCCGAGGGCCACCACATAGCGCACGGCCAAAGCCGGTCTCACAATCGCGGTCAGCAGCTCCCGGCACCTGGCCGTCACGGCATCACGGTAGCTCCGGGAAGCGGACTTGTCCGCAAAGGCTCTCATCATAGCAGTGAAGGCTTCCGAGTCGCTTTCGCGGAACAGCTGCTTTTTCTCCCTGCCGGTGTTCTCGTCCTCCATATCACAGACAATGTCTCCCAGGATGCGGTAGCCGCCGAAGCGGAAATCGGTCAGCAGGTCGTAAACATCCTCAAACTCCGGCTCCGGCAGCCATTCCCGCAGGAAACGCTCCCGTGCATCCTCGTCCATGAGGTGCCAGGCCTGTTCCCGCATGGCCTGCCGTAGAGCGGACACCTTTTCCGGCGGCAGACTACCAAACAAGGCGTACAGCTCGTCGGGATCATATTCATTCTCCTGCCCTCTGGCATACAGAATGCGCTCCACATCGTTCTTCCGCTTTTTCTCCTTCACCGGAATGTGGCAGGCCCGGATACGGGAGAGACAAGCGTCATAATCCCGCAGCAGCGCGTCCACTGTCGCCAGCTTATCGGAATTTAACTGCTCCTTCCAGTCCGACTGCCGGGCAAAGGAAAACAGCTCCTCGTCCTTGGCGGGCCTTGCCTTGATACGCGGTGTGTTCTTTTTCAACTGCTGCGCCAGATACGGCAAACGCTCCACATTGGAGTCCACCTTGCTCCAATCCACCTTCTTGAAAAACGACTTCACCTTGACCGCATGGGTAGGCTCGTACCAGGCACGCCGGGTCTCCATCTCCTCTACCAGCGTTTTATATTTGAGGAAGTCGCTGCGCTTGACGGTCTTATGGGTCAGATACTCATCCAGATCAGGGCGGATGCCGCTCTTGGCCGAGTCGATCTCCAGCCCGGTGAGAATGGCCAATGTCTCCGTCTCCTCCCGGCAGCGCTCCCGCTCCTCGGCGTCGGAGTTTTCGTTGTAGGCAATGATGCTGCGGTCCAGTGCGGCGTTACAGATCTGGCCGACGCGGGAGGAGAAGGTGCTGCGGACGGTTTCAAAGCGAGCCTCCCAGTCGTCGGCATTGCGGATCTGGGGCTGGGCCGTGGGGATCATCAGCAGCGGCAGGTTGTGCGACCGGGAAAATACGCTCCGCAGCCGCGGAGGATCGTGATGGATGTTTCGCTCCACGCATTCGTTCAAAATGGGATCACTGATTGTCTTGATCATGTCGCCGTCGTAGTCGGCACCGCCCAAACGCTCCGCGGCGAGTGAAGTGTAGCCAACCATAACAACATCCGTCAAATGGCCGAGATACTGATCGCGTAGACTTTTACTGTCTTCAAGAGGATAAAGCTGCATTTCTTCATTCCGGGCAATGTGCGGATTGCGCAGCAGCGTGCAGACATGACCGGATTGGTAAGCCGCACCCGGAGCAAAGAAATTCTGATGGTTTAACTCCAGCCCCCAGCGAAAATTGATAAAGGTGTTCGCTTTTTTACTTGTTCCGGTTTTCGTAACAGGCAGGCAGTTCAGAAAATCCAGCAGATCCCCGGAAAGATATCGGTTGTCTCCCGCCGCAATCAGCCGACCGACGGCGTACTGTTCTACGATCTTGTCCGCTTCGGCCTCTAACCGTTTGGCATAGACCGGTTCATTGATGAAACGTGGATTCTTTTTCAGAACGGCAGCAAGGATCTGGTCTCGGCCCCGGTGCCGTTCCCACCAGCTGACCCGCTCAAACTTCTCCAGAAAATAATTCTGCCGAAACGACTCGTCGGCGCAGAAGCTGTAATACGCCAGCTCCGTCTGCTTGGTGAGCCAATTTCGCTCGTCCGTCTCTGGGCTGTGATCCCAGCCGTCCGGCAGATCGGCGGGGCGGAACTCATCCGCCTTGAGGGATACCGTATTCAAAAACTGATAGTTCAGTTCTGTCGTTTTCTCCGGCTTTTCCTTGCTGACATTCGTGATGTACAGCGCGTGGCGGTACTTGCGGAACACCACCCAATAGTCTTCCCAGCTCATACCGCTTCCGGTCAGCCAGCCGCAGCCCTTGAACATACTCTTGGTAAGGATAATATCGACCTTCTGAATCGGATGCTGCACGCCCCACAGATCGGTGATGGTGTCCGCACCGCTGCGGTCAAGATAATCCTTGAAATCTACCTCATGCAGCATACCCTTCACATATGGCATACGGATCTGAAACGAGGTGTGGACTTTCTTCCCGCATAGCTTCTCGTCAACAAGCCGGGCGTATTGTTTGGAGATCAGGCCCTCGCCGTCGAAGCAGGTGACCTCGACATCGGCCATCGTTTCCACCCGGTGATATTTGCGGGTGCTGTTCTGCGTGCCGTCGTCCTCCACCGTGATCACCTCTGTGGGCGGGGGTGTTCGTACCGGATTGTCAACGACCACTACCCGGTGGGGCCAATCAATGCCGATGCCGTCAATGCGGATACCGCTGGACAGCATCAGTCCGTTGTAGGCATAGAGTTTACTAAGCTGACAGTCACCGATGGTCATATCCATCATGATGCGGCGGCGCACGGCATCATAAAAATCCTCCCGGATGAAGGACAGCCGTGCCTGTCGGCTCATGCTGCCCGAACGCTCAAAGGCGAGGTATCGATGCGGGCCGGAGCCAAAATCAAGGCTCACGCCCTCGGGACGGAACAGGGCCTTGGCCTTCTCCTGTCGGATCAGGTGTTTCTTCCTGGCACCGCTCCGGTCAAAGATGCCGGAGAAATCCATATAGAAAATGATGTCCGAGAGGTCGGTCACCAGCTGCCCACTGGGAGCTCCAGTGAAAGCATCGCCGTGCAGCACGCACATGACCTGATAGAATAGTGCGTTATCGTCCTGCTCATGGGGCGCGGAAAGTGATTTGCATTTCTCTGTCTCAGCAGCGCTGAGACGGAAGGTATATGTCCCGTCCTGCTGCCTGCCATAGCTGATCACAGCTCTGGCGGACAGCTCGTAGATCCTGTATTTTACCAGCGGCATCGGCTCACCTCCTCATGCTTCTATTCTATCATAAGGTTCCAAATTTGCAATATGGATACTGCTCCCACTTTTTCAGTGGGAGCTTTTTGCTTGCAGCTCTCAACAAAAAATTATAAAGGAGGAATCCAATGCAAGAATCTACATTCACCAACTATGACCAGCTGCCGCTGTTTCTCAATGCGAATACGGTGGCGCAGGTGCTGGGCGTGTCCATCTCCAGCGCCTATGAGCTCATGCACGAGACGGGCTTCCCCGCGCTGCGGATAGGCAGCCGCATCGTGGTACCCAAAGAAGAGTTCCGCCGGTGGGTAGATGCGCAGACAGGAGGTGATGCCTGATGTTCCGGCGTTGGCCTAAGCGAGATCCGAACAAGTATTACTACCTCGTGCCAAACGAGGTGTTCAACCTCGGTCTCAGCTCGCATGAGATTGCCGTCTACAATTACCTTCTGCGCTGCGAGGATCGCAGGACCTACCAGTGCCATCCCAGCTACCGCACCATCGGAAAGGCGGTGCAGCTGAGCGAAAACACCGTGCGGAAGTATGTGGCCGGTCTGGAGGAGAAGGGGCTTATTCACACCGAGCCCAGTACCATCACCACAAAGGACGGCCGCGTGCGCAACGGAAGTCTCATCTACACCATCCGCCCCATTCAGGAAGCACTGGAGCTGAACTATCAGCGGCAGTTCCTGCGGGCGGAGCGTGACATAGAGCGGGCAAAGGCAGAGAAACGGCTGGCCGAATTGAATCGGCAGAACAAAAAGGAGGAAAGCGCATGATGCAGCAGCTTGCAAACTTTATCGTAGACCATGACCCGATGATGGTTCTCCAGCGCACGCACGACACGGTGCGCTACATTCGGTGGGAGTGGAACAAGGAACATGCCGACCCCATTGATGAAGAAGAACTTCGCCTGTTCCTCTGCGATGAACACTACGGCGATCTGACCGATGTGCAAAGAGCCGTTGCCCGTCGATGCAGGGACGAGATGCGGAGTGTCTATGCGGAGCTGTGCGTGCGCTTGCTGCAAAGTGAGATTATGCTGGAGCGTGGCATGGTGCCGGACAGCAGCACCTACCGCAGCGTGTTCTGCCCGGAAGCGGGTGATGCGCCGTGGATGCTTGACCGGGCGGGATGACCGAAAATCGGACCGATTTGCCGCCGACGAAAGAAAAGCAGGAGAAAGGACCGGGGTCGTAAACGCCCCGGTCCGTCCCACAAATGCCCGCAGTGCGGGCATTTTCAAGGGTTTGTGACCGGGGACAGAGGAACGCTCCTTTCGGGAGTTTGTACCCTGTGGAACGCTCCGAGTTCCAGTTTCCTCAGTGTTTTCAAGGGTTTCCGCCGACGCTCTACCGGCCCCATGCCCCGATTTTGATCCAATTTACACCTAATTTGCACTTCAAAACGCAGAAAAAGAATTGAGAAAAGCAATAGCTATTTCACGAGAAGTGTGGTAGTTGTTTGTGTTGCAAAAAAATCTCAATCAAAGGAAGTGAAATACATGGCAAAACGAAGACCAGCCGGTGACGGCATGGTGCGCAAGCGGGAAGACGGACGCTGGGAAGGGCGTATCGTTATCGGCCACAAAGAAAACGGCGAACCACTGTTCCGTCATGTCTACGCCAAGACGCAAAAGGCACTGTTGGACAAGCTCCACCAGAACATCGAGTGCTACCGTGATGTGGAGTTGACCGAGGACAGCCGGATGACGCTGGGCCAGTGGCTGGACCGCTGGCTCACGGAGTACAAGGCGGGTACGGTGCGGCCCGGTACCCTCGAGGGCTACCGCCGCTACATCGAATACTACATCAAGCCGCAGCTGGGCGACAAGCAGATATCCCTCATCTCCCAGCAGGACATCCAGCGGATGTACCGCCGCCTGAAAACGGAGGGGCGCATCCACGAACATCCCGAGATGGGGCATCAGCTCTCTGACTCCATGGTGCGCCACATCCATACCACCCTCCACGCTGCGCTGAAAGACACGGTGCAGGCGCATGTCATTCCAAGGAATCCCACCGAATGTACAACGGTGCCCAAGCCCAACTACAAGCCCAAGCGCATCCTCACCCGTGCGGAGCTGGACGCCTTCCTCGCGGTGGTGGAGCAGGACGAGGTGTGGCGGGACTTCTTCCAGACGGAGCTGATGACCGGCCTGCGCCGCGGTGAGATCTGCGGACTGCAATGGAGCGACTTCGACGAGGAGAGCGGTATGCTGAAGGTGTGCCGCACCCTCCACAGCCAGCGGAAGGGCGAGTACACCGTCGGTGAGACAAAGACCAATCAAGGTATGCGAACCATCATCCTGCCGCACAGCGTGACTGAAATCCTGCGGCGGCGCAAAGCGGACGCCATCAGCAAATGGATTTTCCCAGACCCCGTGAAGCCGGAAAATCCAGTCGACCCCAATGCGGCCTATCGCCGCATGAAGACGCTCCTTCAGCGGGCGGGACTGCCCAGCATCCGCTTTCATGATCTGCGCCACACCTTCGCCACCCACGCTCTCACCAGCGGCGTAGATGCCAAAACGCTGTCCGGCATCCTGGGTCACACCAATGCGTCGTTCACGCTGGACACCTACACCCATGTCACATCAGATATGCAAAAGCAGGCTTGCGGCATCGTAGGCGGCTTCATGGAAGATATCTTCGGAAAGGAGTTGAAACCGTGGCAAGAAAGCGAAAAGCCGGAGATGGAACGGTAAGGCAGCGCAAGGACGGACGGTGGGAAGGTCGCATCGTCATCGGCTACGATGACAACGGTTATCCCAAGACGAAAAATGTCCTTGCCAAAACCAAGAAGGAGTGCGTCGAAAAACTTCAAAAGCTCAAAGAAGCGTGCGGCGGGCTGAAACCGGAGAAGGTGCGGCCCGAGATGCCCTTCGGGGATTGGCTGACATACTGGTATGAGAATCACTCCAAGCCAAAGATCCGCCCCACCACGCAAGAAACCTACGAGAGCCGCATCCGCTTGCACATTATCCCAGAGATTGGGGACATTCCACTGAACAAGCTGACGCAGAATGACCTGCAGCAGTTCTATGGTCGGCTCAAGAAAAGCGGCCGGAAGCGCTTCACCGACAAGTACGGCGAAGGGCTGTCCGACCGAATGGTGCGCATGTGTCACGCCACCTGTCGCTCCGCGCTGGAGAAAGCGGTGCAGGATGGACTGATCCGTGTGAACCCGGCCATCGGCTGCAAGCTGCCACCGAAGAAGGCACGGGAGATGCAGGTGCTGACGCGGGAGGAGCTTCAGCGGTTTCTCATTCAGGCAAAGTTCGAGGGCTACTACGAAGTGTTCCTTCTGGACTTGGCGACAGGTTTGCGCCGGGGCGAACTCATGGCACTGCAATGGGATGACCTAAACTTCAAAACCGGTGTGTTGAATGTGAATAAGCAGGTCTACGATGTGCGTGGCCAGCTTCAGATCAGCACGCCCAAGACGAAGAACTCCGTCCGCAAGATTGTCCTGCCGCCCGCTGTGGTAGCGGTGCTGCGGGAGTACAAAGAGACAGCGGACTCCCGCTGGATGTTCCCATCCCCAGTGAAGGAGGACTGCCCTATCACGCCCGGCGTGGTGCGTCGCAGATTGCAGCTCATCTTAGAACACGCAGGCTGTAAGCATGTGAGGTTCCACGACCTTCGCCATACTTTCGCAACGCTGGCGCTGGAAAACGGTATGGATGTGAAAACGCTCTCCGCCATGCTGGGCCATGTGTCGGCGGCGACCACGCTGGACATCTACACCCACATCACCGACGATATGCAGCGAACAGCCGCCGCCAATATCGACCGGGGAATCGGCAAAGCAGCGCCGCCGGAAGGCAGTTCGGAGCCGGGGCGGGAAACTGCCCCCGACCAGCCGGATAAGCCGAGAATGACCGATTTCAAGCCTGTCATGAGCCGACGCAGGGCAGGTACCGGATGTATCACGCAAATCAATGACCACCTCTTCGAAGGCCGCTACTCACCCATGTGGATCGACGGCAAGAAGCACTCCCGTAACGTCTACGCTCACACCAGAGAAGAGTGTGAGGAGAAGCTCAAGGCGCTGATCATCGAGATGAAAACTGAACTCGCGGAGCTGAAGCGCCAGAAGGCGGAGGGGACGCTTCCGTTGCAGGAGATAGAGAAGGATAAAAAGAAAGACCGGAAGAAAGCGAGATGAGCATGTAGCGACAAGAAAAAAGCACCACCAGGTATACAGCAATCAGCATACCTGATGGTGCTTTTTGAAAAGCGCGAGATAACAGTCTAAATAGAGTTTTAATTGAGCCTAACAATTAGAGCGTTCCATCAATCGTAACAACATTTCTAAGCTGAATATTATGATGGAGGAAATTCTTATAATCGAGTTGCTGCGCAACCTCATCATAAACAGGGGCCTTTCCGTTTGGGTCCCTGATAGTCAGGAGAAGGCAGTATTCTTGCGACAGTTGATAGTTTCGGGCGCGAGCATCTTGCTCAATGAAGTCTCTATAGAGTCCCTCAATCTTCAGATACCACTTTCTGTCGCCGCGCAAATAACGTTGCCTGTTCGATGTAGTCATTTCAGATAAATCAATGGCATACTTTTTTACGGGGTGGAATTTCTTTCCGTACTTTACAAGTGTACACTCTCGTTCAAAACCAGTGAAAGGATGTGCTCCTTTTACACGTGCACTATATAGACTCTCAAGCAAAATGTTCTGAGGCTCTTCTAACCCCTTTGGATTCTTGATACCCTTTTTCGATGTATCGCGATCAGTTTCGGTTTCATAGGTACCAAAGAGAATGTCAATATTAGATTGGCAGTACTCTCCAGCTTGCTTATCGTCCAGCAAAGATTTTGTAACCAAAGTGACTATAATCTGACCAACGAAATTTCCATCTTTATCCACCAAACTTTCAGGAAATGGAAAATCGAACATCTCGATAAAACTTCCTTTTTCGAGTGTGTCTCTCAGAATCAGAGTAATTTCATCTTCTGAATTATAAAGCATCTCTTGGACACTTGAAGGCGCACCAAATCCCATTTGAGTTACTTTATCGGTCATTGACATGGAATTGTTAGCAGGATACTTGGCATTATGAATCAAAAGAGCCCGAATCAATAATGGATCAAATTCCTCTTTGACCAAATGGGTTAATTCTGCAGCCATACGAGAAACCCAAGGCGTAGAGAAGCTTGTTCCGACATTGTAGGCAGGGGTGCCATCAATCGAGAAAGATTTGATTCCTGTTTTTTCGAGTTTACCAGCATTCATACCGGCGTTTCCGCCATAAAACACAACATCAGGTTTTACAATACTGCCTGGTCCCGGGCCAATCCTTGTGAAGGGGGAAGGTGCATCTACTTCCGCGTAGTCATAAGGCCCTTTTGCATGTGCTAAAGAGCCGACTACAACAGAGCGAACGGAATCAGCCGATTGGGCAATTCTACTTTTTGGCAACTGTCGAGTAAAGTTGGTACAATTACCTGCAGATTTAATAATGAGAACATTGTTTTCGTCTTGAATATTATCAAGCGCCATTCCAAAATCAGAAAAATCATCCAGACTTGATTCAATACTTGTTCCAAGAGAAAGATTCCACACTTTAATGTGCCGGTTTCGTTCTACAGCCTCTCGAATGTGCTCAACAAGATCATCTACATAGATAGTTTGCTTAGAACTATCGGGATATACTGCTGCATCAAAGAGATGGACACCCGGCAACATCGTGGTTGATAATCCATTTAGTTCATCACCGTACTCGATAATTCCTGATACAAAACTACCGTGTGAAGGATCTTTGTATTGATCGGGATAGCTGGTGAATGAATCTGCCGTTTTCCACGCACTCAAATAAGGATTATCTGCAATTCCGGTATCCAAAATACCAACAACAGGATATTCTATACCTTCAATTGGAGCCTTCGCTACGATTGTTGTAGGTGATGTGAGGGTGTCGAGAGTTACAGAAATGGGAAGCATTTTCTCAACAGTGTAGATTCCTTCAAAATCTTCTAACAAGTTCAGTTGTTCCATGCTATCGATACAAACTCTATACACCGTCATATCAGGTGTAAATTTTGTTTTTTGTTCAATAGCGATTCCAGCAGCTGCACACTGTTGCTCGAAAACTATTTTCGTTGCGCAATTTAAATCATAATTATTATAGTTTATCAGCCGGACTTTATAATAACGGATGCTTGCATCGAATTTGTCTACTGCGGGATAGAATGGTTCGATATCTACAATCGAGGAAATCAGTTTCGCACGGGTCTCAGTGTCAGAAAGCGCGCGGTCAATGGTTTCTAAAGTTGATTCACTTGAAACCATCGTAAGCAGACAACGATTTCCAGCGAATCCAAGAACATTGCTACCGTTTTCGTCTATATATAACCCCGTAATTTCGCTGCGATGGGATTTCGCAATTGCCTTTTCTTCCAAGGTGGTACATACCACCAGAGGCAGTTTCTTCTCCTGGCTCTGCCGTTCGCGGAAAACTGTAATGACATCACCCACACTACTGGTTAGGGCAGAAGACTTAGCAGTCAGGGCATCGCCTGTTAAAACCCAACTTGGAGGAGCAGAATTGCCTCCCCCTTCAGTAGAACGATCATCATAGTCTTTTCGTTTCTCGAAAAACTGAATTGGTAAATGTTTCTTTGCCACTATTGCTCATCCCCTTTCAAGCCAATACAATTACGTACTTGACGTACTGAAATTCCAAAATATTCAGCAATTGTTCGTTGGGCAATTCCGCATTTCAAAAGGTAATGAATTAATTCGGGCCTTTCCACATTGCCGTGCCGTTTAAACAAAAGAATTTCTATCAAAAAATCAATAGCACTTACATCATTTTGGTTTAATATTAGTTTTTGTTTTACAACGTTTTGTCCGAGAACCTGAATGTCCGAATATGACAATCCCTGCATCTGTTTAAAGATAGTTTTCATATGCTTATCTGCAATATCATCAGTGTTCAGCGTCGCTGTAATTTTAGAGAAATAAAGCTGAATCTCAGTAATTGCAGGTTTCGGAACTTCGATAACGGTTTGAAATCTTCGCCAAATAGCATCATCAAGCAATTCTTGGTGATTAGTGGCTGCAATCAACACCCCGTGTTGACAATAGGTATCCATATTTTGCAACAGGCTATTTACGACCCGCTTTAATTCGCCTAATTCGTGCTGGTCATCTCGCGCTTTTGCAATTGCATCAAACTCATCCAAAAAAAGAACACATGGCTGTCGATTTGCAAAGTCGAATACCCGCCTTAAGTTTTTTGCAGTATTTCCTAACAAAGAAGAAATCAATGCGTCCAATCTGGCGGTTACAAGTGGTAACCCTAAACGATGCGCAAGATAATATGCTATACTGGTTTTTCCGCATCCCGGAGGGCCATACAGAAGCAGAGACATATTAAACGGCATCCCCATGTTGTCTAATTTATCCTTGATCTTAATTGTGTTTTCAAAGTCTATTAATCGAGCCTGTATAGCTGGCGATAGGATAATTTCAGGCTGAGCTGGACAATAGTCAATGTCTACAATTCCCATGCGACTCTCTTGATCTACCGGAGGTGCGACAAGTGCATCGGTCATAGCAGATCCATTGTTTTTTTTTGCAAGAAGTGAGTCTATTCGTTTGCTTGATTTTAGATCACCATCATCGGCCAATTTCTTAGATAAAAGCAAAGCATAATTCTTGACTTTATCTTTGTCCCGGTCTAAGCCAGCTTCAATAATTCTTAATATTTCAGAATAAAACATTTGAGTACCCTCCTGTGCGTATTATTTTAACACATGCACGAAACAAAGTCAATATAAATCGTACCAAAATGCAAAAAAGCGTAACAAAATACGCGGAACTGTATCAAATTGGTTGAAATCGTCATGTTGACTCTTAGAAAAAGTAAAGTGCGGATTCCCGGAGCAAAGTCCGGGGATCCGCACTTTACTAAACTCTATTATCACAGATGTTAACGCAAAAAGTGCGCCGCAATAAACAAGGAATAAGCAAAAGCCTCTGAAATCAACCGATTTCAGAGGCTTTTGCATTGGGGTGCATATTTCCGCCCAAGGGGTTCACTCCTGGGCGTTAAGGGGGGGATTGGGGACTTGGGATGTTCACCATCAGAGTTAAGGTTCGATAATGCCGTCATAGTCGTCTTCGTCGGTATGAATCTCATGCGAGCAATTAGAACAGCTCCAACAGTCGCCATCCCAATACATGATTCCATTACATTCGGGGCAATCCTTGTACTTTTCGGCCTCCGGTTCAATTTCGCCAGAACAGTAAGGGCAGTGTGTGTACTCCGATTCATCATACACCTTGTCACAGTTAGGGCACATCTGCATTATTTTCACCTCCTTTATTATGCGTATTTTCTGTATCGCTGGTACAGGTGTTACAGGAGGGAGATGAAACGATTTCTAGCTCCGTAGAGGCTGCGGACTTAAATCCATCCAGAATTTCCTTGCCGTCTGCTTCATGCGCACGCTGGGCGGCCTTAACTTTGTGTTTGTCATACAGATAGTACCCGGTGCCGAATAGTACGGGAATGGCCAGCCCGATAGTCGTGCCTTTAAGCAGACCGCTTTTTTCTCCGATTTGTTTGCCGACTTGGTACCCTTCATATCTTCCTTCATCGAGAAAATAGGTCGCGATTTTCTTTACGCCTGTCTGCATGTCCCCGCCGATGTTTTTTAGTGCCTGTGTAATGTCTGGCGCGCTCTTACCGGTTGTCTCCATCAGATCATAAATCTCAGCTGTAGTATTCATCTTGGTGCCTCCGTTCATATGGTTTTAGGATAGGCATTTTCTCACCTTGCCCAGGGTGGCTCCTTTGTGGCAGAAGGGGCAGTGGAAGATTTGAAAGGAGAGGTGAATGCCACAGAGTTTAGGTTTGTTCCGGCGTGTCGAAATTTTTGCAGTAATGCCTGAATGCTGCAGACACATACTTTCCGGCACCCTTACCGTGAGTTGCCTTATCAAAGAACCCATAGTAGCCTGGGTCGGCATAAAGTTGGACCGATTGCCGCATAAGCTCCTTCGGGGAAATGAACGATTGGTTGTAGAGTTTTGCGTAAAAGTTATAAATTTTATCAACAACGGACTGTACCTCGTACGACCACGGCTTGTATTTTTGCTTGCCGAAGGAAACAATTTCCTCAAGAGCATCGTTTAAGACTTTGTCGGGGCCTTTGTCGATATTATCTTCAATGTACTTGTTAACCGCTTGCTGGATAAATTCTGCCGCCCCCGGAAGCTTATACTCGGCTTCGATTTCTTCGGCACCTTTGCTCCCAGGTGCTATTAGGAATGAGGCAATCATCAGTCCAGAGACCGCATTGGACAACAAGGGACTCGCGAGCTCGTGGAATGCCTGAACAGCCGTCTGAACAGGATCTTCATCATAAGCCAGACCGTTCTTATAAAGGTCAAGTACGCTTTCAAATGCCTCAAACATATGCTCAAATTCTTCGTCCGTGATGGGGCAATCTCCGGGTTTGGTTTCATCATTTGCAAATTGCCGAGTCACGGCTCCCAGGACCCCAAAGGTGTCGTTGAAGGTGGCACCCATCATAGCGGCTTGTGAATGAAGCGCCTTTGGAGTAAGGCCAGTTTCCTTCATGAGATTGGCAATATTGATAAGGTTATCAATCTCCTGCCTTTTTTGCTCCAACTGCTTTACTTGAGTCTCGAGCGTTGTTGAAAAATCGTAGCAAGGGTCATCAAAGACAGCCTTTATCGCCTTCTTGTCATAACCCAGTTCTCTATAAAAACGGATCTGCCACAAGCGGTCAATGGCATCGTCGTCATACATCAGGTAGCCGTATTTGTTTCTTTCAGTTGGTTTAATGGCTACTCCATATTTCTCATATTCTTGAATCATACGAACAGTTAGACCAACGATATCAGCTGCTTTGGTTACTGTTTTCATCACCAACACCTCCCTACAATTAGAGACTAAGACACCACGAGCCGTGTTGTCAACAACTAATTTTATTTTCTTCAAAAAAATTGAACTGTGCGCTGTTTTGTTTAGCAGCGCACAGCTTTAGTTGATTATCCCCCAAAGTTGCGTTACATAGGAAGTTAGTCCACTGAACCCAGGTCGGTAGACGCATGTGTGCCAAAAGCAAAAAGAAAACCGTCAAAGAAACTGCTCCTTGACGGCTTATAATATATCCTCGGAAACCATTGGGCTGAAAGTGCTTGAAAGGAAATAAACAAGGACGGTTATTCTATCAAAATAACCGTCCTTTGGTCCGAGTGGAGCGATTCGAACGCTCGGCCCCGTGAACCCAAATCACGTGCGCTACCAACTGCGCTACACCCGGATATTCATTTTTCTGCCATGATACCACGGCAAGCGGTAAAAATAAAGATTTTTCTGTCTGTGGTCATTCCTGTGGTCAAAGCCGCTTTTGTGCCGTTTTCGACAACCGGTGGAAATCCCGTAAACGCAGGCGCCGCAAGGCTTTCCGGCGTTTCACCTTGCCCCGTCCCGGATACAGCCACGGCACACCCAAATGTGGCACGGTACCAACTCCGCCATACCCGGATAGGGGAGGGGTACGCCGCCCGATCACGGACGGCGTACCCTTACTATATCAGATTTTCTCCGGTCTTGCAAGGGGGAAATCAGCCGTTCAGAGCGGCCTTCAGAGCCGCCACACGGTCGGTAGCCTCCCAGCGCACGCCCAGATCCTCACGGCCCATGTGGCCATAGGCCGCCAGCTGGCGGTAGATGGGTCTGCGCAGATCCAAATCCCGGATGATGGCGGTGGGGCGCAGGTCAAAAACTTTCTCCACGGCCTCCTCCAGCTTTTCATCGGACACCACGCCGGTGCCGAAGGTCTCCACCAGCACACTGACGGGACGAGCCACGCCGATGGCGTAGGCCAGCTGCACCTGGCACTTGGTGGCCAGACCCGCCGCCACCACGTTCTTGGCCACGTACCGGGCGGCGTAAGCGGCGCTGCGGTCCACCTTGGTGGGGTCCTTGCCGGAGAAAGCACCGCCGCCGTGGGGGGCGCTGCCGCCGTAGGTGTCCACGATGATCTTCCGGCCGGTGAGGCCGGAATCCGCCGCCGGGCCGCCCTTGACGAAACGGCCGGTGGGGTTCACGTAATACTTTGTGTTCTCGTCCAGCATGTCCGCGGGGATCACGGCCTTGGCCACCTGCTCGATCATGTCCTCGCGGATCTGCGCGAGGGACACCTCCGGGCTGTGCTGGGTGGAAATAACAACCGTATCCACGCGGACGGGCTGATTGTCCTCGTCATATTCAACCGTAACCTGGCTCTTGCCGTCCGGGCGCAGATAGTCGAACGTGCCGTCCTTGCGAACGTCGGTCAGACGCTTTGCCAGCTTGTGCGCCAGAGAGATCGGCAGCGGCATAAGCTCCTTGGTCTCATCGCACGCATAGCCGAACATCATGCCCTGATCGCCCGCGCCGAGGGTGTCGGCATCGTCAAAGGAGCTGTTCACGCCCATGGCGATATCGCCGGACTGCTCGTCGATGGCGGTGAGCACCGCGCAGGTGTGGCCGTTGAAGCCGGACTCCGGCTTATCATAGCCGATGCGGCAGATGGTATCGCGGGCCACATGGGGGATGTCCACATAGCATTCCGTGGAAATTTCGCCCATGACCATGACCATGCCGGTCGTAGCGCAGCATTCACAGGCGACACGCGCCTTGGGGTCCTGCGCCAGAATAGCGTCGAGCACGCCGTCGGAGATCTGATCGCAGACCTTGTCAGGATGCCCCTCGGTCACGGATTCGGAGGTAAAGATTCTTTTTTGCATCTGGAGGTTCATTCTTCCCTGAAATTTTTGCATGCTTCTAACCTTCTCGATACAAAAAAGCGCCCTGCTGTCGACAGGGCACAAGGTTTTTGTCCTCATCTGTCGATAAAATCGCTGGAATTGGCACCTTGCAAATGCAGGTTGTCGGGCTTCATCGGGCCAGTCCCTCCGCCACTCTCGATAAGGTTATTGCATTGTGTCACTATCATAGCAGAATTCCGGAAAAAGTCAACAGGCTTTCAGGTTTTTTTCCGCACGCCGCAGGTCTCGGACACGATGAAGCGCGGCCGGTCCTGAATTTCCATATAGATATTGCCGAGATAGTAGCCGATGATGCCGAGGCCGACCATGATCAGGCCGCTGAGGAACAGCAGCAGGATCACGGCTCCCGTCAGGCCGGTGACGACACGGCCCATGGCCAGACGCACGATCGACACGATGCCGACGATAAGCGCAGCCAGGAACGACGCCGCGCCGCAGCCCGTGATGAGGTGCAGCGGCAGGGACGTGAAGGCCGTGATGTTGGAAAGTGCATATTTGATGAGCAGCCATGTCGACCATTTCGACTCGCCTGCGGCGCGCTCGCGCACCTCATAGGGCACCTCCGCCGTGCGGAAGCCGATCCAAGACGACAGGGCGCGGAAGAACGCGCGTTTTTCCCGCATGGACAGCAGCACATTCACGGCCTTGCGGTCGAGCAGCTTGAAGTCCGAGGCGCGCGTCATGTCGATGTGCGTCGCCTCGCTGATAAGACGGTAGAACGTCTTCGCGGCCACGCGGTGAGCCAGCGACTCCTCGCCGCGGTCCGTCTTCACGCCCTCGACGACCTCGACGCCCTGCTCCCACAGCCGGTCATGCACGGCGATGGCGGCGGAGAGGGCCTCCGCCCGGTATTCCTCGGTTTTGTCCCCGGCGATGGAGCTGAACTTTACCGTCATGGTGCCGGCGGGCGAATAGGTG
>OGGG01001461.1_pt1 | contig 18782 bp, 16 predicted proteins | sample 1571201 | NCBI WGS metagenome assembly OGGG01 (sample SAMEA2581946, study PRJEB24529) | metagenome | biome: Human gut stool | place: China | collected 2011 | reverse complement strand
GGCGGCCAGCGTGGAGGGACGGAGCGGCAGCGTCCAGCTTACCCTTTCTGCTGATGTCTACCGCTACGCCGTTTATTATGCTCTCTGCCAGGAAACGGATGAATACGGCAAGCTCCAGAGCTATCTTTGCGATACCGATCCCCAAACCAGCCTGCTGCGCAGCGTTATCTCCAACTACTCAGATACTGACGACCCGGACGAGCCCACGCCCCCTCCCGGTGAGACTGCCCTCAAAATCACCAAGTACGAGGCCGGTACCACCGTCACCCTGGCTGGGGCGACCTTCGAGGTGGTGGGCCCGGACGGAGACACTATCGGCATCTATACCACGCCGGAGTCCGGTTCCATAACCATCCCCCTCACTGAGGTGGGCAATTACACCATCTATGAACGAGTGCCCCCGGAGTACCACTTGTTGGATGAGGAGCCGGTCAAGCAGATCACTGTGAAGTATGGCGAGGTGGCCGAAGTCGCCTTTGAAAACGAACCATACGGCGACCTGCGCATTGAGAAGGTTGACGGGGCCACCGGAGCCAGCCTGGCCGGGGCGCGGATTCAGGTCAAGCACATTGAGAGTGGCGCGACCTATACCGGCATCACCGGCACCGGAGGTTCCTATACCTTCACGGAGCTGAAGCCGGGGGCATACGAAATCCGGGAACTGTCCGCCCCAGAGGGTTGGCAGCGGGATCCCCAGACCTATACCACCACTGTGGTGGCAGGGGACTGCGTCACCTATACCCTGAAGAACGAGGCCCTGCCCGGCCTGAAGATTATCAAGTACGACCGAGAGAGCCATGAGACCATGTCCGGCGTCACCTTCCGTATCTGGTGGGATGGGGAACTGCTGGGGGACTATGAGACGGACGCCCTGGGAGAAATCCTGCTCACCAACTGCGTGCCGGGCACCTACCGCGTCCAGGAGGTGGACACTGGGGACAGTGGACATCTGGTGGATTCCACCCCGCAGGAAATTGAACTGAAGGCCGGAGACAGTATTAAGGAGCTCTACTTTTTTAACGACCAGAAGCCCGGGATCTGGCTGGTCAAGGTGGACAGCGCCGACCCGTCCAAGGTGATCCCCAACGCCAGGTTCCGCATCGAGGCGGTAGACGGATCGTGGGGCCCGGCGGAGTTCACCACCGACCAGAACGGCGAAATCGACCTGTCTGAACTGCCCACCGGAGCTTATGTGGTGACGGAACTGGACTGCCCGGGCTACATCATCGATGAGGCCCAGCGCATCATCCAGATGGAGGCCAACCAGACAGCCCGTTTTGTGTTCACCAACTCCGTCCAGCCCTCCCTGCATCTCATCAAGCTGAGTTCGGACGGCTCCCGGCTGGCCGGGGTGACCTTCCGCATCGCCAAAATCGAGGACGGCAGCCGGTATCTGGACCGTACCACTGATGAAAATGGAGAGATCCTGATCTCCGGCCTGGAGCCGGGGGTGTACTCGGTCAAGGAGCTGGACACCACCTCAGACCACATCAGCGACCCGGTGGAACGCCATGTGGAGCTCTTCCCCGGCAAGACCTCCACCATCATCCTGGAGAACGACATCCGCCCCAACCTGACGGTGGTGAAGCGGGATGCCGACACCGGGGAGCCCGTGCCGGATACCGTATTCCTGGTGGAAGCGGCGGACGGCCACAGCGTGGATGAAATCAAGACCGGGGCAGACGGAACGGCAACCCTGGAAAATCTGCTGCCCGGGGTGTATCAAATTTCAGAAAAATCGGTTCCCTCCCCTTATCTCATGGATGCGGAGCCCCAGTTGGTCACCCTCTATCCCAACCGGAACCACACCGTCTATTTCGAGAACCACAAAAAGCCCACCCTTACCATCCAGAAGGTAGACAGCATCACCGGCAGCCCCATCCGGGGGGCCAAATTCCAGCTCTGGTACGGCAGCAATGGCACCGACACCGGCGAGCTCAACAACCTGGGGATCTACTTCACTGACGCCAGCGGCCAGATCGTGTTGGAGGGCCTGCGGGACGGCTGGTACCGGGTGACGGAGCTGGAACCCGCCCCCGGCTTCACCATCAAGGAGCCTGCCACCCAGGAGGTCTATATTGAGGGCGGCGGAAACAAGTCTCTGACATTTGAGAACGTCCCCCTCAACGCCATCGTGGTACACAAGACGGACAGCGTCACTGGCGAGGCCCTGGGCGGGGCCACCTTCCAGCTCCGCTACCTGGGAGGCGCCTCCGGTACCGGCGGCACCGTGATTGGACAGAAGGTGACCGGCTCCAACGGCATGGCCATCTGGACGGGCCTGAAGCCAGGATCGTACATCGTGGAGGAGGTGGATCCGGCGGACGGGTACAGCATCATCCAGTCCTCCGAGACCGTCTACCTGGCAGACAACGGGGAGCAGAGCGTCATCACTGTCCGCTTTGAAAACATGCCGGACGGGAACCTCCTGATCCGCAAGGTGTGCTCGGCCAACCCCAGCGTGACCCTGCCTGACGCAGAGTTCAAGGTCACCTATGCGGACGGCACCCTCATTGGGGACTCCAACGGCATCTACCGGACGGACGAAAATGGTGAGATCCTGATCTCCGGCCTCCAGCCCGGAAAGAGCGTGGTGGTGACGGAAACCCAGGCCCCTCCGGGCTACCTCATCGATACCCAGGCCCAGACCGTGCAGATCAAAGAGGGCCGGACGGTCAGCCTCAATTTTAAGAATCAGCCGAAGGGTGAGCTGATCATCCAGAAACGGGACAGCGCCACGGGCCAGCCTCTCGCCGGGGCCCAGTTCCGAGTGACGACGGCCGCCGGCTGCGAGGTGGGACTGGACGGGGTAATTGGCGATTCCACCCTCACCCAGAACGGTATTTTCACCACCGACAGCAGCGGTGAGATCCGCATCACCAACCTGGCCCCCGGCGCATACGTGCTCACGGAGATCAAGGCGCCCCATGGGTACGTCATGGACGCCCCCTCCACCAATGTAGTCATCGGGGAGGGTGGAGATACCCAAACGGTGGTCATCACCAACACCCCCAAGGGCGGCCTTGTCATCAACAAGCTGGATTCCGTCACCCATGAGCCCCTGGAGGGGGTGGAATTTACCATCACCGAGGCGGACGGCACGGTGGTGGACGACAACGGCGGCATGACCTCCAGCATGGGCCTCTACCGCACTGACGAAAACGGCCAGATCATCATTGACGGTTTGGTGGGGACATTCCTCGTCACAGAGACCAAGACCATCGAGGGCTACACTATCCATGAGGAGACCCGCACCCAAACGGTGGTCATCAACCCCAACGAAACCCAGACCATCACGGTGTATAACGACCCCATCGGCGGCGTGGAGATCATCAAGGTCAACGCGGACTACACCAGGGAGCGGATTCCCAACACTACATTTGAAAGCCGCCGTATGGACGACGCCCTGGTGGGTACCGTGACAACAGACCGAAACGGCCGGGTGTTCCTGTCCCTGGAGAATGGATCGTACTATGCCGTGGAAACCGAGAGCGCGGAAGGCTTCCACATGGACGATACGCCCCACTATTTCGAGGTGGAGAACGGGGAGACAACCACCCTCCAGGTGGAGAATACGCCGGTCAGCGCCATCCTCATCCACAAGACGGACAGCGCCACCGGCGAGGGCATCTATGGGGTGCCGTTTATCCTCTATGACAGCACCAACACCCCCGTTGGCCAGTACACTTCGGATAACGAGGGGTATGTACTGATCGAGGGTCTGGAGGCCGGGCGGTATTATCTCAGAGAGTTAGAGAATGAGGGCTATGTTCCTGACACGGAGAAAAAGACCGTCTATGTGGAGTCTGGGGAGACCACCGAGGTGGAGTGGGAGAACACCCCCATCACTGGACAGATCCAGATAACAAAGACCTCCGCGGACTACAACAGTGTCAACGGCTGGCCCGCCGGCACCCCCATCCCCGGCACAGAGTTTGAGATCTACAACGCCCGGACCGGCAACTTGGTCGATACGGTTGAGACGGACAAGAACGGCGTTGCATCCTCCCGGCCTCTCCCCCTGGGCCGCTACAAAATCGTGGAATCCAAGGCCGCAGACTTTTACGGCCTGGACAAGACCCCCATCGAGGTGGAGATTGAGTTTGAAGGGCAGATCGTAAAGGCAGCCATGACCAACAAGGGCCTCTACACCAATGTAAGCATCCAAAAAACCGGCTATGTGGAGGTCATGCCCGGCCAACAGATCCGCTACGATTTCAGCGGCATCGCCAACAACTCCACCACCAGTCTCACATCGTTCTATTGGCGAGACACTCTGCCCGGCCAGGCGGTGCGGCTGGACAAGATTGTCACTGGCACCTACAACGTGCCGGGCAATTATAGGGTGGTCTACAAGACCAACCTGAGCGGCAGCACTTGGCGCACCTTGGCGGACAACCTGAGCACCCAGCAGAACTATGTATTGGACGCCTCCAGGGCCGCCCTGGGCCTGGCCTCCAACGAGTACGTCACCGAATTCATGGTGTCCTTCGGCGTGGTGCCCGCCAACTTCCGGCAGGTGGAGGCGCCCCAGGTCTATGCCACCGTCTACGCCTGGCTTACCGGTGGCAGCCAATTCGTCAACCAGGCGGATGTGGGCGGCGTGTATAACGGCCAGTGGATTATGGCCACCTCCCGGTGGGTGACCAAGGTCTACAAGCCCGCCGAGCCCCTGCCCCGCACCGGCTATTGATTCCAGCAAACTATCGTTAGAAGGGCCGCCCCAGTCGGGCGACCCTCCAATTTTATGGAGGTGTCAGAATGAGTATCAGAAAAAAGGGAATCCGGGTGCTGCTCCTGGCCCTGACGGTGGCCGCCCTGTGCATGGTCCCGGCCTTCGCCTCCTCCGCCGGCAATGTGGCGGACGCCGTGGAGCAGACCTGGACGGATGCCGCCGGCCAGATCAAGACTGTGGTGGATACTGTGGTGTTCCCCGCCCTCACCATGGTGCTGGGGATTGCATTCTTTGTCAAGGTGGCACTGTGCTTCTTCGACTATCGCAAGCACGGCCAGTTTGAGTGGACGGGGGCGGCCATCCTGTTCGTCTGCCTGATCTTCGTGCTGCTGGCCCCCAATTACATCTGGAATATCGTAGGCATCTGAGGCGGTGAAGGCGAGTGTTTATTTGGGACTTTGTGGCCAATCCGGTGATGGAGTCCATCCTGGACTGGTTTTACAGCCAGATGGTGGGCTTCCTGGGCGCCTTCTTCGCCCAGATGGGAAACATGGGGGTGGAGCTGTTTGACCTCTCCTGGGTGCGGTCAGTGGTGCGCTTCTTCTCCCAACTGGGCTGGGCCCTCTTTGCCGTCAGCGTGGTGGTATCTGCCTTTGAGTGCGGCATTGAGTACGCATCTGGCCGGGGCAATCTCCAGCAGCCCGCCCTCAACGCCCTCAAGGGCTTCTTTGCCGTCAGCCTGTTCACCACTGTGCCCGTTCGGCTGTACGCCCTCTCCGTCTCCCTCCAGGGTACCTTCGCCATGGAAATCACAGGGGCGGGAAAGAGCATCGGGGAGCTGGGCAATGAAATCCTCACAGGCCTTGAGGGGGCTGGCCTGACGGATATCGCGGCCCAGGCCAAATGGGGCCTGGGTACCAACCCCATCATGCTCCTCTTCGCCATGATCTTCATGGCCTATGCGGTAATCAAGGTGTTCTTCTCAAACTTGAAACGGGGCGGCATCCTGCTCATCCAGATCGCGGTGGGCTCCCTGTACATGTTCTCCATCCCCCGGGGCTATACGGACGGCTTCACCCAGTGGTGCAAGCAGGTCATTGGCCTGTGTCTCAGCGCCTTCCTCCAGGCCACCATTCTGGTGGCGGGGCTTATGGTGTTCAGCGACAAAGCCCTCCTGGGGCTTGGCCTCATGCTGGCCGCCGGAGAGGTGCCCCGCATCGCCGGGGCCTTCGGCCTGGACACCACCACCAGGGCCAACATCATGAGCGCCGTCTACACCGCCCAGGCCGCTGTCAACACCACCCGCACCATTGTCCAGGCCGTCAAATAGCATGTTGCTTATGCTTGGTTTCCGGCGAGATCTTTGTTGGTGTTGGTCATAGCTATTTGCCGGTGAGATCGATATACTTGCTTTACCAAACGGAAAGGGGGCCAATCCATGGCAGAAAATATAAAGAACCTCTGTGCTCCCGTCCCCGCCGGGCTCCATGCCCGGGTACGGGAGGCGCAGGAGGCGTCCGGCCAGACACTGAGCCAGTACATGACGTGGCTGATCCAGACATTCTATGAAAATCAAAATAAGGAGGAACACATGATGAACACAGACAAGAGAACGGTGGCATTCCAGGTGCCCGGCGAGCTGTTCGAGAAGTTTAAGGACTACCTGCAGGAGCGGGGTATCAAACAAAACGCCTTCTTCCTGGACTGCATCCACAGGGCCCTGGCGGAGGCCAAGGAGGAGCAGGTGGATGCGGATGCCTCTGCAGAGCCTGACGGCGAGGCCGAGACGGATGCCACCAGTCAGGGCGAGGATGCAGATGAGGACAGCACAGCGGAATAAACCCACAGGAAGGGACCTGGCCGGACAGGCTGGGTCCCTTTCTGTTTTGGAGGTGTTTTCGTGTTCATCTACCCAGACAATCTGAAGGCCAAGGCCGCCCTGTGGCTGTGGCAACTGCGGGACGTGGCCATCATCGGGGTGGCCTTTCTGCTCTCTGTATTGGCGCTGGCCCAGACGGGGACCATGCTGCCCCTGGTGGGTACCGTGCTGTACGCCTTCCTCGCCATCCAGGTGGAGGGCTCCAGCGTCCTGGACTTCCTGCGGCGGGCGGCCTGCTTTCTGTTCCTGCAGCAGCAATACTATGAATGGGGGCAGAAGGTTGAAACATTGTAGTCTAAGTACCATTCCGAAAAAGGACGCATAAAACCAAGCCCCCAGGAAGCGGGCAAATTTCAGGTTATATTTAGGCTCTAAGTAACGCTGGGCGCAGTCACCAAATAACCCTGCCGTTGAAGAATAAAAATTGCTTCTTCAACAGAAACCTCACGATGTGTGGGAGGCCGGTCTGCCTGCCGGTATAGTTCAGGATTGTAAGGCTCATTTTTCTTGAGCATATTGTAGATAGCTGTAAGGAGCATCCTGGCAATTGCGATAATGGCTTTCTTGTGTCCCCGGCGCTTTTTGAGAGCGAGATAGCGGTTGCGGACTTCCGGGAACTGCTTGGCTCGAATGGCACAGAGCGCGCATTGCACCAGCAAGGGCTTGATGTAGGCTCCGGCTCGACTGATTCTGGTGGTTTTCTTCTTGCCGGCACTCTCGTTGTTTTGCGGCGTAAGCCCAGCCCAGGAACAGAGATGCTTTGAGGTGGGGAACACGGACATATCCACTCCGATTTCAGAGATAATGCCGATAGCGGCAAAGGATTGGATACCCGGCGCCGACATAACAAGATTGAACTGGGGAAGGTATTTCTCAGCGGTGGACAGAATCAGGGATTCCAGATTGAGCTTGCACAGTTCCAGGCTGTCCATGTGGGAACGGATGATGCGGAGCTTTTCAGCCTGTTCAGCACACATCTCACCGTCTACGGCGGCAAGCACCTGTTCGTCAGTCGCTTTCATGCCTTTGGTTCGGAAACCAGAAATATCCGTAATTTTCTCCGTTGGATCTTCCAGAATACGGGCAGTGATTGCGGAGGCTGCCTTACCGAACACATCTGAGAACACATCATCCAGTTTGAAATTGGAGACTGTCAGGCAGTTTTGCGCCCGGTTTTTCTCGCCGGTAGTAAAGTTGGTGAGTTTCCAGCGGTAACGTACCAAATCCCGAAGCTGACGAATATCTGGCGGAGGGATAAAACTTCCGGCTACAAGGTCGTGCTTGAAGATGTCGGCAATCCACTTAGCGTCCCGCTTGTCTGTTTTCTTACCCCGGATGGCTTTCACATATTTGGGGTGAGCGAGGACAATATTGCAGGTGTGCTCCAGGATGTTGTAAATGGGAATCCAATACTTTCCGGTAGATTCCATGCACACATCTTTGCAGTTGTTTTCGGCCAGCCAGGCAGCACAGCGGCGCAAATCTCCGGTAAAGGTGGAGAACCGCTTGCTCTTGTAGGTCGTCACGCCTTGCTCATTGGTAGCAGCGATACAGGCAACGACAAAGGATTTGTGGACATCCATCCCGCAGCAGACACGGTAAACGATTTTGAGCATAGCACATCCCCTCAAAACAGGATTCGAGGCAACAGGCAGGGACTGGATGCTCATTGAAAGATTGAAGTAGTCCGTCTCTCCAAAGATAAGGTTACAGGGTGCAAAGCCCTACTCATTGGTGCTTGAAAGAGCGTCCGGCACACATAACAATTCAGTCCAGCTAAAGCTAGGCCTACTCACCCCCACGTGCTCTGTAGTATGCCTGCTTCCTCAAGTACAGTTTAACAAATTTGGACTTGCTGCGTTAGTGGTTCCGGGTTTCATTCCCTTTGGTGCCTTGAAGCGTAGCGGAAAGGAATGGTCATAACAATGAATAGAAAGGAACAGCAGCTCCTGCGCCAGCGGCAGACCACCCGGCAGCTCATGGGTGTCACCCATCTGACGGAGCACGGTGCGGTGTGCGGCAGGGATGAGCTGCTCTTCTACCTGCTCCAGCCGGACAATCTGTCCATCCTGTCCCCGGAGGGCATCCGGGGCCGGGTGCGGGCCCTCACCGGGCTTCTCCAGGGGATGGCATCCCTGGAGCTGCTGGCCCTGGACTCCAGGGAGTCATTTCTGAAAAACAAGCAGTATTACCAGAGAAGGCTGGAGGAGGAACCGTCTCCCGCCCTGCGGGAGCTGCTCCGGCAGGATATGGAGCACTTGGACGCACGCCAGTCCTCCACCGCCGCCTCCCGGGAGTTCGTCCTGGTCTGCCGGTTGGACAGCAAGGCCGCAGAGGATCGGGAGCTGCCCCGGCGATTGGAGAAGCAGATCCAGGATCACGGCTTTCACGTTTGCCTGGCCGGGGAACAGGACGTGAAGCGCATCCTGGCGGTGTATTACCAGCAGAACGTGGTCACCGAGCACTTTGACCAGGTGGACGGGGAGAGGTGGGTGACAGAGCATGGCTAAAGCACAGAAGAAGCGGAAAAAACCGGTGGAAAAACCAGCGCAGCTCTTCCAGCCCAAGGACTTTCTGGACCTGATTGCCCCAGCAGCCGTGAAGTTTAACACGGACTCCTATGTGCTGGGCGGGCTGTACCGCTGCGTCCTGGCCCTCCGGGGCTACCCCGCCGCCACCGAGGAGCTGGCCCTGCTCTCCCACATCTGTAACCGGGCCGGCGTCACCCTCCACCTCTACGCCCGCCAGGTGACAGCGGCGGAGGAGGAGGCCATCTACCATAAGGCCGTCAATAAGAACCGGCTGGATCGGAGCAATCAGGATAACCTGAAGCGGAGCGTCACGGCGGAGGCCAACCTACAGGACGTGGCCGTCATCATTGCCGGCGCCCGGAAGAACCGGGAGCCCCTCATCCACTGCGCCGTGTTCCTGGAGCTGGCCGCCAAAACCCCCGAGGAGCTGCGGCTGCTGCGGGACGAGGTGGGCGCCGAGCTCACCCGGGCCAAGCTCAGTGCAGATCCCCTGCTCCTCCGCCAGCAGGAGGGCTTCCTCTCCGCCAACCCGGCGGGGCGGAACGCCCTGGGCGCCCAGTTTGAGCGGGTGCTGCCCGCCAGCTCCACCGCCAACCTGTACCCCATCAATTACTCCGGCCGCAGCGATCCTCACGGGTTTTACATCGGCAATGACCACTACGGCTCGGACATCCTGCTGGATCTGGACCGCCGCACACCGGACAAGACCAATTCCAGCGTGCTCATCCTGGGCAACTCCGGTGAGGGCAAGAGCTACCTGCTCAAGCTGCTCATCTGCAACCTGCTGGAGAGCGGCAAGACGGTGATTTGCCTGGACCCGGAGCAGGAGCTGACCTGGCTCTGCGGCAAACTGGGCGGCTGTTACGCGGACCTCATGGGCGGGCAGTTCCGTATCAACTTTTTGGAGGCCAAGCGGTGGGATGTTGGCGACGACAGGGATGACGATCCAACTGTGCCCAATGCCTTCCGCCAGCAATCTCCCCTGTCCCAGCACATCTCCTTCCTCAAGGACTTTTTCCGGGCCTACAAGCCCTTCACCCACCAACAGGTAGATACCCTGGAGCTGATGCTGGAGCGGCTGTACCGGAAGTGGGGCATCTCGGACAAGGCGGACTTCTCTGCCATGGGGCCGGAGGACTGGCCCATTGCGGAGGATCTGTACGCCGTCCTGGAGGACGCCTATGAACACTATGACCGGGAGGACAGCCCTCTGTATCCCAGGGAGCTGCTGCGGGAACTCTTGCTGGGGCTCCACTCCATGTGCCGGGGGGCGGAGAGCGTCTACTTCAACGGCCGCACGAACATCACCAGCGCAAGGTTCCTGGTGTTTGGCGTCAAGGATCTGATTCATGCCAACTCCTCGGTCAAGGACGCCCTGCTGTTCAACCTGCTGTCCTACCTCAGCGACCAGCTCCTCACCAAGGGGAACACTGTGGCTGCCCTGGACGAGCTCTACCTCTGGCTGTCCAACCTGACCACCATTGAGTACATCCGCAACTGCCTCAAGCGGGTGCAAAAGCGCAATTCCTCCCTGATCCTGGCATCGCAGAACCTGGAGGATTTCGACATCCAGGGCGTGCGGGAGCTGACCCGCCCCCTGTTTGCCATCCCCACCCATCAGTTTCTCTTCCACGGCGGTAAGGTGGACAGGAAGTTCTACATGGACAACCTCCAGCTGGAGAGCGCCGAGTACGATCTGATCAGCGCTCCCCAGCGGGGCGTCTGCCTGTTCAAGTCCGGCGCGGACCGCAACCTGCTGGACGTCCATGCCCCGCCCCACAAGCATGTGCTGATCACAGGAGGAGATGGATGAACGTGGTGGGCTATGGCGGCGGGACAAACAGCACAGCCATGCTGATAGGGCTTTGGCAGAGGCGCATCCCGGTAGACCTCATCCTCTTTGCGGACCCCGGCGGGGAACAGCCCCACACCTATGCCTATCTGGAAATCATGGACCGCTGGCTGGCGGAGCACGGGATGCCGCCCATCACCCGGGTATGGTACACCACCCGGGACGGCCAGCGGCTCACCCTGGAGCAGGAATGCCTCCGCTCCGCTTCCCTCCCCTCCATTGCCTATGGCTACAAAAAGTGTTCCCTCAAGCACAAGGTGTCCCCCCAGGAGAAGTTCTGCCGGCACGACCCCCACTGCCAGAAGGTGTGGGCCGGCGGCGGCCGGGTGGTCAAGTTCATCGGCTATGATGCCGGGGAACCGGAGCGCCGGGAGCGGGTGCGGGAGCGGGACGAAGCGGACCGGAAATACCAGAAGGAATACCCCCTTATGGAGTGGGGCTGGGACCGGGACAGGTGTATCCAGGCCATCCAAGAGGCAGGGCTTCCCCTGCCGGGGAAGTCCTCCTGCTTTTTCTGCCCCAGCATGAAACGGCGGGAGATCCGCACCCTCTACCACAGATATCCGGAGCTATTAGGCCGTGCCCTGGCCATGGAGGACAGGGCACGGCCTCATTTAACCTCTATCAAAGGTTTGGGCCGGAACTGGGCCTGGCGGGAGTTCCTGGAGCACGATAAGGGACAGCTGGCGTTCCCCCAGGTATTCCCGGAGGACAACCTGCCCTGTTCCTGCGGGGGGGGGCATCACATGAGCCCCGCCATCTTAGTCAAGGCTGCCGCGTCCATCCTTACCAATGAAAAAAGCCGGAAAGCCGTGGGGTGGGTGCTGACAGCCGTACTCTCTCCCATCATTCTCCTTCTGGCCTTCTTCTGCACCACCTTCTCAGGAGGGGCGGAGCACAACCGCACTGTGGTGGATCTGTGCTTCCACGGCGGGGCCGTCCCGGAGGGAACCCCGGCGGAGTATCAGGCATACATCCAGGAGATGCGGGACAGCTTTGCCCTGCTGGATGCCGCCATGCAGGCCGTGGAGGGGCAGATGGAGGAGGGGGACGGCCTGGATGACATCCGGGTCAAGGCGGTGTTCTTCGCTCTGTACTTCGGCGCGGATGACCCGGCGGCCCACGCCGGGCAGGCCTTTGTGGATTGCTTTGTCACCTATGAGGAGCGCACCCGCACGGTGACCACTGTGGATGAGGAGGGGAATGAGGTGGAGACCCAGGAGACCTATACCGTGGCCGTCTCAATCTCAGATTTCCAGCAGGTCTGGCAAAACATCCGGCATCTTACCGGAGCGGAAGCCACACCGGAACAGCAGGCCAACGCGGACAGCGTTTACAATGTCGTGAAGTACGGTGCATCTACTGGAACGGAGGGCTGGATCCCCGGCACCGACGTGCCCTTCATCGGGGCGGACGGCTTCTGCTCCCCCATTGGGGCGGGCTGGGAGAGCCGGGTCACCTCGGAGTTTGGCTACCGGAGGGACCCCTTCACCGGGGAGACCCGGGGTCATACCGGCATGGATTTGGCGGTACCCACCGGCACCCCCGTCCGGGCCGCCCTGCCCGGCACCGTCACCGCCGCCCAGTACCACAGCAGCTACGGCTACTATGTGATGATCGACCATGGTAACGGCCTGTCCACTCTCTACGCCCACAACTCTCAACTGCTGGTGCGGGTGGGCCAAACGGTGGAGACTGGCGACATCGTATCTCTGTCCGGCAGCACCGGCCGGTCCACCGGCCCCCACCTCCACTTCGAGGTGCGCGTCAATGGACAGAGAACAAACCCCAGATACTACCTGCCAACCACATCATACGAGGAGTGAGAGAATATGAACTCAATCCAGAATACGGCTTGCCTTATTGCCGCCTATGAAACGGCGGCGGGGCTGCCGGACAACGAACGGATCACCCGGACAGATGGTACATGGAGGCCGGGGGTGACGGAGCAGCAGGCGGCGTCACTTTACCGGCAGGCACAGGCCCTGCTGGCTCCGGAGACCAAGCTGCTCTCCACAAGCCGCGAGTCACTGATCGACCAGATGCGGGACGCTTTGCTGTCCAGGGAGCTGTCCGTGGGAGACACGGTGCTCTTTGCCGCCACAGAACCCTATGGCGGTCCTGGAGACTTTGCCCTCCGTGGCGGCGTCATCCAGTCCATTGACCCGGAACGCAAAACCTGCTCCGTACAGGGACGTTTTTTCCCGATGGACGATGTTCCCCTTCACTATGTATTGGGGCGGTATGATTTGGACTTGCATGAGACTCACTACGGCGTCCCCTGTGTCCAGCCTCTGATGGGTGAACACCCTGAGCTGGCGGAGCGGTATCTGCGTGAAGCAGAGGCCCGGTGGAACACCCAATACGGGCCACCGGCAGCTTCATCAGAGGCCCCGAAAAACACAATGCAGGCGATGGGAGGCATGAGCTGACTATGGAAAAAACAGAACTGACGGTGAGCATGGAACCGGAGCGGCTGGACGCGCTCCGGTATTTTCTGGCCGCCAAGAACAAGCGCACGCCTCAGAAGGAGCTCCAGCGGGCGCTGGAGGAGCTGTACGAAACCTACGTCCCGGCCGAAACCCGGGCCTATCTGGACGCCCGGTGCCGGCCGGACAGGCACCGGCCCCGGCGGCCGACGGCATCCAAGGTCACACAGATGCAGAAGGAGGAAGCGACAGATGGAGACCATTGAACTGAGCGGCCGCACTGGACAGGAGGTCTATGAGGAGCTGAAGCACCGGTTGGAGGGCATGGGCTATCTGCCGGACGAGTATTTTCTGCTGGACGCCGACTGGGAGGACAGAAGGGTGATCCCCAGGAATGCGGATCTCTTCTGCACTACGGACTACGGGGACAGCGAGGGGATTTACCTGGATGTGTACCTGAAGTGGTACGGGGAGGACGGCAAGCCTGTGATCAAAAGCTTCGCCACGGGCAAGACCCTGGGCGAGAGCGGCTCCGACATGGACTGGATGTTCCTCATCTCCTCCGCCATTACCAAGGCGTTTCACGGTGAGCAAGGTGCCTATGCCAGATACCGGCAGATGGAAGACGGCACGAAAGCGGAGGGCGTGGTGCTCCATCTCAGTCCGAAGGAGCAGCGGGTACTCATGGATGCGCTGCTGGAACAGCGGATGCGGCAGGAGGCACAGATGACGAATACGGAGCAGCTCCTGCGCCGTATGACCGGCAGCATCACCGCCTATATGGACGAGGTGGGCGCCCGCCCCCTGCGCATGAGCACGGCGGACCGGGCGGTGCTGGCCGTCCGGGATGGGGAGCTCTATGCGTTTTCTTCCCTGGCAGTTCAGATCACGAAGCCGGAAGAGCGGGGCAGCCTGCTGGCCGCGGCGGCAGGCAGGCCAGGCCCAGTGGGCAAACGGATGGCCAGACTGATGCTTGGGACAAAGTCACCCTACCCGGAGGACGTCTGGTTGGATGCCTGCAAACGGGCGGTGGACACCGGGGATCTCCAGCGGGTGCAGATGATGCTGGATCAGACAATGGACAAGGTGGCCAATCCGTCCCCCGCCCTGCCCGGTGAGGTGCTCCGGTATGCCTTCGGGCAGAACCGCGCCATGGCCAGAGAGCTTATTCGCTGGGCCATGCCGGAGCAGGTTGCCGCCGCACCCTCCAGGCTGCTGTGCAGCGCCGCCTATGCCCGTGATCTGCCCATGCTCACGGAACTGCTCCAAAAGGGCCTCCAGCCGGGGGACCAGGCCGCCCCACTGCTGCGCCCTCTGTTCGCTGCATACGACGAGCAGAGGGTGGCACATCTGCTAAGGGACAGCCTGCGGGTGCAGCCGGAGGACTATGAGGCGATGAACGTGTGTCTGCGGGAGCAGGCGCAGGCGGCGGCGGAAGTCCTGCTGGAACAGGGGATGAAGCTGGACGGCTACCTGGCGTGGGCGGCAAAACAGAACGTCCTTCTGGACACGCAGGCCCAGGAGATCCTGGACCGCCTGGCGGAACAGCAGGCCCAGGTAAACAGCGCGCCGGAGCAGAATGGGCCTGTACTGGGAGGGATGAGCCTGTGAGTGTTCCCGTACTGACCCACCGCAGGGATCTGCGGCAGGGGGATTTGGTGTTCCCGGAGGAGATCCTGCGCATCGGCCACACGCTGGATTTCCAGCTCGACTGTGTCAGCAAAGAAGTTCAGCAGGAGGTGTTTGGCCCGGAGCTGGATACCAGTTCACTGTGTGATTGGCTGAACCTCCATACTGCCTATGATTTTGCGCTTCAGGATGTGGTGGACCACATAGATATAACCCTCTGCCGGAATTTTGGAGAGGAGGAGCACCCATTCACGTATCCGCTCAACAGGGCGGAGCGGGACGTCCTGCGCGGGGAGATGGAGGCCTGCTGTCAGCGGCGCACCGACCGTTCTCTGGCGCAGCAGTACAGTCATCTGCTGACAACGGAGGAAGCCGAGCCGCCGGAGCTCACGGTCGGGACACACCGGCTGCCCATGGGGGAGGTTGGCTTCGCGGAGGATCTGTCCGAGTGCGGTGGGCTGCTCCAGTTCTATATGCCGGTGACCTTTGACCCGGACGCGGTCTTTGGCACCCACGTGGCGACCGCGGAAAACGACGACTGGCTCAACGTGTACGCCGCCTATGACCTGAACGCCAGCCAGCCGTGCTCCGCACTAGACGTCATCCTGGTGTGCGGAGACGGCAATGAGTTCGCCTTCCGGTATCCGCTGGCCAAGCAGGAGCAGGCCGCGCTGCTGGAAAAGATGGACGCCTACTGCCTGGAACAGACCGGCATGGCGCTGGCAGATTTCCGGGCCCGGTATCTGGTGGAGGAACCGCAGCCCCGCCAGGCCCCCAGCCTGGCCCAGCTGTGAGCACGCCGTCGGCCCCGTGTGCGCCCTGTGTGACGGGTTCAGGCGGAGGGCGGGCCAGGGCCCCGCCCAGCCGAAAAACCGCCCCGTTGGGGCCGGTTTCGCCCCGACTTGGGGCGTTCGATTTTAGTACGAGGATAAAGGAGCGCCGTGGTGAGCCCCGGCGCTCAGGCCACAAAGCCCCGCAGTGCGGGGCTTTTCCCGGATTTGGGTACCGCCGTCGGTAAAGGCCCGTTCCGGGTTTTAGAGCGGTGGTGCGTTTGAAAAAACACGGCGTTGCAGGCGGTTGAGGCCCTTTTGCACCGCCGTGGTGAACGAGGAGGAAGCATGGACGAGGAAAACAGGCTGAAAATCACCCTCTGGCTCAAGCCGGGCATCGTCCGCCAGATGGATGGCTGGCTGGAGGAGGACAACTGCAAAAGCCGCGGGGAGTTTGCCGAAAAGGCCCTGCGGTTCTACATGGGCTACCTGGCCACGGAGGACACCTCGGAGTACCTCTCCCGCGCCCTGGTGGACACCCTGCGGGGTACATTGGCAGACAATGAAAACCGGCTGCGCACTTTGCTGTTCAAGCTCTGCGTGGAGGTGAACATGATGGGCCACACCGTGGCCGCCCACTTCCGCGCTGATCCGGTGAACCGCCGGGAGCTGCGGGCCTTTGCAGTGGACGAGGTGCTGCGCACCAACGGAAAGATCCGCTTCGATGATGCACTGGATCTCCAGCGGCAGGTCTACCCTGACGGATGAGCCGCGTCCGGTTCATGTCCCCCTACCTGAAGGGCGGAAGGGACACAGCCAAGCTGTCCAACCGGGCCCGCTACATCGCCACCCGTCCCGGCGTGGAGGTGATCAGGGGCGAGCACAGTGACCAGCCCGCCACGAAAAAGCAACACGATTATATCCAACGTCTGCTGCGGGACTTTCCGGGCGCGGAGGAATTGCTGGAGTATGAGGACTACTGCAACGCGCCCACCCAGGCAAACGCCAACACTTTCATCCGCCAGGTGCAGGAGGACTTCGCGGAGCCCATGAGCCGGATGGAGAATTACCTGGACTACGTGTCCCACCGCCCCGGCGTGCAGCTGAACGGTGAGCACGGCCTGTGGTGCGCCGGGGGCAAGGTACGCAATCTCTCCCAGGCCGTCCGGGAGGTGGCGGAGCACACCGGCAGTGTGTGGACGCCGGTGGTGGCCATCCGCCGGGAGGACGCGGAACGGCTGGGCTACAACGACGCGGAGAGCTGGCGGCAACTGGTGTGCGCCTGCGCGCCTGAGATCGCCAGGGGGTATAAGGTCCCGCTGGAGCACCTGCGCTGGTACGCCGCCTTCCACCGCAAGGAGGACAGCGTCCATATCCACATGGTGGTGTTCTCCTCCGATCCCAAGGAGGGCTACCTCACCAGGCAGGGTATCCAGCAGGTGAAGTCCGCCTTCGGCCGGCGGATCTTCCAACAGGATTTGCTCCACGTCTACGAACAGAAAACCGAATACCGGGACGCTCTGGGCCGGGATGCGGAGCGCACCATGGCAGAGCTGATCACCCAGATGGAGACTGGCCAGATCCAAAATGAGAACCTGGAGCGGCTGGTGCTGGAGCTGGCCCAGCGGCTGCACAACACCCAGGGCAAAAAAGTCTACGGCTACCTGCCACCCAAAACCAAAGTATTGGTGGACGCCATCGTGGATGAGCTGGCAAAGGACGAGCGCGTAGCAGCCGCCTACAACCTGTGGAACCAGATGCGGGAGGAGGTATGCCGCACCTATTCTGAGCAGCTGCCGGAGCGCCTACCTCTTTCCAAACAGAAGGAGTTCAAGGCCGTGCGCAACATGGTCGTCCGGGAGGTGCTCCAACTGGGGCAGGGTGAGCATCCCACAGCCGATGAGATAGTACACATGCCCACACCGCCTGCACAATCCGGTGTGCCGCATGAGGTATATCCCCCGCAGCAGGCGGCCGCGCACCATCAGCGTACACAGACACATCGGGCGGTATCCCATGCGGATACCGCCCGATGTGTCCTCCAGCTGTTCCACAGCATGGGCCGCATCTTCCGGGAGCAGTCCGCCTCCGATGCCATCCAGACTGGCCTGCACATCGACCGGAAGCGGCACCGGATGCTCCGGGAGAAGCGTATGGCCCTGGGACACAAGGCCGATGACCATGAGGAAATCCCCCAGCATTCTCAAAGATAAGATGGGGGACTGCCATTGAACTGGTAGTCCTCCGTGGTTTCTTCCGCTACTTCGGCTCCAGGAATCCTATGACCATATCTACCGCCTCTGAGGAGATATCCTCCGGAGCACGCTCTACAAAGGAGGCATGGCGGCTGTTCAGATCCAGCATCCGGGCCTGATCACACAGGATGACCCCGTCCGTCCTGGTACGCTCATCCAGCCGGAGGTGGAACGGGTGGCCCCGGTCTGTGTGGGTGATGGGGCAAACCATGGTCAGGCTGCTGACCCGGTTGAACAAGTTGTTGCTGATCACCAAGGCAGGACGGCGGCCCTTCTGCTCATGGCCGGACTGGGGATCAAAGTCCAGATAGACGATATCACCCTGTTCAAAAATCGTCACCATGCCTCAGAGCCCTCCGCCTTCCCCCAATCCAGCTCTTCGGCCTCAATTCGGTCGATCTGGTCAATGGGCTTTCCGTAGAATGCGGTGAGGCGTTCCTCCAGGGTGCGGTGCGGGATGGAAGAGGCACGCCGGATGTTGATACCATCATCCATCTGCACCAGTTCCACCCGGTCGTGTTCTTTCAGACCAACTGCGTCCAGGAGGGCCTTGGGGATCCGCAGGCCCTGGCTGTTGCCCCATTTTTGGATTGTCGCATACATAAGTAGCACCCTCTTTTACAGATAGTATATACGAAGTATAAACCGAAGTCAACCGTTTGATCCGAGGTGAAATCCACTTGGGAACTTACATTCACTATACCGACGAACAGAAGGAGCAGGCCAACTCCGTTGATCTGGAGGAGTTCCTGCGGCGGCGGG
>OGGG01001451.1_pt1 | contig 18941 bp, 15 predicted proteins | sample 1571201 | NCBI WGS metagenome assembly OGGG01 (sample SAMEA2581946, study PRJEB24529) | metagenome | biome: Human gut stool | place: China | collected 2011 | reverse complement strand
CTTCACTAACCATGACAAAATCATGATTAAGAAGTCACTTAGAGCATATATCACCCGCTGCCTGCTTGTAAACCTTATATTCCCGCACTGCTACATGATTCGGCTCCCGCTCCTCCAGCGCTTGGAACAGCAGATCCAGCGGGCTTTGATATTGCTCGTCCTCCTCCATGACACGCGCACATTCCAGCATAAACATCAGCATTTCAAAGTTCTGCTCCTCCTTGGGCGCTTCGCTGAGCAGATACAGCATCAGCGCAGAATCCAGCGCAATTTCTGCTTTTTCCCAAAACGGATCGTTGGATGCGCCCTTAGGCGGGGTGGTATTTTTTACCAGATTGTCCATGAGCTTCAGCACATCCGGCTCGTCCCGGATGTAGGTGAAGGGATTGTATCCATCCGACTGCTGCGGATGAATGAGGTCGAATACCTTAATGTCATATTTTTCCTGCTCCAGCAGGCGGCCAGTGCTGCGAAGCATCTCGCCCTTCGGGTCTATGACCAAATAGGAGCAGTTGACGCTCATAATACCCGGTTTACAGAAATACCGCGTTTTGCCGGAGCCGCTGCCGCCCACCACAAGAATGTTCAGATTGCGCTGGTGCCGATACCCGTCCAGCCCGATGGAAATGCGTTTTGTCAGGATGGCATTTTTTCCTTTCGGATCGGCGTACTTCTTATTCAGTGCACGGACGCTGCCCCATTTGGCAGAGCCGTATTCCTCGCCGGGGCGGCGGTTTTCATAGCCGGAATAGTAGAGCGTCACGGCCAGACCGTAGCAGGCCAATGCACCGATGATACATTGTGGAGTATAGCCCGTCCAGTGCAGCAGCGTTGGGTGCTTTAGTACATGGCTGAAGCGAGTCATCAGGTCAAACAGGTTGGTATCCTGTTTATAGGCTGCGGCCGCTGCAATCGCAGCATAGAGAACCGGCAGGCATAGAATCACCCATGCGATTGGTTTAACTTTCTTCATGTCACCACCCTTTCGCACACCACCACATGCCGCTGTCTCCCACCCGAGGCATAGGGGTGGCAGGTCAGCAGAGTCAGCAGGTTGCGGTTTGGCTGAATTTTAATTTTCTCCACCTCCTTGGGCTGGATGATCTGAATGTCCGTTACGGTATAGGTCAGCGTTTCCCATAGATTCGTCAGCTGCACGGTGTCGCCCACCTGCAGGCGGTCGATGTGACGGAAGTAGTCCGCACCGCGCCAGCCCCGGTGTCCGGCAATGACGCAGTTGGTGCTATTGCCACCGATGGGTACAGATGTGTTTCCAAGCACCGCCGCACCTGCGGCAAGGTGAGCATCGGATGCGCCCAAGTAGACAGGCATGGTCAGTTCCATAGTCGGTATCTCCAACACGCCGATGATCTCACTCTTGATGCCGTAGGCGGATAGGTCAACGACAGGCTCCTCGCAGGCTTCCAAACTGGACAAATCACGCTGTTTCTCTGCATAAAGCTGGCGATTGTAGTCCTGTAAGGCCGCCAGCAGCTCGGGATACGGATTTGGCTTGCGTTCTTCAAGAAAACTCTGCACGGCTTCGTCTGTATTGGTTTGCAGCCTGTACCCGGTGAACACCGGCCACAGCAGAACACATAAGCCAGCCACAGCCAGCAGCGCCGCAAGTAGCAGTGCTTTTTTACTCATGGCGCTTCCTCCGTTTCACGATGAAGTACCCGCCGCCGACCACTGCCGCTGCGCCGAAGCTGATACCCAATCCCGTCAGATAGTGCCGCGTCCACGAGGAGGAAGCCGGTGTTGCAGTGATTTCTTCCACCGTTTCCGGCGTGTACGGCACACGGTGTCCCCTTACCAGCAGCCGATGGGTATTGACACCAAACGGCGTACAGGTCACCAGCGTTACCAAGTCTTTTCCGCCCTCGATTTGCAGCAAACCGGTGTCCGTGGGCAGCACAGTAGCGATATTGTCTACCTGATACGCCAATGTATCGCCCAGCACATGGATGTAAAATATGTCGCCCTCTGCAAGCTGGTCAATGTCCGAAAATAGCTTAGAGCTCGCCAGCCCACTGTGCGCCGACAGTACCGCATGGGTGCTGCTGCCGCCTACCGGCAGAGACGTGCCGACCACATGGCCGACCGACTTTTCAAGCGTGTCTGCCTCCGTACCGTGCTGCACCGGCAGATACACTTTGATTTTGGGAATGTCCACATAGGCCATGACGCCGCCCACCGTGAGTTGTTCTTCATACGCCAAGGGAGGGGCCGAAGCCCCTCCCTCTGTGATGGCCGCGCCGGACAGCATGGCGTTATACTGCTGCGCCGCCTGGCGCTGCTGCTCTAACTCGGCGGTATTCGTATCTTCAATGGCTGCGGTGTAGGCGGTTTCTATATCCGAGTGGTATTTTTCGCTCAGGAGTTCTCCCACCAGTGGGTAAAGTAGAAGCCCCAGCGCCACTGCGCCGCAAGCCGCCGCCAACAGCCAGCGCTTCACTGCTCGTTACGCTTGCGGAACTTCACCACGATGAACGCCGCCACGCCCAGCAGGGCCACGCCGCCGATGGTGAACATCCACGTGCCGTAGCCGCCGGTTTTGGGGAGGTCAAAACCGGGGTTGTTGATGACTGTCAGCGGCACGATGGCATTGCCCTCCGTCATGCTGATGTCCTTACCGTTGACGGTACCGGTGGCGGTCAGCAGCTTGGCACCGCACTGCTCACAAGCGCCGTTTTCCGAAGTCTTGATGACGATCTTGACCGCTTCCTTGAGGAGAATATAACCCTTATCCGTGGCAGTCTCGGTCAGGGAATAGGTGTCATCCTCCAACCCCTTCACCACCACATGACCCTGTGCGTTGGGAACGAAGGTGGTAGCGTCCGCTTTCTTAGCGGCGAAGCCCTTGGCGTAATACACGCCGTCCTTCTGCTCAGCAATCACATACACATCGTCGGTATCGTTGTGCAGCAGGAACTTCACGTTCTGCACCTTGCCGCCGTTGTCGCTGAACTGCTTGAGAACGTCGATGCCGTAGGTGTAGACATGGCAGCAGTCCTCCAGCGTGTCAAAATAAGTGGTGTTGGTGCGCTTCCAAGTCAGCACGACATCGTTGGGGTTGTCCTTGTCGCCCATCTGGGCGTCGGCGGTCAGTGTGGCGGCGTAGGTGATGCGCATGGTGCAGTCGGAATAGCCCCGCTTCACGCTGTCGGTGTAAACGCTCTCAGACTCGTTGATCTCGGTCAGACCGGCCTCGGTCATGCGGATGGTCATGGTGTTGGCGGTATCATCATAGGTCACGGTGAATTTGCCGGAATCCTCCGCCCAAGTGGTGATTTTATCGGTGCAGCCAGCGTCCTTGAAGAACTCGATGACTACATCCTGCTTATTGTAACGGATGCCCTTGGACATGGTATCGACGTAAGTATACTCACTCAGGCTGGTCGCCTTGGAGGTAATAGTGGGCAGGGTGCTGATAATCTGGTACTCCACCACATCACACACGGAGGCGGTGGCGGTGTGGGCGTAACCGTCCCCAATGTCTGTCAGGCTGCCGCTGTTCTTGCCGGTGGAATTTTTGCTCTCGCGCACGGTTTTCTCCAGCGTGGGGTTGCCGGTCTGGTTCTTGGGATAGACAGTCACATCATAGTTCCAGCCTGTGCTGTCCACGGTGGTCATGGGCAAGGACACGAAGAAAGGGTTGCAGGTAGAGGTGACATTCTCCGGCACTCCGGTTTCGACAACGAGGTACAGGCCCTGCCCAAGGTTTTCCGCAGAGGTGTGACCGGCAGCGTCCGTCTCGGTCATGGCCGTGCCGTTCTTGACCGCAGCTTCCAGCGCATTTTTCACCGTGGTGGCATTGGCAGCCAGCGCAGCGGCCAGCTTGCCATTCAGCACATCGCTGGTGTAGTAGTTTTTTCCGTTTTCGCTCTTGTGGGCATCCGCGGCGGTCACGCCGATGGCGGGCAGCACCGCGTCCGCGCCGTCAAAGCCGTACAGCACACCTACCCGGCGCCGACCATTCACCAGCTCATTGTTCATGGCGATGTCCGCCACTCTCAAATAGGTGAATTCCACGCCCTGCACGGCATATTTTGCCAGCTTGTCGATGACGGCGTCGTCATGCAGGTCGGTGCTGACATAGGATTCTGCGTCCCACGCGCCGTCCGCGCTGGCCGTGGTGATATCGTACTTGTAGATGTTCAGGGACGCTCTCTTGCCGGTGTTGATGGTAGGCTCTGCGGCAAATGCCGTGGTCATGAGGCCGATGGCCATAAGTGCCGCCAGCAGCAGCGATACTATGCGATGGTTCTTTTTCATGTTCAGTTGTTCTCCTTCCTGATATTAGATTTTTTGCAAAAATAAACACCCATGCAGAGCATGAGTGCCGCAAGCAGGAAATATGTTGTGAATCCCGTGCCGCCTGTGAATGGCAGCTCAAATCCTGCATTGTTGCAGAGGGTGATGGTGATGTCCGCTGCATCCGCCGTCAGCATGCCCACCTCCACCGGCTCAGGCAGCAGGGTATATCCGACGGGTGCTTTCGCCTCGGTAATGCGATACTGTACGCCGGTCTTGAGATTTTCCCACTGGGCAAGTCCATCTGCACCGGTGGTGACACTGCCGACTTCCGTCCATGGCTGTCCGTCCGCAGAGGTTTCCAGCAGAAATTCCGCCCCGGCGAGAGCCTCGCCTGCGGCATCTACCTTACGAACGGAAATGCTGCCCACCTTGTTGACTTTGAACTGGATATACGCCCACACGGGGTCGGGCAGGGTGGTCAGTGCGGCACACGACTGGAAGTTGCTGCCGTTGCTTGGCTCCAGCAGCACGGCCTCTGTGCCGTCCACATCCAGGGAATAGCCTTTTTCGCTGCTGACATAGCCGTCCAGCTTTTCGGCGGCCTCCTTGGTGGCGGTCACTGTCAATGTGTTGCCTTCCTGGCGGATGGTCACGCCGCCGATGTTGCAGCCAAAGGAATACTGCGACAGCACGCCGTTGGTGTCGGTGACCGTTCCTGTGTACCAGCTGCCGTCCCAGTCCAGCTCGATGGCATTGCTTTCGCTCAACTGGTTTCGGTACCGCACCGCAAAGCTGGGGAGCTTGCCGTGCTGCATCATGCGGTCAATGATGGTATCGTAGGCTTGTCCTACGCCCGCGTCCACATAGCGGAACATCCGATGGCAGGTGGTGTCGTGCAGCGTGTAGGGGTAGGTGGGGCTGCGGTAGCCGCAGACAAATTCCCAGATAATGGCTTGGGTCGCCAACTGCGCATAATCGGGATTCATATCAAATGTATAGCTGCCGCCGTGGCCGTAGGCCAGTGCCAAGGTCACCGCATAACGCTGATTCCAGCTCAGAGCGCTCCAGGACACGGATGTGTAGCCCAAGTCAGACCCCGCGGAGGCTGCGGCAGGTTCCATGCAGTAGGCAGGCACCGTCTTGCCGGTATCACTCCTTGTAAAGTATTTCAGCTTCGTGCTGATGAATGGACCCCACTGGGGCACATTGGATTTGTCCTCATAGTAGTGATAATTTCTGCCGCCCGAGATGGTGCCGGAGATGGTTTCAGCGTGAGCTGTCACAGCGGACAGCCCCATGAGTGCCGCCAGCAGGCACACCAGCGTCAGCAGCTTGGGAATGGTTTTCTTCATAATGTCCTTTCTCCCAACGCAAAAGGCCGGCAGCTTACGCTGTCGGCCTTCTGTTGGGTATTCGATTTTATCCGTACAGCACCACCACGATGTACTCGTCCGATGCTGCGCTATAGCGCACGGTGCAGTTGAACCGTGCATAGGCTCTGACGGCATCCGCACCGTCCATGGCTGCCAAATTCTGGAAGGCGGCGTCCACATTGCCCCGCACCGCGCGGTTTAGTGCCTCCCGTCCGCCGTTGGCCGCCAGCCACGCCACGCTGTCTGCCGTGCCGGGGAAGTAGCTGGCATTCTCCGCAGTCAGGTCGGTGTCGATGGTCATGCCGTACTGCGCCTTCGCATACTCGTTGCCCACCCGCACGGCCTCCGCGATGGAGTAGATGTTCCCGCTGGCCGCAGACGGCGCAGGGGCAGGCTCGGATGTCGGCGTAGGAGCAGGTTCGGGGGTGGGAGCCGACGGGGGAGTTGCTGTAGGCTCTTGCTTAGATGTTGCCGACAGCTCAGGTACAGCAGGCTGCACCGTTTTGCCGGATGCAGGCTGCTTTTCTGCCGCCTTATCTGCTGAATCATCCGTTTGCGGTGTGGACTTTGATGACTCCACACCGGCATCTGTTTCGGTAGCCTTACCCTCTGCCGGCAGCAACGGCGTATCCGCCGCTTCTGCCGCATTGTCGGTTCCCCGAACTTGAGGCAATTCTGCCTGTGCAGAGTCAGGTGCCTGTGTTTTGCTTTGCACTTGTGCTGCACAGCCCACCAAGAATATCGCGCATAGCGTCAATGTCACGCAGAAAGCGTTTCGTTTCATAGCAGCATCATCCCTTCGTACTAAGATAATACCATTATGCGGATACAAGGGTTTGCTGTCAAATTTTTGCTTATCTCTGTTCGTGCTCCTGGTCGGCAATGGTTTTGGCCTGCCGTACCATCTGTTCGGACACTTTCTTCAGCTCCTGCATCTTTGCTCGGACGGATGGCTTTTTCTCAGATGCCATCTCGGTAGAGATTCTGGCACCATTCCCGCGCTCCTTGGAGCTGTTCTCGGACGGAGCGCGGGCGCTTGCTTTTTTTGCGGCGTCCTCCCGTACCGGCGCAGGATAGCCCATCCGTTCAAAGATACGGTTGATCTGCTTGGCATCCTTGGCCTTGGCCATGATCTCCACTGTGCCGGTTTTCTCCACCTTGTTGATAACGGGATAGAACAGCACCCCGTAGCGCTTGCTCTCCATCTGAAAGCCTTTCAGATCCTCCTGCTTGACGGAGAAAATAGTCAACTCCTCGCCGTCCTGGATCAGCCGCTTCAGCCCCGTCTTGCCGGACAGCTTTGGGTTGTCCTTGGCAATGGCAATCAGCAGAGCTGCCAAATTTTTCGCGCCCAAGCCCGCCAGTTTAACGGCACTCTCCGTAATTTGGATACCCTCTTTTACCACCAATTCGGCAGTTTCACCGTTGGTACTCACGCTTTTGCGCCTCCTTTCTCACTTCTTCCTGCCGTTCCGCATCGGCTTGTTGCACCTGCTGGGATACCAAAGGCACATCCTCAAGTATCCTGCGGCACAGGGTCAATTCCCTGCGTTTCTCCCGCAGGGAGGCAGTCTGCCGGTCAATCTCAGCGCTGCACCGCGCTTTGCCTTCCTCATCCGCTGCTCGCCTTCTTTCCTGATAGAGTGGTTTTCGCTGTATGACGCCTGCTTCAATCTCGCGCTCCAGTTCGCCGGTACGGTTGGCCAGTTCCTCCGCCGTGGTGATATGATTTGACCACAGGTAAAGAAACTGCCGCTCGTACCGTTCCAGTCGGACGACCTCCTGCCGCACGGAAAAAGGGACACGCCGGAAGAAGGACTTCCGGCGTGTCCCGCGCAGCAAATACAGGTATCTGAGATAGAGTGCCTGAAACCCTTTTATCTTCCTTTGTATCTCTGTAGGACGCCTGCCTTTGATGCGATACCGTCTGCCCGTATGCGTAAAGGTATGTGTCGCCAGTGTGCTGCCTTCGCGCTGGGCGGCCAGTCGGGTGCGGATGTCCTGCTCCGTATACCCGTCACCAAGGCTATCCAGCCGGATCGCTCGTTTGCCACCCGGCGGCAGCACGGTCACATATTTGCGTTTTGGCTGGTTCTGCACCACATAACCAAGCCGCCGCAGGAGCATCAGAAATGTGTCAAAGGTGTAGGCGTTCTCGATCACGCGGTCAATATCAGCGCGGATGATGCTGCGGATGGTGGGCTTACCCGTGTTTTCCGCTTTCCATTCGGCATAGTGCTTTCCTTTGCCCTGCGGCGCGATGACGGATAGCCCGTTCTCTCGGCACAGCGCATCGGATGCACCTCGCACATCAAAATAGTAGCTGCCGGGGCTGCTGTGATATTTTCTGCCGTCCACAAAGGATACGGAATTCACTACAATGTGATTGTGCAGATGGGCTTTGTCCAAGTGTGTTCCGATGACCGCCTCATACTGACCGCCAAAGAGCTTTTCGGCAAAAGCCATGCCGATACGGTGCGCCTGCTCCGGCGTCACCTCTCCGGGTGCAAAGGACTGGATGAAGTGATACCCTACCACACCGCCCGCTTTTCCGAAGCAACGCTTTGTCTCCTGCATCTCGGCATAAGCTGTTTCACAGCTCTCACAATTAATGGCAGACGCAAAGAAATGCTGCTTTGTTTTCTCTGAATTTACAGCGTAAGTAATGCCAGCGTCCAGCGTGGTCTTTTCGCCGTTGATGGCGTAATTCACGCACTTATCCAGCCGGTCGCGGATGGCGATGATCTTAACAATGGCCATATCAAAGGCGTTTCATCGTCCGCCAAAGCAGACCCTGCATTGCCTTAATGCGGTCGATGTCCTCCATGCGGACAAATCCGCGGGCATTGGCCACCTTGGCGATCTGATTGATATTGACCGCCATGCCGGAAAGCTGGCGCAGCAGCTCCGGCAGTTCGTCGGGCGGACGGGGGCGCAGCTCCGCCCCTACAATCAGCCTGCGGAGTACCGGCTCCATTTTTAGGCCGGTATCTGCGGAGAGCTGCTTCAAGTGTGCGTATTCTGCGCTGTCCAGCCGCAGGGAAATTCGCTTTGCAATTCCTCTCATGAGTTTCCTCCTCGTTTTTAATGGGGGCCTTAGGGGGCTTGCCCCTTAACAAGCGCATTTTGCTGTCAAAATGCTATGCTTGCCGGGACAGCGGCGCTATGCACCGCGTCCCGCGTTACTGCGCCGAAAAAAGAAATCAGCGGACTGCGCCGTGCCGGGCGCAGTGCCGATACTGCAGCAGGTCATTGTAGTCTTTGCCCCGCAATGGCGGCTTGTCGATGACCTCATATCCTGCCAGTAGCTCCTGCAGTGCCGCTGCCGCCACCCGTCCCGGTTCGTCATTGTCCAGGCACAGCACGATGCGGGATATATGGGGTGCAGCTTTCAAATACTGCGTAAGTGCCGGCGGCAATCGCTGCAGTCCCTTACCGGAAATGCCGCCCAGCGCCAGTGTATTTGCCTTGCGCCAGTCCGAGCCCTGTTGCTTCAGCAATGTCAGATAGGATAGTGCATCAATGGCTCCTTCAAAAACGCACAGGGTCGATCCGTTGCTCGGTGCCAAAGGTACAGCAAAGGTAAATCGCTTGTCGCTGCCTGCTGCTTCACCGACAAACCGCTTTTCCCGCTGCGTTCCCCGCAGCATGGCATAGGCAGGCTTACCCTCTGCAAAGCCAACAAATATGCAGTTATGGCGGACAGCATCCTCATAGAGCTGCCCGTGCTTGATGCAGTGGTTGATGATCTCGGCGTCAATGCCGCGGCTGCGTAAATATGCAAAAACACGCCGATTATCGGCGTGTTTGGGCGGCAGCGTAAATTCAGTTTTCGGATACAGTACGGCTGGCTTTGGCGGAGGCGGTATGCAGGGCGATTCTCCGAGGATGCGCTGCACAGCCTCCGGAAGCCATAAGCCCTCTACCGCGGTCAGATAGTCCAGAGCATTTCTTCCACCGATCCCACGCGACCACCAAAACCATTTCCCGTTGGAAATTTTCAAAGAGTCATGGGTGCGGGTGGCGTAGGTGCTGCCACTGATATGCACCAGCTCCTGCGGCTCGAAGCAACGCAGGTAGGTCAGCAGATCCACCTCCCGTGCAGCAGTAAGCTGCTCCTTGGATACATAGGGCATGGTTGTTCACCTCCATGTAAGAGAAAAGCCGCCTGCATTTCTACAAACGGCTCTTGATAATACAATTGGCCTTATTGGTTGCTCTTTTTCAGCAATTTTTGCTCGGCACTTTCCAATGCGGCAATATAGTCCTTTTCCCCTCTGGACAATTCGGCGGACTGAAGTTCCTTATATTTTCGATATTCTTCCTTAGCTTTCTTCTCTGCCGTGGCCGCGCTGATTTTTCCTGCATGAGTCAGGATCTCGTGCTTGGAGAGCTTGAGAAAGCCGTCCAGTGTGTCGATCCAGTCAGACATATACATGGGTATGCGGCGTCGTGCCTGCATCTCTGCAAGATCAAGGTAAGCCGATACAATGTCATTGAGTGCCAGCAGCTCGTCTTCCGTACAATAGTTTTTAGCAATGAGGGCATCGCTCTGTGTCGGATGATTTCCGGAAAATGAGTGCAGCCCCATATTGGGTTTACTACTATCCACACTGTAAAAAATCTTTTCTGCGGCTGTCTGACCATGAGCAGCCCAGTGCATTTTATTCTGGACGGTCTTGAAGAAAAGGACGGAGGATTCTGTCCTCGGGTCATAATCCACACTGGTGGCATAAATGTCCAGCACTTTGCGCCAGAACACCTTTTCAGAGGATCGGATATCGCGGATACGATCCATCAGTTCATCAAAATAGTTGCCGCCGCCAGCTTGCTTCAGCAGCTCATCGTTCATGGCAAAGCCCTTAATGAGGTATTCTTTGAGTACGGAGTTGGCCCAAATACGGAATTGAGTGCCACGGAGCGATTTCACACGATAGCCCACGGAGATGATAACATCTAAGCTGTAGTACGCAACTGGCTTATCTGAATTTGCAATGTGAATATTTTTCACATTGCTTTTTTCATCCACCTCACCCTCGGCAAATACATTTTTGATATGTTTCGTAATGCCGCTGCGCTCTCGTTGGAACAGCTCCGCCATCTGTGCCTGTGTCAGCCAAACGGTTTCGTTTTCCATACGAACATCGATTTTTGTCAGGCCATCCTCCGTCTGATACATAATGATCTCCGTCTGTTCAGGGTGGATGTCGTTTCCGCTGGTCACCCAATTACTCATGTGCCGATTCCTCCCATTCGTTGCCGCAAATGTTTCCTGCGCGTACAGCAGTGTCTGCTTTAGGCCGAGTACATCTAATTTCATTATATCACCTCACCTCTTACGGTGCAATGAAAATCCCTCATCTCTCCAGTTGTGCCCGCTTATCCGCCCCCTCTCGCTCCGGTCTGCGTTCCGGCTCGGCCAGTTTCGCCATGGCGGCATCGACCACGCAGGAATGGCTGTCCACCGCATAGACTCCCACATGGCCGCCCATTTGCTCTTGCAGCGCCGTGAACCGGCCTGCCGCCTGCTGTGCCGGGAGTCCAAACCGCTCGTCCCCAATGCGCTGCGCCATCCTTTCGTACAGCTTGATTTTCAATTCTTCTTTTGTCATATTCACCTGTTTGTTCACCTCACCCTTCCCGTCCGCATTCGATGGGCATAGTTCTGCACGCTATACCGGCGCATATAGTCATTTTCCGTGGGCACGGCGCTGTCCAGATCGATGCCCTCCAGCCGAACATCCCCCGGCTTCAGCACCTCCTCCACCGGGATCACGCGGATTCTCGCCCGACAGTGCAGCGTATCGCCGAACACGCCGCCTACACTGTGAAAGCCTCTGTCACCGCACACCCACAGCACCTTTGACCCTGCAGGCACATCCCCGAAGGGCTGCTTGAGTATCACCACAGAGCACGGCTCTGCGCCGGCCACTCTATAGTACCCGGCGCTTTCCGCCCGCTCGTATGCGCGGATCAGCTTATCAAATTTTCGCTGCGGCTCCATATAAAACCAGCTCTCCTGATACCCCATATCGACCTACCTTTCCAAATCCGTTGTTTTTCTTGCCGGCGGCTGCTCACAAGCCTCCGGTGCTTCTGCATCCGCCACGATCTCCGGCTCACGCTTGTCGATGTTCAGCAATGCGTTTAGCTCCTCCAATCGCAGCAGCTTTGCCTTCAATTCTTCCTCTCGGGGGAAGGGCTTCAGCACCTCCGCTTTTGCCGTTTCCAGTTGGGAGTGCAGCTCGCTCAGCTTTTCTCGGCAAGCCTGCTCCTTTACCGGCAGACTTTCCAGCAGATTGTCCATGCGTTGGATATTGCCGAATACATCCGTACCCAGCGTCACCACATGGCGCAGCTGTCCGATCATGGCCAGCCGGTACTCCTGTGAAAAGCTGTCAAAGGACAGCTCCGGCGTCAGGCCGCGGTAAAGGCCGATCTGCATCGGCTCCGGCGTCAGCATATTCTGGCAGAGTGTCAGCAGCTCCGTGCCTGCTGCCTTTTTCTCGGCATAGACCTTACCCGCCAGCGTCATGGGAGAAAAACCGTCCGCATTGGGCGCAGTATGCTCCCTGACCGTGGTAATATCTGCGCCGTATCCGGCAAGCCTTTCCTGTGTTTCCGCGATGGACTTGGGAAAGGTTTTGCTGATGGCGTCCTCCAGCGCATACCGCTGGCTGAGATGATTGCCTTTCAGCAGTTTCAGCTTAGATACCTCAATGTCCAGATCCATCTTTTCCTTGATGAGCGGATTACCACTGGCCAGTGCTTTGATCTCCGCATAGGAGAGTGCCTGCTCATCCACATCCTCGGCGGAACGCACTGGGCTCTTGCTGGTCATGATCTGCGCGATGAATTTCTGTTTTCGCTCTACCAACTGATAGAGATAGGCGTCAAACGTACCCTCGGTGACGTAGCTGTAAATGTCCACCTCAGCATTTTCGTTGCCCTGCCGGATGATGCGTCCCTCCCGCTGTTGGAGATCTGCGGGACGCCACGGGCAGTCCAAATGGTGCAATGCCACCAGCTTCTGCTGGCAGTTGGTACCGGCGCCCATGCGCTGTGTGCTGCCCAGCAGCACACGCACCTGACCGGCGCGCACCTTGGCGAACAGGCCTTTTTTCTGCGTCTCCGTCTTGGCGTCGTGGATATAGGCGATCTCATTTTCCGGCACGCCCATCGCTACCAGCTTACTGCGGATGTCGTCATAGACGCTGAAAACACCGTCGCCCTTGGGCGTGGACAGGTCACAGAAGATCATCTGCGTGGAGTGCTTTTCCGCCGTGCGCCGCCAGATGTCAAATACTGTCTCCGCGCACTTAACCGCCTTGCTCTCCGGGTCGGCGGGCAGCATGGGGTTGATGAGCCGCTGGTCTAATGCCAGCTTCCGGCCATCGTTGGTGATCAGCAGCATGTTGTCCACGCTGCTGTCCACCTGCTTGTTGCGTACCTGCTCGGCCCGCTCCGCCAGCGACGCTACCATTTGCTTCTGATACTCGGACGGCTTCAGGGCGATGTTGTGGTAGTGTGCCTCCGGCACGGGCAGGTTCAGCATATCCGCCGTTTGGATGTCCGCCACATTTTTGAATACGGAGATCAGCTCCGGCAGGTTGTTGAACTTGGAAAAGCAAGTCTTGGCGCGGTAACCTGTCCCCTCCGGGGCAAGCTCGATAGCCGTGACCGTTTCGCCGTAGTTGGCGGCCCATGCGTCAAAATGCTGGAAGCCCTGCTCCTGCAACGCTCCCATTTGCAAGTACCGCTGAATAGTGTATAGCTCCACCATGCTGTTAGAGATAGGCGTACCGGTGGCGAACACCACACCCCGTCCGCCGGTGATCTCGTCTAAGTACCGGCACTTCATGAAAAGGTCGCTGGACTTCTGTGCTTCCGTCTGTGCAATACCGCTGACATTCCGCATTTTGGTATAGAGAAACAGATTTTTATAGTAGTGGCTCTCGTCGATGAGCAGTCGGTCAACGCCCAGCTCCTCGAACGTGACCACATCGTCCTTGCGGCTCTGGTCGTTCAGCTTGTCCAGCTTATTCTGCAAGCCTTTGCGGGTCTTTTCCATCTGCTTGATGGTGAAATTCTCTGCTCTGTCCGCCTTGGCCTCCCGGATGCCCTGTATCACCTCGTCCATCTGCTGCTCTAAAATGGCACGCTGCCGCTGGATACTGACGGGTATCTTCTCAAACTGACTGTGTCCGATGATGACGGCGTCGTAGTCGCCGGTGGCGATGCGTCCGCAGAACTTCTTGCGATTTTTTGTTTCAAAATCCTTTTTCGTGGCCACCAGCACATTGGCGGCAGGATAGAGCTGCAAGAACTCGCTGGCCCACTGCTCCGTCAGGTGGTTTGGCACCACAAATAGGGACTTCTGGCACAGGCCCAGCCGCTTGGATTCCATAGCCGCCGCCACCATCTCGAAGGTCTTACCCGCACCCACCACATGGGCCAGCAGGGTATTGCCGCCATAGAGGATGTGGGCGATGGCGTTCACCTGATGCTTCCGCAGGGTGATCTCCGGATTCATGCCGGAAAAGTTGATGTGGCTGCCATCATATTCACGGGGCCGGTTGCTGTTGAACAGAATGTTGTACGCCTTGCAGATCTTCTCCCGCCGCTCCGGGTCTTTCCAGATCCACTCGGAAAAGGCTTCCTTCAGCAGCTCCTGCTTGCCCTGTGCGATGGCGGTCTCCTTCTTGTTCAGCACCGCCACACGCCGCCCATCTCTATCATATTGATAGTCGAAAATGCGGACGTCTTTCAGGTTCAGACTGCTCTCGATGATCTCATAGGCGCTTGCCCGCAGCGTGCCATAGGTATTGAAAGCCTTGATATTGCTCTTATCCTTGCTCTTGCCCTCAATGCGCCACTCGCCGGTGATCTGGGAGTAATGCACCTTGATATCCCACCGTGCACGGCGGGGCGTGTCCAGCGTCTCAAAGATGAACTGCCGGATATACTCCGGATTCAGCCATGTGGCACCCAGCCGCACGGAGATCTCACTGGCGGTCAGGTCTACGGGCTGTACCTTTTCCAATGCTTCTACATTGGGCAGGTACTGCGGCTCCGATTCTGCTTTTGCCCGCACCTCTGCCAGCTTCCGCCGCACATTGCCGGACAGGTACTCGTCGGCGGGCAGGTATTTCTCGCCGCCCTTTTCCCCGTAATCAGGGTTCAGAAAGACGACGCCCTGCAAGTCCGCGAACAGGGTATCCTCGTCCTTGCCGGTGAGCTGCCCCATATACGCCATATCTACGCGGGCTTTCTCTCCGATGGACAGAGCCAGTGCCTCCACCGCCGTATCTACTCTTTCGGCAGGCCGGTGGCTGCGGATGGTGCGCTTGGTGAACAGGTCGGCTTTCCGCTTCAGGCCGCCCTCCTCATCCAGCACCTCCAGCGAACACAGCAGGAAATAGGCGCTATCCTGATCAAAGGCGATGGCGTTGCCCCGTGAGTTGATAAGCCCGTAGTCGTGGGTAAAGCGGTCATAGAGGTCGTTCAGCTTTGCTTGCTGCTGGCGTATCATGCCATCCGGATAGTCCTCTGTCTGGTACTCCAGCAGCGTCCGCACACAATCCCGCAGGCCGATCATGCCGCGGATGCGGCTCTCGGCGGTCTTGGACACCTCCACCGGATTCATGCGGCTGTTCTCGCGGTAATAGAGCTTTCCGTCCACCAGCGTGTAGGAAAAATTGCGGACGGTGGAATCTGCCGCGATGGATTGATCTTCTCCCTCCAGTTCCTCCGCCCGGTCGTAGGCATTGATCTCACCGTGGATATTCTGCACGGCGTTGACAAGGAGGCTGTCCAGCGGCTGCTCCGGAAACGGCACACAGGTGGGCTCCGGGCCATACGCTCCCGATACCATTTTCATCTCGCCCAGCACCATATCCGGGTGGTCGATGAAATAACGGTTCATGGTGATACCGTCGTCATTCGTCCCCAACTGCACCCAATCTGGCTCAATGTCCACCATGCGGTCACGTTTTTGCAGGAACAGGATGTCCGATACCACCTCCGTACCCGCTGCCGCCTTGAAGGTATCGTTGGGCAAACGAATCGCGCCCAACAGCTCCGCCCGCTGGGCAATGTACTTCCGCACATTGCTGGTGCGCTTATCCATAGTGTAGCTGGAGGTGACGAACGCTACTACGCCACCCGGCCTCACCTTATCCAGCGTCTTGGCAAAGAAATACTCGTGAATAGACAGGTTCAGCCGGTCATAGCGCCGATCCTGCACCTTGAACTGGCCGAACGGCACATTACCCACAGCCACATCAAAGAAGTTATCGGGGAAGTCCATCTTTTCATAGCCGCGAACGGAAATACTGCTGCGTGGGTACAACTGACGGGCGATGCGTCCTGAAACGTCATCCAGCTCCACGCCGTAGACCTTGCTCTCCGCCATGCTCTCCGGCAGCATACCGAGAAAATTGCCCACGCCGCAGGACGGCTCCAAAATATTCCCCTGCGAAAAGCCCATCTGCTCCAGCACGGCATAGATGCTGCGGATGACCACAGGCGGCGTATAGAAGGCGGTCAGCGTGGATTCCTGCGCCGCGGCGTACTCTGTTTCGGACAGCAGCCCCTTTAGTTCCTCATACCGGCTGTGCTTGGGGTCGAAGCAGTCCGCCAAACCGCCCCAACCCACATACTTGGCCAAAACCTCCTGTTCCTCCGGCGTGGCAGGACGGTTCTCCGCCTCCAACTGCTTTAAGAGCCGGATGGCCACCACATTGTTGGCATAGCGCTGGCTGGGCGGCGCTGCGCCCAGAGCATCGTCGGTGATATGGTAGTTGACGCCGCCCGCGAACAGCGGGGCGTCGGCTTCCAGCCGTTCTTTTTTTCTCGGCAAGTTAAACGCAGGCGGGATCACCGCCTGCGTCGGCTCCTCTGACGGTGGGGCTTCCTGCTCCTGTACTGGTTCTGCCGCAGGTGCAGGCTCCTCTGTGAGTATTTCTTCCTGCTCTGGTTCCGGCAACTCTTGGTCATGCCGGTGGTTGAACAGGCTGAGCGTGCCGTTGACGTATTCGGAAAGTTGCTCCTTTGCCCGCTGGCCAGAGTCATAGTGCCGGTCGCCCTCGTCCATGGCATCCAGATAGACAGTCAGGGCTTCCAGCATTTCCGCCGCTTTCACCTTATCTGCCAACTGCTCCTCAATGACGGGAACGGCGTCATAGTAGTCCGTGCCCTTGGGGTACGGTCTCGGCACATCGTCCGGTGCGTCGGAAAAACCGAAATATACCGTCCTTGCCAGCTCTCGCAGCTCATACTGCGGTATTTTTGCCACGGCATCCTCGCCGGGGAAACGTTTCTGCGCGATAAGCTTTTCGTACTCCTTGACCACGCTGGAGATGGTCAGCGTGACCTCACCGTACCGCTTACCGGCATATTCCCGCTGATAGGCCAGTCCCTTAGAACTTCTCGTATAGTCATATCCGTCGCGCCCGCCGCCGCTGTACTCACCAAAGCAGCTTTTGATGAATTTCTGCTGTTCCTCTTTTGTGTGGGGGTAACAGAAGAAGGAATACACCGCCAGTTGGCTGTCCACGGAATCCACAAGAAAGAATTGGTCTATCTCATCCTGTGTGATGAACATTTTGCACCGGCGCAGGAAATCTGGCTGCGCGGTAAAGCTGCGCTCCGGCAGATCAATTCCGTCCAGCACCACGCCGATCCGGTGTGTACTATACTCAGACAGTCGAAAGCGCATGATGCTGCAATCCTGCTCATAGGCGTTCAGAAAGGCGTGGTATTCCTCAGCCAAAGCCGCAAGGCCGCCCTCACTCTTGGCAAAGGCCACCATATCCTCGTCCAGCTCCGGATAGCCCTTGTGCTGGTCATGGATGGCCAGCGTCTGAGGGAACAGGCCCTGTGCGCGGCCCCCTTGGGTCAAATTGCGAGCGGTCATCAGCAGGGCGTCGCCCATCTCAAGCAGCACCTTGCCCTGCGCCTGCTCCAGCTCTGGTGCCGAAAGATACGTTCCCGCCTCCAGCAACTCCAATATTCGCACCGACGCCTGCTCCCACGTCACCGTGGTACGGCAGTGCCCGGTACGAACGCTGTCGCCTTGCGCCAGATGGATACCGGCCTCCATGAACCACACGGCATATTTCTTACCCTCATATTCAATGCCGCGCCCGTTCTCCGCGCCAAACTCACGACGCAGGAAAGCAATACATTCCGCTTCCGGATGCTGGCGCATATAGAACACTGCGATCCGCTCCGCGCTGCCGCGGCTGTTGCCCGCCGTATACAGTGTCTGGTCGATAACCGCCTGCGGCACCGGGCGGGTAGGGAACAGCTCACCCGTTCGCTGCGTCTCCGGCACTTCATAGACCGCCGTGCCGCCGTTCATACCAAAGAGGGACATTTGCTCTGCCATCACCGGCGCATTCTGCAAGCCCAGCTTGATCTTATACGCGCCCCGCTCAATAAGGTTTTCGGTCATTTCCGTGACCACGCCCCACGAAAAAACGGACTCCGCTGTGTGGGAGAGATAGCTGCCCTCCCACATCAAAAGTCCGTCTTTTTCGGCGTGGTAGCCCACACGGACTTTGTCCGCACCGGCCAGCACCTCCACCCATATATCGTTGTAGCTGTTTTTCAGAAATTCCGTGCGTGTCGCAATATCCCTATTGGTCTGAAAATGCGCAAATATCTCCTGCCGCGTATGCTTGCGCCCGCCATCGTCCAACAGTATCGCTTCAATGAGATGTTCATCCAAAAACGCCGGAAGCTCTGCGCTCCCGGCGTTTTCGTCTGTACTATTCAGCTGTAGATCAGGTCGTTCAGCACCGTTTCCTCCGCGCTGTGCTTCAGGTTGTTCATCAGCCCCGTCCAACGCTGGGGATCGGCGGCTTTCAGTTCCTCCGTCACGCCCTCGGTTTTCGCCATCTGCGCCACGGCCTGTGTCACCATCCGCTGCGCTGTCTCCTCGATCTCCGCCAGATGTGCCGCCAGCTGCCCGCTGGTCTTGAGATTCGTATACAGCACCCTGCGATGCTTCTTGATGTACTGCCTTCTCAACTCCGCGTACTTGCCCAGGTGCACCTCCGCCTCTTGGGGCAGCAGCAGGTTCGGCAGGCGAAAGCCCTCCTGCATCCTGTAGGTCACTTCCATGCTCAACACTCCTTTCCGTTTCGCCGCTATTCTGTCCTTTGCCCACATCATAGCCGATTTGTGCATCCTTTGCAAAAAATTGCTCCCGCCGCGCCTGCATCACCGTGCGGCTGATCTCCCGCAGACCCATCTCCGCAATATCGCTGGTGGCATAGCCGAGGGCGTTCAGCGTGGCAGGGG
>OGGG01001450.1_pt1 | contig 18956 bp, 17 predicted proteins | sample 1571201 | NCBI WGS metagenome assembly OGGG01 (sample SAMEA2581946, study PRJEB24529) | metagenome | biome: Human gut stool | place: China | collected 2011 | reverse complement strand
CATTTTTTGTGATAATACCGTCGGCTTTGTATCCAATATTTAAGATGATCTCATCTTCTTTGACATCGATGACCGTACCTTCGACTACCTCTCCATTATGAATTGTTTTTAATGATTCCTCCAGCATTTGTTCAAAGCTCATTTCTGACATTCCTTGTGAACCTCCTCAATAATATTATTTGGGGTTGATGCCCCTGCTGTAATACCTACGCAACTCATGGACTGCATCGAATGTACATCCAAATCTTCAAGTGTCTGTATATAGTAAGTATTCTTGCATTCTTCTTTACATATTTCAAATAGTTTCTGCGTATTGGAGCTGTGTCTGCCTCCAATAACGATCATGGCATCGACTTCGGCGGCAATTTTTCTTGCCTCCTGCTGACGCTCTTCGGTCGCATTGCAAATCGTATTTAAAACAAGTATATCATAACGCTTTTTTGTAAGAATTTCAACTAATTTATTAAATTTCTTGTAATTAAATGTCGTCTGTGACACAACACAGATGCCATTTTTAGAATCTGTCTCATAATTTTGTGCTTCTTCTTCACTTCCAACTACCGTAACCCCCGAAACACACCAGCCCTTGATGCCTTCCACCTCCGGATGTGTCGCATTTCCGATGATTACGATCTCCCTGCCATTTTCACCCTCCCGCTTCACAATGCGGTGGATCTTCTTTACAAACGGGCAGGTAGCATCGACCAGCTTCAGTCCCTTTTCCTGTATCAGATCATAAATCTCCTCTGCGACACCGTGTGAACGGATCACAACGGTTCCTTTTTCCAGAGCAGACAGTTCTTCTTTTGTATGAAGGACTTTTACCCCCTTTTTTTCCAGATCGCCGACCACTTCTTCATTGTGTATGATCGGTCCGCAGGTATAAACCGGTCCTTCTTCTTTCCCTGCCAGCTCATAGACCTGATCAACGGCACGCTTTACGCCAAAACAAAATCCTGCTGTCTGTGCTTTTATGACTCTCATCGCTTCACTTCCTGACAGCACTCTTTGATACGCTCCACCACTTCATCGATCGTCATATCCGAAGAATCCACCAAAATAGCATCTTCCGCCTGACGAAGCGGCGCAATCTGCCTTGACATATCACGCGCATCGCGATCTCTTATCTCTTCTTCAATTTCTTCCAGTGTATGCGTATCTCCCTTTTCCTGCTGTTCCAGAAAACGGCGCTTTGCACGTGTTTCCACACTCGCCGTAAGATAAATCTTAAGCTGTGCATGTGGAAGAACATTTGTCCCGATATCCCTTCCATCCATCAGCACATCTTCCTTTTCTGCCAGATCTCTTTGCAGCTCAAGCAGCGTGGCACGTACCGCCGGGTTGGCAGATGTGACGGATGCCGTATGGCTGACTTCTTCTGTACGCAGCAGACCGGTTACATTTTCTCCGTTTAAGAGAACCTGCTGCTCACCGTTTTCATTGTATGTGATCGATACTGAAATGTTTTGGCAGGCCTTCTGAACTGCTGCATCGTCATGAATATCAATCTGATTCTGCATCATATAAACTGCGATCGCACGGTACATCGCCCCGGTATCTACATAAATAAATCCCAGTTCTTTTGATACACGTTTTGCGATCGTGCTTTTTCCGGCTCCCGCCGGTCCATCGATTGCTATATTAAAACTCATATTCTCCTCCTGCGTGGTGTCTATGCTTCGCTCATCGCCACCGCCGCCGCATAAGCGGTCGACCAGGCAATCTGCAGATTAAAGCCTCCTGTCACGGCATCCAGATCCAGTACCTCCCCTGCAAAATAAAGTCCCTTTGTCCGTTTCGACTCCATAGTAGATGGATTGACCTCTTTTACACTGACACCGCCTTTTGTGATGATAGCCTCATTATAATCTCGAAGCCCGGTAATGGTCAACGGCAAATTTTTGATCTGCTGCACAAAAGCGTTTCTTTCTTCTTTTGAGATTTCGTTAACTTTCTTCTCCGGACTGATCCCGGAAAGAGTGACCATCACAGGGATCAGCTTTGCCGGAAACAGTCCGCCCAGTGCATTTTTAAACTGTTTGTTTTTTGCTTCCTCAAAATCACGCAGAATCCGGTGGTCAAGCTGTTCTCTTGACAGTGCCGGCTTCAGGTCAATAAAAAGCTGCAGTTCTTTTTTGCGTGCTGTCCTGGCAGTATAACTGCTGGCACTTAAAATCAGCGGCCCGGTCACACCAAAATGGGTAAACATCATCTCGCCGAAACCATCATAGAGCTTCTTTTTGCCGTCCATGACCCGTACATCCACGTTTTTTAAGGAAAGTCCCTGCAGTTCCTTCGCCCACGGTTCTTTTGTATTGAACGGCACCAGAGAAGGGCAGAGCTCTGTTACTTTATGTCCAAGTTCTTCTGCAAAACGATATCCATCACCGGTCGATCCTGTCGTTTTATAGGAAATCCCTCCGGTTGCCACCAGCACGGCATCGGCAGGAAAAAGCTTTTTCTCTCCATCTGACAGAACACCTGTCACTTTTCCAGCTTCTGCTTCCACCTTCGAAACTTCTGTATTCAGATGCACCTGCACTTTGTATTCGCGCATTTTCCTGCGGAGTGCATCGATCACATCCGTGGAATGATCCGATACCGGAAAGACCCTCTCTCCCCGTTCCGTTTTTGTTTTTGTACCGGCTTTTTCAAAAAAATCGATCACATCATGATTCGTATATCCATAGAAAGCACTGTAAAGGAACTTCGGATTGCTGACAACCGCATCAAACAGTTCCTCTGTGTCACAGGCATTTGTCAGATTGCATCTTCCTTTTCCGGTAATATAAATTTTCTTTCCAAGCTTTTCATTTTTTTCAAACAGGTGTACTTCACAGCCACGTTCTGCCGCATGAACTGCCGCAAACATACCGGCTGCCCCTCCGCCGATTATTGCTATTTTTTTTCTTTTCATCAAAAATAATTCCTTTCATGCCCTTCTGTTCCGTGTTTTTCTCGGAAATAAATCCTCTATTTTTTCATGTATCCGATCTCTTAACTGATAACAGAACAAAATCAGGCGTATCAGTTCATTATACATAAGAATGACCATGCAGACAAGCGGTATCATCAGAACCATCTGCCAGCAGAAAATACTGGTTGTCCCCAAAAAATCCGGCAGCAGGATCACACCCACCGAAAAAATCGCGATCACACAGCAGCAGAGAATTCCGCGAAGCCAGTTCAGTGGTCTGCATACCCGAAAGACCACCATAATGCCAACCGTTCCGCCAACCAGCAGGTTAAATGTATAAGTCAGTATTTCTTTTCCGTTCCAGAAAGGTGACAAAATCTGAACCACCAGCAAAGTACCCACCATCGTCAGCGCCGCCGGAAGTGCCGTCTGCATCACATGACGCAAAAAGCCCGTGCTCGTCACTTCTTCTGTATGCTCCAGCGTCAGCACAAAGCTCGGCAGGCCGATGCATGCCGCACTGATCAGCGAAAGCTGTACCGGGATAAACGGATATGCCCGCCCAAGAAGAATAAAAATAACACTCAACAGAATCGAATACAGCGTCTTGGTCAGATACAGTGCACTGACACGCTCAATATTGGCGATGATCGTTCTTCCTTCGCTGACAATATTCCGAAGGCAGGCAAAATCCGAATCCAGAAGGACAATGTGCGCCGACTGCTTTGCCGCATCACTTCCCGCCGCCATCGCAATTCCGCAATCCGCATCTTTCAGGGCAAGTACATCGTTGACACCGTCACCTACCATGCCGACCACTTTCTTTTCCGACTGATAAGCGTGGACCAGATGCTGCTTCTGCTCCGGCTTCACGCGTCCGAATACATTGTATTTCTGTACAGCTTCGCGGTAACTTTGCGGATCATCACCCAGCGTGGATGCATCCACATATTTTTCTGCTCCTGAAAGTCCTGCTTTTCCGGCGATTTTCGATACTGTCATCGGATTATCTCCTGAGATTACCTTGATTTCAACGTTCTGCTCACGGAAATAGGCAAATACATCCGGCGCCTCTTTCCGGATACAGTCCAGGATCACGATCAGGCCCATCGGCACAACACCTTCCACGCTTCCATCCTCCGGATGCAGGGCACTGCATCTTCCAAGCAGAAGAACACGGTATCCTTCTTCTGAATATGCATCGACCGTTTTGCCAATTTCCTGTTCTTCTTCCCTTTCACCCAGCAAAAATTCCGGTGCACCAAGCACAAAGCAGCCCCGGTTTTCAAAAGATACTGCACGGTATTTCCGTTCGGAAGAAAACGGGATTCTCTCTTTCACCGTATAGATATTTGTCCTTCTGAAATATTTTTTTAAAGCTTCCTGTGTATTGTTCGTATCTTCAAACGCAAACGTAAGCTCATTCATGATCTCGCTTACTTCTTCTTTTTTGGCATCACCAAGTGCAAGTACCTCTGTCACTTCCAGCTCACCGGTCGTGATCGTCCCGGTCTTGTCAAGGCACAGCACATTGACGCGTGCCAGTGCTTCGATTGCTTCCATTTCCTGCACAAGCGCTCTCTTTTTGGCAAGTCTTCCTACACCCAGAATAAACGAAATGCTGGTCAGAAGAACCAGACCTTCCGGGATCATGCCGATAATTCCGGCAACCGTTCCAACAATAGCCTCATTTCTGGTCGTCCCATGTACATGAATCTGAGAAAGAAACAGCAAAATGCCGATCGGAATGATCAGAATGCTGATCACTGCTATGATCCGCCTGATCGTATTCTGCATTTCCGAAGTGGCACGTTTTTTCGTTTTTGCCTTTCTTGTCAGCTCTGCAGCATAATTCTCATCACCGACATGGACAACACGGCCGACACCACCACCTGCAACTACAAAGCTGCCGGACATTAGCTCATCTCCTGCTTTTTTCTTTACAGGTTTTGATTCTCCGGTCAGCATAGATTCGTTGACTTCCAGACCATCGCAGTCAAGCACTTCACAGTCCGCACAGATCTGATCACCGTTTGTCACGATCAGAATATCGTCTTTCACCACTTCTTCTATATCAATCTCATATTTTTTATTTTCTCTTACCACATGCGCTTTCGACGCTGTCAGTACAGTCAGCTTATCCACTACCTTCTTAACCTTCAGCTCCTGCATGATCCCGATCAGGGCATTGACGATCACCACACCCATAAAGGTCATGTTCTTAAACTGTCCGGTGAGCAGCACCAGAATGGCGAGAAAAAGATTCAGAAAATTGAAATAGGTCAGCACATGTGCCCTCACAATTTCCTTATTCGTTTTTACTGTAGTATGCTCCATCCGGTTTACCTGACCGCTTCTGATACGTTCCTCCACATCCTGCCTTGTAAGTCCCGCTTGCTTTTCCATCAGCAGATCCTCCTTTGTATTCAGGCCGGTTTTTATCCAGTCTTTTCCTCTCAGTATAGCGAATCTCTTTCTTTTTGTAAATGGTCATTCTTTTCGTTTTATATGGAAGTTTCTCTTTTTCCTTTTTTTGTTTTTCCTGTAAAAACTACGTGCTTCGAATATTTTTACAAAAATTCCGTATTTTTTTTGCTAAAAAGCACTATTTTTTCTTTACTTTGCCACGCTGATTTGCTATAATCTGCAATGAAAAAAATCGTAACTGTTTTTTGCATAGCTCTGAATGGTTACAAAATCAATGTATGAAGATAAGGAGGACACAATCATGTCATACGTAGATGAGGTTATTGCCAAAGTTGTAGAACAGAATCCGTCTGAACCTGAATTTCATCAGGCAGTAAAAGAGGTTCTGGAGTCTCTGAGAGTCGTTATCGAGGCAAACGAAGAAAAATACAGAAAGGATGCTCTTCTGGAAAGACTGGTAAATCCGGAAAGACAGTTCAAATTCCGTGTACCATGGGTTGACGATAAAGGTCAGGTTCAGGTAAATACCGGTTACCGTGTACAGTTCAACAGTGCGATCGGACCTTACAAGGGTGGTATCCGTCTGCATCCGTCTGTAAACATCGGCATCATCAAATTCCTTGGTTTTGAACAGATTTTCAAAAACTCCCTGACCGGTCTGCCGATCGGCGGCGGCAAAGGTGGTTCTGACTTCGATCCAAAAGGCAAATCCGACCGTGAAGTTATGGCTTTCTGCCAGAGCTTTATGACAGAGTTGTGCAAATATATCGGTGCTGATACTGACGTACCTGCAGGTGATATCGGTACAGGTGCAAGAGAGATCGGCTATATGTTCGGTCAGTACAAGAGAATCCGCGGTCTGTATGAAGGTGTTCTGACAGGTAAAGGCTTAAGCTACGGCGGATCCCTTGCAAGAACAGAAGCTACCGGTTACGGCCTGCTCTACCTGACACAGGAACTGCTGAAACTGAACGGTATCGAACTGGCCGGTAAGACTGTTTGTGTATCCGGTGCAGGCAACGTTGCGATCTACGCAATTGAAAAAGCTCAGCAGCTGGGTGCAAAAGTGGTTACTGCAAGTGATTCTACAGGCTGGGTATACGATCCGGACGGAATTGATGTTGCAGCCCTTAAAGAGATCAAAGAAGTAAAACGTGCAAGACTGACCGAGTACAAAAACTACAGACCAAATGCTGAGTACCATGAAGGTCGCGGCGTATGGAGCGTAAAATGTGATGTTGCCCTTCCATGTGCAACTCAGAATGAACTGCTGATCGACGATGCAAAACAACTGGCAGCAAACGGATGCCTGGCTGTATGCGAAGGTGCTAATATGCCTACTACTATGGATGCTACCGAATATCTGCAGAAAAACGGTGTGATCTTTGCTCCTGGTAAAGCTGCAAATGCCGGCGGTGTTGCTACTTCTGCTCTGGAAATGACCCAGAACAGCGAACGTCTGAGCTGGACATTTGATGAAGTAGATGCAAAACTGCAGGGTATCATGGTTAACATCTGCCACAATATGGTTGATGCTGCTGAACGTTACGGCATGAAAGGCAACTATGTAGCCGGTGCAAACATCGCAGGCTTTGAAAAAGTTGTCGATGCTATGAACGCTCAGGGTATTGTTTAATCCGAATTGATTTAGAAATATTAAATATCCGCAAAACAAAGACAGGTTCTGTCGATCAGAGGGTCGGCAGAACCTGTCTTTTGATATGCAAAAAGCCATTCAGTAAAATCCTGCAAATATAGAGGATCCGATCACGGTCAGAAGACCGGCTACCGCGATCGCCAGACTGCTCATCGCACCTTCTACTTCGCCCATTTCCAGTGCCTTGGCCGTTCCGATCGCATGGGAAGATGTGCCAAGTGCCAGTCCTTTTGCGATCGGCTCATAAATACGGAACAGCTTGCAGACTGCCTCTCCGATCACATTTCCGATCACGCCGGTAACGATGATCACAGCCACGGTGATCGTCACCAGACCGCCCAGTTCTTCGGAAACACCCATTCCGATCGCTGTTGTGATCGACTTTGGAAGCAGTGTAACATAGACATCATGCTTAAGTCTGAACAAAAATGCCAGAAGCAGGACGCTTGCAAGGCTTGCCAGTACACCTGCGAGGATGCCGCAGCCAACGGCTGCCAGATTCTTCTTCAAAAGTGCCATCTGCTGATAAAGCGGTACTGCCAGGCATACCGTCGCCGGTGTCAGAAGGTAACTTAAATATTGGGCAGAATTTTCATAACTTTCATAATCCACCCCGCACAGCAGCACCACACCGATCACGAAAATGATCGAGATCAGAAGTGGATTTAAAAATGCATACTTGAACTTTTTCTTCAGCATAATGCCAGCCCCATATCCGATCAGGCTGACTGTCACACCAAAATACGCTGAGTTACACAATATCTCTTTCATATCTTTTATCCTCCTGAGATCACCTTTATTGATCCTGCTTCTCCATTTTCTGTGCTGCCATATTTTCTTTCAAATGCATCACTGCCTGTGCCGTTCTCCCGGTCACAACCATAACAAAGACCGTCGTGATGCAGGTGATCACCAGAACCGGGACCAGGATTGCCTTTAAATCGCTCCAGGTCACGATCAGGCCGACGGCTGCCGGGATAAACATCGGCGGCATGATCTCGATCAGAAAATCCGCCGCGATCTTGACCTGCTCCAGCTTGATCACTTTTGTCATCAGACCTGCCAGCATCAGAAGCAGTCCATAGATACTCGCAGGGATCGGCAATGGGATCAGGCTGTGCAGAAGTTCTCCGAGAAAGGTTACAAACATGATAACGCCAAATTGATATAATAGTTTCATTCTTATTACCTCCTATGCCATCTGGCAAACGTTATGAATCCCCGCAAAATATTTTTACCCACCAAAGACAGTTGTCCGTCGCTTACAGAAGCAAAAATCTTCTCTGCCTGAGGCAAAAAAAGAGCCGATTGAATACACTATATATCCAATCGACCCACCCCAAACTATAAGCGCGAGACGGGACTCGAACCCGCGGCCTCGACCTTGGCAAGGTCGCGCTCCACCAACTGAGCCACTCGCGCATCTTATTGCCTGCATCTCTCAGGCACGTTTTAAATAATACATCAGAAACGCTTATTTGTCAACAACTTTTTAAATATTTTTTGAAACAACTACTCTTGTCGGCCGATACAGCTTTTCCCCAAAAAAGTAACCTTTCTGTACCTCACTGACAACCCGGTCTTCTTCCACCAGATTGGTCTCTTTGATCTGTACCGCTTCATGAATATACGGATCAAATGTCACACCGTTTGCTTCGATTGGTGTAACATTCAACTGATGCAAAGATAAATGCCGGCACCGAACATAACTTTTTCTCCGGATTCATTTTTGCATGAACGACAGCACGGCTGCCTGTCAGAACATCTCCCGATTTCATGATCGCTTTGGTAATTGGCTTTCCGTTAAGGCAAAGACCGTTTGTACTTTTCAGATCTTCTACATGGACTGTTCCATTTTCCATCAGAATCCGGAAATGATGACGGGACATGAACGGATACAGAATTCTGATATCATTATCTTCCGCACGTCCTGCTGTAATCCTTCCATTGTACGGAAGGCTGATTCTTTTACTGATTTTTCCCGTCGCAAGTGTCATAAATACCCCTTGATGTTTTATAAAATTAATCTTCTGTTTCCCGTATGATGATGCTGATCACATAACGGTTGTTTGGCAGATCCATATGTGTGATGTTGTCCAGGCGGATCAGATCCACATCCACCCAGAGCTGCTCTGCTGCGATCATAATGTTCGCCAGCATGATACCGAAATCAAATTCCGTGTATTTTCCCAGGAAACGTTTCTGCCCTACCGTCTGTTTTGAAAAGACATGGATGCGGTTCTCATATACAACGAAACGCCATGGCTGTGCGTTAAATGCCGACGGTGCAAGTCTGGCCACCTCCAGAAACTCCTTCACAAAACGTCCTGGCTGTTCTTTGAATGCACAGAGTTCCTCCATACTCTGGCGTTTTGCATCTTCCTGATCACGTATCATATCTACTTTGGGATAACCAAGTGCCATCAGGATCACACAACGCATCCCTGCTTTTGGCATCGGTCCTTTCAGATGCCCCATCCCCTGGAAACAGCTTCCAATGCCCTTTCCAAACAGGTACAAGGATAGCTGCTGGATGATATAGGCGGCATTCATATCAGCTTTTTCTTTATCCTCTGTATAAACTGCCAGATAATACGGTGCAGATACATTTATAATGCCGCCAAGCCTTCCTTTCGCCTTTTTACTCTGCGTATCGATCACTTCAATACTGGTCTCAATCCCAGGAAAAAGCGGTTCCATTTCGTGATAAAAGGATATCATCCCTTCTAAAATCTTATCTTCTACCTTATCTTTGCGAAAATTCCTGATAGACTTACGTGTATACACGGCTTCATATAGCGTCATTTTATATCTCCTGCACTTTCAATATCATGTTAAAAACTTGTAACATTATTGTAACATAATTATTTGAATTTTCAACTACTTTTTTTGTATTTTCCTGTATACTGAAAGTACTATAATGTCAGGAACAGAATGCGATTTTTTTACAGACAAAGGGGGTTTTTATATGAGTAAAAAACGAATTATTACGATTTCAAGAAGTTTTGGCAGCGGCGGACGCATGATCGGCGAAGAACTCGCAAAAAGACTGGGTTATCATTTTTATGACCGCAATCTGCTGGATCTGCTTTCTGAAAAGACCGGCATCAGTGAACAGGGACTGGAAAGTGCAGATGAAAAGCTGCCACAGAAGATCCTGGATCACTATGTTCCGACCAGGGTGACAGACTACAATACCAGCCACTATCTGTTTCATATGGAAAGCAGACTGATCGAAGAGCTTGCCGAAAAAGAATGCTGTGTCTTTATCGGACGACTTGCAGACTGGATCTTAAAAGACCGCGATGATGTACTGAACGTCTTTATCACAGCACCGGATGCAGACCGCATTCAGCGTATTACGGAAATGGAAAATATCACAGAAGTTCAGGCTAAGAAACTGATGGTGCAAATCGATAAAATGCGAAATAATTATTACTCCTATTTTACAGACCGCAAATGGCAGCACACAAAGGACCGTGATATCATCATCAACAGTTCTCTCCTTGGCATCGACGGAACCGTCGGCATGCTGGAATATATTATAAATGCATCAAAGTGATTTCGAATAAGGAAAACCGGGTTTTGGCAAATAAAAAGAACAGCAGAGCATCCTGATAAAATGCTCTGCTGTTCTTTTCCTTACACCTGCCAGAAAACCACCGCAAATTTTTATTTTGCATCCTTCGGCACATCTTTGATACTGAAGCTGATACGTCCCATCTTATCTTTTCCAAGGCATACAACTTTTACAACATCGCCCAGTGTCAGAACATCTTCTACATGGTTGATACGCTCTTTTGCGATCTTGGAAATGTGAACCATACCTTCTTTTCCAGGAGCAAACTCAAGGAAAGCACCGAACTCTTTGATGCTGATGACTTTACCGGTATAGACCTGACCCTGCTCGTAATCCGTTACGATGATGTTGATCAGATCAACTGCTTTCTGCATCATGGCAGCGTCCGTTCCGCAGATGGAAACAGCACCCTCTTCGGAAATATCAATCTTCACACCGGTCTCTTCTATGATCGCATTGATGGTCTTTCCTCTCTGTCCTACAACATCACCAATCTTCTCCGGATCAATCTTGATCTGGATGATCTTCGGTGCATACTCGCCAACACTCTTACGCGGCTTAGCAATGGCTTTTGCCATAACTTCATCCATGATGTACAGTCTTGCTTCACGCGTTCTTGCGATGGCCTCTTCGATGATCGGTCTTGTCAGTCCGTGGATCTTGATGTCCATCTGGATCGCAGTGATACCTTTCTTCGTACCTGCTACCTTGAAGTCCATGTCTCCGAAGAAATCCTCCAGTCCCTGGATGTCTGTCAGAACGATGTAATCATCATCGGTTTCACCGGTTACCAGACCACAGGAAATACCGGCTACTGCAGATTTGATCGGTACACCGGCTGCCATCAGGGACATGCTGGATGCACAGATACTTGCCTGGGAAGTAGAGCCGTTGGATTCAAAGGTCTCTGATACGGTACGGATCGCGTATGGGAACTCCTCTTCGTCTGGCAGAACCGGAACGAGTGCTCTCTCTGCCAGTGCTCCGTGACCGATCTCACGTCTTCCCGGTCCTCTGGAGGGTTTTGTTTCACCTACGGAGTAGCTTGGGAAGTTGTAATGATGCATATAACGTTTGGAAACGATGTTTTCGTCCAGTCCGTCCAGTCTCTGAGCTTCCGAAAGCGGAGCCAGTGTGCAGACGTTGCAGATCTGTGTCTGACCTCTGGTAAACATGGCAGAACCATGTACTCTCGGAATCAGGTCTACTTCTGCTGCCAGCGGACGGATCTGTGTGATCGCACGGCCATCCGGACGTTTGTGGTCTTTTAAGATCATCTTGCGCACGGTCTTCTTCTGATACTGATAAACAGCTTCATCCAGAACAGCAAGCCATTCTTCATTCTCAGCAAAAGCCTCCTCCAGTTTATCTTTGATCTCACGGATATTTGCTTCTCTTGTCTGTTTGTCATCGGTAAAGACAGCTTCTTCCATCTGCTCCGGCGTTACGATCTCTTTGATCGCTGCAAACAGTTCCTCCGGCACAGCACAGCTTTCGTAGCTGTGTTTTTCTTTTCCACACTCTGCAACGATCTTGTCGATAAATGCGATCACCTGCTGGTTCACTTCATGTGCAGCAAAGATTGCTTCGATCATCTTATCTTCCGGTACTTCATTTGCACCGGCTTCGATCATGATGACTTTTTCCCTGGTAGATGCAACCGTCAGAGCCATATCAGAAACCTGACGCTGTGCGGAGGTCGGATTGAATACGAACTCACCGTCGATCAGACCTACCTGTGTGGTAGCAGTCGGTCCGTCAAACGGGATATCAGAAATAGCCGTTGCAATTGCAGAACCGAGCATAGCAGTCAGCTCTGGGCTGCAGTCCGGATCAACGGACATAACCATGTTATTCAGTGTGACATCGTTGCGGTAATCCTTCGGGAAAAGCGGACGCATCGGACGGTCGATGACACGGGATGTCAGGATCGCATTCTCAGATGCTTTTCCTTCACGCTTATTGAAGCCGCCCGGAATCTTTCCAACGGCATACATTTTTTCTTCGTATTCTACACTCAGAGGGAAGAAATCGATCCCCTCACGCGGCTTTTCCGATGCAGTAGCAGTTGATAATACAGTAGTATCTCCATAGTGCATAAATGCCGCACCGTTTGCCTGTGCTGCCACTCTTCCGACATCAACGGTCAGAGTTCTTCCGGCAAGTTCCATAGAAAAACTTTTGTACATAATTACTCTCCTTTTCTTTTCTCTGAATTTGTTTTGATTTTACGGCAGCCTCTCCGAAACAACTGAAAAATATTTTATCATTAAAATACTTTTCAGTGGTCTCGGAACAGAAATTAACTGCCGCTCCGGTTTCTGTCAGAAGAAACCATCCTGAAAGTTTACGTATCCCTGAAGCAACGTAAACAGGGGACGGAAATCCTTCCGTCCCCTCTGTGATTCCCAGATTATTTTCTGATACCAAGTTTTGCGATCAGCGCACGGTATCCTTCCAGATCTGTTTTCTTAAGGTAAGCAAGCAGACCACGTCTCTGTCCAACCATTTTCAGCAGTCCACGTCTGGAGTGATGATCCTTCGGATGATTTTTCAGATGCTCTGTCAGCTCCTGGATACGTGCTGTCAGGATAGCGATCTGTACTTCCGGTGAACCGGTATCTCCTTCTTTTCTTGCATATTCTGCGATAATAGCTGTTTTCTTTTCTTTTGAAATCATGATATTTCCTCCTTGTTTTCTGCACGCCGGATACTAAGAACAGGGTCGGAGTCGTCCTCAGTTCTGAATATCGGCTTAATTCATACTTATTAAGTATAGCACAGCACTATAAACTACGTCAACCATTTTCGATTGGCAAACAGAAGAAAAATAAATGCTCCGACGAGAATCATGCCAATCCCTATATAATAGAGAATCCTGGCACGTCGTTCCAGATAATTTTCTCTCTCTATAATAAAAATGGATGGATTGGAAAATTTGTATCTGATCATCACTTTCTGATTAAGAACAAATTTACAGGGATTGCTTCCATAACGATATTTCCTGCGTATCAGCCTTCCACCCGCATAATAGGCAAACACAGGATAAAAGTAGTCGTGTATGCCCCGTTCTTTTCCTCTGTCATCCGGCTGACCGGTCACGATCTCCACAACCGTTGCTTCTGCTCTTCCTTTATATTTCGCATGAATGTTGCGGTAACGTCTGCAGAGAAATCCGGCAAAAATGCAGATTACTCCAAGCAGCATCAAAACATCGCCGGAAATTCCAATACTATTGTTCACAGAAGTACTCCTTTCCAAAAGCAATATCTGCCTGCATCTGATTTTTCAGATATTCAACAGAATTAAATTTCATCTCCGGCCGCTTATATTTCCACAGTTCCACGTCAATATTTTCCCCGTAGAGATCTCCGTCAAAATCAAACAGATACGTTTCTACTCCGCGGAACGTCTCACCAATGGTTGGTTTATAACCGATGTTTGTCACACCATAACAGAACTGATCACCAATGCGTGTTCTGGAAAGATAAACACCATTTGGCGGAAGCAGTTTCTTTGTACTTGGCACAAGATTCGTGGTCGGCATACCCAGTGTCCGGCCAATCCTTCTGCCATGCAGCACCTCACCGGAAATAAAATAGCGGTATCCCAAAAGTTCGTTGACCAGTTCCATATCACCTGCTTCCAGGGCTTCTTTTACATAAGTACTGCTGATGTCCCGACCCTGAAACTTTTCTTTTTCCACTACTTCCACCTGAAATCCATACTTGTCCTGAAGCCAGAGAAGAAGATTGGCATCTCCACCGCGCCGGTAGCCAAAATGAAAATCTTTACCGACAACAATTGATTTTGCATGCAGACGGTTTACCAGAATTTCTCTTACGAAATCTTCAGCCTCCATACCTGATACAGACGGAATAAATGGACAGTCGATCAGATAAGAAAGTCCCGTCTTTTCCAGCATGGACCTTTTCTCTTCGCTTGTAAGAACAAATCCGCTTTTTCTGCCATTGATGGTAAACATCACACTCTTCAGATTCTTCTTTCCCAGAATGCGTGACAGAAGCTTCTGATGTCCTCTGTGTACACCATCAAATTTTCCAAGTGTGACGGCTGTTTCCTCTGGAATATACAGTCCGTCGATTCCTTTCATGTATTCCATAATCACATTCCTATTTATAAAAACATTTTCACCGGAAAGAACATAGCTTTTTCTTCCCGGTATTCATAGACCGCACAAAAGGATCCGTCCGCATCATATACCCGGATCCGGTTTTTTTTCAGTTCATCCATATCCTGCCCATCAGACAGAAGTTCCTTTAATTCACGCACCCGGAACGGATTTCCATTTCGCAGAACTTTATCCTGTTCTTCTGTTATATGAATCTGTGGATACTGCATAAAAACAGCGTCCACCGGCAGCAGGATCTGCCCGATCTCTCCTGCTTCCTGCCGTTTTTCGATTTCAGAGAGTCTAAGACTGTCTTTTAATGCAAAGCTGCTGACACGAGTACGAAGAAGCGATTCCATACAGCCGCCGCAGCCAAGTTTTTCCCCGATATCATGGCAGAGTGTACGAATATAGGTTCCTTTGGAACAGGTCACAGTCATCGTCACACACGGCAGTTCTATTTTGTCGATCGTAATCTCCAGAATGCGGACGTTTCTTGCCTTTCGCTCTACCATCTTTCCTTCTCTTGCAAGATCACAAAGTTTTTTGCCTTCTACCTTCAATGCAGAATACATAGGCGGAATCTGTGCATAGTCACCGACAAATCCAAGGACTGCCGCACATACCTGTTCTTCGGATACAGTTACCGCCTTCTCTTCCAGAATTTCACCGGTCATATCCTGCGTATCTGTCACAATACCGAGACGCAGGACAGCCTGATACGTTTTATCTTTATCCGTTAAAAGATCACACACTTTGGTTGCTTTTCCAAGGCATACCGGCAGCACCCCTTCTGCTGCCGGATCCAATGTCCCGGTATGACCGATTTTTTTCTGTTTTAAGATTCCGCGAAGCTTTGCAACTACATCATGCGAAGTATAACCCTGCTCTTTGTATACATTCAGAATTCCGTTAAACGTGTTCCTCTGTGGTGTCACTGTACTTCCTCCGGCATCTGTTTTGCAATTTCCTTTGTCAGATTGTTCACAACATCATGCAGGGAACCCTGCATCGTACATCCGGCTGCGCGTATATGACCGCCTCCGCCGAAAAACTGTGCAACTTTCCGTACATCAATGTAAGATTTGGAACGCATGCTGACTTTATATTCCTGTGCATTTGCCTCATACAGAAAAATTGCCACTTCCACTCCGTCGGTATTTCGCAGCAGCGCAGATATCCCATCCATATCTGTCGGTGTCACACCGTAAAACTGGATGTCTCTCTGACGCAGACCACTGATGATACATCTGCCGTCCATCACACGGATACTTTCCAGTAAAGCCCGTCCGGTGATCTGATACTGCAGATAGGTCTTTTCAAAATACGTTTTGTCCAGGATATCCGTAAATGCAATGCCTTTATCCATCAGTTTTCCTGCAATCTGCATGGTTTTGGAGGAGGTGCAGGCATACTGGAATACACCGGTATCGTGTGCGATTCCCATGTAAAGTGCTTCCGCGATATTTTTCCCTATCTTTTCGTCCTCCAAAATATCATAAACCAGTTCGGAGGCAGAACTTGCCTCTGCTTCGATAAAGTTTTGCTGTGCATAGCCTTCGTTGCTGATATGGTGATCGATGCAGACCGTACGTTTTGCCATATCAAAATATTTTGCTGATGCGCCAAGCCTCTGTTTATCTCCGGAATCCAGTGCGATAAACAGATCATATACCTTATCCTCCTCACAGGAATGCAGGATCTTATCGGTTCCCTCCAGGAATTTGAATGAATCCCGTATTTCTTCCAGATAGACTTCTGCCTGTACATCCGGAAATTCCTGCTTTATGTAAAGATAAAGTCCGATACAGGAGCCGATACAGTCGCCATCCGGCCGGATATGACCGGCAATGGCAACCGTTTTTGCATCCTTCAGAATTTCTGAAAGTTTAATCTTCATGCTCATCCTCTCTCTTTTCTGCATGACTGTTTACATCGTCGATCAGTTTTGACATGCTGACACCATATTCGATCGACTGATCCAGCACAAACCGGATCTCCGGTGTGTTGCGCAGGTTGATCGTATGTGCCAGTTTTCTGCGGATAAAACCTTCCGCACTTTTCAGACCCGCGATAGTATCCTGCTGGGCCTGTTCATCGCCCAGCACACTGATCCACGCTTTGCAGGTCTTCAGATCCGGGGCAACCTCGACTGCCACAACCGAAGTCATCGGATGGATCCTCGGATCTTTGATCTCCCCGCGGATGATATTTGCCAGCTCACGCTGCACTTCACCATTGATACGGGTATTTTTAATACTATTCTTTCTCATATTGGTAAAACCTGCTTTCCTATCTCGGTACTTCTACCATAATATATGCTTCTACCTGATCCAGCTCATGTACGTCATTGAATTTTTCAAATACCAGACCACACTCATATCCGGCTCTTACTTCTTTTACGTCGTCCTTAAATCTCTTCAGAGATGCCAGCGCGCCTTCAAAGATCTGTTCTCCTTCACGTTTGATACGCACGGAGCAGCCTCTCTGGAAGGTACCATCGAGCACATAAGAACCTGCGATCGTTCCGACACCGGAAGCCTTGAACAACTGACGTACCTCTGCGTGACCGATCACCTTCTCCTCGAAGATCGGATCCAGAAGCCCCTTCATGGCTGCTTCCACATCTGCGATCGCATCGTAAATGACGCGGTACAGTCTGACATCAACTCCTTCGCGCTCTGCGGTTGCTTTTGCGGTTGCATCCGGACGTACATTAAATCCGATGATGATCGCATTGGATGCGCTCGCCAGGCTGACATCGGATTCGTTGATCGCACCAACGCCTCCATGAATGATCTTGACAACAACTTCTTCGTTGGACAGTTTCAGAAGACTCTGTTTTACTGCTTCTACCGAACCCTGTACATCTGCCTTTACAATGATGTTCAGTTCTTTGAGATCTCCTGCCTGGATCTGTGAGAACAGATCATCCAGGGACATTCTTGCCTTCGTCTCTTCGAGCAGTCTCTCTCTTCCTTCGCTTACAAAGGTTTCTGCAAAGTTTCTTGCTTCTTTATCGCTTTCGCATGCGACAAAAATTTCTCCTGCATTTGGCACATCAGAAAGACCCAGGATCTCAACCGGAGTGGAAGGACCTGCTTCTTTTACTCTTCTTCCTTTATCATCCATCATCGCACGGACTTTACCATAGCTGGAACCGCATGCGACCGGATCACCGACATGCAGCGTACCTTTCTGCACCAGAACCGTTGCCACCGGACCTTTTCCTTTATCCAGCTCAGCCTCAATGATCAGACCTCTTGCTGCCCGGTTCGGATTTGCCTTCAGTTCGGAAACTTCCGCAGTCAGAAGGATCATTTCCAGCAGTGTATCGATACCCTCATGTGTATGTGCAGATACCGGAACAAAGATGGTGCTTCCGCCCCAGTCTTCCGGAATCAGTTCATACTCGGAAAGTTCCTGTTTTACGCGGTCAATATTTGCACTTGGCTTATCAACCTTGTTGATCGCAACAATAATCTCAGTGCCTGCTGCTTTTGCATGGTTGATCGCTTCTACTGTCTGCGGCATAACACCATCGTCCGCTGCAACAACCAGGATCGCGATATCGGTTGCATTTGCACCACGCATACGCATAGCGGTAAACGCTTCATGTCCCGGTGTATCCAGGAAAGTGATCTTCTGACCGTCAATATTTACCACATAAGCACCGATATGCTGAGTGATACCGCCTGCCTCTTTTGCGATCACATGCGTATTACGGATCGCATCCAGAAGAGAAGTTTTACCATGGTCAACGTGTCCCATTACTGTTACAACAGGAGGACGAAGTGCTAAGTTTTTAGGGTCATCTTCAAATTCTGGGATTTCTGTTAAATCAACTTCAGGTGGAAGTTCTTCTACAGCAATACCAAATTCTTCTGCAATCAAAGAAGCTGTTTCAAAATCAAGTTCCTGATTGATTGTAGCCATTGTACCGAGTAACATTAATTTTTTGATAACATCTGTTACAGGGTATGTCATTTTACTAGCTAATTCTTTAACTGTAATTGTTTCGCCAACTTTAATATGTTTTGGACGAATGATTTCTTGTGGTTTGTTTTCCACTACAGGCTTAGTATTTTTGCCTTTATTCTTTTTATTGCCAGCAAATTTATTATTAAAATTATTATTGTTGTTATTATTTTTCTTATTGTTATTGCGATTGTTGTTCTTATCGTTATTTTGTGGACGATTATTTTTATTATTACGATTTTTATTATTAGCAGTATTATTTACT
>OGGG01001445.1_pt1 | contig 19045 bp, 18 predicted proteins | sample 1571201 | NCBI WGS metagenome assembly OGGG01 (sample SAMEA2581946, study PRJEB24529) | metagenome | biome: Human gut stool | place: China | collected 2011 | reverse complement strand
CCGGATACCATACCGTCTGCATCGCCCATTTTTACCATCATTACACCATAGTACAGATACTGATTTAACAGAATCTCTTTTGCCTGTTCCGGTGTCATGCCTTTTTTCTGACGCAGTTCAACCAGTTTATCAATGTAAGCCTGTGTTCTGTCAGAGGTAGCCGGGTCAACCACTACGGCTCCTGTCAGATCCAGTCCTTCGCTTCCTTTTTTCACTGCTTCTTCGCTTCCGACCAGGATAATCTTTGCAATACCTTCTTTCAGGATCTGTGCTGCTGCTTCATATGTTCTGCGATCCTCAGTTTCCGGTAATACGATCGTTTTGTTTGCTGCTTTTGCTCTTTCTTTGATTACGTCAATAAATCCCATGATTTCTGACTCCTTTCAGTAATTTCAATTCACAGTCTGTAATTTCACAGAGTCCAACTGCCGGTTTTCTTACCGACTGCGTTTATTTTCATTATATCGCCTGATTGTGGTATTTTCAACCAGAAATATGTATCTTTTTACAAACAGTCCCCCTTTACCTGGTGTCTGCTTCATGCTATAGTTAGCAATCATAAGTTCAAGGAGAGATATTACCATGAAGACCATCAGCATCATTGCCGAATACAATCCCTTCCATAACGGCCATGCCTGGCAGATTGCGGAGGCGAAGCGACGCACCGGCGCCGACTTTGCCCTGATCGTGATGTCCGGAGATTTTGTCCAGAGGGGTGAACCTGCCATTCTCGATAAATTTTCCCGCACAAAAATGGCTCTGCCTGGCGGAGCAGACCTGGTGATCGAGCTTCCGGTCCGCTACGCTGCAGGCAGTGCCGAATATTTTGCGCGGGGTGCCTGTTCTCTTCTTGCTTCCCTGAATGTAACCGATACGCTCTGTTTTGGATGCGAAACCGAAGATCCGGCTGCTTTTGCATCTCTTTCTTCTCTTCTTGCAGACGAACCGGAAGCCTTCGGAAAATATCTCAGGCAGTATCTCGCTGCCGGAAATTCCTATCCAAAGGCACGGCTGCTGGCACTGAAAGACTATTTTTCTTTAGAGCATGACTTTTTGAAAAATTCGGAAAGTTCCGACAATTACTTATCTTTCGAGACAGCGGCAGAACTTCTCTCTTCCCCGAACAATACGCTTGGGCTCGAATATCTGATCGCATGCAGGCGCCTTGGGACTTCGTTTGATTTTTTGCCAATCCGCCGTCAGGGAGCTTCGTATCACAGTTCTCTGCCTGATGGAAACTTTGCTTCCGCTACTGCGATCCGTAAAGATCCGTCCCTTGCCTGCGAGTATATGCCGGACACCTGCCGGGATATTTTTGAGGATGCCATTTCCAGTCAGCTTTTTCATACTGCGGATGGTTACTCAGATCTTCTGCATTATGCCCTCCTGATGCAAAGCGATTATACACCTTTTCTGGACGTAAACGCTGACCTGTCGGACCGCATCCGCAAACTGCTGCCTCAGTATGAGTCTTTTTCTTCGTTTGTGGACCTTTTAAAAACAAAGCAGGTCACTGAGGCCCGCATCCGCCGCAGTCTGCTTCATATTCTGCTTGGTATCCGGAAAAAAGAGCTGCCGGAAGATCGTTTTGCCGGTCTTTCCTATGCAAGGGTGCTTGGCTTTCGCCACAGTGCACGGCCGCTTTTAACAGAAATCAAAAAAAGAAGCTCCATCCCACTGCTGACCAGAGCCGCAGATGCGAAAAAGCTTCTCTTACCATCCGAACTGGATGAATTTCTGTTAAATGTGCGTGCCAGTGACCTCTATCATATCACTGACCCTTGTGGCGTTTACAATGAATACCGCACGCAGATCATCCGTATCTGAGAAGTGATACGTCTGCACAGTCAGCACATGCTTTTTAACGATGCAGTATCTCATCCTCCTGCTACTCGATCAGGCTGCTTCTCTGCCATTTGCCGCTTAAGTAGCGTACAAAACCCAGCCGATCGGTATCGACCACCAGATGGCTTTTGCACCGAGCATCCCGGACATGCTGTAGGCAAGGATCACGCGGGAACTCAAGTTGATCAGTGTTACCATCAAAAACCAGAGGATGTCCCCCGCTCCACGCAGCACGCCGGTACAGGTGTTCATAATACCCATCAGGGCATAGAACAGACCGACCACGTGGAGATATTCAATGCCAGTGGCGATCGCCGCCTGATTGGAACTGCTGTCCATGAACAGTCCGACAAACACTTTTGCATATATAAGAAGGATTCCCGTCACGACCGCACCGATCACGGCACTCATCAGAAATCCGGCACGGAATCCTTCCTTTACTCTTCCCGGTTTCTTGCCGCCGATATTCTGAGCCGTAAAGGTCGAAACGGCATTTCCGACATTTACCATCGGCAGGATCGCAATGCTGTCGATCTTCGTTGCCGCCGCATAGCCTGCCATCACAGCTTCTCCATAGCCATTTACCAGCCTCTGCACCAGGAAAATACCGATCGATACCATCGACTGCTGCAGCATGGACGGAACCGCCACATTGCAGACGATCTGAAAAATACGCAGATCAAAAACCTTACTCTTTTCCTCCGTTTTCATTTTCCGCATGCGGGTGCAAAGCCACAGAAAGGAAACGACAACGGAGATCGCCTGTGAAATGTCCGTTGCCAGTGCTGCTCCGGCTACGCCCAGCTTCAGTTTTGTCACAAAATACAGATCCAGTACGATGTTGCAGATAGATGAGAGTGCCAGAAATACCAAAGGGGACTTTGAATCCCCGATCGCATTGAACGATGCCGTCAGCATATTGTAAAGAAACAAAAAAATAAGACCACCGAAATAAATCTTCAGGTAAAGAGATGCATCCGAAAAAATCTTTTGCGGGGTCTGCATAAACCGCAGGATCGCGTCCGTCCCGAAAATTCCGACCAGCATCAGACACAGTGCGATCACAAAAGAGGCCAAAAGCACCGTCTGGATCGCTGTTTTCATTTCTCCATACCGTTTTGCCCCGAAATACTGGGAGATCACGACCGAAGAGCCGATGCTCAGTCCCGTGGCAACCGCCACAAAGAGAAACGTAATCGAAGCAGATGCACCGACGGCTGCCAGTGCATCTGCTCCCACATAATTTCCCACAATGATAGAATCAATAATATTATAAAGCTGCTGAAAAAGATTTCCGAGTACCATCGGCACTGCAAAGAAAAACAGTGTCTTTCCCGGATTTCCTTTTGTCATATCCTTTGCCATAGTTCCACCTTGTGCTTTCCGGTTTAGTTTTTGAAGCTGTGGATCGGTGCCGGGATACGTCCCTTGCGGGATACAAACGCTTCGCAGGAGAAGGAATTGACCGGCATAACCGGAGCATATCCGAGGAGTCCTCCGAACTCTACCATATCTCCCACGTCTTTTCCGATAACCGGGATCACACGCACTGCCGTTGTTTTCTGGTTGACCATACCGATCGCCATCTCATCTGCGATAATACCGGAAATGGTCGCTTCGCTTGTCCTTCCCGGAATGGCGATCATGTCAAGACCGACGGAGCATACGCAGGTCATTGCTTCCAGTTTTTCCAGTGTCAGTGCACCGGCTTCTACGGCATTGATCATACCCTGGTCTTCGCTTACCGGGATAAACGCTCCGCTTAAGCCGCCGACATAAGAGGATGCCATGACGCCGCCCTTTTTCACCTGATCGTTCAGAAGCGCCAGTGCTGCCGTTGTTCCCGGTGCACCTGCGTGTTCCAGACCGATCTCACAGAGAATATCTGCGACACTGTCTCCGATCGCCGGAGTCGGTGCCAGTGAAAGATCGATGATGCCAAATGGGATGCCAAGTCTTCTGGACGCTTCCTGTGCAACCAGCTGGCCTACACGCGTAACCTTAAATGCCGTCTTTTTGATCGTCTCGCACAGTACTTCAAAGCTCTCGCCGCGTACCTGCTCCAGAGCCGTTTTTACAACACCAGGGCCGCTGACACCGACGTTGATGATCGCATCGGCCTCAGTCACACCATGGAATGCTCCTGCCATAAACGGGTTGTCATCCGGTGCATTGCAGAATACAACCAGCTTTGCACAGCCAAGAGAATCCTGTTCTCTTGTATATTCTGCCGCCTGTTTTACGATCCTGCCCATCAGACGCACAGCATCCATGTTGATACCACATTTTGTGGAACCGACATTAACGGAACTGCACACACGCTCTGTGACAGAAAGTGCTTCCGGAATGGAACGGATCAGGTTTTCATCACTCTTTGTCATTCCCTTTGATACCAACGCAGAATAGCCACCGATAAAATTGACGCCAACTTCCTTTGCTGCACGGTCCAGAGTCTTTGCAATGCTCACATAATCCTCCGGACTTTTACATGCCTTGCCGCCAACCAAAGCGATCGGTGTGATGGAGATTCGTTTGTTGACGATCGGGATACCATACTCTCTTTCGATCTGCTGACCGGTTGCTACCAGATCCTTTGCAACGGTCGTGATCTTGCGGTAAATATTTTCATTTAATACTTCCATATCTGCATCAACACAATCCAGCAGGCTGATACCGAGCGTAATCGTACGAACATCCAGATTCTCCTGGGTGATCATCTTATTTGTCTCGTTTACTTCAAACATATTAATCATAATCGCTGTCCTCTTTCCGTCACGGTTTAAATACGGTGCATTTTGTTGAAAATATCTTCGTGCTGGCAGAGGATGGTCAGTCCCATCTCATTTCCAAGCTCTTCCAGTCCTTTTGCCAGATCTGCAAATGGCTTTTCTGACTGGTTTGCATCTGTGATCATCATCATGTTGAAAAATCCCTGCACGATCGTCTGTGAAATGTCAAGAATATTTACATTATTCTCTGCCAGATACGTGCAGACTTTTGCGATGATACCTACGGTGTCTTTTCCTACTACGGTTATAACGGTACGTTTCATTTTATCTTCCTTTCTGTCTGATATGCAGACTCCGCCCACCCTTTAAAGGGCATAGAGCGGTGATATATGATCCCTTGCTGCCACTGCGATCGGGAAATCGCCGGCCTTGTAAGGATTATCACCCAATGTAACTTCCGCACATACGGTCTCGTAAGCCAGTGCCTCATAATTATTTTCCCTGCTTAAGTGTCCAAGCAGAATGGTTTTGATCCTGTCATTTAAGATCTCACAGAGCAGACGTCCTGCATTTTCATTGGACAGATGCCCTCTGTTCCCAAGGATCCTCTGTTTCAGATAATAAGGATAAGTGCCGACCTGCAGCATATGTATATCATGATTGGATTCGAGCAGTACACCATCCAGATCTTTGAGATGGGAAACAATCTGCTCATCGTAATATCCAAGGTCTGTCACAACAGCAACGGATTTCTCCTGGTTGTCCAGCCGGTAGGCTACCGGTTCGGCTGCATCGTGCGATATGGCAAACGGTTCCACCTCCAGATCTTCGATCTGAAACTTCTCATCTGCCCGGATCGTATGAAACAGCTCCCCGTCGATATGGCCAAGACTGGTGCTGCTTTTGATCCCTTCGAGCGTACCTGCCGTCGCATAGATCGGTATATGGTACTTTCTGGACATCACGCCCAGCCCTTTGATATGGTCGGAATGTTCGTGTGTGATCAGGATGCCCTTCAGCTCTTCCGGCTTCCGGTCAATCTCATGCAGTCCGTCCACGATCCTTTTTCTGCTGATGCCGGTATCGATCAGCACAGAAGCCTGATCGGAACCTACATAAATGCAGTTTCCGCTGCTTCCGCTTGCTATACTACAAAAATCCATGTTCTTTCAATCCCCTGTCCATTTGTTCAAATGTATTGTCTACAAAATCGCTGCTGTTGTCAACCACAAATTGACAGGACTTTCGAAATACGCTGTCTTTTTGCTGATTTTTTAGAATATCGTCAATTTTGCGGTCACTGTAACCGCGGCTCTTTTTCAGGCGTGCACGACGCACCGCATCATCCACATAAATATACCAGATCTCGTCGCAGATCTCCTCATAGTGTTCTTCCAAAAGCAGTGCCGCCTCCACAACTACGAACGGAACTTTCCCTTTTTGTTTCTCAGCCAGAACAGCTTTTCGGATGTAATCTTTCACCGCCGGATGGACGATCGTATTTAACATGGCAAGTTTTTCTCTGTCTGCAAACACGATCGCACCCAGTTTTTTCCGGTCGATCTTCTGATCTTCTGCCAGGATCTCCTCCCCAAAACAGGCAAGGATCTGCTGATAACAGGCAGTATCCGGTTCCATCACCAGATGACCGACCTGATCAGCCTGAATGACTTTGGCTCTGTATTTTTCTTCCATATAGGCAAGGATCGTACTCTTTCCTGCTCCCACCTGTCCGGTAATCCCAAGTACTTTCATATATTTATAACCTGCTTTCTGCATTTTACACTTTTCCGGTTATTTTGCCTCATACCAGTTTTCTCCTGTATGCATATCGATCTCCAGGCAGACTTTCAGTTTTGCCGCATCGTGCATCTCCTCTGCAAGAATCTGCTTTACCGTATCCAGTTCTTCTTTTGCAGCCTCCACAAGCAGTTCATCGTGTACCTGGAGGATCAGCCTGGATCTTAAGTGTTCTGCTTTGAGCCGTTCGTTGACACGGATCATGGCAATTTTGATGATATCCGCCGCCGTACCCTGGATCGGCGAGTTCATCGCCACGCGTTCTCCGAAAGAACGCTGCATAAAATTCGAAGAAGAAAGCTCGGGAACCGGTCTTCTTCTGCCAAACAGCGTCGTGACATAGCCTTTTTCCTTTGCATCCGCCACACTCTGATCCAGGAACTGTTTGATGCCCGGATACGTCTCAAAATACTTTTCAATATATTCACCAGCTTCTTTTCTGGAAATACTCAGATCCTGACTTAAGCCAAACGAGCTGATGCCATAGACGATGCCGAAATTGACCGCCTTGGCATTTCTTCTCTGCAGAGGTGTTACCTCATCAAATGGCACATGGAACACCTGGGACGCCGTGATCCGGTGGATGTCCTGAGCTTCCCGGTAAGCTTCGATCAGCCTTTCGTCCCCCGAAATGTGTGCCAGCACACGCAGCTCAATCTGGGAATAGTCGGCATCCACAAAGACAAATCCATCCTCCGGGATAAAGACTTTGCGGATCAGTCTGCCAAGTTCCATACGGATCGGGATATTCTGAAGGTTCGGTTCGGTGCTGCTGATGCGTCCCGTTGCCGTGATCGTCTGATGAAACTTGCTGTGGATCCTTCCGTCTGCTGCAATGTAGCCTGCCAGTCCGTCTGCGTAGGTGGATTTGAGCTTTGCAAGCTGACGGTACTCCAGAATATGTGACACGATGGGTGCTTCCGGTGCAAGTTTTTCCAGTACATCAGCCGCTGTCGAGTAGCCTGTCTTTGTTTTCTTTCCATATGGAAGCTGCAGTTTTTCAAACAGGATCACACCGAGCTGCTTTGGAGAATTGATATTAAATGTCTCTCCCGCCAGATCGTAAATGGTCTTTTCCAGTTCTTTGATCCTTCCGGACAGTTGCCCGCCGTACTGCCTTAACGCTTCTCCGTCTGCCTTTATGCCGGCTTTTTCCATGTCATAAAGCGTATACACCAGCGGCATTTCAATCTCCTTAAACAGTTCCCACATACCGCTCTCTTTTAACTTTTCTTCCAGTTTTGCTTTTCCTTCCAGACAGGTATATGTGCCATAGCAGACCGCATTTTTCACTGCCGCATCATCCGCAGAGCCAAATCCTTCTTTTCCGAGCAGTTCCTGCACGGACGGAATCAGAAGTTCCAGACATTCTTTTGCAATGTCCTCGTACGCATAGGCATCTTTGAGCGGATTCAAAAGATACATGGCAATTGCTGCATCAAAAATATTTTTCTTTTCCACATGCAGATACGGTAGCTGCTCTTTGACGTTCATTGTGACGGCAGCATCCGCCTTTTCCAGCACTTCCGTCATTTTTTCACAGAGATACTGACCGGTCACAAATCCCTGTACCGGGATATAATAAATTTTTTCTTTTTCCCAGCCAAGAGAGATGCCTTTTACTTCTCCTTTGTGAAAAATGACAGAAAAGCTCACGAGTGCTGCAGCTGACGCCTGTAGAAATACTTCTTCCGCCTCACCAAAATCTTCCACTGCATAAAAATACTCTTCCACCTTCTGATCCGGTGCATCGCACTGAAATCTTCCCAGCAGATTTTTAAACTCCAGCCTCTTGAACAGCACAAAGGCTTCCGGTGTATACAGATCGGTGATCCTTGCATCCTCCAGTACAAAATCAATCGGGCTGTCGGTATCGATCGTCGCCAGCTTTTTGCTGAGTACTGCCAGATCATAGTGCTCCAGAAAAGCATTTTTCGCCTTTGTCGGCTTGATCTCTTCCACGTGAGCAAAGGCATTCTCGATCGTACCATATGCCACAACCAGCCTGGTCGCTGTCTTCTCACCGACTCCTGGAAGTCCCGGAATATTGTCCGAGGCATCGCCCATCATCGCCTTCAGCTCAATGATCTGCGGTGGTGTCACCTGATACTTCTCCAGCACTTCTTTCGCATGGTAATCCTCAATCTCCGTACCGCTTCGCTTCGTCTTTGGCATACGGATCATGATGTGCTCCGTTGCAAGCTGCAAAAGATCCCGGTCACCGGAAACTACCGAAACTTCCAGTCCTTCCTTTTCCATCCGCGTTGCAACCGTTCCCAGCAGGTCATCTGCCTCATATCCTTCTTTCATCAGAAGAGGGATGCCCATCGCCGTCAGCACTTCCTTCATGACAGGAACCTGCTCATGAAGCTGCGGCGGCTGCGGCTTTCTCGTTCCTTTGTAGGCATCGTACATTTTATGACGGAAGGTCGGTGCCTTCAGGTCAAAAGCAACGGCCAGATACTGCGGCTGTTCTTCTGCAAGGATTTTAAATAAGATATTCAAAAAACCATAGACTGCATTTGTATGCAGCCCCTCCGAATTGGTCAGCTCCGGCACCCCATAAAATGCCCTGTTTAAAATACTGTGTCCGTCAATCAAAACGAGTTTTTCTCTCAATGTTCCAGTCCTCTTTTCTGTTATTTCTCTTTTTCTGTCGCTTTCTTCGTCTGCTTCCGCACTTCTGTTTCTGACAGGGCAGATGATTTTTCAGGTTTCTTTTCTTCCCTGTGTATAGATACAAAACGGCTGACCGGATTGTTCTCCATCGTTCCACTCTGCCATACATCCGCCTGTGCCAGCAGGATCAGTACCAAAAGCAGTTCCGCCAGTAGCATGATTCCGATCCGGTAGATCCTGGAAACCCTGGTCCTCCAGATATAAAAGCGGCTTTCCTCCAGACGGTTCTGCAATGCTTTTTTGACATTATAAACCTGATCTGCGCCATCCTGATCCAGTCTTTCAAGTGTATAATGTACAGTATAGTATATTTCCAGTTCCTCATAACATTCATCACAGGTATTGACATGTTCCAGAAATTCTTCCAGGTCTTTATCATTTAATTTTCTGGTAATATAGGATGTTACCAGAGACTGTGCTTTTTTGCAATCCATAAACTTTCCGCCGTTTCGTCCTTTCCAAAAAATGTGAAGCCCGGATAAAAAGGCTTCACATTTCCTGTTGTCAATAATTTGTACATGCACCGTCTTTGTCAAATGTGTAGATTTTCTTTGTTCCATCTGTCAGCGTAAAACGGATTGAAATTCCTTTTGCCGCACTTCCCTTTGGATAGGTTGTTCCGTTGGCTTTTGTTTTACTGCGGAAGAAATAATAGTATTTATTGCTGATCTTGCACCAGCCGGTCATCATCTCTCCGCGTGTATCTGTCCTGGTGTCCATAAAGTATGTCTGATTTTTCACCTGCAGCCAGCCGGTGTGCATCAGTCCGGTAGAATCAAAGAAATAACGTTTTTTGTTTATGGTCTTCCATCCGGTCACCATCTTATTTTTCTTATAATATTTCCACTGATCTCCGTAACCTACCCATCCGGTTTTATTCTTGTTCGTTCTGCGGTCATCTCGGTAATCTGCTATATAATTGCCGTCCTCACCTACATACTTATCACCGATCCAGGTATTTTTTGCAATTTTTCCATCTGTGTCCAGATACATCTGCTTGCTTTTGTATTTGACCCATTTACTGGTCTGCAAAACACCTTTTTTACTGAAATAATACGTAGTCCCGCTTACTTTCTTCCAGCCTGTCAGTGCATAACCCTTTTTGTCAAAATAATAGGTCCTGCCATTAACCGTAAGCCACTGACGTTTCGGACGTTTGCTTCCGTCTCCATAAGCATACCATATTTTCCCGGAGGCTGTTTTTTTAAAGCCTGCTTTCGGATAGACCTTCTGCAGAACACCATCCTCGCCAAATACATAAGTCATCCCCTGTATTTTGCGGATTCCGGTAAACATGACTCCCGTTTTCCGGTGAAAATAGTAACGGTTTTCCCCTACCGTCAGCCAGCCTTTCTGCATTGTACCATCTTCGTTATAGTAGTACTTCTGATTCCCTTCTGTTTTCCAGCCGCTCTGGGCAAACGCTGTCAAAGACAACATCATACTCAGCAGTAAAACTGCGATCAACGTGAACCCCTTTTTCTTCATTGTGATAAATCTCCCCTTTCTTTTTGTCTATGCTTCAATCTTCGGTCCGGTAAATACATGCTTCGGACAGACAGAAGCACAGGTTCCACAACCAGTACACTTTACAGTATCGACATATGCCAGATTATTTTCCACGGTAACTGCTCCTAAAGGACATTCCTTCTGACATTTCTTACATCCGATGCATCCTGCATCGCATGCCTGCATAACCTGTTTTCCTTTGTCTTTTGAGGAACAGCGTACCAGATAACGGCTGGCATACGGTACAAGTTCGATCAGATGACGCGGGCAGTGCTCCACACACGCTCCACAGGCTTTGCATTTTTCTTTATCAACTACTGCCACTCCATTTATAACATGAATTGCATCAAATGAACAGACCTTTTCGCAAGTTCCGTCTCCGATACATCCATAATGACAGTTTTTTGGCCCGCCTCCCGGTACAAAAGCCATCATTTCACAGTCGTGAACTCCATAATAACGATAAGATTCTTTTGCTTTGTCACAGGTTCCGCCGCATTTTACAAAAGCAACTCTGCGGATGCTCTCGCCTGCTTCCTGCCCCATGATCCTGGCGATCTTTGCCGCCACGGCATCTCCCCCTACCGGACAGCCGTTTACCGGGGCTTCTCCGCCTGCGATCGCCTTTGCCATCGCATCACAGCCTACATATCCACATCCACCGCAGTTATTTCCCGGAAGCTGCTCTCTTATCTGCTGTTCTTTTTCATCTGCTTCTACTGCAAATTTTTTCCCTGCCACACCGAGGAAGAGTCCCAGAAGCAGTCCGGTACCTCCTACGATCACAGCCGCAAGTATGATCTCCATGCTCATCCGCCACTCCTCCTTCCTATTTCAGACTGGAAAATCCAAAGAATGCGATCGCCATCAGACAGGCTGTAAGAAGAACGATCGGTGATCCTTTAAAAGATTCCGGTACATCATTGTATTCTGTTTTTTCACGGATACCGGCCATCAGCACGATCGCGATCGTAAATCCGACCGCCGTTGCCAGGCCATTTACCACGCTCTCTACGATGCCGTAGCTTTTCTGTACATTGATCAGTGCCACACCAAGTACGGCACAGTTTGTCGTGATCAGCGGCAGATAAACGCCAAGTGCACTGTACAGGGATGGACTGCTCTTTTTCAGAAACATTTCCACAAACTGTACCAGCGCCGCTATAACCAGAATAAAAACAATAGTCTGAAGGTATGTCACATTCAGCGGCAGGAGTAAGAATTTATAGATCAGTGCCGTTATGAAAGATGAAATCGTGATAACAAAAATAACAGCTCCGCCCATGCCTGCCGCAGTATTCATTTTCCTGGATACGCCAAGAAATGCACACAGTCCCAAAAACTGACTCAAAACAACGTTGTTCACAAACGCCGTACCAACTGCGATCATAAGTAATTCTTTCATAACGTATCCCCTCCTTTACAGGAACTTGCACAGGAGGCACATTCTCCTGTGCAGCCGCTGCCGATCTTTGTCTCTTTACCTTTTTCCTGCATTTTACGTTTCACGCGGTTCTGGGCTGCTGTCAGAAGGGACAGGACCAGAAAAGCTCCCGGTGCAAGGATAAAGATCGTGATCGGCTGATAGAAAGAAGGCATCACCTGCACACCGAAAATGGTTCCGGCTCCGATCAGCTCACGCACGATACCGATACTGGCAAGACCGATGGTAAATCCAAGTCCCATGCCGACGCCGTCAAAGAAAGACGGGATGACCGGATTGAAAGAAGCATAGGCTTCCGCTCTTCCAAGGATGATACAGTTTACTACGATCAGAGGGATATAAATACCAAGACTCTGATACAGAGACGGTACATACGCCTGAAGCAAAAACTGTACGATCGTTACGAAAGATGCCACAACCACGATAAAGGCCGGCATACGCACGCCGTTCGGAATGATTTTACGAAGTGCTGAGATCATCAGGTTTGACATGGCAAGGATCACCGTTGTCGTAAGTCCCATGCCAAGTCCGTTCATCGCTGAGGTGGTTACTGCCAGCGTCGGACACATACCAAGCATCAACACAAAGGTCGGGTTTTCTTTGATGATACCGTTATATAAACGTTCTCCTGCTTTGCTCATTGTAAGATACCTCCTTCCTTAAGGCTTTCATAAAAACGAAGTCCCGCATTGACACCGTTTGTCACCGCTTTGGAAGTAAAGGTTGCTCCGCTGATCGCATCAATCTCGTTTTCCGCGGAAGCACCGTTTTTTGTAACCACGAACTGATCTACGATTTTTCCTGCGAACTGTCCTTTGAATTCTTCGTCTTTTGCACGCATGCCAAGTCCGGCTGTCTCACTTAAGGAAAGCATCTCCACGCCTGTCACCGTTTTGTCCATACTGACACCCATGGAGAAATTGATGTCACCGCCGTATCCTTCATGCGAAGTAATGTTCATAACCACACCTGTCACTGCTCCGTCCTTTTCTGCCAGATAAAAATCTTCCAGAGTGTCAGCTGTGCCAAATCCGGCCTGATCCAGGACATCGGCTGCCTCTGTGAGCAGTTCTTCTTTGTTATCCGGCTCCGTCAGATCCTGTGCATCCGGAAATACAGCAAGATAAGCTTCTTTCTGTGCTTTTTCCTCTGCCTGTGCGATCGGCTGTTTTGTAATGCTGTAGACAGCTCCGAGCAGCAGCCCGGAAACCAGTGTGATCGCCATCAGTACCAGTGCTTCTTTTATAATCTTATTCATGCTTTTTTCCTCCTTTCCCAAATGCTGTCGGAGGTGTTACTTTTTCAATCAAAGGCACCAGAAGGTTTGAAAGGATGATCGCATAAGATACGCCCTCCGATGCACTTCCGAGGAAACGGAACACCCCGGTGAAAATACCGATGATGCATCCATACACGATCTGACCGTTTTTGGTGATCGGTGAAGTTACATAATCCGTTGCCATAAAAAATGTACCAAGCATCAGTCCGCCCGCACACAGCTGTGCTGCCAGAAAATGCAGATCAAATCCATGTCCGCCAAATAAAATGGCAAAAACAGAGAAAGAAAGCAGGCAGGACAATGGTATCCTCAGATCGATCACTTTAAATACCAGAAGGATCACCGCACCGATCAGGATCGCCAGTGTGGAAGTCTCACCGATTGTTCCGGCTGTTTTTCCGAGAAACAGGTTTAAAACATTCACGCTCTCGCCGGCTTTCATGGCTGCAAGCGGCGTTGCCCCGGATACTGCATCGTATGTAAAGTCCGTCATTTTTCCAGCAAATGAAATCAGGAGAAAACATCTTGCTGCGAGAGCCGGATTCATAAAGTTCTGTCCCAGTCCTCCAAAAAGCTGTTTTACAAACAGAATGGCAAAAACAGAACCGAGTACCGGAAGATACCATGGTGCAGACGCCGGAAGGTTCAGTGCCAGCAGAAGCCCTGTCACTTCTGCACTGCGATCATCGACTGTCACTTTTTTATGCATCAGTTTTTCGTAAACATACTCTGTGAGCACGCTGCCTGTCACAGACAGCACGATTACTTTTAACGCATCGATTCCAAAATTTATGACACCAAATATGGTTGCCGGAAGCAGTGCGATCAGCACAAGGCTCATCAGGTCGCTGCTTTTTCTCTTATCCCGGATGTGCGGATTTGATGATATGTTCCACATTTCACTCATTTTCCATTCCCCCTCTGCGCAGCTTTTTTACGATCCGCAAGCACAATCTTACGCATGGATTTAATATATTGAGTCAGAGGCCGTTTCGCCGGACAGATATAACTGCAGCAGCCGCATTCACAGCACTCCATTCCGTTTGCTTTTTCAAATGCTTCTTTATCATGCCTTTTTGCATAATCAGCCAGTCTTGCCGGAATGATCCGGCCAGGACAGACAGATACACAGCGTCCGCAGTTGATGCACGCTGTCTCTTCGCAGGCTGCGACCTCGTCTTTTGTCATGCACAGGATCGCGGAAGACGTCTTGACTACCGGAACATCCAGAGAAATCAGCGGGATCCCCATCATCGGACCTCCTGCGATGATCTTTTCCGGTTCGGAAATAAAACCTCCTGCCTCTTCGATCAGTTCCCGGAAGTTCGTACCGGTACGGACACGCAGGTTCTGTGGCTCTTTGATCGCATTTCCGGTGATCGTCATCACTTTTTTCATGACCGGTCTTCCAAAATGTACCGCCTCATAGACTGCATGGATCGTGTCACAGTTGTTGACTACGCATCCTGCATCTGCCGGAAGCATGGAAGAATTGATCTGCCGTCCTGTTACCGCAAAAATAAGCTGACGCTCTGCTCCCTGCGGGTATTTTGTCTTTAATTCCACAACTTCGATATCCGGGATGCCTTTTGCTGCTTCCCGCAGTTTTGTCGCCGCATCTTTTTTATTATCCTCGACTGCCAGGACACCTTTTACCTTGCCGCCGAAAATCTTCATTGCCGCCTGCAGACCGCCTACGATCTTTTCCGGCTCTTCTAACATTCTGCGATAGTCAGATGTCAGATAAGGCTCACACTCCGCACAATTGACAATGATCTGGTCGATCGCCGAGGGATCTTTGGGCATATATTTGACATGTGTCGGAAATCCGGCACCACCCATGCCGACAATGCCGGCCTCCTTGATGATATCAATGATCTCTTTTCCGGAAACATCCGAAAGTTTTCGTTCAGGCGGAAATTCCACTTCTTCATACAGTCCATCGTTTTCAATAATAACAGATTCCTGCATGTCTCCGCCCACCCCAGGTCTTGGCTCGATCGCTTTAACCGTTCCTGATACCGAAGCAAAAATATTTGCAGATACAACCCCCCCGGCTTCTGCAATTTTCTGACCTGCCAGCACACGATCGCCTTTGGCAACGATCGCTTTGGCCGGTGCCCCGATATGCTGGGAAAGCGGATAAACCAGCTCTCCTTTGGGCAAAACCTCCCGGATCGGCCTGTCCTTGGACATTGCCTTTCCGTCATCTGGATGAATGCCACCCAAAAATGTTAAACGCAGCATACACTTCTCCTCCTTCTTTATATTACAGTCCGAAAAAGCAGGGACTGTTTTTTATCCTATTTTTCTTCTGTTTCTTTTTTGTCCTTTCTTCTTCCGGAGACTCTGTGGATCGTTGGGTAAGCCTTCATAAAACGTTTATTAACACCAGTGATCCTGGATACCTTTTCCTGATACTGTTCACGGAATCCCTTTGTATGAGAGCGAATGCTTTCGGCATATTCTGCAAGACCTTTTTCTTCAATCTTGCCTGCAATGCGGCTCTGATATTCTTCCAGTTTTTCCTGAAATTCTTTCTTCGTTGGCAAATGTTTTTTATAATTGCCAAAGACTTCTCTTGCTTCTTCTGCAGAGCTGTAGACTTTCGTTGTCTGCAGATATTCGATAAATTCTTCCATGGCAGTCTGCAGGGCTTCCAGTTTTTCGCCGAGCTGGAATGCTGCAAGTGACGATACGATAAAGTCCACACAATATAAAATGCCGCACAGAATAATGAATGCATGGCCGGTCGCCACATCAAAAAGCCCGATCACCCACTGTGCAAAAGGCTGAAGAAGCTCAAACATCAGCAGGGTAAAAAATCCCCATGCGATCGAACAGCCCAGACAGATCCTGCCATGCAGATTAAACGACCGTTCACTGTAATCCCACCATCTTGTGTGAAACAGCGTCTCCATCACCCATGCTGTAAGATACTCCAGAATGGTCGGCAGGATGATTCCGCCAAGAAACAGCCACAGTCCATGATCTTCCAGCGGCCGCAGGATCAGATACACTGTCATGGCTCCCACACCATAGATCGTGCAGACCGGACCGGTGACAAACCCACGGTTTACCAGCTTCTTTTCCTTTATTGATACGTAACAGCTCTCCCATATCCATCCCATAAAGCTGTATAAGATCAGCCAGAAGAGAATATGATACAGATCCACTCCCAGAATTTGAATATCCCACATAATTTTCTCCTTTTTTCTTTTATTTCTGTTATTTAATGATGCCAGGGTCAAAAGGTCTAAATCCACATGAGCTTGCTCATAGGTGGATGAAAGACCTTGGGACCCGCCCCGATATGAGCATAAAAGTGGGATGATAATCCCACGATATGCGAATACTGGAGAGGATTGTGGGAGTGCAACGCACGGAACAATCTGTAGGCATCATAGTTGGGGACTTTTGACATCCACATCATTTAATTATTTTATAGTCTGTTATCTGTCTTTTTCAGATGCTAAAAAGAACTGCACATTGCATTTTCGCAGAAACACTTTTATAATGTTTTCGTGGTTCTAAACGTGCAAGGCACGAAAACATCACGTACAACTCCTGATTTTTAAGAAAGGATGTTTCTTATCTATGATTTATAAAAAACAATTTTTTCCGGACTGCGAGCCGGATCTGCAGTATTTACAGACATTTTCCTTTCAGAAAGAAGAGATTCTCTTTTTCGACATTGAAACCACAGGCTTCTCTGCCAGAAGTTCTTCCCTGTATCTGATCGGAGCTGTCTGCTTTCTGGAAAACCGCTGGACTTTTTTTCAGTGGTTTGCCGAAACTCCATCCGAAGAATGTGAACTCTTAAAGGAATTTTTCTCTTTCTGCCATTCCTTTCGCGCACTGATCCACTTTAACGGAGATGGATTTGACATCCCTTATCTGATGCAGAAAGCAGAAAAATACATGCTGACAGAACCACTCTCTGCCATGGAGAGCATCGATATCTACCGGCTGATCCGTCCCTGTAAAAAATATCTGAAGCTTACGCATCTGAATCAGAAAAGCTTGGAGAGCTTTCTTGGCATCCGGCGCGAAGACCGCTGCAGCGGCGGAGAACTGATCAAAACATATCATGCATTCTGCAGCAGCAAAGCAGATGATGTGCTTTCACTTCTGCTCCTTCACAATCTCGATGATCTCAAGGGTATGACAAAGCTGCTTCCGCTCTTGTCCTATCCTGCATTTTGGGTCGAACATCTTTATGAAATCGCTGATCTGTCCTGGGAAGAGGAAACAAAGGGACAGCCATCGCTGATCATTGAACTGCATCTTACGGAACCGATTCCAAAGGCAGTGTCTGTAAATCTGCCTTCCGGCTACCTGACGCTTCATGGCCGGATCTGCCGTATTCTGGTTCATGCTTTTGAAGGTGAATTAAAATATTTTATAACTGACTACAAAAATTATTATTATATTCCTTTGCAGGACTGTGTTATTCATAAGCACGTTGCATCTTATCTCGATCCACGTGAACGCATCCCTGCAAAAGCCACAACCTGTTACCAGCGTCACCAGGGACTTTTTCTTCCTCAGGAAAAGCCACTCTTTAAACCTGTTTTTCAGGAAAGCTATCATCCGGATTCCCTGTGGTTTGAATGTACGCAACAGTTTATGAATTCGCCTTCATCGTTATGTTTATACATAAAAAGCCTGATTTCCATTTGAAATCAGGCTTTCCTGTCCGGCAGGTTCTCTCTTGTCTGAACCTTACCAGGCACTCAGCACTCCCTTTTGAGATGTGCAATATTACTCTTCTTCTGCCTCTGTTGTGTTGGCAGCAGTTTCTTCCTTCTGCAGCGCTTTCATGCTCAGGCTGATTTTTTTGTCTTCGCCGTTGAAATCTACCACTTTTGCTGCGATAACCTGTCCTACACTCAGTACGTCAGACGGTTTTTCAACATGTTCCTGAGAAATCTGGGATACATGAAGCAGTGCGTCTACACCCGGCTCCAGTTCAACAAATGCACCAAAATCAGTCATTCGTGCAACTTTGCCTTCTACTACGTTTCCTGCTGCATATTTCTCACCAGCCGTCAGCCACGGATTCTGATCCGGGAATTTCAGGCTCAGTGCAATCTTGTCGCCGCTGATGTCTTTGATCAGAACAGAAAGTTTTTCGCCAACTTTGAATACTTTCTTCGGATTTTCAACACGTCCCCATGACATCTCTGAGATGTGCAGCAGACCGTCTGCTCCGCCCAGGTCGATGAATGCGCCGAAATCGGTAACGTTTTTGATCACACCTTCTACTACATCACCAACGTTGATCCTTGCAAAAAGTTCTTTCTGCATCTCTGCTTTCTTTGCAACCAGAAGCTGTTTACGATCGCCGATGATTCTTCTTCTGCGCGGGTTGAACTCGCTGATCACGAATTCGATCTCCTGACCTGCATATTTGCCAAGATTTCTTTCATAAGTATCAGATACCAGACTAGCCGGGATAAATACTCTTGCTTCGTCGATCACAACGCTCAGACCACCGTCAAGTACCTGTGCAACCGGTGCTTTCAGTACTTCATGGTTTTCAAAAGCTTCTTCCAGTCTCTTGTTTCCTTTTTCTGCTGCCAGTCTCTTGTAAGTCAGCAGAACCTGTCCTTCGCCATCGTTTACTTTCAGAACTTTTGCTTCCATTTTATCATTAACATGAACAACGTCCTGAAGATTTACGCTTGAATCGTTGGTATATTCATTTTTTGTGATAATACCGTCGGCTTTGTATCCAATATTTAAGATGATCTCATC
>OGGG01001426.1_pt1 | contig 19312 bp, 18 predicted proteins | sample 1571201 | NCBI WGS metagenome assembly OGGG01 (sample SAMEA2581946, study PRJEB24529) | metagenome | biome: Human gut stool | place: China | collected 2011 | reverse complement strand
CAGATAGTTGTAGATATGCGGCGTTATTTCTGAAGGCTCTGTTCTGTTCCATTGATCTAAAACTTCTTCTACAAATCCCTCATTGTCCAAAAGTTGTATTCCATCGATCACATCTTCCACTGTTAACTCTGGAAATACCTCTCGCACCTCTTCTATGACCGTCATAACCGGTCTGCCATCAAGCTTTGATGCCAATTCCCATAACTGCCCCTCTGGATCCCCAAATTCTGCTGTAATTCCAAGTTGTGCTCCAATCCTGAATTCCTGACGGTTTAATCTGTACAATGGATAGATTGGCTTAATTCTTGGTCTGTTATATAATGTATCCATAATTATCACTCTTCTCCTTTTGCAAATTCTCGTATGTAGCACCAAAGACAAACTGAAGACTCAGTTTGTCTCTTGGCACTACCAACCTACCGGATCGTCTTAGAATACGATCCACCATGCTGTTGCATCAACCTTAACAGCACGACGAACTGTAATGTTTTTCATAGTCTCACCTCCTCCCAGTCATACTGAATGCCCCACTACTGGTAACATTCTTTATATGTATACATTCCTCTGTCCCTATTTAAGAGTATACAAAAGAATGTGATACACTTAATTAAATTTCCATTTTTCTTGCCTGACTTAACATGCTCTCAACGGCTAAAAATGTAATAATTCCCATACCAGCCAAAAGCAATATCATCGCCACTCCAGAAAAAAATGTCATAGCTACTATCTGACACATTGTAACCATAATAATGCAGGATGCAACTATTGTTGCAATAACAGACTGCTTTCTGAACCCAATCCAACTCGAAGCAATACCACAAAATGCAGCAATCAGAGCATAACATACTAAATATATAATACTTGTTAACATAAGTCCTAAACTTGCAATGTCATTGCCAATTGGAACTAAGCTTTCTGTTATCATGAAAACTGCGAGTACTATTGCTCCACTTATCAACATCGAACCAAATGTAAATAAAAATACTAATAGTATCTTGGTTTCCATTATTTTTTTTCGACTGATTGGATATGAAAATAGTAAAATTGCTTTTTTCCCTCGATACTCATCCACAATAAACTTTGATGACATCATTGCCGAGATTACAGAAAAAATTCCCATCATGACCACCAATGTCAGTCCTATTACAAAATTGTAAGAACTAAATAATTCTGCATCGCTATCCCCTGGATCAATTTTGGGTATTGCTGCCATTAAATATATAAAGCCCAGTATAAAAACAGTGCCTACCTCAACAGCAATTTGATATGGTCGTAAGCTATTTCTTTCCAATTCCAGAGAAAATAATCTGTTTATTTTCATATACTCACTCTCCTTGAATCGCTTTCATAAAATAATCTTCCAGTCCACCGGCATTTTGTTGTGATATATCCTGTGACTGAACCTCACGCACGATTGTTCCATTAACCAAAACCTATATCATCTGCAACCAATTCTACCTCAGATAGAAAATGACTGGACATCAAAATTGTGACTCCCTGTTCTGAAAGATTACGAAATAACTCTCTCATATCTCTTATTCCAACTGGATCCATTCCATTTATTGGTTCATCAAGAATTAGTAAACTTGGTTCATGTACAAGTGCTCTCGCAATAGCAAGTCTCTGACGCATTCCCAGCGAAAAAGTAGATACATGCTGATCTGCCGAATCCTTCAACCCGACTTTTTCCAATATACTTTCAATTTTTTTGTCAGCATCTTTGCAGTCCATATACTCTAAATGTATTTTTAAATTCTTTCTTGCTGAAATGTGTTCATAAAAAACCGGAGTTTCTATTAGACTTCCTGTTCTGGCAAGAATTTCCAAGCTTTCATTTTTACAGTCCATTCCCTTAAATAGTGTTGTCTTTCCCGCACCATTTTGTCCAACCAAACAATATATCCTTCCTTTTTTTACACTCATATTGCAGCTATTTATAACCGTTTTTTTATTATAAGACTTCGATAAATTATTTGTTTTTACAATATATACATCTTTAAGTTCCATTTAACCCTCCTTTTTCATACATTCCGAATGTATGTATTGATGTAAAAATAAAATAAAATTGCATAATACAATTTTATTTTATTTTTACATCAATCATCGATAATATTTGGTCGTTGAATAATGGCACACCCATACGCTCAAACATCTCTTTTACAAACATCACTTTATGTTGCATTTCTTCTTCTGATGCTGGAAATACAGATGGCATTAGCCACAATTCCAACAATGGCAGGATTTACCGGGATCATATTAATGGTGATTTATGATGAAAAAAAGAAAAAAACATATGGGAAAAAGTTGTAGTAAAATTATTCTTCTGATTTTAATTCTGGCAGCATGGATAGTTGTGACAGTAAGAGCGAAAAAAACTGAAGAGGGTATTATATTGACAGATGCTTACAAAAAACAGATAATGGAAAGTGCAGAGTGGAAGAAGATATTTTTACATACAGAAAATTACCCGGATATTCTTTTAGAGGATTTAAAAAGAAATCCGGAAATGCTGGAATTTGTCGAAGGATACAATGATGTACATAAGAAGTCTTCTGAAGGACTTACATTTGAGGAACGGAAGAAAAAAGTTCCTTTATTTATTCAATGGGATAAAAGATGGGGATATGAACCTTATGGAACAAGTGATATAGGAATTTCCGGATGTGGTCCGACGTGCATGGCAATGGTAATATACAGTTTAACCAGAAATACAGAGGCAACACCACTTGTGCTTGCGCAAAAATCCATGAACGAGGGATATTATGTAGAGGGTATTGGAACATCTTGGAAATTCATGAGAGAAGCTGCTTTGGATTACGGTGTAATTGCTTCGCAATTTGATATGCTGGGAGAACAGGAAATGGCCGACAGACTTAAAGATGGAAATCTGATAATCTGTGCTATGGGTCCCGGAGATTTTACAAATTCAGGGCATTTTATTGTTATTTATGATTATTCCAGAAAGAAATTTTCTGTAAACGATCCATTCAGCTATACAAACAGTTCAAAAAAATGGGAATATACGACCCTGATTTCCCAATGTCAGCAAATATGGGTATATGCAGTTTAGAAGACGAAAGGATGAAAATGGATAATCATATTTTGGTTGTAGAAGATGATGCAGCAATTAGAGAAGGAGTGAGGATACTTCTTGAAGGTGAGGGATATATTGTTCAGGAAGCAGAGGATGGATATCAGTGTTTGAAAAAAGTATCAGATGATATTGACCTTGTTATTCTTGATATTATGATGCCGGGAATATCCGGGATAAAAACTTGTGAAGAAATTCGAAAAATCTCACATGTTCCAGTGTTGTTTCTGACAGCCAAAAGTCAGGAATCTGATAAATTACTCGGACTTATGGCAGGAGGTGATGACTATCTCGTGAAACCATTTTCGTATGCGGAACTTCTTGCCCGGGTTAAAGCGTTACTACGAAGATATCATGTATATAGTCAGACATTACAAGGTGAGAAGACAAAAGAACATTGGATTAAATATGGAAAAGTAAAAGTGAATACTCAATGTAATGAGGTATTCCGCAATGAAAAGGAAATCAGTCTCAGAGAAATGGAATACAGAATCTTATTGCTTATGATGGAAAACCCGAAAAAGGTATTCTCGGTAAAAAATCTTTATGAGAGTTTGTGGGAGGAGCCGTTCTTATATTCATCTGGAAATACTGTTATGGTGCATATCCGAAGATTACGAATGAAAATCGAAGATGATCCACAAAAGCCAAAGATGATTCAAACCGTATGGGGAAAGGGATATCGCCTTGGATAAAATTTGCGGAAATAGTTTGACAGGCAAGATAATTTGCTATCTTATGCAGGGGTTATTAGCAGGTTTATTAGTGTTAAGCGTGACATATTTCGGGGGAAAGGGGTTACTGCAACGCTTTTTCTTTCGTACAGGATATGTTTATGCTGAAGAGACAGAACGTGCAGAAGAACTTCAGGAATATGTCACACAAAATAAGTTGAGTGCATCTGATTATAAAATGTTGAAAAAATGGGGTACAGAACGAAATATTGATGACTTCACGATTTCAAGGGGAAAATGGCTGTTGTTTGATATTTCCTACAACGGAAAAATTATGTATGGCAGCAGAGAAATACCAAATCTGACATGGAGAATGTACCACAGAATTTCATTTAAGGATGGAACGGCAGATGTATATATATATGAAGGAACAGCGGATAAATATTTTAACATATTGATGGTCTTTTCTGTTGTACTTGGAGTCGCGGCGTGTATTGGAATTGTTGTATCTGGAATGTATGAGAATGTAAAATATATACAATGCCTTATGAAAGAGGTAAATATAATCAGCAGAGGAAATTTGCAGGGGAATGTAACTGTTCAGGGAACAGATGAAATTGCACAGTTAGCCAGTGGACTGGAACATATGAGACAAACATTGGTGAAAAAAGAGCAGATAGAGTATGACCTGAAGAGTGCACAGGAGAAGCTGGTGTTAGGAATGTCACATGATCTGCGTACTCCTCTGACTGGTTTGATGGCATATCTTGAGATTCTAAAAAAGCAGCAAAAAGAAGGTGCGGTTACTCAGGAATATATAAATAAAGCCTTTGATCGTGTACTTCAGATCAGAGATTTGTCGGAGCAGATGTTTGAATATTTTTTTGTAAATTCACGACACCATATAGAACTGGAACCTGCAGAAGATATTATGTGTGCTTTTGGTGATTATCTTTCTGAACTGTGTGCTTTACTGGAATATGAAGGATTTAAAGTAAATACAGATCGGTTGGAGTGGAGACAGATATCTGTATGTATAAATACAGATTTTATCGGCAGAATTATGAATAATATTATTTCTAATATTGAAAAATATGGAAAACATGAAAATGAGGTATGTATACAGCTTTGTTATGGGAATGAAGAAGTAGGAATCAGTATTCAAAATAGTATTACCAGGTTTGATTCTGAGCATCAAAAAACAGGGATTGGGTTGCAGAATATTTCTATTATGATGGAGCAGATGGATGGGCGAATGGAAGTTAACGCAGACGATTTAACTTATTGTATAGTTTTGTATTTTCCAGAGAAAAAAGAGTATCATAAAATTTCAAAAGTATAGAGAAATCTGTTGGCATAGACGCCTGCTCAGGCAGACAATCATAAACAAGGTATCCGCAGAGTAGAAAATTATTTACACGCCATAGGCATTGGAAAAAACCTATGGCGCTTTTTATGTCCATTTCTGAAGGAATACCGGAAATAAAACTGGCAAAAGTAAAAATGAAGATGGAGTTTCAGAGGGAAAGTGAAGGAGTACTACTCTGAGTGAAATCTACATAACATGATCCACTTGAAAAATCACCTGTTCTTTTTAAAATTTTGTGCATGTTTTGTATTATATCTTTTATGTAAATTCAGTATAAACAGAGTTATTATAATGACGTAAAATCCAAAAAAATCAGAGAAAATTGTTGAGGTACATAGCATGAAATCTAAGTACATGGCAGTAATACCGTTTTTGTTTGCTTTTGGGATATTACTGATATCAGGATGTTCAGTTACAACACAGAAAAGTACATCTTCACAGGAAAATATGCCAGAGATAATCATTGGAAGTGACGATTTTCCACCTTTTAATTATTCCGATGAAAATGGGGAACCGGCAGGGATTGATGTTGACATTGCAAATGAAGCTCTGGGGCGCCTTGGTTATAAGCCGGTATTTACAAAGATTGTATGGGATGATAAAGATAAAGACCTGGAAAATAAGGAGATAGACTGTTTATGGGGGTGCTTTTCCATGGATGGCCGGGAGAATGATTATAAGTGGGCAGGTCCATATATGGTGAGCCGGCAGGTCGTTGCAGTCAATGAAAACAGTAATATACAGAAGCTTAGTGATCTGTCGGGAAAAGTAATCGCAGTACAGGCTTCCACAAAGCCTGAGGATATCTTTCTTAACAGGATGAATCCTGCTATTCCATTGGTAAAAGATGTGTATAGCTTAGAAAACCGAAAACTGCTTTTTACCTCTCTTGGAAAAGGTTATGTTGATGCCATAGCAGCTCATGAAACCTCCGTACAATAGTATATAAAAGATTACGGGGCAAAGATAAGAATCCTGGACGAAGCTATCCTGACTACAGGAATTGGAGTAGCTTTTCCTGAAAACACGGATAGTGAACTTCCGGAAAAACTCACAGAAATCTTTAAAGAAATGAGAAAAGATGGAAGTGAAGAGAAAATTCTAAAAAAATATCTTCCCGAAACCAGTGGATATCTGGAGGTGGACAAAATTGAAAATAACTAAACTGTCCAGACGGCAGACTCAAATCATCATTATTACTACAGGACTGCTTCTGTTTCTGATAACTATAGTTTATTCTGTAAAAACCGATATAAAAGCAGTTGCCAGGCAAATGGACGAGACTCTGAAATATGTGAAAGAACAATGTTATATTTATAACAGATATAATGAAGCATCCCAAACAAAAGGTTTAATACGTGCAATTGAAAATGCTCAGCAGGTTAATCGTAATCTGACGTATACAAAGGATGAAGTTACGAAGGATAAGCTGAAAACATATGCAGAGGAGCAGAAACTTACCGGAATTATTATACTTGATGTAAACGGAAAGGTAAAATGTGAATACAGTACAGACAATCTTAATTCCCGGGCTTTACAGAATGAGATTCAAAAGAAAACAGTACTTGATGTAGTTGCTTATCCCCGAAAAACATATGCTGCAAGTATCGTTCTTGAGGATGGATCACAGGTGGATCTGGCTGCATATGGACGTTCTGACGAAAAAGGCATAATTATTACTTTTTATCATACAACGGCTGAGTATGCCAGAAACTATAATCTTACGATCCAGAGCCTTTTTAGTGGCTATGATACATATTCCAGCGGAATGATTGTTGTAACAGATGGAAAAAATGTGGTTGCTTCAAACGACGAAAATCTGATTGGACTGAGCTCTGAAGGTATTAATATTATCCAACAGGTAAAACAGAAACCAGCTAACAAACTGGTCCGTGTTTCAGACAGAAAATGTAGATATATTGGCAGAATGACTAAGGGGCGTGATTATTATGTTTATATGTTTATAGATGAGCAAATGGCGTTTGCTTCTGTTTTTAAAAACCTGTTGGTCGTGTTACTGTTGTATATCTTTGTGGTTGCTTCCGTATTTGCCTTCCGCAGGAGATCAAATGCGCAATTGTTGAAGATTCAGATGATGCAGGAAGAAGCCTATAAGCAGAAACTTTTGCAAGAAGCTCAGAGGGCTGACATGGCAAATAATGCAAAAACAGAATTTCTGCAGCGAATGAGTCATGATATCCGAACTCCTATTAACGGAATCCGTGGCATGATCGAGGTAGCTGATTATTATAAAGATGATTTAAAAAAGCAAGATGAGTGCCGCAGGAAAATATGGGATGCTTCAGGATACCTGTTGGAGCTTATTAATGAAGTGCTTGATATGAGCAAACTGGAATCAGAGGAAATTGTGTTGGAAAATAAGGATTTTGATATTAACAGGCTACTGCATGAAATAAGAGAAGTTATAGAAAAGCAGGTGTATGAACGCGGAATCAGCTTATCTGAAAAAGAATACAATCTGGAATATAGATATTTGAATGGGAGTCCGGTTCATTTAAAAAGAATCCTTATGAATATCATAAGTAATGCTGTCAAGTATAATAAAGAAAAAGGAGAGATACTGCTCAGCTATTATGAAACACAGGCGGATGACAGACATATACTGTTTGAGTTTCACTGCAAGGATACCGGAGTTGGGATGAGTAAAGAATTTCAGAATCATATTTTCGAACCATTTACTCAGGAAACAGGCGGTGCAAGATCTGTTTATGGAGGAACAGGACTTGGTATGCCAATTACAAAAAAACTGGTAGAGAAAATGGGCGGTACAATTAAGTTTAAAAGTGAGAAAAATGTAGGAACCACATTCATGGTACAGCTTCCATTCCTTATTTCTGCTGATATGAAGCAGTCAGAAAGGCAGGAAGACGATGTATCAATTGAAGGTATGAGAATCCTTTTGGCCGAAGATAATGAATTGAACATGGAAATTGCGGAATTCCTTCTGACAAATGCAGGAGCAGAAATTATAAAGGCTTCAAACGGTAAAGAAGCTGTTGAAGCATTTGAAAAATCAGGTGTTGGTGAGATCAATGTAATTCTGATGGATATTATGATGCCAGTTATGGATGGCCTGGAAGCTACCAGAGAAATACGCACAATGAACAGAAGTGATGCATCTGCTGTTGTGATTATAGCCATGACAGCAAATGCCTTTGCAGAAGACAAGAGTAAAGCGTTGAAAGCCGGAATGGACGAATATCTTACCAAACCACTGGAGTCAGAAAAACTGATTCATGCATTAAGCAGATATAAATACAATTAACAGTAACATTCTTAATAACCTGATTCAGCCATAGAAACAGGACGTGGTACTGAATAATGATATGCCCCTCTGCCGATACTTGTTAACTGATGCATTTTGTTTATATATTCCCTTATTTTGTACATGGACTCTTTTATATAAAAGGTGTATAGTGAATAAAAATTATATGATAAGGTTTGTTAAATTTCAGGACAGACCAGAAATATTGATCAATAAAAGAAAAAACCAGATTCATATCATCTGTCGGGAAATATCTCATTATTACCGCGCACTTAATTATGCCATACATCATATGGAAGAGGATGAATTTCAATATCAAGAGCATGTCTGTTTTGAAAGAAACGGTCTTATGCTGGATTGTTCCAGAAATGCTGTATTTACAGTTGAAAAGGTGAAATTCCTGATCAGGACACTGGCAAAACTTGGAATGAATGTACTTATGCCTTATACAGAAGATACCTATGAAGTGGCCGGGAATGGATAAGATTCGGGATTCTGCGGACATTCTCCAGCCTGAAAAAGAGGAAACTTATCAGTTTATTGAAAAGCTGCTCAGCGCAGTAAAAGAGAGTTTTTCTACTAACAGGGTACATCTTGGAATGGATGAGGCTGTCATGCTGGGACTTGGAAATTATCTAAAAGAAAATGGATATAAAAAAGGGTCACTGATAATCAGGGAACATTGTAACAGGGTCGTAGATATTTGCAGAAAATTAGAATTAAAGCCTATGATATGGAGTGACATGTACATTACAGCAAATTCTACAGGCGGATACTATGATCTGCCCGAAAATACGGACTGCTCCAAATGGGAAAAACCGAAAAAAGATTTAGGATTAGTATATTGGGACTATTATCATGATGATACCAGAACCTATGAAAAAATGCTGGATATCCATGCGCAGCTTTCGGATAACGTTATTTTTGCAGGAGGTTCTTGGATTTGGAACGGAATTTCCCCCAATTATTCTAAGACCTATGCGTGTACCAAAGCAGCTCTTTCTACTTGTAAAAAATACAATATAAAAGAGGTTCTCTGTACAGCATGGATGGATAATGGTGCAGAAACCCCGATGGATGCTTTGCTTCCGGGACTTGTACTTTTTGCATACCTTGATTTTCACAGAGACTATGACGAAACAATCCTTAAGCAGGAGTTCAGGAACTGCACAGGCGGAGAATTTGATGATTTTATGGCACTTGACAATTTTGATTCTTTATTCTTAAATTCGAAAGAGAATAAAGAGGCTCAAAATCCTTCAAAATATCTGTTATACCAGGATCCAATGTTAGGCATTTTTGATTATCATGTGAAAGAATCAGGTGTCAATACAAAATCTTACTACCAAAACATACAGAAATATATGAAGGAATGTGCAAAAAAAGCAGGAAAATATCAGCTTTTATTTTCATTTTATGAAAAACTGGCGGCGGTATTAGCTGATAAAGCCGATTTGGGTATGTGTATAAAATCAGCATATGACAGATCGGACAGAGCAGCGTTAAAAGATATCAGTCAGAATGTTATTCCTGAAATCATCTGCAATCTGACAGATATGAAATCATCAAGAGAAAAAATCTGGATGAACGATGCAAAGCCATTTGGTTATGAGATCCTGGATATAAAAATCGGTGGCGTGATTACAAGACTTAAAAGTACAGGATACCGGATTGACAATTATCTGAATGGAAATGTGCTTCGTCTGGAAGAGCTGGAAGAGGAAAGACTTCCCTATTTTACCAAAGGAATGGACAAGCGGGAGAACTTATGGAATCGCATCATCAGTGGATGTGATTTGAATGATACGATCTGATAAAGGTAAATGAAAGGAATCACGCTACGTATGAAAATTCTGGTGTTCTTAATAATTTTTGTATTTGCATTGTCTCTCTTTCGAATGATTCTGGAATGGAGTAAAAATAATAATAAATGTTCTCACCAGCGTTATAAACGATTAGAAAATAACGATTTATACAGGAAATCAAAACTATTCTCACAGAATGGTCTTGGTTTCCTTTTTTGCTGTTACAAATCAGTTACAACTGCAATACAGAATTTAATGTATAATTAACCTGTGAAAAGATATTTATAAAAACATGTGAGGTAATAATTATGAAGGCAAGAATTCTTGTGATAGAAGACGAAATGTCAATCAATGACCTGCTATGTATGAATCTGGAGATTGCAGGGTATGAAACAGTAGGATATCTGGATGGAAATGAGGCATATGAAGCAATTATTCAAGATCATGCGTTTCAGTGTGCACTTGTAGATATCATGCTTCCCGGAAGAGACGGCTATAGCCTGTTACCGAAATTGAAGCAATATGAAATTCCCGTAATATTTCTTACTGCAAAGGGAGATATCGCGAGCAAGATAAAGGGATTAAAAGACGGTGCGGAAGATTATATTGTAAAACCATTTGAAATGCTGGAAGTGATGGTTCGTCTTGAAAAAGTACTGGAACGTAATGGCACTGTACAAGAACAGATTCAAATTGGTGATGTCATCATTGATACTGCTAGTCGTACTGTTACAAAAATGGGCATGGAAATCTATTTAAAGCCAATGGAATATAACTGTCTCATGGTGTTCGCCAAAAACCCGAATAAAGCACTGACCAGGAATCAGATTCTGCAGGAACTGTGGAATGAAGAGTTCTGCGGAGAAACAAGAACTGTGGATGCACATGTGGGTCGTATCAGGAAAAAACTTGGCTGGCAGGATAAGATTAAAACAATTCCCAGAATCGGTTACAGACTTGAGGTGGATTTATGAAACTCTTAATAAAGATCTTTTTTCAGACTACATGTATTATTCTGTTGGCATCGTCAGGGATCTTTCTCTATACCACTTATTGTTGGAAAAATCAGAGTATACAGAATATCAACAGTTATGAAAGCAGTATATTCAGAACAAATATCTTACAGTTTGAAAATAAAACAAGCCTTTCTGACAATCAGAAACAGAATGCCGACAACGAAATGCGCCCCCAAATAGTTACTTATGCTTTTCGGCAGGTTTTTCATGACAGCGCGGTTTTATATCTTGATGGAAAAATGACCTATAATGGAACTGTTTATGAATTCGATGTAAAAAAGTTAAGAGAATTATGTGCAAGTAAGGCAAACATGGTGGATCATGGCAGCAACAGTGATGGTCATGGCCCTATGATCAGTCAGATAAATGGAAGGACACTTTTGTTATTTTACTATGGCAATGTAAATATGGGATATCAGATTGTTACTTATAAAGATATAACAGATGTAATAGAAAAAAGTCATCTGCTGTTTTTTCAGACGGGTGGATTTACTTTATCTTTGATCGTGGTGATGGGAATTATCCTTTATTTGAGCCTTCGAAAAATCACAGCACCGCTTACAGGCCTAAGAGAAGCTACGCTTCTTGTTTCTGAAGGTATTTATGATTTTAAAGTACCGTCAGAGGGAAATACAGAACTTGCGCAGATAGGTGCAACCTTTAATTTTATGACAGGTAAAATAAAAGAACAAATTGAAAGTCTTTCTAACATAAACCGGACACAAAAACAGCTTATTGGAAGTCTGGCTCATGAGCTGAAGACCCCAATGACTGCAATCATAGGCTATGCAGATACATTGCTTACTGTGCGCCTAACCCCAGAAAGGCAGGAGAAGGCTCTGATTTATATTGAAAATGAATGTCGCAGGCTGTCAAGACTTTCTATGAAAATGCTGGAATTAACCGGACTCTACGAAGCTTCGGAAGACTCATTCAATCCAGCTGAAATACAGGTGGATAACTTCCTGAAAGAAGTAAAAGAACTTATTGATTGCAGGCTTCAAGAAAAAAACATCTCTCTTGATGTATTTTGTGAACCAAAAGAATTGGTAAAGAAGTTTGATCAGGACTTAATGATAAGTGTAGTGACAAATCTAATTGATAATGCAGTCAAAGCTTCCAGGAAAGAATCTAAAATTGTGCTTGAGGCAACCCCAGACCATCTGATGGTTCAGGATTTTGGAAAGGGAATACCGAAAGAGGATCTGGAAATGGTGACGGAACCATTTTATATGGTAGACAAATCTCGTTCCAGGGCAAAAGGAAGTGTAGGGCTCGGTCTTTCTTTATGTCAGAAAATTATAGAACTGCACGATTTCCAACTGAAGATTGAAAGCAATCCGGGAAAAGGAACTACCGTCTCTGTTTTCTGGTAATCACACTAACGTTTACATATCAGTTACAAATCGCGAAAGATTTGGTGTAATGCTCGATGATATACTTATAACAATCTTAGAAAGGAGATATTACCAGAAATGAGAAAAAACATAAAAAAGTTTGCAGGAATAGTGCTTTGTATTGGAATGTTTACAGGATGCGCACAGACCCCGGATTCTTCTTTGGTAAAGCCGAAGGGGAGCAAGGCTGTAGATGCTTATACGGAAGCGGATGATGTTAGCGGTTCTAAAGGAGAAGCATCTGAAAGCAAGAACGATGACGGTTCAGAGTCAAAGACAACCATCAGGAATCTCATTGATGCTCCTCAAAATTATAAAAGCCATGTGGAAGATGACAGTGCCAAGCTCGTGGTAAATACAGATGCGAGCGTAGAAATTCCGGAAGTGGAAAAGATATCTGCTATTTCTGTCACTGCGGCAGAAGTTACCCAGGAGCTTCTCGACCGTATTACAAACGCATTCTTCTCAGAGGCAAAACTTTATACCCTGGATAGTTATTATGTGAAGACAAAGGATGAAATTAAAAAAACTCTGGATGAACTAAAAGAAGACGTTGCTAACGGAAACCTGGATCCGTATAACTATGGAACAGACGATGATGGGAATTATGTCTATGATATCTATGAAGATATTGAGACATGGGAACAGGAATACGAAACTGCTCCGGAAAAGAAAACCCTGACAGAGGCAAAACCTGTTGCCGGAAATTATTTCAGTTGTATTGCACAAATGCCAGACGATTCACAATACTACTATATGATATCTTCCGATGGCTCCGATACCTTGTCAGTCAAGATCAAGAAAGCAGCAAACAAGGGCGGGGAAAAAATACCGGAGGATGCAATGTGGTGTGATTACGGATATTCTGAAGAGGAAGAAAAACCCACAGAAGAATCTATCGGGCTGTCCCTGGATGAAGCAAAAAAACTTGTAAAGGAAAAAGTTGAAAAAATGGGCATCACAGATTTACAGTTTTCTAACTGGAATTACGCGGTGTGCAAAAGTTTTGAAGGCGATAATAGTTCAGGTAATTTTGGAAATGGATATAGAATTGATTATGCACGTACCATAAATGGTGTGCCGGTAACTCAGACAATTGCAGACGGTGGGGCATTGGAAGATATGGACAGCACGATGGAAACATGGTCTTATGAAAGTCTCTGTTTCTATGTCGATAAAGATGGCATAGAAAGCATGACTTATTCAAATCCCTACACAATTGGTAACATAAAGACAGAGAATTTAAATCTTCTTTCATTCAGCGAGATTATGAAAATTTATGAAAAAATGATGGTGGTAACAAACGCTGATAATATGCAATATGAAAATTCCAGAGTCTATAATATTGATCGGATCGTTCTTGGCTATGCCAGAATATATGAGCCGTCTACTGACGCACACACAGGTATTTTGATCCCCGTCTGGGATTTTTTCGGCAGCATGACTTCAGAAAGTGAATATAACGGAGAAACAGAATCAAATACCAGTAAAGATCCAAATGAAAGTTTCCTCACCATTAATGCCGTGGATGGCAGTATCATAGACCGGAATCTGGGTTACTGACATGAGACAGGTATTTGGAATTGTAAGGTACAATTTCTTCGGATTTTTACGCAATCCCAAAGTTATTTTTATATTTCTGTTAGAATTTGTACTTAGTTTCCTGCTTACAGGCAGAATCATGGTTGTAATGGAGACCTACGATACACCGGTACAGGCCATTGAACCATTTATCTGGACATTTGGGGATGGGATAGCAGTACTGTCCAGTTCGCTGCTCTTGCTTCTTATGTTTTCTGACCTGCCGAAGATGACACCTATTACTCCATACCAGCTGACCCGGACAACCAAGAGGAAATGGCTTTTAGGTCAATTCATTTATGTTATTCTTGTAACTGTTTTATATACGGTTTTGATGCTGCTGTTTACGGCCGTGCTGTGTATGAAAAAGAGTTATCCAGGTAACCTGTGGAGCGAAACTGCGGCCATGCTTGGTTATTCAGAATTAGGAAAAAACCTGCAGGTCCCTTCTACAGTAAGGGTCATGGAAGGTATCTCACCCTATGGCTGTATGCTGCAGGTTTTCTTCCTTCTGTTTTGTTATTCGCTGACCTTAAGCTTTGTAATCCTTGTAGGGAATCTCTATAAAGGGAAGACTAAGGGGATGATTTTTGGCCTTCTTTACAGTGTCTTTGGTTTTTTATTGGACCCGAAAGTACTGGCTGCAATTTTACATAAAGAAAAATACGAAATGTATCAGGTAAATGTATTAATCTGCTGGATCAGTCCTCTGAACCAGGCAGTATACGGAAAACATAACTTAGGTTATGACCCATTGCTTCCAAAAATCACGCATTCCTACATGTTTTTTCTGGGTATTTTAGTTCTTCTTGCAGTTTTTGCAATTAACCGGATGAAAAAATATACCTTTGAATTTCTTGGAGAAAAGACATGATCGGAAGGGGGAAAACCTATGTGGGGTGAAACAAAACGTATGTTTTTTAATAAGAATTTTCTGGCAGCATGGCTGATAGCCTGCATTTCCATAGCCATTGGACAGACTTATCCCAGCTTAAAAAAAGCACTGACATGTGGTACTTTTATCAGTATACTGGAAGGTTCCTTAAAAAGCCAGGCAGTATCTTTTGCCCTTCCGGTAGCAGCCGTATTGCCATGGAGTGATTCCATTCTGCAAGAATATAAAAGTGGATTTTTAAAGGAGATACTTCCCAGAACGACTCGCAGACAGTATATCGAAGGTAAAGTCTTTTCCATTATGGTATCTGGTTTTATGGTCTGGACGTTATCTATACTAACGGTACTTTTTATCAATTTTATTGTGTTCTATCCGCTGGAGATAAAGGGTGCTATTCAGAGAGAAGCACTTCTGGACTTACTCATGAAGGCATTTCGGACAGGACTTATCGGAAGTATCATAAGTACTTTCGGTGGAAGCTGCGGGATTTTATGGGATTCTGCTTACATGGCATATGGAATCCCTTTTGTAAGCTTTTATTTCGGAATTATCCTTCATGACCGCTATTTTAAGAATCAGATATGGTTTTATCCAGTAGAATGGATACTGGCTGATGAAAATTGGGGACCGGACAAAATAGGAGTTTGGCTATTTCTACTGTTGTTTTTATTAGTAATGCTGGGAATTCTGGGAGGTGTTTTATATGGAAGATTGGAAGAAATCTGAAGGGACATTTAATCTGGCCTGTGATCTGGAAAGAGCAAGTGGAATGATGCAGAACACCTGCGTAAAAATAGAACACGTGACCAAACGTTTCGGTGAAGACATGGTGTTACAGGAAGTAAATCTTTCCCTGAAAACAGGGAACGTCTATGGGATTGTTGGAAATAACGGTTCCGGAAAGACCGTCCTTATGAAATGCATCTGTGGGTTTCTCCCTGTAACTACGGGCACTATTTTTGTATTTGGAAAAAAAATAGGCCATGATGTGGATTTTCCTGAAAGTCTTGGAGTTATTATCGAGACTCCCGGTTTTCTTACACAATATACGGGCTTTAAAAATCTGGAGATCCTGGCAGACATGAATGGCCGGATTTCGAAGGCCGATATCCGCATAGTCTTAAAAAGGGTAGGATTGGATCCGGACATGAAGAAACCAGTCGGAAAATATTCCCTTGGAATGCGTCAACGCCTTGGTATTGCACAGGCCATTATGGAAGATCCTCTGTTTTTGATTCTGGATGAGCCGTTTAATGGACTGGATAAACATGGCGTGGAAGAAATAAGAGAACTGCTGCTGGATTTAAAGGCAGCAGGAAAAACCATTTTGCTGGCAAGCCATAATGAAGAGGACATCAGAATCTTATGTGACCACGTATATGAAATGGATGGAGGAATCTTAAGAGAAAGGACTGCCTGATAATGAGAAATTTATTTGTAAAAACGGCATTAGTATTGTGTACGACAATAATATTTCTTCCAGCTACCGTTTTTGCCACAGAGCCTCAAAACACGGAGATTACATCTGCTGAAGAAGGATTTACGGACTCAGATCCGTCCGTATCTTATGAGAATGACAACTCGTTAACCCTTGATGAAAAAGAGGATGATTCTACGAGTACCGAACCTCCGGCAGAGGATGAAAAGACTCCTGATAAAGCTGATACCGATAAAGAAAATCCGGATCCGGATATTTTTACATCAGGAGATGACTTTGGTGATGGTTCTAAATCGAATCCTTTTCATGTTGTAATAGACAGTGATAATCCGGAGGACGGTGACGCCCCGCAGATAACAGATCCGGTTATAGACAACGGAGGGTATTCGGGCGGTGGGGGAGGAGGTAATTCAACATCAGACTCATCAAGTGAAAAAATATTACATAAACCGCAGGTATTATTAGAAGACAGCAATCTTTCGGGTGGACGATTGGAGGCTGGTTCTACAACAGAAATGTCGCTAACATTTCGAAATAAAAGCTGCAGTCAAAATGTATTTGGTTTAAAAATTTCTCTTTCTACAGAGAACAAAGGAATCGAATTTGAGAAAAACTCTTTTTATGTACAAGTCCTGGCTCCTGGTGAAGCAATTACTTTGGAACAGATGATTACTATAACAGAAAACTGTGATCCTGGCCAGGCTGTCATTACTTTTTCTCTGGATTATGAAGATTCGAAAGCAACGGCAACTACAGGTACAGAATTACTGTCTTTTCAGATCATCCAACCGGTTCGTGTTAAGCTGGAAGCTTCAGATATTCCATCTGTTTTATACACTATGGATACAGTAGAGATCCCGGTAAAAGCAATGAATCTCGGAAGAGACAAAATATACAATGCAAGTGTCAGCTTAAAGGCTGATGAATTAAGCTCAAACGATACTGCATTCTTAGGGACCATAGAGGCCGGAGATTTATCCCAAGGAAGTCTTCGCATATATGTAAAAGGAAAAACAGGAAAATGTGCAGGTCAATTAATTCTTACGTATGAGGATGCAGATGGCAAATCATATGAGGAAGAAATAAAATTTGATTCTGAAATCAAAGAAACCCAGATAAAATCTTTAAAGGTTGAAGATGACCAGGAGAAAACCAATAACTGGTGGTATTCCATAGCTGCAGTTGTTGCAGTACTGCTTATTTCCATAATCCTGATTCTGGTCAGAAAGCTTCATAAGAAAAATATCCTTCTTGAAGAAGCGAGAAAGGCGGCTTCTCATTGAAAAGAAAAAAAATAGACAGCTTTACCTTATTTGTCATACTTCTGCTGGCATTGATACTTACATTATTAGGAATGCTGCTGGCAGGCATGAAAGAAGAAAAACGGCAATTTACTGTGCTGCTCCCACTTGGAGATCTGGCTTATGATGAAGATTTTTTGCAGAAAGCGAAGAAGATAAAAGGTATAAAAGAAATCTGGCCAGTCATAGAAGTCCCGGTTGTCATCAAAATTGAAGATTATACGGAAACAACGACTTTTTCAGGAATTGATATGAATGCGTTTGGAAAAAATCCAACTCAGAATGAACTGGGGAAGATGCCGTTGTTATTGCTGGGAAATGGTTCCCTACGGGATATGAAAGACTATAATAATCATGCCATTTCAAAAAAACAACAGGAAAAATTTTTAGAGATGGGTGAAAACCTGAATATTTTTTATTCCCTGGATGAAAAAGAGAAGGATACTTCCAAAGCCACGGATGATCTTACCACTTTATCCGGCAATTCCGCAAGAGGACCGCAAACCTCATATATGCCCTGTAAAGCCACTGTAGTAACAGAAGGCAACGAAATCTACATACCCATTTCCCAGGCACAGGATCTCTGCAGAGAAATAGGAGAGCCTTCTGAAATCAGTAAAGTATATCTAAAAATAAATGGAAAAAATAACCTGGAGAACGCAAAGAAAATACTTTCAGGAATTTAGCATAATATATAGCAAGAATTCTCCTTCCTATGCAATGAACAGAGATTTCGCTTTTAAGCTATAAATGAGCAAGTTCGTGATTTTGCATAAAAAAGACACCTTAAATCGTTTGTGTTGTACAATGAAAGTAAACAAACATTGCAACATTTACGAAAGAAGGTGTCCATCGCAAATACTATACGTCATTCTACATTCACACCAGTTTAAGAAATTAAATTTATGCAAATCTTTTTTGAACAGAGTGATCGGTCATCTCATGAGTATCCTGATCAGTATCTTTATCTCAGGTTACCATGGAAAAACCACAGATTTTGCAAAAAACAGCCACTGTCACAGAACTACCATCGCACATTTCCTCAATTCCGGGAAATGGAATGATACCATAGCTTCAAAGACAAAGCCTTTGTCACAGGCTCTGCATCCTATTGAAGATGCGTCTTTCCAGGAAGGATATCGACTGATTCGCAGTACCATTCAGCAGCAAAAGTATCAATATCTGTTTCAATGTGCAAAATCCAGTATTGATTTTGAAGCGTTTATGAAATTAGCAAGATAGTTTTGTGCATTTTTTCAAATTTGCTCATTTATAGCTTATTATTTAATTCTGTTTGCTGCAATACCACCTTTTTTGAAAAGTCTCTTGTAAGCCGCCTTTTTCGCTCCCGGAACTTTCACAGTTACCTTTTTAGAAATTCCTTTAAATGCTGATTTTCCAACCGTTTTCAGGGATTTTACCTTCTTCATGTTGATAGTTTTTAATTTCTTATCTCCTG
>OGGG01001423.1_pt1 | contig 19348 bp, 12 predicted proteins | sample 1571201 | NCBI WGS metagenome assembly OGGG01 (sample SAMEA2581946, study PRJEB24529) | metagenome | biome: Human gut stool | place: China | collected 2011 | reverse complement strand
TAACCTCCGGTACACCCGCCTTCGCCATCCATAGTTTCCGCTCCGAAGATGCGGAGAAAGGAAGTCTTGCCAGCGACGGTTCCGATGTGGCCGAAATGTACGACGACTTCATCTACACTCCTTCCAATGGTCAGTTAGGTGCTTATTGGGGCAAAAATTACGCCATCATCTATCAATGCAATGATATTCTCGACGCTATCGCCGAAAAGGAAACAACGGGACAGACGGAAAGCGAAGACATCATCAATAAAGGAGAAGCCTCCTTCTTCCGTGCTTATTGTTACTTCAATCTAGTAAGAGCCTTCGGTGAAGTGCCTTTGGTGACTTATAAAATCAACGACGCTTCGGAGGCCAATATTCCGAAAACGACTGCTGATAAGATATACGAGCAAATAGACCGCGACCTGAAAACAGCGGAAGAGTCATTGCCTGAAACATGGAGCTCCGATTACACAGGACGGCTGACTTGGGGAGCCGCACGTTCTTTACACGCGCGTACCTATATGATGCGTAACGATTGGGACAATATGTACACCGCCTCCACCGACGTAATCAAGAAAGGCCTTTATAACCTGAACACCCCGTACAATAAGATATTCACAGACGAAGGTGAAAACAACAGCGGTTCCATATTCGAACTGCAATGTACCGCTACTGCCGCCCTGCCGCAAAGCGATATTATCGGTAGCCAGTTCTGCGAAGTACAAGGTGTCCGTGGAGCCGATCAGTGGGATTTAGGTTGGGGATGGAACATGGCAACCGAACACATGGCGGAGGCATACGAACCGGGCGATCCGCGTAAGAATGCCACTCTACTTTATTTCCGCCATTCGGACAGCGACCCTATCACTCCGGAGAATACGAACGAGCCTTACGGTGAATCTCCTGTTTCTCCGGCGATAGGCGCCTACTTCAACAAGAAAGCATACACCGATCCGGCTTTGCGTAAAGAATATACCAATAAAGGCTTTTGGGTAAACATTCGTCTGATCCGTTATGCGGATGTATTATTGATGGGAGCCGAATCAGCCAACGAAAAAGGAATTCCGGGAGAAGCTATCGACTATCTGGAGCAAGTTCGTGCACGTGCCAGGGGTTCTAATGCCAATATACTGCCCAAAGTGACAACTACCGATCAAGGAGAGTTGCGCGAGGCCATCCGTCACGAACGCCGTGTGGAACTAGGAATGGAATTCGACCGTTTCTATGACCTTGTCCGTTGGGGGATTGCCAAAGATGTGTTGCACGCGGCAGGAAAATTAAATTACCAGGACAAGAACGCCTTGCTTCCACTTCCGCAGACGGAAATTGATAAGTCAAAAGGAGTATTGGTACAAAATCCGGATTATCTATAAATAAATATAATAAAATGATATACAAAAAGTTAAGTTTACTCATCCTGTTGTTTGCCACAGGTCTTCTGACTGTATCGGCACAAAAGTCTCCACAGGATATGGATCGCTTCATCGACGTACTGATGAACAAAATGACTTTGGAAGAAAAAATTGGGCAATTGAATCTTCCCGTCACCGGGGAGATTACCACCGGTCAAGCCAAAAGCAGTGATATTGCCGCCAAAATCAAAAAAGGCGAAGTGGGAGGACTGTTCAATCTAAAAGGAGTAGAGAAAATACGCGATGTACAGAAACAGGCAGTGGAAGGTTCCCGCTTGGGTATCCCATTGTTGTTCGGCATGGACGTTATTCATGGTTATGAAACCATGTTTCCCATCCCGCTCGGCCTATCCTGCACTTGGGATATGTCCGCTATTGAAGAATCCGCCCGTATTGCAGCTGTAGAAGCCAGTGCCGACGGCATTTCATGGACGTTTAGTCCGATGGTGGACGTCTCACGCGACCCTCGTTGGGGACGTGTATCCGAAGGTAGCGGTGAAGATCCGTTTCTGGGAGCCATGATTGCCGAAGCGATGGTACGCGGTTATCAAGGAAAGAATATGCAACGGAACGATGAAATCATGGCTTGCGTGAAACACTTTGCCTTATATGGCGCAGGAGAAGCCGGTCGTGATTATAACACCGTAGACATGAGCCGCCAGCGAATGTTCAACGACTACATGTTGCCTTACGAAGCTGCCGTCGAAGCAGGTGTAGGCAGTGTGATGGCGTCATTTAACGAAGTAGACGGAATACCCGCCACCGCCAATAAATGGCTGATGACCGATATTTTGCGCGGACAATGGGGCTTTAACGGTTTTGTTGTAACCGACTACACGGGGATTTCTGAAATGGTCGATCACGGAATCGGTGACCTTCAGACAGTATCGGCACGTGCCATCAATGCCGGAGTCGACATGGATATGGTAAGCGAGGGCTTTGTGGGAACACTGAAAAAGTCCGTTCAAGAAGGTAAAGTTTCGATGGAGACACTGAATACAGCCTGCCGCCGTATTCTGGAAGCCAAATATAAACTCGGATTGTTTGATAATCCTTATAAATATTGCGACCCGAAACGTCCGGCACGTGACATATTTACCAAAGCCCACCGTGAAGCCGCCCGCAGGATTGCAGCAGAAAGCTTTGTCTTATTAAAGAACGACAGCCCCGACGGGAACCCTAACGGAAATCCGCTATTGCCTTTCAACCCCAAAGGCAATATTGCCGTAATCGGTCCGCTCGCCAACAGCCGGACGAATATGCCCGGCACATGGAGTGTGGCTGCCGTACTCGACCGCTCGCCTTCATTGGTGGAAGGTCTGAAAGAGATGACAGCAGGAAAAGCGAATATCATGTACGCCAAAGGGAGCAACCTGATCAGTGACGCCGCATACGAAGAACGGGCAACGATGTTCGGCCGTTCGCTGAACCGTGATGGCCGCACAGACCAACAGCTGTTGGACGAGGCACTCAATGTAGCACGCCGTTCGGATATTATCATTGCCGCTTTAGGAGAGTCTTCGGAAATGAGTGGCGAGAGCAGCAGCCGTACGGATCTGAATATCCCCGATGTACAACAGAACTTATTGAAGGAACTGTTAAAGACAGGAAAGCCTGTGGTACTGGTATTATTCACCGGCCGTCCGCTTACGTTAACTTGGGAACAGGAACATGTACCCGCTATTCTGAACGTGTGGTTCGGAGGCAGTGAAGCTGCATACGCCATTGGCGACGCACTCTTCGGTTATGTCAATCCGGGTGGTAAACTCACTATGACTTTCCCGAAGAATGTCGGACAGATTCCTCTTTATTACGCACATAAGAATACCGGACGCCCGTTGAAAGAAGGCAAATGGTTTGAGAAGTTCCGCAGTAATTATCTGGATGTGGACAATGATCCGCTTTACCCATTCGGCTACGGACTGTCCTACACCACCTTCTCTTACAGCGACATCGACCTGAGTCATTCATCAATGGACATGACCGGCTCACTGACCGCAGCAGTAGAAGTTACCAATACCGGCACATGGCCCGGCACAGAAGTGGTACAGCTCTACATTCGTGATCTCGTAGGCAGCAGTACCCGCCCTGTGAAAGAGCTGAAAGGTTTCCAGAAGATATTCCTGCAACCGGGTGAGATGAAGATTGTCCGTTTCAAGATTGCTCCGGAAATGCTGAGATATTATAACTATGACTTGCAACTGGTAGCCGAGCCGGGTGATTTTGAGGTGATGATCGGCACAAATAGCCGGGATGTAAAATCTGCGAAATTTACTTTAAACTAAAGCGAACTCATTATGAAAGATAAATATCGAAGAATGTCAGAAATGGGTGCATTGCCTCTCACACTTGTGTTTCTTGCGGCCATCATCCTGACTTTCGGAAATTGCAAAAACAAGGGTAACCAATCGGATGCATCCGCTGCCGACACACTGACAGATGATGCCTTAATGGACACTGTCCAACGGAGAACTTTCCTTTATTTCTGGGAAGGTGCGGAACCGAATAGCGGCCTGGCTCCCGAACGTTACCATGTAGACGGGGTATATCCCCAAAATGACTCCAATGTAGTCACGTCCGGTGGCAGCGGTTTTGGTATCATGGCTATCCTTGCGGGGATAGATCGTGGCTATGTCACCCGCGAAGAGGGATTGGCCCGGATGGAACGTATCGTTTCCTTCCTTGAGAAAGCCGACCGTTTTCACGGCGCATACCCTCATTGGTGGTATGGTGACACCGGAAAAGTAAAGCCTTTCGGTCAAAAGGACAATGGAGGCGACCTGGTGGAAACCGCTTTCCTCATTCAAGGTCTCCTTGCCGTACACCAATATTATGTAAACGGAAATGAGAAAGAAAAAGCGATCGCCCAACGCATCGACCGTATCTGGCGCGACGTAGACTGGGACTGGTATCGGAAAGGCGGGCAAAATGTGCTCTACTGGCATTGGAGTCCGACGTATGGCTGGGAAATGGATTTCCCCGTACATGGCTATAACGAATGTATGATTATGTATATCCTTGCCGCTGCTTCGCCCACGCATGGAGTACCTGCCGCCGTTTATCATGACGGATGGGCACAGAACGGCGCCATCGTTTCTCCGCATAAGGTAGAAGGAATCGAACTGCATCTCCGCTATCAGGGAACGGAAGCCGGACCGCTCTTTTGGGCTCAGTACTCTTTTCTGGGACTCGATCCCGTAGGACTAAAAGATGAGTATTGTCCCAGTTATTTCCACGAAATGCGCAATCTGACATTGGTAAACCGGGCTTATTGCATCCGCAACCCCAAACATTACAAAGGGTTCGGGGCAGACTGCTGGGGACTGACAGCCAGTTATTCCGTAGACGGATATGCCGCTCATTCTCCCAACGAGCTGGACGATAAAGGCGTCATTTCTCCTACCGCCGCACTGTCATCCATCGTATATACTCCGGAATATTCGATGCAAGTGATGCGCCATCTCTATAATATGGGAGATAAGGTATTCGGTCCCTTCGGGTTCTACGACGCTTTCAGCGAAACGGACAACTGGTATCCGAAACGTTACCTCGCTATCGATCAAGGTCCTATCGCAGTCATGATCGAGAACTACCGGACAGGATTGCTTTGGAAACTCTTCATGAGCCATCCTGACGTACAAGCAGGACTCACCAAGCTCGGTTTCAACACCAACAAGCAGGATGTGAGACAACAATAAAAAGGAATTACGGTTGGCGGGAGCGGGCTATTGAGCCCCTCCCCCACCGGTATTTCCATTTCCACCTCCTCCACCTTTGACATCGTTGTTGTCAATGCTTCGGGCAGCTTTCTTCACGCTCGCCTTCAGTTCTCCAATCCGATAGCTGATACTGAATCCATAATACCGGCTCGGATATTTACTGGAGCTTCTCGACATAAAGTTTTGTCCCTCAGTATGATTATTGTATGTCCTGTATTTCTCCACAAAGTTGTTACAATAGACATTCAATGACAGACGGTCTTCTTTCAAGAAAGAACGGCTCAAACCTAAACCATAGTAATTATAACCCGAACCTTTTCCTTGCAGACTAATATACGGTGTGCTCCCTCCTCCATTCAGGCTCAGACGGATTTTCCAAGGCAAAGTATGCTGTATTCCTCCATAAGCGGAACCGCTCCACCCATAATTATGCAAATTCTGTGAAGGACTTCGCAAATCCCTGTAGTTTCCACGCCCGTTAATATAGATCCGCGTCTTGGGAGAAGCATTCCAGTTCACATAAAAGCTCAAACCGGTTTCCCTACTCTTCCCGATATTATCATAAGTACTGTACAGAGCACCTTGAGGAGCTTTATGGTCTCCATCAAAGATTTCTCCATTCGGGTCGGTAACCAAATGGCTGACCCTTTCGATACCATTATTATTGAAAGAATGGCGCAACGAAAGGTTGACATTGAATTTCGCCGTGAAATTGCTATAAGACAAATCGAACGAATGGCTTTTCTCACTCTTCAGGTTCGGATTACCCTGATTAATAAACATCGGATTCTGATTGTCAAAGTAAGGATTCAAGTTCCAGATTCCCGGTCGCCAAATACGCATATTATATCCTCCACGCAGATTCTGCGTCTTTCCAAGCTTGATACCTAACGAAACGGAAGGTACCAGATCGCTGAAATTCGTATTGAAATCCTCTCCCTGACCTACAATATACTTCACCCGTTGCACGGTCTGTTCATAGCGAAGTCCCGGTTTGAAAGTAAGCCCCTTATATTTCAGCGTATATCCGGCATAAGCCGAAATAATATGGTTCAGATGTCGATACTCGCTGCTACGGTCCTCAGTATATACATAATTTTCACTTCCACCTTCGGCTTCATAAAACTGGTTGTCACTGGAATTACGGCGGAAAATATACTTGGCACCCGTTTCAATCGTATGCAATTTCCCAATCGGAGTCGTGAAGTCCACTTGGAAAGTCTGTTCCATCGTATTCGTTTTTCCATCCGAATGGAAGTTCTTTAACAGGAGATTATCTATGATATCCTGCCTGTCCGCCTCCGGTTCGATGTCCAAGTAAGTGTTATATGAATCATTTGTTTGAGGCTGTGAGTTTATTTTATAAGAGAGGGTAATCATCCGTTCCTTATTCTTTTTCGAGGTACGTTGGTAATCTACATTACCATTGATGGAGTACCAAGAGCCTTTTCCATGATTATCCGTATTATACCGATAGGCAAAACTCTGATGGTCGGCTCCATACATGATGGTACTTCCGTCACTATTACTCTTATTATTACTGCCGTACATTCCGAAAGCCACCGTCAGCAGCCGTAACGTATCTATTTCGTAACTAGCCTCCAGATTTCCATATTGAAAGTTCCCTTTCGACTTGGAGCTGCTTCCCGATTCCAGATACTTCTCTTTGTCCGATTCATAATTTTCCCGGTAACTGTCGGAATAGCTACGCGGACTGTTGTTATAATTATAGTTGTAATTGGCGGAGAGGGTCAGTTTTCCTTGTTTTATCATGGCATAGCTACCCGCACCCACCCCGTTATTATTGGCATTTCCTCTAAAAGTAGCCGTATATCCTTCAAATCCGCTACCCACCGTAACAATATTCAGAATACCTCCGATCCCCTCCGCATCATATTTAGCGCCCGGTGAAGTAATGACCTCAATATACTTGATTGTATTTGCCGACATACTTTTCAACACCTCTTTCGGATTGTTGCTCATCATATTGTTAGGTTTCCCATTCACGTGTATCTTGAAACTGCTGCTACCGTTTACCTGCACATTATCCTCTCCGTCCACCGTTACCAGAGGAACTTTCCGAAGCATTTCCAATATACTGTTCGATTTTGAATCCGGATCATCTTCAATGTTGTATTCAATCTTATCCACATCCACTTTAACCAAAGGCTTTTGTGCAACGATTTCCACACCTTTCAACACATTGTTAGCCTCCGAAGAGTATAAAGTCCCCAAATCAACCACCCTCACCGACGGTTTTAAAGCAAATTCTTTCACGATAGGAGACTTGCCAATAGAGGAAATCGTAATAACATACTCACCCGAAGCCACATTCAGTTTTTCCTGAAAGTGTCCGTTCGCTCCGGTCACCGCCATTCTCACGGCCTTATTCGGGGCATTCTTCTTTGTAATCCTGATTGTTGCATACGGTTCTCCTTCCTGAGTTAAGGAATCCAATAGTATCCCTTTAACAGTAAAAGAAAGAGGAGCGGATTTCTGGGCCCATCCCAACGCAGATGTAACGAACATGAATAGTAATAGTAGCAATAGTCTGTGTTTCATGACTAGAATTATTTAGTTTTTTATTAATCTTCCATAGCTATCCATTCTCCGATTGTCCTTGTTGCACTATCAAAATTAACTCCTACCTTCATCACTTTCCTGTGATCCGGTTGATCAAAATTTTGTATTCCTATCGGATATATTCTAAAAGTATTATCCATGTCTGTCTTTATTAAAGTGAATCACAGGCAAATATAGGTATTTACAGACAGACCGCAAGCAAATATTTCTACTATAAAGTTGCAGATAGCAGAAAAACTCCCATAACCGACCTTATAGTAGAAAAACAATTCGATATTATCACCTACTGCAAAGTAGGCCAAGCCGATAAAGCATATTTTGATTCTACGGCATTTTCTAAGTTATCAGAAAGATTATGGAAGAAATCTAATCCAGTCAAGATCTCCAATTCATCAATTGTTTTTGCACATTCCGACAAAGCAGGCTTAACGGTCGTACTCTGATCCATCCAAAAACCTATCGCCTTGAACGTTTCTCCTTTCTTACAAAGTAAAGCCATATAGTAATATTTAGGAACAGGCTTCGTTCTATCATTACCGATATATTCCCAAATCTGATTTTCTTTATCCAAAGCAGCACCCTTTACCACATAAAGGGTGTCACGGAAACTATCACTACGTCCCCATGTACGAACCTTCCCTTCTAGGTCCCCCCAGATTCCGGTATTAAAATATCCTTTCTGCGGACTCATATTGGTATAGTAGAAAGTTTGTTCATTAGCATCTTGCGAATATAAGCGGTCTGATGAAGCGCAAATATGTCCTCGTTGATAACCCCTAGCTCCAAAATCAGCCTGTACTCGTTGAGCACTAGCCGGAACTTTCGGATCTAGTTGCCAAGGGTCTCCACCCCATTCCGTTTGTTTCCAATCATTACGATTCCAAGTGGTTTGAGCAGTCTGATTATAATACTTAAAAGCAATCCAGCGGGCGTGTTTCTTGCTCTTATCATATTCCATACTGTATGTAACAACCGACTGCCCCTTATAAAGGGTAGAATGAGAAATAAAAACATCATCCGCCCCCTTCCGTAAAGCTGGAAGTTCAACTGTACCGGTAGCGAAAGTGGTGCTATCAGGATTTGAATCCTCATCCTTATCACAGGAATAAAGACTAAGACAAAACAGACACAATATGCCAAAAGCATATTTGTTTAATAGACTTATATTATTCAACATGAATAAGTACAACATTAAAATTATATTTTATGATATAAATACACAACGTATATATTAAAAACATAAAAGGAAGTCTGTAAACAGACTTCCTTTTATTACTCTGATTACATAATCTATTCCATTGTATGAGAACCTAAACCAGATACATCATCCTTTGTTAAAACTTCCCATTCATTTGCATTATATTCTTTTGAAGGAGCTTTTACTGTTGACTTTCGTCTAAAGGTCTGATCTTTAGCAAAGTCATCTGCAGCTGTTCCCGGAGTTTTCGAAGACTTACCAAAATAGTCTATCAAATTATCATTTTTAAATAATCCAATAGGGTCATTACCGTTAAATGTTATAACATTACCATCCTTAATGACAGTACCCGTATACTTAACCGCTGAAGTATTTGCATATACAATAACAGTTTTGGAAGCAAGCATTCCCGTCAACTTTAATGTTTTAGTCCATGCTCCTTTACCATCTTGCTCCAATTTTAAAGAATAAGATGACAAATCCACAGATGCGCCCGTGGGATTATAAATTTCCAAATATTTATTATTGGAACTACCTTCTACATACTCAGAAATAAACAAATCACCACCTGCAGGATCTGGAGTAGGATCTACATCTCCTCCCTCACCTGTAGTATATTTAACATTATCAATAGCATAAGTTGAAACAGTAGTACCTTCTTTCGTTGCTACATATTGGAAACCAACAAATCCAACCTTATTATTAAATTCACTCAAATCCACTTTAATACCCGTAGTCCATTCATAAGTCCCCGAAGTAGGTACAGTTATATTCAAATCTTTTTGAGTCATTTTTCCATTCTCTAGTTGCAAAAAGAAAACCTTTAAAGACATTGTAGCTGCATACTTATTCACCGAACAATCAAAAGTAAACTCTTTATCATTATTGACTGTAAAAGCAGGAGTCACAAACCAATATTCCGCTGTCTGCCCTTCTGAAACGCCATAAGTAGAAGCCGCTAAATAAAGTTGATCATTATATTTACTACCTTGCCAAACTCTGCTTTCTTTTAAAGCTTTATTAATCCAGCCAACCTTTGAATAATCAGTCTGATGCACAGCATCATCAAATGTATTTTCAAAATCAGCAACCGGATTGGTTGCATCCAATCCCAACGGATTATCTTCTCCTGGGGTCGGAGTCGGATCTCCGCCATCCACAATTCCTCCATCAGCTGTAGTCAAAGTAACATCATCAATTAACAAACCTTTACCCGGCTTCTTCGCGTTCATTACTAGCAAACAAACTTTTTGCTCCTGAGCTAAAATAAATGTATAACTTCCAGTAGTCCAACTATCAGTTTTCAGATCATTAATATAATCACCATATATATAATCATTCTGAGAATCAACAATTGTATTATTCTCACCAATTAACACATATCCTAAGCGTGCACTCGCACCCTCTGCAGTAGCAGCCTTAACATATGCACTTAATGTATAAGTTCCTGCTTTCAATATCATCTCTGTACTTGCAAGACGCAAATTAGCTTCTGTACTACCTTCTACTAATACGGCATAATTACCACTACGCTTATCTGTAGACTTCGTTAAAGTACCCTTACTTGCTGAAGAAGCTGATTTCCAGCCTGTAGGAGTAGCATCGTCCACCCATTCTTCAAAACCACCAGTTTTCAGAATATTGTCACCTGGAACGGGATCAGGATTACCCTCTCCTTCTTCACCAATCACAGTTCCATCAGCCAAAATAGCAGCAGTAACTTCTTTCAATCCGGGAAGTCCCCAAGTATTTGTAACTAATGTACCTTTCAGTTTCACTACCCGAGGGAGAGGAACCGTATTATTATCTACTAAATTTAAAGCAGCTTTTACGGCCGAACAACCAGTACTTTTACCGCTCAAATTGACAGCAGAACAGTTTTTGTAATCACTTTCCTCGCCGCTATCAGCAATCAAGAATGAAGTAGCTTTCACATCGGTTGGCTGCGTTCCAAACACAACATCATCTGCGGATTTTATAGACATCTCAGCAGACGACTTAATACCTGCCACGATATATGCCTCTACCCAAGCCACCGTTTTACCATCAGCCTTGACTTTCAAGTCGGCTACAGTATAAGGAAGTTCCTTTGAACCGTCACCAGTCAATTCCGGACCATCACCCTCTCCTTTGATATCATAAGGAGACGGAACATCACTACATGCACTAAATGTAATCACTGCCAACAGTGCCAAGAATAAAGCATTTAGAATCTTTTTCATAATCGTATGTTGTTTATTTATTATTTATTACGTTTTATATCATCAAGAGTACGGATTATCAACTGCCAAGTAGTATTATAGCGAGTCAGTACTCCTGTTACATTAACCTCACCCTCAGGCAATTTTTCTGTTGCAAAAGTTGAGAACACGCTCGTATGAACAACAGCAGCACACTTTGTTCCATCAGAATATTGCATATCCCGTTCTATAAAGGTGATACTAGAATTCGAGGGCAGTTCTTCTTCCGGAGCATAAGCTTTAGTTCCATCCGCATCCGGGAACTTTACATTCTTGAAAGTAACCAGCAACGGAGCATCTTTCTTCTCAATTGCGTCCAAATCAGTTGCAGAAGATATTTCACGTGGAGTCAGTTCATCATAGAACAGGCTCGGCTTATTTATCAGGCGTACATGTTGTTTCCATGTTGCTTCAGGCATATTTCCTACTTTGCCATTATAAGGACTACCAATAGCAGCCAATCTGTAACGGCTACCAATCACCAAACCTTCGCAATCCACCACTACTTTCTGCCCTACCGGACAAAAAGCGTACAGGCCTGTCGTATTTATATCCAGCATAATGGCCCCTGTTTCATCCGCTACTGCCAATTGATGGTAGAAATTTCCACTTTCATCATCCCCTATAATGACTCCTTCAATACGTGTCTCACCTTCAATCTCGGTATAAGTATCTGAAGTGGTATCAATAAAATCATTGTATTTCTCTTTCAAGTTGGCAATAGAAATCGTACGCTCCGCTTTAATGGAATTATTTCCAAAGACATTAACCGGAGTATCATGTTCATCTACACACGAGGTAAACCCCAGTGTGCACACCAACAGTCCGACGTATCCTATAGATATTATTTTCTTCATATTCTTTTTCTTTTTTATTTAATAAGCAATTTACACACTTAGAATCTGTAACCAATATTCAAAAATGCATTGAAAGCCGGCGCATAATAGTACTTGGAATTCTTTGAGAACACATATTCACGAACCTGACCGTTCTGTTTCTCATCACCACGGTTTTGTTCATATCCACCAGTACGCAAGTCGGTATTATTCAATACGTTGTTTACACTCAGATTCAAGCTAATGCTCTTGCCGTTCTTCAGACGAATATATTTTCCTATAGAAGCATCAAGCATAAAGCCACCATCCAATTTTTCCTGTCCGGGAACATTCACACCAACCAGATTGCCATTTGCATCTACTGCACCCTCGTTTCCTTTTGTCAATACACTTTCCAAACGACGGTAAGAAGAGAAATCCAAATAAACACGATCATAATAGTTACCGGTCAGGTTAAAGAACCATCCCTTTATGTTATAATCCAATGCCAGACTATAAGCAGAAAGTGGAGTTCCGTTAGCACGCATACCTTTCGCATATACACGGTCCAAATTAGATTCGCTTTCACTCTCATAAGTACGGGTAGCTACAGGATTATTCATATATTTAGCTTCTGACCATGTACCGATAGCTGTCAAAGAAAGATTGGAAGTCAAACGGAATGTTGCAGCAGCTTCCACTCCCCAATGTTCCTTCTCAATGCCATTCATAGATAAGTAAGTGAAACGAGACTCATTGTCATTATAGAATGCATCCATCTCCACCTGATTGTCAAAGTGAGTATAATATCCTGTAATGCGTCCCATCACAACCGGAGTGTTGAAATTGTAAGTTAAGTCACCACCGATAATACGTTCTGTTTTCAGGTCTTTTACAAAGTCATTCTTAATACGTGGAGCTATAAAGGAGTTGTATGCCAACGGAGCACGATCCTCATAACCTGCATTTATTGTAAACGAATGATTGCCGTTGAGAGCCCATGTCAATCCGGCTTTTACACCGCCTTCCAAAAATTTAGCAGTACCACTGCTTCCCAATGACTTCAAGGGAGCACGACCATTACGCATCAATCCGTCACGGAACATCTGAGCAGAACCGATTTTTCCGGAAACAAAGTAATTGAAAGCTCCACTATTACCTTGATAACGTGCCCATACATTCTGTTTGTTTACATAGATATTATAATCATAACCGAACTTATCGCCTTCCCCTATACGACGGTCAGGATTATCCAAGTCATTCTGAATAATGTATGAGTTAACCCCATAATCACGAACAGAGAACTTATCTATATCCGTATATTGCCGAGCTCCCAAAAGGTCCTTCATTTTCTTAAAGTGCATACCTTTTGTCGTATTCACAGCGATACCGGCTACGTAATTATTATGTTCATTGATAGCATGATTGAATACAGAACTAAAGTTGAAAGCCAACTGATCATTATGACGTTCTTCCACATAATATAATGCCTCTTTACCCAATTCGTTCGCCTGGCTATTGGCAAAGTACATCATATCCCAGTCCAACTGACGGGTAGCCTTATTATTTTTCCAGCTATCAGTAAGCGTATTGAATTGGTTCAGTTGATCTTCAGTGGGTATATCCGTGTATACATTGAATGCTGAACTAGGGAATTTCTTATAATAATCCGGTCGTGGATCGGCAGCATTACCATTCCACCCTAGAGCACTGGTTCCATAACTACTATATTTAAATCCGGCACTAGTGACCAATTTCATATCATCATTAATTGTAAAATCCCACGCAGCCACTGCAGAAGGTTCGAAAGAACGAACAACACGTGCATTACGCTTTTCGCCATTCTGATATCCCCAGTTCGGATTGTAGTAATGACTATTCGCCAGATAATACGCCTCTTCAGTTGAAGCTCCCTGTTGTCCACGTTCTGTAGGAGCTCCCCACGTAACCAATGAAAGAGTGTGGCGACTGTTGAATACCTTTTCGGCAGACAGGAAATATGAGAAAGAATTATAGAAAGTACCTTCTATATTCCCCTCATTAGCCCAACGATAACCAACCGAACCGGTAAAAGCCCAGCCATTTTTCAACAAACCAGTGGAGTAAGTGTACATTCCACGTAGAATATAGTTACGGTTGCAACCGGACAATGTCAACTTTGACCCTGCGGAATATTGGCTGGCACGCAGATTGATATTGGTAGCCCCACCGATAGAACCAAAAGTAAAATTGTTCATTTCAAAAGGAGCGATACCCTCTTTATTACGTGTGGCATCATTTAGTCCCCCAATCATTCCATAACTGAAACGTCCTGTTTCTACATCATTGAACTGCACCCCGTTAATGTACATGTCGCTGTATTGAGAATCGAATCCTCTGACACGAAATCTCATTGGGCTAAACAAATAACCAACGTTGGACAGATAAACATCATTGTTTGAAGTTACCAATGATTGCATACTTTGAGCAGCATCGTCATCTTCATTCAATTGTGACTCTGTGAACATGAAAGAAGCATTGTCTTCACGAGCGTTCTGCTTTGCTTTTTGTTGTGCAAAAAGCGTTGGCGTTAAGCAAAATAGCACGATCGCTAACCCTAATCTTTGTTTCATAATTTAATTTATATTAATGTTAATTGGTCTCTTTTTTTGAAACGTATTAGAAATATTGCGAAGTGCAAAATAACAAATAATTTAATAGATAACAATGTTTTTTCAGAAAAAATCTACTGAAAGCTGTGTTTTTCCGTTTTCTTTTTAGATATTTGTCACACAAATGACAAATTAGCCACTTTTAAAATCAATTTCAAAGATGAAAAAAAGTTTAATTGCCTTCGGATTATTTACTTTTTTTGTCCTCATGGTATACGGACAAGAAAAGAAATACGCTCTATACAGCGTAGCCTTCTATAATTTGGAGAACTTGTTCGACACAATCCATGATGAAGGAAAAAATGATTATGAGTACTTACCTAACGGTGCCAATCAGTGGAATACGATGAAGTATAAAGCCAAACTTAAAAATATGGCAGAAGTATTGAGTAAACTTTCCACCGACAAACTTCCTATGGGACCCGCTATCATAGGGGTCTCTGAAATTGAGAATTACAGAGTATTGGAGGACATACTAAAACAACCAGCATTAGCAGACAGAGGATACAAGTATATACATCATGAAGGAGAAGACAGACGTGGAGTAGACTGTGCCTTCTTCTACAACCCTAAATTATTTGAGCTGACAGGGAGTAAACTACTACCCTATATATACGAAAACGACACAGTTCATAAAACACGTGGTTTTCTTATAGCTAGCGGTACCATTGCCGGAGAAAAAATGCACTTTATTGTTAACCATTGGCCTTCACGCGCTGCAGCCTCTCCTGCACGTGAACGTGCAGGAGTACAAGTCAAGGCAATCAAAGATTCCCTACTCAGAGAAGATCCTACAGCTAAGGTTGTAATCATGGGTGACATGAATGATGACCCGATGGACAAAAGTATGGCAGTATGATTAGGGGCCAAACGCAAACAGATGGACGTAGGACCAACAGATTTGTATAATCCCTGGTGGGACACTTTGAAAAAAGGATATGGAACCCTTATGTATAGAGGCAAATGGAACCTATTTGACCAAATAGTCTTTACCGGCAATTTATTGGGAACGGATCGCAGCACTCTTAAATATTATAAACATGAGATTTTCCGTCGTGATTTTATGTTCCAGAAAGATGGAAAATACAAAGGCTATCCTAAACGAACACAAGCAGGCGGCGTATGGTTAAACGGATATAGTGACCATTTACCTAGCATCATTTATTTAATAAAAGAAGTACAATAAGCTCATAATCTTATTAGCAACTTACGCAGAGAGAGAAATACAGTAATAGGTTCTTATTATAACAGTAGAACTAAACTAATTAAAATATATTAATATGACTAATTCATTTTTTAAACTATTTGCTTTGTTATTATGTGGCTTATTTGCTTCATGTAGTGAACAAAACATCCCTGACATACCCAACTCAGGAGGAAACGAACAAAACACAGGCTTCGCCACAATTGATCAGACACAAGTGAAGGCTAAAGGAGGCAGTTTTATTCTACGTATAAAAACTAATGACGAATGGAAAATTACTTGTAAGGACACTTGGTGTACTCTCACCCCCACTTTCGGACAAGGAAACAGATCTATTACAGGACGTATAACAGCCAATACCGGTAAAGAACGAACGGCTACCATTGACGTGACAGCCGGAACAGAACATGTTACATTCAACTTGAAACAATTGCCCGGTGACGGTTCAGATCCTGACCCAGACCCGGAACCGGATCCGGATCCAACCCCAGGTCCGACTCCATCAGGATATGCAGGGATGATTGAAATTCCTGAATTGAAAGGAGGAAGTATGAATCAATTTATTACACATACCACAAAACATAATGGAAAAGATTATCCAACATATAGTTTGGAGTATAGCTATAAATATAAACATTCTTATTGGATAGCTTATCGTTTTGACAATACAACAAAAGGTGGCGTTGGACGTAATGAGTCTTATAAACCAGACCCTCAATTACCATCACAATATGCAATAGGAAAAAATGACTATAAAGGCTCTGGATATACAAGAGGGCATTTATGCGCATCTTCCGACAGACAATACAGCGTAGCAGCAAATCAACAAACGTTTTATATGTCAAATATTAGCCCACAGTCAGGAGACGGTTTCAATCAATCAGGAAGTGCATGGAACACCGGAGAAGATAAAGTGCAAGCATGGGGATATAATATATCCCGTTCGACAGATACATTATATGTGGTAAAAGGAGGAACTCTTGGCGAAGATATGATTAAAGGCTATATTCCAAGCGGTGTTGCTATTCCTAAATATTATTTCATGGCAGTACTGTTCCGTAGTGGAGAGAATTATAAAGCTATCGCATTCTATATGCCGCATGAAAATCTTAAAGATAATTCAGAAAAGAAAGACCCCAAAAAGTATCTTATGTCCATTGACGAATTGGAGCAGAAAACCAATATCAATTTCTTCCACAACCTCCCTAGTAATATAGAAAAAAAAGTAGAAGAAACTTACAATATCAATGACTGGGCATGGTAAAAAACAACCTTGATATAATTCCCAATGCCGTTTAGTATCTAACTACAAATAGCTTTAACAATATAAATACTAAATAGAGAAACGCTTAAAGCCCAAATCAGCACAGTCTATTTGGGCTTTTTACAGTCCAGAACTCCCCCCCTTTAAATACCCCTTAGAACATCTTTATAATTACAAACATAAGTTACAGAATCCCTAAGGATAAAAAATGCTACAAACTTACCGCTTTTCATTGAATTAAAACAGCCTTCACCTTTTCGCTACAACGCCCTACCCATAGGCAATAACGGGTGAAGGGCAGCCCTTTCACCCACTTCTTCAATGTTCCGCCCATGCTTCCTCTTAACAATATGGATATAACACGATTATATTTTACAGATACTTGCTCTTCCTCTTCGCATTTTATATTTATCACAGCTATGATAAGTACTTATCATAATAATGACACTTACTTATCACATACATGATGAAATATTATCATATATGTGATAAGTAAAAGATACGGGTAGCGAATACAAAGCTTGCCCAAGAGACAAACAAAACTTAGCTAATAAAAGTAGATAAAACGCTTTTAATAATTTCAAAAGAAAGAAAACGCGGCAATTTGCAACAGGAACCGTTGAAAAGTAGGTGAAGATACCACCCTTCACCCGCTAACACCGATAAATAAAGCGTTGCAGCGAAAAGGTGAAGGGGAAAACAAACTTGCAATATCGTCCTGACTTTATCAATACGCCAATCACTGCCGGGTCACTCTGTTTTCCATGTTCATCATCAGTACACTAAATTCAATGGTGGTCTGCCAGCCATTATAATAACACAATCCAAATCGCCAAACAAATGTACGTTAGAATTAACAGCAATACGGATTTTGTTTTTTGAGTGGCAAAGTGGTAAAGTCTGGAAAAAAATCGTAGCTTTGCAATAACTAAATAAACAGATAGATATGGAACAGCAGGACAGATATATACGGTTTGACTGGGCGGTGAAGCGCCTTCTCCGTCAAAAAGCGAATTTCGACGTACTCGAGGGATTCTTAACGGTCCTTTTGGGTGAAGAAGTGAAAATCATTGAACTGCTGGAAAGCGAAAGTAATCAGCAAAGCGTAGATGACAAGTTCAATCGCGTGGATATCAAAGCCAAAAACAGCAAAGGCGAAATCATCATAGTAGAGATTCAAAATACGCGTGAGTTGTATTACTTGGAACGTATCCTTTACGGTGTCGCCAAAGCAATCACAGAACACATTTCTCTTGGCGAACGCTACTACGAAGTGAAAAAGATTTATTCCATTAGCATTCTGTACTTCGACATCGGAAAAGGAAATGATTATTTATATCATGGACAGAATAACTTCACCGGAGTACACACCGGAGATCGGCTTGAAGTAACAACAAAAGAAAAGGACGCTCTCGTCCATAAACTTCCTGCAGAGATTTTCCCAGAGTACTTCCTTATCCGCGTAAACGAGTTCAATAAAGTAGCAGTCACTCCTTTAGAGGAATGGATTGAGTACCTAAAAACCGGCTGTATCCGTTCAGACACCCAAGCTCCCGGTTTGGCGGAAGCTCGCAAAAAGCTGATTTATTATAATATGTCTCCTGCAGAACGCCATGCTTATGACGAACACCTGAGTGCCATCATGATACAAAATGACGTGTTGGATGGAGCTAAATTGGAAGGGCGCATGGAAGGAAAAATGGAAGGGTGTATAGAAATAGCCCGAAATCTGAAATCAATGGGATTGGACACAGAGACAATCCAAAAAGCGACAGGATTATTACCGGAAGAAATTCAGAAGTTATAAATGACCTCTAAGCATATAATTAAAGTAAGACTGTCCTCTTTTTACCTATTAGAAGACAGTCTCTTTTTATATCTAAGAAAAGTGAAATTATTCATTCTTCATTTAAATAATCTCTATCCCCTTCTCCTTGCAAAGTTTCAAGCCAAGATCTTTCAGTCTGAATTTCTGAATCTTGCCACTGCCCGTCATCGGGAACTCATCCACAAAGAAGATATATTTGGGGATTTTATAACGAGAGATTTTATTTCTGCAGAAGTCACGCACATCTTCTTCCTGCATTGTCACACCTTCTTTCAGAATGATAAATGCACCGACGGCCTCTCCGTATTTCTTTGACGGAACACCGGCTACCTGCACATCTTTCACTCCATCAAGTTTATAAAGAAACTCTTCGATTTCACGTGGATAAATGTTCTCTCCACCACGAATAATCATATCCTTGATACGCCCGGTAATCCGATAATTTCCATCTT
>OGGG01001414.1_pt1 | contig 19417 bp, 17 predicted proteins | sample 1571201 | NCBI WGS metagenome assembly OGGG01 (sample SAMEA2581946, study PRJEB24529) | metagenome | biome: Human gut stool | place: China | collected 2011 | reverse complement strand
TGATATGAAGATAGAGAAAGATGCATCGATGCCGCAGATCCTGATTTATCATACCCATTCGCAGGAAGCGTTTGCAGATTCAAAAGAAGGTGATGTTTCAGACACGATCGTGGGTATGGGAAATTATCTGACAGAGCTTCTGGAAAAAGAATATGGTTACAATGTGATCCATAATACAAGCGTGTTTGATATGATAAACGGAGAACTGGACAGAAATACGGCATACAATCTTGCAGAAGAGGAAATCAGTGCCGTTCTTGCGGAAAATCCAGGCATTGAGGTGGTGATCGATCTTCACCGGGATGGACTTGACGGAGAAAAACTGGTTACAGAAATTGATGGGAAACAGGTGGCAAGGATCATGTTTTTTAACGGACTGAGCCGGACGGCAAGAAACGGTGTGATTGATTATCTGCCAAATCCGTATATTGCAGAAAATCTGGCATTTTCTTTTCAGCTTCAGATCAGGGCACAGGAGTATTATCCGGGTTTTACCAGGCATATTTATCTTCAGAGTCTGCGTTATAATCTGCACCTGAAGCCGAAGGCACTGCTGATCGAGGCAGGCAGCCAGCTAAATACAGTAGAGGAAGAAAGAAATGCCATGGAGCCGCTGGCAGATATTCTGGATATGGTGCTTTCCGGCAGATAACAGAAAAAGATTGCCAGATAAAGACAATATGTGCTAAAATGCCACTTAGAATGTCAGTAAAGCTGAACAGAACCGCGTGTCAGGTTTCACGTGTGTTTGACTTGAAAAGTAAGGAGATAACATTGTGGCAGGTATAGATCAGAAAAATATCAGGAATTTTTGTATTATAGCACATATTGACCATGGAAAATCTACGCTGGCAGACCGTATCATTGAGATGACCGGTCTTTTGACAAGCCGTGAAATGCAGGCGCAGGTACTTGACAATATGGATCTGGAACGGGAGCGCGGTATCACGATCAAGGCTCAGACCGTTCGTATCATCTACAAAGCAAAAGACGGCGAAGAGTATGTATTTAACCTGATAGACACACCGGGACATGTAGACTTTAACTACGAGGTATCGAGAAGCCTTGCCGCCTGTGACGGAGCGATCCTGGTGGTAGATGCGGCACAGGGCATTGAGGCACAGACGCTGGCAAATGTCTATCTGGCTCTGGATCATGACCTGGATGTGATACCGGTGATCAACAAGATCGATCTTCCAAGTGCGGATCCGGATCGCGTGATCAATGAGATTGAAGATGTGATCGGCATCGAGGCACAGGATGCCCCGCGTATTTCGGCAAAGACGGGACTGAATGTCGATCAGGTTTTAGAGCAGATCGTACAGAAAATCCCGGCACCTCAGGGTGATCAGGAAGCACCGCTTCAGGCACTTATCTTTGACTCCCTGTACGACGCCTACAAAGGTGTCATTGTATTTTGCCGGATCAAGGAAGGCAGTGTAAAACGTGGCACAAAGATCCGCATGATGGCAACAAAAGCAGAAGCTGAAGTTGTAGAAGTCGGCTATTTCGGACCGGGACAGTTTATCCCATGTGATGAACTGCGTGCCGGCATGGTAGGTTATATCACAGCAAGTCTGAAAAACGTCAAAGATACCCGTGTCGGCGATACGGTCACGGATGCAGACCGTCCATGTGATGAGCCGCTGCCAGGCTATAAAAAAGTAAATCCGATGGTTTACTGCGGTATGTATCCGGCAGACGGAGCCAAATATCCGGATCTTCGGGATGCCCTGGAAAAACTGCAGTTAAACGATGCATCCCTGCAGTTTGAGCCGGAGACATCAATTGCACTTGGTTTTGGTTTCCGCTGCGGTTTCCTGGGACTGCTCCATCTGGAGATCATACAGGAACGCCTGGAGAGAGAGTACAATCTGGATCTTGTGACAACGGCACCTGGTGTTGTTTACAAGGTTTATAAGACAAACAAAGAGGTGATCGAGCTGACAAATCCGGCGAACCTTCCGGACCCGGCGGAGATCGAATATATGGAAGAGCCGATGGTCAGTGCGGAGATCATGGTCACAACGGAGTACATTGGTTCGATCATGCAGCTCTGTGAAGAACGAAGAGGTATTTACCTTGGTATGGAATACATGGAAGAGACAAGGGCACTGCTCAAATATGACCTTCCTCTTAACGAGATCATCTACGATTTCTTTGATGCCCTGAAATCACGTTCCAGAGGTTATGCATCTTTTGACTATGAAATGAAAGGGTACAGGCGTTCCGAACTTGTCAAACTGGATATTCTGGTCAACCGGGAAGAGGTCGATGCACTTTCTTTTATTGTATTTGAAGGTTCTGCGTATGAGCGAGGCCGCAGGATGTGCGAAAAATTAAAAGAAGAGATTCCAAGACAACTGTTTGAAATCCCGATCCAGGCAGCGATCGGCAGCAAGATCATCGCCAGAGAAACCGTAAAAGCAATGCGTAAGGACGTACTTGCAAAATGTTACGGCGGTGATATCAGCCGTAAGAGAAAACTTCTGGAAAAACAGAAAGAAGGAAAGAAACGTATGCGCCAGGTAGGCAGTGTGGAAATTCCGCAGAAAGCCTTTATGAGCGTGCTGAAACTGGATGATAAATAGTATGAAAAAAGAACTGGGATTATATCTGCACATTCCATTCTGCGTCCGTAAATGTGCGTACTGTGATTTTCTGTCTTTTCCGGCAGAAGAAGAGGTCCGGAAGCGATATGTAAACTGTCTGATCGAAGAGATCCGGCAGTTTGATCTGGCAGAAGATTACGTGGCAGCGACCATTTTTTTCGGAGGCGGTACTCCATCCCTTCTGGAGGGAAGCGAGATCAGAAGGATCATGAATACGATCAGGGAGCGTTTTTCGGATATCAGGGAAGATGCGGAGATTACGATCGAATGCAATCCGGGAACACTTACGGAAGAAAAACTGTTGATTTACAAAGAGGCAGGGATCAACCGTTTAAGCCTTGGACTGCAGTCTGCTGATGAAATGGAATTAAAACTTCTGGGGCGTATCCATACTTATGAACAGTTTGAAGAAAATTTTTATCTGGCAAGAAAAGCAGGTTTTGCAAATATCAACGTGGATCTGATGTCGGCACTTCCGGGACAGAGTATAGAGAATTACCGGAAGACTTTACAGAAAGTATGCAAGCTTGCCCCAGAGCATATTTCCGCCTACAGCCTGATCATTGAGCAGGGAACACCTTTTGCAGAGCGATACGGACAGGATGCCGCGAAAAGAGAAACAGGAGAAAAGCCGCAGTATCTGCCGTCGGAAGAAGAGGAACGCCGGATGTACGAAGATACGGAAACGATACTCTCGGATTATGGCTTCCATCGTTATGAGATATCGAATTATGCAAAAGAAGGATATGCGTGCAGGCACAATATCGGCTACTGGAAACGCGTGGACTATGCAGGCTTTGGACTTGGAGCCTCTGCTTTGCAGAATCCGCTCCGCTATAAAAATACCGATGACCTGCAGGAATATTTAAATCATGATTTTTCCAAGAAGGAGCTTCTGGTACTGACAAAAGATAATCAGATTGAAGAGACGATGTTTCTGGGACTTCGTATGACAGAAGGCATCAGCCTGAGCAAATTTGAAAAACAGTTTGGCTGTCCGCTTCCGGTGGTCTACCGGCGTGAGATTGACAGACTTACGGAAGGCGGAATGCTCAGGATAGAAAATGACAGGATTTTCCTGACGGAAAAAGGAATGGATGTAAGTAATTATGTGTTATCGGAATTTCTGCTTGACTGACGGGCAATAATGAAAGATGGCAGGACAACTCAGCAAAGAGCTGTCCTGCCATCTTTAATTACTGCCTGTCAATGCGTTTACCACATACTTATGTATAGAGAGGTAAGTATCATTCGTATAATGAAGTCCGTCTACAGTTGCAAAACCATTGTTTTCCAGATAATCATAACAGTCAAGATATCGTTCCGGAAAAGTTTCCTTTAGTTTGGCATTAAACGTTGTGATTTCATCGTTAGAAGCACCGGAACACTCCTCACTGACCGGATTGACGGACATAATATAGAAAGAAGCATTTGGCTGTTCGTCAAAAATCTGTGGATAAAATTCCAGGTAGAGGGCAATCTCATCCAGATCGTTTACGCCAAGATTGAAAATGACGGTCGCATCCGGCTCTCTTTCCAATACAGTGTGCAGCTGTTCTGCACCGTCATTGACCAGCCAGTGATAGCCTTCGCCAACTTTTCCGATGAAGGTACAGCCGTCGGCAGGAAAAGATTTGTGAACTGCTTCTTCCATGCCTACTGTTCTGGAATCACCAACAAAAATAAAATGATGTTCCGGTTTTGCATCTTCTTGTGTGGTCACTCCTGTATCTGTTTCGAGGGCACCGTTTTCTCTGATATAAGAAGTTTCTGTTTGGGCTTTCAGCAGGCGCTTTTCCAGAAAAGTACTCTGTTCGTTTGTAAGCCATGTCATAAAAAAAGCCAGCGCAATCAGAACTATAATAAGAAAGGAAAGCAGTGCAACCAGAAGATTTGTGCTTTTTCGTCCCATATCACCCTCCACATCTCATCTCGTATAAGTTATAGTATAATAGATTTTTGGAAAAAGTCAAATTTTTTATAAAAAGCTCTTGACAAAGAATATGCGTAGTGCTATTTTAGGTACAAGGATGTTAGCACTCCACTAAGATGAGTGCTAATAACAGGAAGGAGGATTCAAGAATGCAGTTAGATGAAAGAAAATGGAAAATACTTCAGGCGATCATCAGGACGTATCTGGAAACAGGAGAGCCGGTAGGTTCCAGAACGATTTCCAAATATGCGGATTTGAATCTGAGCTCCGCGACCATCCGAAATGAAATGGCAGATCTGGAAGAGCTTGGATACATCATTCAGCCGCATACTTCGGCCGGCAGGATTCCGTCAGACCTTGGATATCGTCTGTATGTGAACCACCTGATGGAAGAAAAGGAACAGCAGGTAACGGAAATGAAAGAGCTGATGATTGAGAAGCAGGATAAGATGGAGATGGTCCTGAAGCGTGTGGCACAGTTCCTTGCAGCAAATACGAACTATGCTTCGATGATCACAGGACCGCAGTATCACAGAACAAAGCTCAAGTTTATCCAGCTTTCCATAGTAAGTGAAGATCAGATGTTAGCTGTTGTTGTTACCGAAGGTAATGTAGTGAAAAACAAAATGATCCCACTTCATCACGGACTGGATCAGGAAACGGTATTGAAGCTGAATATTCTGCTCAACACCAGTTTAAATGGTCTTACGATGGATCAGATCAATCTGGCAACGATCGCAAAGATCAAAGAAGAAGCCGGCATTCACAGCGAGGTTGTAAACAGTGTTCTGGATGCGGTTGCAGAGGCGATCCAGATGGATGAAGAAGAGATGGAGATCTATACAAGCGGAACAACGAACATCTTCAAATATCCGGAATTATCCGACAGTGAAAAAGCAAGCAGCCTGATCGGTACTTTCGAAGAAAAGAAACAACTGGCGGATCTGGTAGCTGATACGATGGCAGATGACAAGAACACCGGCATTCAGGTTTATATTGGAAATGAGACACCGGTGCAGACCATGAAGGACTGCAGTGTTGTGACAGCCACGTATGAGCTGGGCGATGGTATGCGAGGTACGATTGGTATCATCGGACCGAAAAGAATGGATTATGACAAGGTTGTCGGTACCTTAAAAACACTGACAACTCAGTTAGACGATATATTCAGCAAGAAAAAAGAAGACAAGTAGAGAGGTGATAGTATGGCAGAGGAAACAAAAAGCACAAAGCCTGCTGACGAAGAAATAGAAAGAACTGCAGAACCGACTGCAGGAGAAGAAATACAGCCGGAAGCGGAAAAAGAAGAAAACGATGCAGATGCTGCAAAAGAAGAACAGCCGGAGAAAAAAGGCTTCTTCGGAAAGAAAAAAGAAAAGAAAGATAAGAAAGATGAACAGATCGAAGAACTGACCGATCGCCTGAAACGCCAGATGGCAGAGTTCGACAACTTCCGTAAGAGAACGGAAAAAGAAAAAGCAGCCATGTTTGAGGTTGGTGCAAAGAGCGTCATTGAAAAGATGCTTCCGGTGATCGACAATTTCGAACGCGGACTGGCAACTCTTTCCGATGAGGAAAAAGAGCAGCCATTTGCACAGGGTATGGATAAGATCTACAAACAGTTTGTAGCCAGCCTGGAAGAACTCGGGGTAAAAGCCATCGAGGCAGAAGGAAATGAGTTCGATCCGAATTTCCATAATGCAGTGATGCATGTGGAAGACGAACAGTACGGCGAAAATATTGTAGCGGAAGAACTTCTGAAAGGCTACATGTACCGTGACAGTGTGGTTCGCCACAGCATGGTAAAAGTCGCAAACTAAATAACATCAGAAAGTTGACAAAATTCAGTATAAAAGCAGAATAAAACAGGAGGAATTTATCATGAGTAAAATTATTGGTATTGACTTGGGAACAACAAACAGCTGCGTAGCAGTTATGGAAGGCGGAAAACCGGTAGTTATCGCGAACACAGAAGGCGCAAGAACAACACCGTCTGTTGTAGCATTTACAAAAACAGGTGAGAGACTGGTCGGTGAACCTGCAAAACGTCAGGCTGTTACAAACGCTGACAAAACAATCTCTTCTATTAAAAGACATATGGGTACCGATTACCGTGTAACCATTGATGACAAGAAATATTCTCCACAGGAGATTTCCGCAATGATCCTGCAGAAACTGAAAGCAGATGCAGAGAACTACCTGGGTGAAAAAGTTACGGAAGCAGTTATCACCGTACCGGCATACTTCAACGATGCTCAGCGTCAGGCAACCAAAGATGCAGGCAAGATCGCAGGTCTGGATGTAAAACGTATTATCAACGAGCCGACCGCAGCAGCGCTGGCATACGGACTGGACAACGAAAAAGAACAGAAGATCATGGTATACGATTTAGGCGGTGGTACATTCGACGTATCCATTATTGAAATCGGCGACGGCGTTATCGAAGTACTGTCAACAGCCGGAGACAACAGACTGGGCGGTGATGACTTCGACCAGAAGATCACGGACTACATGCTGGCTGAATTCAAGAAAAATGAAGGCGTAGATCTGTCAAATGATAAAATGGCACTGCAGAGATTAAAAGAAGCTGCTGAAAAAGCAAAGAAAGAACTTTCTTCTGCAACAACAACAAACATCAACCTGCCGTTCATCACAGCAACTGCTGAAGGACCGAAACATTTCGATATGAACCTGACAAGAGCAAAATTCGATGAACTGACACATGATCTGGTAGAAAGAACTGCTACACCTGTTAACACTGCACTGAGAGATGCAGGCCTGACAGCAGGCGAAGTCTCCAAAGTACTGCTGGTTGGCGGTTCTACACGTATCCCGGCTGTACAGGATAAAGTAAAAGCTCTGACCGGACATGAACCAAGCAAATCTCTGAACCCGGATGAGTGCGTAGCACTTGGTGCTTCTGTACAGGGCGGTAAACTGGCAGGCGATGCCGGTGCAGGCGATATCCTGCTGCTGGATGTAACTCCGCTGTCACTGTCTATCGAGACAATGGGTGGTATTGCAACAAGACTGATCGAGAGAAATACAACGATCCCGACCAAGAAGAGCCAGATCTTTTCAACTGCCGCAGATAATCAGACCGCTGTTGATATCCACGTTGTACAGGGTGAAAGACAGTTTGCAAAAGATAACAAATCTCTTGGCCAGTTCCGTCTGGATGGTATCCCTCCAGCAAGAAGAGGTGTGCCTCAGATCGAAGTTACCTTTGATATCGATGCAAACGGTATTGTAAATGTATCTGCAAAAGATCTGGGAACCGGAAAAGAACAGCACATCACCATTACTTCCGGCTCGAACATGTCTGAGTCTGATATTGATAAAGCAGTCAAAGAAGCTGCTGAGTACGAAGCTCAGGATAAGAAGAGAAAAGAAGCGATCGATACAAGAAACGATGCAGACGCTATGGTATTCCAGACTGAAAAAGCACTGGAAGAAGTCGGCGATAAAGTAGATACAAACGACAAGACAGCAGTAGAAGCTGACCTGAACGAACTGAAAGATCTGATCGCAAAGAGCAATCCGGAAGAAATGACAGAGTCACAGGTTGCCGAGATCAAAGCAGCAAAAGAAAAACTGATGGAAAGTGCTCAGAAAGTATTCACAAAGATGTATGAGCAGCAGGCACAGGCAAACGGAGCAGCCGGAGCAGGCCCTGATATGAATGCCGGAGCAGATAACAGCAGCTATCAGTCTGATGATGTTGTAGACGGCGATTACAAAGAAGTATAATAAAGAAAAAATAAATAACTATACACAGGCAGGGATGTGTTCATTCCTGCCTTGTGTCAGCAATCAGACCATAAGGGACTGCAAACGGGCAGATTCTGGAAGGTTGCCGTGCATGTGGAGGATGAAAGATGGCAGAGAATAAGCGAGATTACTATGAAGTTCTCGGCGTTGACAGAGGAGCGGATGAAGCTACCATAAAAAAAGCATACCGTCAGCTTGCAAAAAAATATCATCCGGATATGAACCCGGGAGACAAGGAAGCAGAAAAGAAATTCAAAGAGGCATCGGAGGCATATGCTGTGTTAAGCGACACCGAAAAACGTCGACAGTATGATCAGTTTGGTCATGCTGCCTTTGAACAGGGCGGCGGAGGTGCCGGCGGCTTCGGCGGCTTTGATTTTAACGGCGGCGATATGGGAGATATCTTTGGAGATATTTTCGGAGATCTTTTTGGCGGCGGTCGCAGCAGACGTACGAATAACGGACCGATGAAAGGTGCCAATGTCAGGACAGCAGTAAGGATCACCTTTGAAGAAGCAGTATTTGGATGTGAAAAGCAACTGGATCTGAATCTGAAGGATGAGTGTACGACCTGTCATGGAACAGGTGCAAAACCGGGAACAAGTCCGGAAACCTGTCCGAAATGCGGTGGTAAAGGTCAGATTGTATATACACAGCAGTCTCTGTTCGGTACAGTGAGAAATGTACAGACCTGTCCGGACTGTAACGGAAGCGGTAAAGTTGTAAAAGAAAAATGTACAGACTGCCACGGAAGCGGGTACATTACAAACCGTAAGAAAATAGCAGTGACGATCCCTGCGGGCATTGATAACGGACAGAGCATCCGTATCCGTGAAAAGGGCGAACCTGGTGTAAACGGAGGTCCAAGAGGAGATCTGCTGGTTGAGGTTCAGGTAGAGCGTCATCCGATTTTCCAGAGACAGGATATGAACATTTACTCCACGGCTCCGATCACTTTTGCCCAGGCGGCACTGGGGGGACAGATCCATATCACAACGGTAGACGGTGATATGACATACGATATCAAGCCTGGAACACAGACCGATACCAAGATCCGTCTCAAAGGAAAAGGAGTTCCTTCTCTGCGCAGCAAAAATATCCGCGGAGACCATTATGTAACACTGGTTGTCCAGGTTCCGACAAAGCTGAATGAAGAAGCAAAAGAGTATCTGCGCAAGTATGATGAAGCAGTGAACGGCAAGATCAACGAAGATAAACAGGAAAAGCCGAAAAAGAAAAGCTTTATGGAGAAAATAAAAGAAACATTTGAGGACTGATCCAAAGATCATCCGCAGGAAACGTTTGTAAAGGTGCACCAGGGAGAAATCCAGGGTGCATTTTTACTGCAGATCCGGGAGAGAGGACGACCGCTGCAGGCGGCACTTTTTCAGCCTGACAGCATCGTAACAGAAACTTAAGGTTTCTGCCGTTGACAAGAAAGCTTGAAAAGAATAGAATAGCAGGTATAAGTATAATTATAGCTTTATACATAGATTTGGTGAAAGCAGGTAAGTCAGATATGAAATTAAAATTACTGAAAAAGTTGATGATTCTATGTATGTCGTTCAGCCTGTCCCTCTCCATGCTTCCGGCATCGGTGCTGGCAGCAGGGAAAGATGACTCCGGAGCAGAGTCCGTGCAGGTGATCCCGGACGATACAGAAAGTGATCATAAAAATACAGAAAAAGAAACAAAACACCACAAAGAGACCGAAACCAAAAGCGGATTTGTACCGGAAACAGAAACCGAAGCACCGGCAGTACCGGAAACGTACACACCGGAGACACAGCAGCAGATGCCGGCGGCAGAGACAGAAGCAGTACCTCAGCTGAATACTTCCGGGAAACAGACAAGAGCAGCCGGAAAGATAAATGTAACACCTGGAACTTATACGCTTGAAAATGGAGTATATAAGATTACAGCAGATGCCACTATGACCTTAAATGAAGGTGCTTCCGTTAATGAGATTGAAGTGCAGGCAGGCGCGACTTTGACGATTGTTGCAAAGGGAACGAAAGATAATGCAATCGGGGGCATTCGTGGCGCAGGAAGCGTGAAATTTGCAAAGAGCAGCAATGGAAAGATCAATATCAAAGGAAGCGTGGAAACGGCTGCCGTGGCTGTAGAAGGCGGAACTTTACATGGAAGCGGCACGATCGGAACAACAGATGTGAACACGGGTATTTCATTGTCCGGAGGATCGATCGCATGCAATATCAAACCAGGAGTAAGTGTAAAAAATGGATCTGTGGCTTGCCAGAAAATCGAATTTAAAGTGGAAAGCAATGCTGTCTGCAAGATTACAGATGTGCTGCTTGATGGCAATGACAGCGGTGCAGAAGAAAATACCATCTGGAGTGACAGCAATGGAAAAGCGGTCGTGTATCTTCCGGCTGCTTCGACCGTTTCTTTCTCAATAAAGGCAGTTACCTTTGATACACAGGAAAATACACTTACGGCGAAAGAACAGAATTATACATATGAGGACGGCGAAGTCAAGAAAGGGAAAAATTCCGTTGCATACAGTGTAAAAGCCGGAGCAGACCTGAAAACGAGGTATGGGGACAAGCTGGAAAATGAAGATATCATTACTGTAACTTCGACCAAGGATTATACACCGGAAGTGTCGCTGGCAGATCATGATGAGGCACTGGAAGCTTCCCTGGAATTGAAAGACGGCACAGCAAAAGGCTACAAAGTTACCAAAAAAAATGTAAAAGAAGAGCCGGGAACCCGGACATTTGAACTGAATGAGGTGACGGTAAAAGATACACTTGGATTTGTGCATACGCTTTCCGGAACAGTAAATTATACCGTTGAAAAGAAAGAACTGACTCCGATCATCACAGTAAATAAGACCAGCACAACATCCAAAAACAAAGCGACAAAAGTATACGATGGCACGACAGATGTGCCTGCAGATACCTGTACTCTAACAAATTTCTCCGGCATCGTAGACGGAGATAAGGCATCCGATATTAAGGCAGTAGCGAAAGCGACCTTTGTATACGATCATGCGGATGTGGCAACTGCCAAAAATATCAAAGCAGAAGTGACCTTGTCCGGAGATCCGGCAAAGCGTTATACCGTTGCATCTGTGGATGACATTTCCGCAGAGATCACCAAAGCACCGCTGACAGAAGAACTGATGAAAACGCTTGGCATCACACTGACCAAACCGGAAGTAACAGAACGCCATTATGAGTATCTCAAGTATAAGACCGTGACCGGTCAGGAATATGCTTATTCGGAAAAAGCAAAAGACGAGGAATGGACACTGGCAAAAAAAGAAGAAACCATCACTTACGTAAATGAAGTGGACGGAGAAGAACAGGATCTGAAAGCCGGAACAAGTTATAAGATTTATACAAGAATCCCGGAATCTGACAATTATCTGGCAAGTGATCCAGTATATACTTCGGTGAAAACACTCCGTGCACCGCAGGAAGCAAAAGAAAGTGATCCAAAGCTCACCGGTGTAACCGCAGATTCGACACAGAAGATTGACACCACGCTGACTTTTACGGCAGCCGGTTCTACTTATGTGGATGAAAAAGATTACAAACCATCACTGGACGATGAGAAATACGTGCCATATTCCTGGAAACTGACTGATACGACAACCTGGAAAGGCCAGAAATCGACTCAGAAGTTTACGCTGAAACCAGCGAAAGCAGGCACGTATACCGTTGTGGCAACCTTCCGCAAATATGTCTACAACGGTGAAAAATGGGTGCGTGATGAAGACGGCGATGTGAAGAAATCTCTGACCTTCAAGGCAAATGCGACCGGAACATCCACCAGTAACGGAAATTCCAGTGGCAGCGGCACTGGTTCAGCGGTAAAAACAGCAACGGCAGCCAAGACAGGTGATACCACACCGGTTGTGCCGGTGGCAGCAGCACTTGTTGTTTCCGGAGCAGCACTTGCACTGACGCTGAAGAAGCGGAAAAAGGAAGAGAAATAGTACTTTAAAAAAGTAAGCACAGATGTTATGATAAGGGGTGTGTAAAAACACCTCTTATTTTATGATACCAGGGTCATAAGCCGGAAACTACGGTGTACTTGTATAAGAGTGGTTTTATGGCTTCTATCATATATACGAAAGGATATTTGGCATTTATGAGATGGAATAAATTTACTTTGAAAACAAGATCAGAAGTAGAAGACATCGTGATCTCCACACTGGCGGAGGCTGGTGTGGAAGGCGTAGAGATCGAAGATAAAGTACCGTTGACAGAGCAGGACAAGCAGCAGATGTTTGTCGATATTCTTCCGGATGGACCGGCGGACGACGGAATCGCTTATCTGAACTTTTATCTGGATGAAAAAGAAGATAAGGAAGAGCTGCTTGCAAATGTGAAAGATGCTCTGGAAGAGCTGAGGATGTTTGTGGATATCGGGGAGGGTACGATCACAGAGTCCCAGACCGAGGATAAAGACTGGATCAACAACTGGAAACAGTATTTTCATCAGTTTTACGTAGATGATATCCTGATCATCCCGTCCTGGGAAGAAGTAAAACCGGAAGACAAAGATAAGATGATCATTCATATTGATCCGGGTACGGCATTTGGCACCGGTATGCATGAGACGACACAGCTCTGTATGCGCCAGTTGAAAAAATATGTAAAAGACGGCATGGAGATTTTAGATGTCGGTACCGGAAGCGGTATTCTCTCCATTGCGGCACTGAAACTGGGGGCAGGTCATGCAGTCGGTACGGATCTTGATCCATGTGCGGTCTCTGCTACCAGAGAGAATCTGGAAGCCAATCAGATCCCGGAGGGCAGCATGGATGTGATGATCGGAAATATCATCGACGATAAAGCCGTGCAGGATCAGGTCGGATATGAAAAATACGATATTGTAACAGCAAATATCCTGGCAGATGTTCTGATCCCTCTGACGCCGGTGATCTGCCATCAGATGAAGCCGGGAGCACTTTACATTACTTCCGGCATTCTGGATGTAAAAGAAGACGTTGTCGTAAAAGCAGTAAAAGATGCAGGACTGGAGGTTCTGGAGATCACACATCAGGGCGAATGGGTTTCGGTAACTGCAAGAAAACAGGCATAGTGCCGGAGGAAGATTATGTACGATTTTTTTGCAGATTCATCTGCGATCGGTGAAAAAGAAATCATCATCCGCGGAAGCGATGTCAATCATATGAAAAATGTACTGCGCCTGCAAGAGGGCGGGCAGGTCTGTATCCATGATGAAAGTACCGGAAAAGAATATCGCTGTGAGATTGCAGGATATGAAAAAGATGCGGTACATCTGCACATTATGTGGGCAGAAGAGGCAAACCGCGAACTGCCGTCTAAGATTTATCTGTTTCAGGGACTGCCAAAAGGCGATAAAATGGAACTGATCATTCAGAAAGCAGTGGAGCTTGGCATTTATGAGATCATTCCGGTGGCAACCAAAAGAGCCGTAGTAAAATTGGATGCGAAAAAGGCGGCAGCCAAACAGAAACGCTGGCAGAGCATTGCAGAAAGTGCAGCGAAACAGTCCAGACGCAATATCATTCCGCATATTCATGAAGTACAGAGGTTTGCAGAGGCTGTGGAGGATGCAAAAGAACTGGATATCACGCTGATCCCTTATGAGCTGGCGGAAGATATGGAGAAGACAAAACAGATATTTGATACAATACAGCCAGGAAAGTCCATCGGCATTTTCATCGGCCCGGAGGGCGGATTTGACGAAGGTGAGATCGCACTGGCACAGGAAAAAGGCATCAGCCCGATCACACTTGGAAAACGGATCCTGCGGACGGAAACTGCCGGTATGGCGGTGCTTTCGGTTCTGATGTTTCAGTTGGAGGGCAGAGAATAATGCAGGCATACTTGGATAATTCCGCAACGACAAAATGTTCGGAAGGAGTGCGTGACATCGTGGTAAAAGTGATGATGGAGGATTTCGGAAATCCGTCATCCAGACATGATAAGGGCATGGAGGCAGAAAAATATCTCCGCGATGCCAGATCGATCATTGCCGGAACTTTAAAAGCAGATGAAAAAGAGATTTATTTTACTTCCGGCGGAACCGAGTCAGACAACTGGGCACTGATCGGGGCGGCGATGGCAAACAAACGTGCCGGAAAGCATATCATCACAACGGCAGTCGAGCATGCCGCAGTGATCCAGCCAATGATCTATCTTCAGGAACAGGGATTTGAGGTCAGTTATATTCCGGTAGACCGTTACGGAAGAGTGGATCTTCAGAAACTTTCCGATGCGATCCGGGAAGATACGATCCTGGTATCGACTATGTATGTAAATAATGAAATCGGTACACTGGAGCCAATCGAAGAGATCGGGAAGATCATAAAAGAAAAGAATCCAAAGGCACTTTGGCATGTGGATGCGATCCAGGCCTATGGAAAGTACCGTATTTATCCGAAAAAGACTGGCATTGATATGCTTTCGGTCAGCGGTCATAAGCTGCATGGACCAAAAGGAGTCGGATTCCTTTATGTTCGAAACGGAGTGAAGATCCATCCGCTGATCCTGGGCGGAGGCCAGCAGAAAGGGATGCGTTCCGGAACGGATAATGTGCCTGGAATCGCAGGACTTGGCTGTGCGGCAAAAGAAGCCTATACGGATTTTGATAAAAAAGTAACACATCTCTATGAACTGAAACAGTTCTTTATGGAAGAGGTTTCGAAGATACCGGATACGGTACTGAACAGTCTTCCGGGAGAGCAGGGAGCACCGCATATCGTAAGCGTGAGCTTTGCAGGCGTGCGAAGTGAAGTACTGCTTCATGCACTGGAGGAGCGGCAGATTCAGGTATCCTCCGGTTCTGCATGTTCTTCCAATAAAAAGCTTCCGGTCAGCCCGGTATTAAAGGAAATCGGACTGCAAAAAGAACTGCTGGATTCTACCGTTCGTTTTAGCTTTTGTGAGAATACAACGAAGGAAGAGCTGGAATATTGCCTGCAGCAGTTAAAGGAACTGCTCATGGTGCTTCGCAGATACAGCAGACATTAGGAGACAGCGCGTGACTGTGCAGATACAAAGCAGTTACGATACAGGAAAAGAAAAGGAGGAAATTTATGTTTCATGCATTTTTGATCAAATATGGAGAGATCGGCATCAAAGGAAAGAACCGTTATCTCTTCGAAGATGCACTGGTGAAACAGATCCGCCATGCCCTGAAAAAAGTGGATGGTGAATTTAATGTACGAAAAGAACAGGGACGCATCTTTGTGGAGAGCGAAGGTCTGTTTGATTTTGAAGAAGTGGTGGAAGCACTGCAGAGAGTTTTCGGTATTGTGGGTATCTGTCCGGTACTGAAAGTAAATGACGAAGGATTTGATCAGCTTGCTCAGGAAGTGATCGATTATATGGCACGCGTATATCCGGATGGAGAGCATACGTTCAAAGTCAATGCAAGAAGAGCAAGAAAAAATTATCCGAAAAATTCCATGGAATTAAATGCCGATCTTGGCGAGCGTATTCTGGAAGCGTTCCCGAATATGAGCGTTGACGTACATCATCCGGAAATTACCCTGAACGTGGAGATCCGCGAAAAGATCTATATCTATTCAAAGATCATTCCAGGACCTGGTGGTATGCCGGTCGGAACAAACGGAAAAGCTATGCTTCTGTTATCCGGTGGTATTGACAGTCCGGTTGCAGGTTATATGATCGCAAAACGCGGTGTTAAGATTGATGCCGTTTATTTCCATGCACCGCCATACACCAGTGAGCGTGCAAAACAGAAGGTGGTTGACCTGGCACGTCTGGTATCGAAATACAGCGGTCCGATCGTTCTGCATGTCGTAAACTTTACAGATATCCAGTTGTATATTTATGATAAGTGCCCTCATGATGAACTTACAATTATTATGAGACGTTACATGATGCGTATTGCAGAACACATTGCAAAAGAAACAGGATGCCTCGGACTGATCACAGGGGAAAGTATCGGACAGGTAGCAAGCCAGACGATGCAGAGCCTTGCAGCAACCAACGAAGTCTGCACACTTCCGGTCTTCCGTCCGGTGATTGGTTTTGACAAACAGGAGATTGTCGATGTATCTCTGAAAATTGACACCTATGAGACATCGATTCAGCCTTATGAGGACTGCTGTACCATTTTTGTGGCAAAACATCCGGTTACCAAACCGAATATCAAAGTGATCAAACGCAGTGAGGAAAAATTGCAGGAAGAGATTGATGAGATGGTAAAAAAAGCGATCGATACTGCAGAGACACTCTGGGTAGAATAAAAAGATACAGAAAAGTGGTTATAAAAAACTGCCGCAGAAAAACTGCGGCAGTTAAAAATTATCAGAATCAGAAAAATCCGAAATTCTATGTAATTTTTCAATCGATGATGTATGGTTTTAATGCCTGCAAGATCACATCAGCGTCATCTTCAGCATGGATATTCAGATCAATCGGTTTGGAAAGGTCCAGACTGAAAATACCCATAATAGATTTTGCATCGATCACGTATCTTCCGGATACCAGATCAAAATCATAATCAAATTTTGTAATTTCATTTACGAATGACTTTACTTTATCAATCGAATTTAAAGAAATCTGTACAGTTTTCATTGTCATAAAACCTCCTGTAATATGTGTTTTTGTATACACTAATCATACCCATTTCGGAGGAGACTGTCAAGCTTAAAAGAAAGGAATTGGAGAAATATGGAAAAACGCAAGGCGGCATTTCATAATCTTGGATGCAAAGTAAATGCATATGAGACAGAGGCAATGCAGCAGCTTCTGGAAAAAGCCGGGTATGAGATCGTACCGTTTGCACCGGGCGCAGATGTTTATGTGATCAATACCTGTACGGTGACAAATATGGCAGACCGCAAATCCCGGCAGATGCTGCACAAGGCAAAAAAAATGAATCCGCATGCCATTGTAGTGGCAGCCGGATGTTATGTGCAGGCGGCAGGTTCCAGGCTGGAGGAAGATTCAGCGATAGATATTGTGATCGGAAATAATCGCAAAAAAGATCTGGTCAGGATTTTGGAGCATTACGAGCGCAGTGCTGTGCAGGAGTCTGTAATTGATATCAATCATATAAAGGAGTATGAGAAACTGTCTCTGGAAAAGACGATGGAACATACCAGAGCCTATCTGAAAGTGCAGGATGGCTGCAATCAGTTCTGCAGCTACTGTATTATCCCATATGCACGCGGACGCGTGCGCAGCCGCAGAAAAGAAGAGGTTGTAGAAGAAGTAAAAACGCTGGCAGAAAATGGATGTAAGGAAGTTGTTCTTACCGGAATTCATTTAAGTTCCTATGGAGTGGATCATGGCAGCACGTTACTGGAACTGATCCTTGCAGTACATGAGGTCAGAGGCATTGAGCGTATCCGTCTTGGCTCGCTGGAACCGGGTATCATTACAGAAGATTTTGTGAAAACGCTTTCTGCTCTTCCGAAATTCTGCCCGCATTTTCATCTCTCCCTGCAGAGCGGATGCGATGCGACCTTAAAAAGAATGAATCGCAGGTACACATCTGGAGAATACTATGAAAAATGCAGGCTGATCCGGAAGTATTTTTCACATCCGGCGCTGACTACCGATGTGATCGTTGGATTTCCGGGAGAAACAGAAGAAGAATTTCAGATTACCAGGGCATTTCTGGATAAAGTGGACTTTTATGAGACGCATATTTTTCAGTATTCCAAAAGAAAAGGAACCAAAGCGGCTGTTATGGAAAACCAGATTCCGTCTGCAGTGGCACATGCGAGAAGCGCATGCCTGATCGCAGATGGAAAAGTGCGCCGGAAAAGATTTGAAGAAGAACTCTGTGGAAAAGAGACGCAGGTGCTTTTTGAAGAGAGTGTACAGATTGACGGAAAAATCTATGCATCCGGACACACCATGGAATATGTACGTATGCTGATGGAAACAGAGGAAAAACTGGATAACTGTCTGGTGATGGCAGTACCGCAGAAAGAACGATGCCAGGAATGGATGCTGTGCAGACGAGTTTGACAAGAGCAAAACAGAGTGTGATTTAAAAATAACGATTGAAATTTTCTGACAGTTATATTAGAATAAAGACATAGTTTGTACGGTGAGGACGTGAATAAAATGGCAAATATCAGTAATACACAGTATTTTAAAGTAAATGCAGATCCGGAATACCGCGTAAAAGAGATTCTGGATACTGTTTATGATGCAATGGCAGAAAAAGGGTACAATCCGGTAAATCAGATTGTAGGATATATCATGTCAGGTGATCCTACTTATATCACCAGTTATAAAAATGCACGCAGTATGATCATGAAAGTAGAACGCGATGAACTGGTAGAAGAACTTCTGAAGGAGTATATCAAGAACAGAACATGGAAACAAGAATAAAAAAAAGAGCACTCGGACTTGATTATGGCTCCAAGACGGTTGGTGTGGCAGTCAGTGACGGACTTGGGATCACAGCTCAGGGAGTGGAGATCATCCGCAGGACACAGGAGAATAAACTGCGAAAAACACTGGCACGCATTGAAGAACTGATCGCAGAATATGACGTAGAAGTTCTGGTACTTGGATATCCGAAAAATATGAATAACACTGTGGGAGACCGGGCAGAGAAATCTCTGGAATTTCAGAAGATGCTGGAAAAAAGAACCGGTCTTCCGGTTGTGATGTGGGATGAGAGGCTTACCACAGTAGAGGCACACCGGACGATGATGGAAAGTGGTGTGCGAAGAGAGGACCGTAGGAAGTATGTAGACAAGCTCGCGGCAGTTTACATTCTTCAGGGATATTTAGATCATCTGTCCATGATAAAGAAAAAGGATGGAGAAATCAATGAATAAACCAATGAATGAAAAAGAAGATTGCATTACGATGGTGACAGATTCAGGAGAATCTGTAGATTTTTACGTATTAGAGGAAACCAGGATCCATGGAAAAGACTATCTTCTGGTGACAGATGCACCGGAAGATGAAGATGGAGAGTGTTATATTTTAAAGGATGTATCCGGTGAAAATGACAGTGAAGCTTTGTTCGAGTTTGTAGAAGATGACAGGGAACTGGACGGGGTTATGGGCATTTTTGAAGAGTTATTAAAGGATGCAGATGTAGAATTAGAAAAATAAACAGGAGGAATCAGCTT
>OGGG01001413.1_pt1 | contig 19433 bp, 19 predicted proteins | sample 1571201 | NCBI WGS metagenome assembly OGGG01 (sample SAMEA2581946, study PRJEB24529) | metagenome | biome: Human gut stool | place: China | collected 2011 | reverse complement strand
TTCTTGCCAAAGGGCATCCCTCCTTTCAAGGTTCATCGAGAGGTGACGGGGAACGAAGATGCACTTCTTCGGAAGTGTAATAACCCACTATAACACTTTCATCCCTATGGGCTGCAAAGTGTAGTGGGCTCTCCGAGGGGGAACGTCTCCTGCGGGAGAATTAAGACACCGTTCTTGCCGTTGGAACGGTGTCGGCTCCGTATACGGCGAAAAAGTTGTGTACGGAGAAAAAAGTGCCGTACGAGGTGTACGCTGTACGCAGAAAACAAAACATGACGATGAATCGAAAGATTGCAAGACTTTGCCGTACGGCGTACAGTACGTACAGACCGTACGGCATTATTTTGCAAAAATCGCTTTTATGCTGCCGGGTAGACAAGAGCTTCGATGCCCACGAATCCGCGTACCCTTCGGCCACCGGGCAGATAGATGTTGTTGGTTGGTTCGAGATTCAGCCGGACAGCGTTCTGGCTGACCTCTGAACTAAGCCGTGCTGCCGATACCGGGTGACAGGCATTATCCTCACACCACAGCTTGTAGATCTCGTAGAGGTCTTTGGAACTGATGGAGAAATCTGCCTTATAGCGAAAGTAGCCCTCCGAGTCCAGAAAATCAAGGACGTTGTTGCTGTTCCTTTTGATGGTCTCCAGATTGGCGGCAGCTTTGGGACTGACCGTGAACTTGTAGCTGTTCCGCAGCAATCGCTGCAAGCCATCCAGACACCACAGCAGGATGCCTTCCAATTCTGCGGACAGGGCTTCTACAATGAACGGGTTATCTTCCCGGTTTGCTGGGCGGTCTTTGGTGGTCAGGACGAGCTGCCGCCGCCAGAAGCCGTCCGAATGGTCGTACAAGGCGGTCAGCGCACCATTGCCAAAGCAGAGAAACCGGGCGTAGATGTCGCTCTGGTAGCTCTGGATGCCCTTGCGTTCAACGTCCATCTTGGCTTCTGCGGTCACGATGGATTTGATATAGTTGGTCTTGGGCAGGGCGTTCATGTTCAGATCATCATCCACCATGAGCAGACGGTTCTCAAGGTCAGCACGAGCAAAGCGGCTGGTTTCAACTTTCTGGATGCTGCCATTGCTGACCGCATCGCCCATCAAGTTCTTCAGCACCAGACCGATGCGGGATTTGCCTTCACCGCCTTTGCCGAGCAGGAACATCATCTTCTGACCTTTGGTGCAGGGGATAAGGCAGTAGCCGAGGTATTCCTGCAAGGTAGGAATGTCCTCTGGCTCCAGCAGCTCATTCAGAAAGGCCAGCCAGCGTTCTGGCTTGGCAGCTTTCGGGTTATAGGATACAGGCAGGCGGTTTCGGCAGAACAGGCGGCTTTCCTGAAACGTACCGTCTGCAAGGTGATAGATGCCATTTTTGAGGTGGATGCAATCCACCTCAATGTCCAGCGGAGCTGAATAAGCAATGATACGCAGACTTTCCAGCAGATTGGCCACCTTCTTGGAAAGCCCATGAATGATAAATGCCTGAATCTCTTTCAGGATGAGCTGCTTCAGCTCGGCTTCATCTTCCACCGGGCCGTCCGGGGTAAAGAAGCGGTTCTCGATGCACTTCATAGGGTGATTGCGGATAAGTTCGTGACAAAACGTCACTTCGTCGATTTTTTCGCCGTCAAACCAGTCCGGCCACAGCGGATTACGAGGAGAACTTTTTCCCATAGGCATACCGTCCTTTCGGTTGCGTTACAGTTATTCAAGTGGTCAATTTGACCACTTGAATAACTGTAACAGGTTGATGAACTTCCGGTATCTCTCATCCATGAAGGGGAGAGAACTTTATTTGGTGGATACGTTACACTTATCCAAGTGCTCATTTTGAGCACTTGCAGCATCTGTAACACGTCTTCGATAGTCTTTTTGCCGACAGGCATTGCTGCAATAGCGGGCATCTGCACGTTTGGGCGTGAATTTCTCGCCGCAGCACTGACAGACCAAATCCTGACGGTGTATTTGGCGGTACTCTCGCTGCCGCCGATTGTTGGCCTGATTGCCGCACCAGTAGCTATGACAGTATTTCTTGGTGTAGATCGTGGTGTAGAACACCCGACCGCAGCCGCCGCAGATGAGTTTGAGGATAGCGTATCCTCCGGTGGTAAAACCCGTTTCCTCATGCGATTTTTTCAAATAATCCTGATTGTTCTGCTCCCATTCTTCGTTTGTCATATACATGGAGATACCCCTCCTTTCACTGGTGTTACAGAAAAACAATGTGGTCAATTTGACCACATTGTTTTCTGGTAACTGAGAAATCAACGTTTAGCCGTTCTTCCTGCATGGATTTCCTGCCCCCTTCCGGCGGCGTTTTCCGGCTCGCTCTTGCGAGGTCATCGCCGGGTATCCCATGCAGACGGTCATGCGGTTTTCAAGGTGCAGTTCTGATTTGGCAATAAAAAATCGCCACACAACAACCTGAACCTGACTATCCCTTCTGGGATGGCCTTGGTTCGGGTTTGCTATGTAGCGATAAGAAAGTTAAAAACTTGCTCCGGCTCCTTCGGGAGCCGAGCTGGAACTCCAAGTAAATATGTTATATTAAATTATTGAGATAAATTACCACAAAAATCGAGCCATGTCAACAAAAAGTTTTGAAAACACGCTACTTTCGGCAACTTGTAAGAAAACTCAATGGAGATTTCAGTAAAAAGATAGATAACAAGGTAGCCTATCTTTGTTCTCTATGGTGTTGTGGGCTCAAACATCATCTAAGCCAAGAAACAACCGCCAGTTTCAAGTCAAAGTTGAAAGCTGACGGTCTGGTTTACAAAATGGCTTTGAAATTTGGAAAGCCCCCTAGGAGTCTCCGTAGCGTAAGCCAACAATTCGTCAGCATATAAACGGCATTACGTTTTGCGGAATGTTTATTGGAAACACCTAAACCCGTAAACTGCATCCGTTAGATGAAGCCTGCACTAGCATACTGTCGCATAACTGTCGCTTGCAATTATATAGAAGTCAGCATTGGTTTTTCTATATTATTAGCTTTTCAGTCCATTTCGTTTTTCATCGGTAAACCACAACTTCCAAATCATAGCGTTAATGTTGATTTTCTGGCTCTCATGGGTTAAAATGAACTTAATTAGCAAATGCTCAAACCCATCCACTGAAAAAGAGGTGACTTTCATTGAGTTTTGAAGCAGATGACAAACACGTCTACGACCTTTTCACCAAGCGTTGTTATGGAACGCCCCGAAACCAGCGACAGTATGTATGGAACAAAAGAAACTGGCAAGAGTTGTTTGATGATGTCTTGCTCGTTGCTACTGGAAAAGAAGCAACCCACTTCATCGGAAGTATCGTTCTTTACAAAGAAAACGACCGCAAAAACGGCATCTCATATTTTACAATTGTAGATGGTCAACAACGGATTATTTCCCTGACAATTTTTCTTGCAAGTGTAGCCTTTTGCCTTCATTGCTATGAATTTGACGACGAATTTCGAGGAACAAAGCAGTATTTGTTCACCCGTGATGATTTAAATCAGGAAACTATGGTCATCAAGTCTGAGCAATATATTGCACTGGAGCGAATTATTACCGGGCTCTTTTCAATTTCTCCAAATATGGCAAAGTGTTTTGAAACCGTAGCACTTGTAAAGCAGTTTTCTCGAAACAACAAGAATCTCGCAGCTGCCTTTGTGTTTTTCATAAACAGCATTTATAAACAAATTGAAGAATCCACTCTTTCCCCAATTCAGGTCCTACTCAGTTTACGAACCGCCATAACGGACAATCTGCTATATGTTGATATTACCGCATCTTCCGAGGAAGATGCGTACACGATTTTTGAGATTTTAAACGCTCGCGGCTCAGCATTGGAAGGGCATGAACTATTAAAGAACTTTATTCTAAGAGGCATTAGACCCGATGGAGATGTCGACACTGCGAAAACCACTTGGTCGGAGATCGAATCGCTTTTAGGTAACAACATCGAACGCTTTGTAAAACATTATGCAACCCACAAATATAGAACCTCTGTTCAGGAAGGTATCAGCGATTATAAACTCATTCGTGATTCCAACAAAGGCATTCCAACTGTTCCGCTTCTTGACGATATTTATCAGAAGTCCATCTACTACAACCGCCTTCTTTCTCCTTCTCAATCTGAGGAATCTGCAAACTGTTCGAATGTTGAATTTAAAGTATATGCTTTTTTCAAAAAGCATCGGCAAGAACAAATTCGTCCTATCCTTTTAAGTCTAATTCATCAATATGAACTCGGTCACCTCAGCCAAGAGAAGTACGAGGAGACCCTTCTGTTTCTCTATGATTTTTTCATCTGCTATACCATTATTGGACAAGAAAATTCGAACAAAATAACAAATGCGATTTACAAAAATTCCAGTATTCTCGAAAACCACTACTCCGACTCCGCATTGGAATGCTTTATCTCAGAGTTAAAGAATAAACTTCCCAGCAAAGAAGTCTTTCTCAAAGCATTCTCCAATTTAGGGTGGTCACATCACGCTGGGTATTACGACGATGACCGAAACAAGGAACGTGTGCAAGTTGTTTTGGAAGTCCTTGAACGATACAAATGTGCCAGTAAGCAGTGTGCTGCCTTCACGATCGAACATATCTTGGATGATACAAATTCCCCTGAAAATGGCATTATTGGGAATTTGATTCCTCTTGAAGACAGCCTAAATTCACGGTGCAATGGAAAAGATTTCGCCAGCAAACTTAAAATTTATGAAACATCAATGTTTCATACCGCACGGAATATCGCTCAGCGATATGCTGGAAAGTCCACGATTGATATAAATGAGCGGACGAATATCATGGCAATGGACTTCTACAATCGTATCTTGAAATCCAGTATCTGCTCGGTTCAAAAAAACACCAATGATACAAAGATGCGCAAGCAAGGGATTGAAACCAAGTCCACCATCAAAAAAACCATTGGAAACATGATGAAAAAAGCCAATCATTCCACACCTGAAAACGATTTGCCGGACGTTCAACAGCTTTCATTTTTGTAACAGGCATAGCACAAAAAGGCGGCCATCTGCACCCATGCAGACAGCCGCCTTTGGTTTTTTATGCTGTATTCTATTTGTCAGTCTCTGAAAATCTTATCCAGTTCCCTTTCCATGGTGCCCGCCTTGGCAAATTCCAGCGTATCCGCCTGACGGATATGGTGGGCGGTGATGCCGTGACCCTTTGCAAAGCCCAGAATGTAGCTGATGGCAATGCGGTAGATGATCTCGGTGGGGGCAAGCCCATAGACCTGCTGGGCAAAGATATGCTCCAGCCGGGCGTTATCGTCTGGGAAGGCTTGCCGCATCTTCTCGCTGCGGTAAAGGCGCTTGACGATTTCCGTAATGTACAGGCCGGACTTCATGTAGGGGTCCAGGAAGGTCTTGCCGGGGTCATCGAAGCAGCCGGGGTTTTCCTGCTCCAGCAAGTCCACCATCTTTTTCACCACCCACTTGGGGGTGAAGATCTGGTTGGTTTTCTGGGGCGGGATGTAGTCGAAGATATCCTCTGTGCGGCTCTCGTCAAAGTAATCCGCCAGCTTGACCTTCAGGTTCAGAAACTCCTTCACCGAGTCATCGAACACCACCGGGTCGAACAGATGACCCGCAAAGTGCTCCTGCTGCCCGGTGGCTTGGTTGAGGTAGGGGCCGCCGTCCCGCAAAAAGCGGAACTGCTCCAGCGTGATGCTGGTGACCTCCTGAAAGACCTTGTCCGGGATGATCTGGTCAAAGTTCGCCAGCGTCACGTTCTCGTCGCCGTATGCCATGAGGAAGGACGGGATGGTGCGGGAAAAGCCCCGGAGATGGTCGCGGACGGTGTCCTCGTAGCCCTTTTTCTCCTGCTCCTTCTGGTTGGTCTCCACGGTGCGCACGATGGTCTGCTGCATCTCCTGCGCCGTCTGCTGGATGGTGGATTGCAAGGTCTCCATCAGGGCGGCAGTGCTCTGCTGCTGCTTTGCATCAAACTCCCGGTTCACCTGCTGGCGCTGCTGGGCGGTGGTGCAGCTTTGCAGCTGCTGGGTGCGCTGGGTCTCCAACTGGCTCTGGTCGATGCGGTAGTTGTCCACCACCTTGTTCACCGCCACGTCCATCTTGGCTTTGGCGGCGCTCTCGAACCGCTTTTGGTCGGACAGCTTCAGGTCCCGCCCATACTCCTGCTTTGCCTGCTCCACCATAGGGGTGATGATCTCCTTGGTGATGCTCTTTTTCAGGGGTTCCAGATGCTCTTCTTTGGCAGGAGCCGGGGCATCGGTCAGGTCTTGCAGAGCGGTGTCCAGCGCCGGGGTGCTCTCATAAATTTTTTCCCCGAACACATCCGCCGCCTTGCCGATGACGTAGCCCTCGTCCAAATCCACCTCGCCCTTGTCGTTCAGGGAAAGGTCTGCGCCGGTGTCCGGGGTGATCTGGATGGGCTTTGCTTTTGCCTCGCTGATGGGCTGGAAGTTTTGCAGAATATCCAGCACCTCCTGCGGCGCACTGAACACGTTGGAAATGTTCTGGAACAGGAAATTGCTCTGGAAGCCCATCCGCACCACTTCTTTAGACTTGATCTTGCGGGGGATGCTGAGGACTTTTTCCGCATCCAGCGGGATCATCTCCCCTTCCTCGTCCTCGCCGATGACCGGGAAAAAGTTGAGCAGGGTCTGGATGTGCGCCTTGCGCTCCTCGGTGTCGCCCTTGCCGCTGGCGGTGTCCTGTGAAAGGTCGTTGGCGAACCGCTCGTAGATCAGCAGGGTGCGAGCGGGGTCAAAATCAAACACATAGGCGTTCTCTTTGCGGCGGAAGGTGCCGTTTTCGTGGAAAAGGCAGGGGTTCTGGGCACGGAACGCCGCCTGCATATACAGCGCCGGGCTTTTCAGGTTGGAGAGCATCAGCACCGCCGACCATTCCGGGATGGTGACACCGGTGGTGAGCTGCCCCACCGACAGGGTGATGGTCTTTTCGTGGTGGGCGATGGCGGCTTTTACCCGGTCAAAGCTCTTCTGGTTCTCGTCCGTGTCGTCCAGCTTGCCGTCACCGGCGGCAAGGATCACCTCATAGTCCCGAAACACCGGGTGCGCCTGCAGCTTTTTTGCCAGCGCTCTGGCGCTGTCCACCCGGTTCAGCAGCCAGAAGGTGTGCTTCAGCTCTGCACGCAGCTCCGGGGTGGAAAACGGAAACTTGTTCTGGGTGGTCATGGCATCCAGAAAGCGGTCTACCTCGGCATCGTGCTCAAAGCTGCCGCTGGGCTTTACCTTAAAGAACTCGTTCAGGTCAAAGGCAAATTCCTGCGTTTCGCCGTCGATCTCCACGCCCTGCTGAATTTCGTTCCGGATGATCTCGGACATCTGGTAGGTGTAGAGGTTGAGCATGGGGAGGTTTGCGTAGGGGTTCTGCTGCCCCGGTGCGCCCTGCCAGCTCCGCTTGGCTGCCTGCTCGTCGGCGTAGGTCCAGTTGAAGATGGCATCCCCGGCAAACTTGTCGTTCGCCAGCGCCTTGAAGGGCGTGCCGGACAGGTGCAGCGTGAAGCGGCGGTGGATGCGGTCAAAGGCAAGGTCGGTCTTGTAGGTATCCACGCCCTCGTGGGCTTCGTCGATGACCAGCACATCCCAGTTCAGCTCGGTCAGGTGGCGCAGCTTGTCGTACTCGCCGCCGAAATACTTCGAGCCTTTCATATCCTGCAGGCTGACGAACTCAATGCGCTTATACAGTTCCTCGCCCTGTGCGGCGGCATCCAGATAGCCCTGCTCGTCCAGCACATGGGGCTGCCCGGCAAGGGCATCCACATGGCTGACGAACAGATAGCCGGACTCCCTGCCCAGAAAGCGCACATAGTCGCTGTACCAGCTATTGGCGATGGCAGGGCGATTGGTGACGATAAGCACCGTCTGTGCATCGACCTGCTTGCAGAAATCGTAGACGGAGAGAGTCTTGCCAAAGCGGGGTTTGGCGTTCCACAAAAACTCCCCGCCGGGGTGGCTCTGGTAATAGGCTTTGGTCTGTGCCACGGCCTCTGCCTGCTCCTTCCGCAGGGTGTAGGGGATGGCGGCATCCAGCTTTACCCTGCCCCGGTTCATGCGGAAATCCTGAAAATACCGCCGGGACTGCTCCCCATCCAGATGGAACCACTCGTTTTTGCGGTCGTTCTCCACCCGGAGCTTGCGGAGGTAGGCGTGGAAATCGTGGTCGGTGAACACCTCGCCGCTGCCGTCATCGTAGACGGCATTGCCCCGCCACTCCTCGTGGAACAGCACATCGGCGGTGTGGGTCTGCTGTTTCAGGCGTTTGTCCACCGACTGCTCGGTGTAGCCGATCTTCGTCCAGCCGTTGTGCCGGGCAATTTCCGGGGTGGTATAGGCGTAGATCATGGGCACCACCTGCCGGGCAGTGCGCAGGGTTATGCCAGCCATTATGCCATCTCCTTTATAATGCTTTGTATGAATGCCACTTCATCAGAAGTTAGTTTATACTTTGAAAACAATTCTTCATCCGTCCACGCTCTTGAAAAATCCTGAACAGGAACAAAACCAAACATACCTTTGCTGATATGCTGTGTCATCGCCAAAATCGAAATCAAAAAACGCACAAATCGTGTTTTTAGGTATCTCATATAGTTATCTGCTTCAGCTTCTGTGTCAAATGCTCCTGCAACGAGATACGTTTCTGAACAAACTACTTTCGGCGGCTGCTTTTCCATTGTCGAGAGAATGCGGTATTGTCCGTTCTTGTCGGGCTGTCCTGCGTGTTCTGCCGTCAAATATGAAATAATGATTTTATAGCGGTCTATATTTTCTATACCCGTAGAAATCAAACTTCTTTTATATGGGCCTCTCCCACCATTAAATCTCAGTTGAATATCTCCTGCTTTGAGCGGTTTCACATTTGTAGCAAGACCAAACGGCTTTCGGCTGGAAACTATCGTATCAAGCGTCTGTTCTCTTTTCAGACGCACCTTCTTAACTATCTCGGCAGCGATTGGATAACGAATAAATGTCGAAAACTCATTCAAATCGCGGTATTCGGATGTCTTAATCCCATCTCGGTAATTTATGTAGTAGCATTTTCCCTCATGTGACTTAGCCCACACAAAATAGCATACACCACCAGCAACATCCACATTCGGAAAAACATCCAGCGAGTTAGGATAGTCAACGAGTACCGCCATTCGTTTGTCGTTTAACATCTGCTCTCGAAATTTATCCAACCCTTTACCACCAGAATACCATTTTGCTGGAATGATAAAAGACATTGCCGTTGGATTCAATGTCTTTGTTTCCTCAATGAATTCGTTAAGGTATTCCTCAAAGCCATCTTTCAAACTCCATTCTTATTATACCACCCCCTCATCCCCCTGTAAACGAAAAAGCTGACGGTGCGCATCTTGCGGCATCCGTCAGCTTTTTGTGTCATTCAAGGCTCTTAGAAACTGGTGTAATCGTGGTGTAGTAAGCCACGCAAAACGCAAAAATCCAATTTGTCTTCGTTATTATTTTACGTTTTCAAAGATATTACCGTGGCAGATGAAAAGCACTTTCGTCATGTCAAAATATTTCCTTATATCGTATCATTTTGAATTTTGCACACATGCGTGCAAAATTCAGTTCTGCTTCAAGAACTCCCGCAGCACATCCTCTGGGCGGGGTGTATGGTTCGGGTACTTTTCCCGCAGCGGTGCGGCGGCACCATCCATAATGTAGGGCACACCCACAATGTCCAGCATCGACACATCGTTATAATTGTCGCCAAAAGCCATCACATCGGCAAGGGCGATGTCCAGAGTCTTGCAGATGCTGCGCACACCGATGCCCTTGTTGGCAAAGGTGGTGTCGATCCAGTACGGCCCTGCCACAGCGCAGTTCGCCTCTTTCCATCGTGGGACAAACCGTTCCGTGTAAGATTCTACGCCTTCGTGCAGATACACCGATACTTTTGTGATCTCCTCCGGCACCTCAGACGGGGCATGAATGATCTGATAGTTGTTCCCGATGAACTGGATGCGCTGGAGCATTCCCAGACCCCGCTCCATCAGGTATGCAGTATTCTGACCGGAAAGCATCACTTCGCCCTGCCCGTCGCTGCGGGTCCACAGGTCGTTGGCGATTTCTTCGGCCAATGCACGCGGCATCGGATTCTTGGCGATGCACTGTTCGTCCTTATAGATCACGCCGCCGTTTTCGCAGAGAAACACACAGCAGTCTGCCACCGGTGCAAAGAGCTTGCGCAGGCTGGTATACTGCCGACCGGATGCCGGGCAAAACAGAATGCCGCGCCGATGCAGCTCCCGTATCTGCTCAAAGATCTCGTCTTCCAGTTCCTTTTTGCCGTATTGCAGCAGCGTACCGTCAATGTCGCTGCAAATCAGTTTGATTGACATTTTCCGTCCTCATTTTTCAAGATAATTTTAGGCAATTCCCCGGCATCCAGAACACGGATGCCTTCGTCCATCAGCATCTTGGCAAAAACACCCTGTCCGGGAATCTTTGTCCCGGAAAACGTTCCGTCGTAGATTTCCTTCACGCCGCAGCTGGGGCTGCGGGATTGCAGGATGGCAAGCTCCACCCCATTTTCTTTTGCGATGGCAAGGGCCTTGGCTGCGCCCGCTCGGAACTCCCGGTCCACATTGATGCCCTCTTTGTTCGTGACAACGCCCTGCACGATTTCCGCCGGGCACCGCGGTGTGGGCAGGCCGCCCAAAACCTCCGGGCAGACCGGAACCACCTGATGCCCCCGCGCAAAATCACAGACCGCCTGATTGTAATTGTTTCCGCCGCTGTATTTGCAGTTTTCGCCCAGCAGGCAGGCGCTGACCAGAATCTTCATTGTTGCGCGCTCCGTTTTTCAGATACTGAATCTTTTCCCTATTCTACCACGCTTTTGGGCATTGAAAAAGAGGATTTTGCTTTTCCTATCCCCATACCGGGAGGTCCGCCGTAATCTTTTCTAATTCCTGTGCAAGAAACGTCAGTCTTTCCCTCAGATGGTTGTTATGCGGTGCATCTCCGTTCAGCAGATAGTCCGTTCTGACATTCAGGCAGGACGAAAGATCCTGCAGCAACTCAATCGAGCAGCAGCGGCTTCCCGTTTCAAAAACATCAATATGTCTTAGTTTGCAGCGCAACCATATCAAATTTTCTACGTTTTTCACAGGTCTCATTTTCACGATTCCACACAAAAAATCGAACGCTGTCAGCGTTTAACAAACGCACATAGTGTGCCTACTCATTTTATCCATCCCATTTATACACAGTTCCGAACCAAAAGAACCGCATAAAGTTCTCATCAAAAAACAGGGAGTGACATCAAATCACTCCCCGTTTGCATTGATTGTATCAGAGTTTCGTCATCCAGAGCCCATGCAGATTGCAGTATGCGTAAACAGCCACCGGCTTTTCACTTCCCAGTTCAAACCCCACGTTGGGAGCCTGCCCCGGATTCAGATAGCGGATCTGCCCGCCGTTCTCAGTCTCCACAAAAATCCACTGGATATAGTGAACATCCGCCATGGGGTGCTCCACCGCGCCCACTGTGACCGTGAGACGACTGCCGGAAAGCTCTGCCACCGGCAGATGCTTCTCGCCGCTGGCTTCCACCGTATTGGGAACCAGCTCTTTCATTTTCTCCCCGCAGCAGACCAGCGGAACGCCTGCGTTATGGATGGTAGTGACGAGGTTGCCGCAGTGATTGCAGATGTAAAACTTTGCCTTCATATCGAAATCCTCCATTGGAATGTTATCGGTGTGTTTCTTGTATCTATATGATAACATTTCCTATTTATGATTTCTGTGACTGAATCACGCAAAGCGTTTTTGGGCTCACTTGCAATAAATCTCAATGGCTTTCTGCGCAAATTCTGCGGCACCGGCACCGCCGGCAGCATTGATGTTTTCCGTAAATGCTCCGCCTGCCCCATACATCTGCCCCAGCTGATTCAGGATCACCTTGGAACAGTTGTAGTAGTGCTCTGTGATAAACTCCTGCAGCTTCTTCACCTGTGCCTGCACTTCAGAGTCCGCCGGGTCTTTGCTCTGCATCCCGCCGAATGCCGCCACGATGTCCATCAGCTGACTGCTCATGTCCTTGACTTCTTTCTCGGTCTTATGGCCAGTTTTTTCCTCAAACTCTTTGTATTCCGGCGTTTCGCCCCATTCCTTTTTGGCCTGCTCGGTATACTTTTTGATCTTCTGCGTATCAAATGCGGTAAAGTCCATAACCATTCCTCCTGTGGATCGAATTTTCTGCGCAAGGCCGATCAGATCTTCAAGATGCTGCTTTTTCAATGTCAGAAGTGTGATCTGCTGTTCCAGTGCTTTCTGCCGGTCAAAAGCAGGATTCTCCACGATTTTCCGGATGTCCTTCAGCGGAAATTCCAGTTCCCGGAACAATAAGATCTGCTGCAAACGTTCCAGCGCGGCATCGTCATACAGCCGATAGCCTGCTTCGGTACGGCCCGCCGCGCGCAGCAGACCGATTTTATCGTAATATTGCAGGGTCCGGATGCTCACTCCGGTCCGCTTGCTCACTTCGTTCACTGTCATCATCTTGCTGTCCTCCCTTGCGACAGCCACAGTATACGCTATGACGCTGCGTCAGGGTCAAGAGGTTTTCTGAAAAATTTTTCAGCCTTCCCGCTGCTCCATGATTTCCAAGCTGTCACGCCCCACACGGCAGAGCAAAAACAGCACTTGCACACCTGCAGCCTTTGCTTCGGCCAGTGCCGTGCCAAACTCCGGCTGTGTGCTGACATTTGGCCGCACCTCGGTGATGCCTTCCATCTGAATCACAAAGGCCACAGCGCACTGATATCCTGTCCGCTGTGCCTGTGCCAGCTCGTGCAGGTGCTTCACACCGCGCTCGGTAGGTGCATCCGGGAAGTAGCCGATACCGTCCACTTCCAGTGTGCAGCCCTTGACTTCCATCAGATACTTTTGCTCGCCCTTTTCCATATAAAAGTCGATGCGGGACTTCCCATAGGTGAATTCCGGCTTGATATAGTCGTAGCCCTGTTTTGCAAGCCACTCTCCTACTACCTTGTTAGGTGCCTGACTGTCCATATTGACCCAGCCAAGGCCCTGCTTGTGTACCGCCACAAGGTCGTATTTTGTTTTGCGTTTCGGGTTATCTGACACTTCCAGCCGAACCGCCGTACCGGGCAGCAGCAGTTCCTTGCACCGCCCGGTGTTCTTGACATGGACGGTTTCCACTGCTCCATTCACTTCCACATGGGCAATAAAGCGGTTGGGACGGTCAACAAAAATGCCGTCTGCGATTTCTCTGTATTTCAATCTTTACTCCATTTTCAGTACAGGATTCGGGAGCCATGCCCATCCTGTTTACCAAGATACAGTTCCACGACCATCCTGCCGCTTTCACTGTTGCAGAGTTCTTACTTGCAGTAGCCGCAGAGTTTTCCTTCCGCTTCCGATACATAGCGGTGCAGCGATTCCTGCAGGTCTTTCGGGATGCTGCTCCATGGAATGACATAGCTCATGCCCGTATCCCCCACATCCACGATGCAGGCCCGCTCACTATCCTCATCGGACAAAATCAGACTGACCAAAAACACGTCTGCGAACGGTGCGCCCTGATACTCTGCCTTTTGCCGTCTGCGCTCCGTCCGAAGCTCATCCAGCGCTTGATTCAGGTCATTCTCAGGCAGTGTGGATTTATACAGCAGGATATGCAGTTTCTGCTCCGCCGCTTCACTGTCATTCTGACCGTTGGCCGGGAGTTCTACATCTGCATGGATGGCGCAAATTTGTTTCTGCATCGCAGTGCGCAGAGTTTCCAGTTTCTGCTGCCGCTCCGCTTCCAATTGCTGTGCAGACTTTTGCTGTACTTCTTTGGCTTCTGACTGTTGCGCAGCATGCTCCTGCTTGGGCTCTGGCTTAGGCTTTGACCATTCGCTGTGCTTTTCTGCGTCAGTCTCCGAAACGCTTTGCCCTAGTACAGTCGGCACCGACACGCTTTTGGCACCGCTTTGTGCTGCCGATGCTTTCTTCTCCGCAGAAGAAGGGCCGGTTTTCTTTGGTTTCACCGACCGCGTTGCACCTGTGCTCGTGCTTTTTGTCTCCGGCCTTGGTGTTTTCACCGCAGGAACAGCATTTTTAACATTTTCCGGTCGAACCCGTGTCTGTGTCTGCCAGAAATCGCTGCCCGTGCGCTGATAATAGGACTTTTCCGCTCGTTTCCGGCTGCTGCGCACACCATCACAGATCCACGAAAAAATCAGGTAGCGCTCCAGTGTGTTCCAAAAGCTGCTGCGCCGATGGCAGGGTTTATGCCGTCCACGGGACGCATACACAATCACTGACAAGCATCCGAAGAACAGAAATCCTGCCGCAAAACCGATCCCTGTAAACAGCTTTTTGAAAAAGCCCATCTCTCACACCTCTTCCGGTTACAGCCTTGCCTGATACACCCGCTCCGTCCGGGCATCGAAGCAGCAGAAAATCACCTGCATGGCGTAATCCGCGTGATCTTCCAGCCACTGTGCCACTGTTTTGACTGCAATCTCCGTGGCATCTTCCAGCGGGTAGCCATACACGCCGGTCGAAATTGCCGGGAACGCAATGCTATGGACATCATGCTCTTTGGCAAGGTTCAGCGAATTGCGGTAGCAGTCCGCCAGCTGCACTGCATCCTCTGCTGTGCCGGAATAAATCGGGCCTACCGTATGAATGATATACTTTGCTCTCAACCGGTAGCCCTTGGTGATTTTTGCTTCGCCGGTGCGGCAGCCGTGCAGCGTACGACACTCCGCCAACAATTCCGGCCCTGCTGCCCGGTGGATGGCACCATCCACACCGCCGCCACCCAGCAGACTCCGATTGGCCGCATTCACGATGCCGTCACAGTCCAGTTTGGTAATATCACCCTGCACCACTTGAATCTGATTTTTTACTTTTTCAGAAATCATTGTAAACACCTCACTTTTTGAGCAGCTCCAGCGCCTTGTCCATGGGCACACAATCGGCATAGCGGTCCGGCCAGAGGAATTCATTGTAATAGTGGTAGCTCTGCTCCCCTGTCATATACTCGTTGTCCTGCGTGGAATTTGCATAGGCAGGAACGATCATGTGCAGGCCATGCTCAAAGCCCGCCTCCACCGTTGCATTGATGCAGAAGTCGGTCATGATGCCGCAGACCATCACATCTTTTTCGCCCTTTTCCGTCAGATATTCCAGCAGACCGCTTTCTTTTTTGAACGCACTGCATACAGTCTTGACGAACCGTTTTTCAGTCAGCAGTGGCGCAAACCCGGAATAGACCTCGAATTCATCGTCCCCGATGGAGAAACCGGTGCCGGGCCCATCGTCATGCTGGACATAGACGACCTCGATTCCCTGTTCGCGGGCAGTCCGGATCAGTTTCCTGATGTTGCTGACAAACTTTTCAAACGCATACAGGCGTTCATCCACGATACCTTTCTGTGTATCCACAACCAGTAAAACCATGTGTAAGCCCTCCTGTTTTTCTTTAGTCCCATCCTACCACAGACTGCCGGTTTCTACAAGCAGATTCAAAAAATCCCCACAGGAAGCATATAGCCTGTGGGGATTCCTTCAGCCGCCCATGGCGATGAGCACCAGCACGACCACCACCGCCGCCATGGTTGTGACCGCCGCCACCGCCGGACGAACCGCCAAAGTTGCGGTTGAACGCCGTCATGTACTGGGCGTAGCCCGTGGAGCCCTTGCCGAAATAGCCGTAATCACCGTTTGCCATGGTATTTTTCTCCGTTTGATGTTTTTTGCTTCTGAGCTTATTCTATCAGAGGTGGTATCCCATAAAAATCTCCTTTAGGAAATCGTGACATCCTCCTCCAGCGCCTTTCGGAAGGGTTGTGGGCAGTTCATCGGGCTGCTGCCAGCCCATGCTGATGGTAAGACTGCCCTGTGGGTCAGCGTCCACCAACAGGACTTTTTGCCATCCATTGCCAGCCCGATGCCCAGATTTTCACAGGTGGTGCTTTTCCCCACACCGCCTTTTTGATTGGTGACTGCAATAATCGTAGCTTTCTTTGCGATAACATCACCCCGCTATTACAATATATTTGGAACCGGATATGGTAGCCAGCCATATTCCATTCCATCTCGTTCCTAAGCTACAATAAGAGAGTAATCGGCTAACGTTCACCCCGCAGGGCTTTCACGTCCGTCCGAAAGACAGTTAGCCATCTCTCTTGTTGTAGCATTCGTTTTAAGCAGGTTGAGCCACCGCCAAGCGGAGCGTTCGTGTCACCCAATAGATTGAATCGGCAACGAGTAAAAGATGGATTCCGGTTGCAAATACAAAATAATGGAGGAAAAACATGAACGCAGTAGGCATTGACGTTTCCAAAGGAAAGAGCATGGTTTGTGTTATGCGTCCTTTCGGAGAAGTGGTACTCGAACCATTTGAAGTTTTACATACCGCCCAGAACCTGCACGATCTGGCGGAGAAGCTCAAAGCTCTGGACAGAGAGACCCGCGTTGTTCTGGAAGCCACCGGGAATTACCACAAACCGGTTGCTTTCGTTTTACACGATGCGGGCTTATTTGTTTCCGTAGTCAACCCTGTTCTAATTCACGACTAACCACCGCCATACAAAGCGCAAGCAATCTTTTCTTCAAGGTCATTTTGAGTCATTTCCTTTTATTTTTGCATAAAATGTGACAGCATATCGAATAAGGTACTTTGCAATCACAAGAAAAGCAATCACCATGACTGTTGCTGTCGATACAATTGTCAAGATTTCCGGTACGCTAAATTTCATAAATGTACCTCAACTCATGCTCAACTTGTTTTCAAGGAAATTACGAAAGCCGTTACAGCGATTCACAGCATTGTGGCAACGACCAACGCAAACAAAATGAGGCATCCAATTTAAGCGTCGGGTGCCTCTTGTCTTTGTGACAATGCGTTTTCTCTAGGCGGTTACAAAAGAGTCCCATCGTCTGCCAAAGAGTGATGGGGTTCTGAGAGCGGATTCGGAATGAGATCATGGGGATGTACAGACATGAATCAGCGCTTCTTCCTCCGGAAGAATGCTTTTTTCAAATCGATCTGAATAGCGTGTAAGCCGTTCGCAAAATTTAGTGTGTGCCGTGTGATAAAAATTTCTGAGAATAAAGTCCATGAATTGAAAAGGAGAAACGGCAGAGGAAACGGGAATGCGGCAATTCTCATATTGCCCCAATGTCAAATGCGACTTTGGATGTTCCACGGGAATGAATGCATCACCTGAATCAAAATCGAACCTTAGCGGAACGGTAACGACTCTCTGATCTAAGATGTCAAGATACATTTCGTCCACCGAATACAGCTCCGGCTCATTCTGAAAAACCTCTAAATCCGGAGCAGGGAAAAAAGACAGTCGATGCGACACCAACTCATTGCCTTGAAAGCGATACAAGAGACTAATTAGAGCACCATCGATCATTTTGATGTTGTAATTTCTTTTTTTCACTAGCTCAGAATACATTTCACGATAGGGAATATTCTTCAGAAAAATAGAATTGTCCGAAGAACTGACTCCAATCTCGCTGATATTCCCGGTGTACGATTTTATCGAAGGAAAATTCTGCTCATCGCAGATACCGACCGCAATCACATCAGTGGTCAGACGCTTAATCTGATTCAAGACATCTACAGGATTCAATCGTTATCCCTCCTTACTTTTAAGAAGGGATATGAGACGATCCACGGTATCTTTTCCCAAATCTTCAAGATAGATGTTACCACTTTCAAGTTCCTGAATCAGGTTTTCAGCATTTCCTTTGCTCTTTTGAATCTTTCGTTTTTCAGCTTCGCTCATATCGCGATTCACGATATTCATATGATCCCGCTGAGCCTTTGTCGGATAAATAAAATCCAACGTGAAGTTATGATCTTTCACCTTTTTATACTCGGCGATTAGCCCGTCCATTCCAGAGCCGACCCCCAACACTCTCACCCATGCCTTGCTTCGAGTAATCGCGGTAAACAGCTGATTTCGAAGTTTTGCCAAATCAAAAAATGAGTCAAAGCACGCTTCGGCATTGACGATATAGACCATGGCCGCTTCGTTTCCCTTTGCCCGGTAAATTCCCGTAAAGGCCACAGAAGCATTATCCTCATCAAAGAAGACATCGGGTGCAGTATCTACGCCGGCTGTGTGAGACTGGATGCCCTTTTCATATAAAAGTGCCCGAATAGGCGCAACGTTTGATTTAGTCGTGACAGGGTTCGGGTTGATCACAATGATATCGTCCGGACGCAGTTCGTCCTCCGTAAGGTTCGTTTGAATCTCATTTGCAACCCATTGATCCTGCTCTTCTTTAGAATCGAACTGCTTGAATATTATTAAATCATCGATGCCAGAGTGGCTTTCGAGAAACTCCGGGCTGCTTTTGCTTGTGCGCTCCAAAACAACGTGTTTTCCGTCCTCAAGGGAACCGGCTTTCACATGATAGCCAATCTCTTCCCACAACGCACTCTGGTCAAACATCTGAACAAGACCGGGGCCATCCTCGCCAACAGGCTTTCGGTAAATTCCAAACCCCAATGCATGGGCTGTGACTAGAGCAGGTCTGGAATTTCTGTAGCATTTTTCCAGAATAATATCCTGCTCCGGCTGGCCATCTTCCGATGACCGGAACGTTACGTTTGGTACGCCGTGCTCATCGACACCAAAGATTTCTTCCGGTGAAGGGAGAGACTGTAACCGCAAATTTTGCAGTTCATCGTATGCGTAAACCAACCGTTTAGGTTCCCGCAGCATTTCATAACATAGCTTTAAAAATGCCGGAGAAAAATCTTGAGCTTCGTCTACCAGAACAGCGTCGTACATCGGCCTCGGATCGGTTGCTTCTTCAAGTGCTTTTCTGCAAGCCACACCAAATGGATCGGTAGAACCAAAACGATTTTTGGCAGACAAAAAATCCAAGTATTCAAGATTGTTCGTTCCACAAAAGATATAATACATACCGGTGCGTTCTCCGCCGCCAGGTGCACCCCATGCATGAAGGATGTGCAAGTTGTCCCAGTCCGGTTCCTCGCTGGTTTGTTCAATATAAAATGTGTTGATCAGCTGCCGCAATTGCCCTTTCAGAGAGCGAGTGTTAAAGGTGACAGCAATTTTCCATTCGGGATGCTGTGCGTGCAGGTATGCTGCTTTCAGTGCCAGCACCACAGTTTTACCGGATCCGGCAAGACCGCGGATTCGCTGTACGCCCTCTACGGTCTCGATTACTGCTCGACTTTGCTGGTTGTCTAGATTGGCGATGGAATCCTCTAATGCTTTTAGCTTCGATCCTCTGGATTCGGGCTTTGTGGTTTCCCTACGTTTTTTTCCTTTGCGGATTGTAGAAATTGCCTGAAGCACAGACACCAGTGCTTCATAATACCCGCTATTGTTCCAGTTCAACGTTTCAATCTGTGCCAGAAGATCATTGTCGTTAGCACACAACGGATAATCTTCATCGCAGTCAACCTTGCGCATA
>OGGG01001409.1_pt1 | contig 19462 bp, 12 predicted proteins | sample 1571201 | NCBI WGS metagenome assembly OGGG01 (sample SAMEA2581946, study PRJEB24529) | metagenome | biome: Human gut stool | place: China | collected 2011 | reverse complement strand
CCTCAAAAAGCTCCTCGACACGAGGAAGACCCTGTGTGATATCGCCGCCGGCAACACCACCGTTATGGAAAGTACGCATGGTAAGCTGTGTACCAGGCTCACCGATAGACTGTGCTGCGATAATACCAACTGTCTCACCTACCTGTACCGGTTCACCGGTCGCCATGTTGGAACCATAACATTTTGCGCAGACACCAACATGTGACTTACAGTTCAGGATTGTACGAATCTTAATCTGCTCAAATGGTTTTCCGTTTTCATCCACACCTTCACTCATAATACGTGCTGCACGTTTCGGAGTAATCATATGGTTTGCTTTTACCAGAATCTCGCCATCTTTATTCTTAATTGTCTCGCAGGAGAATCTTCCTGTGATACGCTCCTGCAGGCTTTCGATTTCTTCCTTGCCGTCTGTAAACGCTTTTACATACATACCAGGAATCTCTTTGCCTTCGCAGCAGTCTGTCTCACGGATGATCAGCTCCTGTGATACGTCAACCAGTCGTCTGGTCAGATAACCGGAATCGGCTGTACGAAGAGCGGTATCGGACATACCTTTTCGAGCTCCATGTGCAGACATGAAATATTCCAGTACGTCAAGACCTTCACGGAAATTTGATTTGATAGGCAACTCGATCGTATGACCGGTTGTATCCGCCATCAGTCCTCGCATACCTGCCAGCTGCTTGATCTGTTTATCAGAACCACGGGCACCGGAGTCAGCCATCATGAAGATGTTGTTGTATTTATCCAGTCCGTCCAGCAGCTTTCTGGTCAGAATATCATCGGTTTCTTTCCAGGTTTCTACAACTTCTTTGTAACGTTCTTCTTCTGTGATCAGACCACGTTTGTAGTTCTTTGTGATGTGGTCTACAGTCTCCTGAGCCTGCTGGATCAGTTCCGGTTTTTCAGGCGGAACAGTCATATCGGAAATGGATACGGTCATAGCTGCTCTTGTGGAGAATTTATATCCGGTAGATTTGATATCATCCAGCACTTCTGCTGTCTTGGTAGCTCCGTGTGTATTGATAACTTTCTCCAGAATCTGTTTCAGTTGTTTCTTTCCTACATGGAAATCTACTTCAAGCTTCATTTTATTTTCCGGAATGCTTCTGTCTACAAATCCCAGATCCTGAGGCAGGATCTCATTAAACAGGAAACGTCCCAGTGTAGACTCTACCGTTCCGGTCATGCTGGTACCATCCGGCATTGTCTTTATCATACGCACTTTGATTCTGGTCTGCAGTGTCAGTGCTTTGTTTTCATAAGCAAGAATTGCTTCGTTTACGCTCTTGAAGAATTTTCCTTCTCCGATTGCACCCGGTCTTTCCTGTGTCAGGTAGTAAATACCCAGAACCATATCCTGTGAAGGAACAGCTACAGGACCACCATCGGACGGTTTCAGCAGGTTGTTCGGTGAGAGAAGCAGGAAACGGCACTCTGCCTGGGCCTCTACGGACAGTGGCAGATGCACAGCCATCTGGTCTCCGTCAAAGTCGGCGTTGAACGCAGTACAAACCAGCGGATGCAGTTTGATCGCTTTACCTTCTACCAGGATTGGTTCAAATGCCTGGATGCCCAGACGGTGCAGTGTAGGAGCACGGTTCAGCATAACCGGATGCTCTTTGATTACTTCTTCCAAAACGTCCCATACTTCCGGCTGAAGTCTCTCTACCATCTTTTTCGCATTTTTAATATTGTGTGATGTTCCGTTTGCTACCAGCTCTTTCATAACAAAAGGTTTGAACAGCTCAATTGCCATTTCTTTCGGCAGACCACACTGATAAATCTTCAGTTCCGGTCCTACGACGATAACGGAACGTCCGGAATAGTCAACTCGTTTTCCGAGCAGGTTCTGACGGAAACGTCCGGATTTACCTTTCAGCATATCAGACAGAGATTTCAGAGCACGGTTGCCAGGTCCTGTTACCGGTCTTCCTCTGCGGCCGTTATCGATCAGAGCATCTACCGCTTCCTGAAGCATACGTTTTTCGTTTCTTACAATGATATCCGGTGCTCCCAGTTCCAGCAGTCTCTTCAGACGATTGTTACGGTTGATAATTCTTCTGTACAGATCATTTAAGTCAGATGTTGCAAATCTTCCTCCATCCAACTGTACCATCGGACGCAGATCTGGAGGAATAACCGGGATGGCAGTCATGATCATCCATTCCGGACGGTTTCCGGATTCACGGAATGCTTCTACAACTTCCAGTCTCTTGATGATCCTTGCACGTTTCTGACCGGTGGAATCCTTCAGACCTCTTTTCAGCTCTTCCGCTTCTTTTTCCATGTCAATGGCTTCCAGAAGCTCTTTAACAGCTTCTGCACCCATACCAACACGGAATGTCATACCATATTTTTCTCTGGCCTCCTGGAACTCACGCTCTGTCAGCACCTGTTTGTACTGCAGCTCGCTGGTTCCTTTATCCAGTACGATATAGTTTGCAAAATAAAGTACTTTTTCCAATACTCTCGGTGACAGATCCAGCATCAGTCCCATTCTGGATGGAATGCCTTTAAAATACCATATATGAGATACCGGGGCTGCCAGCTCGATATGTCCCATACGCTCGCGGCGTACACTTGCTTTTGTTACTTCAACTCCGCATCGGTCACAGATTACACCTTTATAGCGGATTTTTTTATATTTACCACAGTGGCACTCCCAGTCCTTACTCGGTCCGAAGATTCTTTCGCAGAACAGACCATCCTTTTCCGGCTTCAGTGTACGGTAATTGATGGTTTCCGGTTTCAGGACTTCACCATGTGACCATTCTCTGATCTTATCAGGAGATGCTAAACCGATCTTAATGGCATCAAACGTAATTGGCTGATACGTTTCATTATTTGTTGTTTCTGGCATGAATGGTTTCTCCTTTCATTTCCGGCTTACTCTTCCTCGAAAACTTCATCCGGACTGAATACTGTATCATCCGGTGTGGACTCCTCCTGCACATCTACCAGCTCATCACCTTCAAATTCCTGTTTGGTGTAGCCGTACTCTCCAAAGGATTCCTCATTTCTGTTATAACCTTTATCGCCCTCGATGACAGAACGTAAGTCTGTGTCTCCATAGTCAACAGTTTCCATAAGTTCTACTTCTGTCTGATCCTCCTTGAGCACTTTGACATCCAGACCAAGAGACTGAAGCTCTTTGATCAGAACTTTGAAGGACTCCGGAATACCAGGTTCAGGGATGTTTTCACCCTTGATAATGGCTTCATAAGTCTTAACACGTCCGACAACATCATCTGATTTGACTGTCAGGATCTCCTGTAGTGTATAAGAAGCACCATATGCTTCCAGAGCCCAAACCTCCATCTCTCCAAAACGCTGTCCGCCGAACTGAGCTTTACCACCCAGAGGCTGCTGTGTTACCAGGGAGTACGGACCTGTGGAACGTGCATGGATCTTATCATCTACCAGGTGATGCAGTTTCAGATAGTGCATGTGTCCGATGGTTACCGGACTGTCGAAATATTCTCCGGTACGTCCGTCACGCAGTCTTACTTTACCGTCTCTTGACAGCGGTACACCTTTCCAGAGTGCTCTGTGGTCACGGTTATCATACAGATACTGCAGTACTTCTGGCAGAAGCTCATCGCCATGTTTCTTTTCGAATTCTTCCCACTCCAGATTGACATAATCGTTTGCCAAATCCAGTGTGTCCATAATGTCTACCTCGTTTGCACCGTCAAATACCGGTGTGGAGATGTTAAATCCAAGTGCTTTTGCAGCCAGGCTCAGATGGATCTCCAGGACCTGACCGATGTTCATACGAGACGGCACACCCAGCGGATTCAGTACGATATCCAGCGGACGTCCATTTGGCAGGAACGGCATATCTTCAACAGGAAGGACACGGGAAACCACACCCTTGTTACCATGACGGCCAGCCATCTTGTCACCTACAGAGATCTTTCTCTTCTGTGCGATGTAAATTCTTACGGACTGATTTACACCCGGTGCCAGCTCGTCACCATTTTCTCTTGTAAATACTTTTGCATCTACTACAATACCGTATTCACCATGTGGTACTTTCAGGGAAGTATCACGTACTTCACGTGCTTTCTCTCCGAAGATCGCACGCAGCAGACGTTCTTCTGCTGTCAGCTCCGTCTCACCCTTCGGTGTTACTTTACCGACCAGAATATCACCGGCACGCACTTCTGCTCCGACACGGATGATACCGCGTTCATCCAGATCTTTCAGTGCTTCGTCACCGACACCCGGAACGTCACGTGTGATCTCCTCCGGTCCCAGTTTGGTATCGCGTGCTTCTGCTTCGTATTCCTCGATATGAACAGATGTATATACATCATTCATAACCAGTCTCTCGCTCAACAGAACGGCATCCTCGTAGTTATAACCTTCCCAGGTCATGAAACCGATCAGTGGGTTCTTACCAAGAGCGATTTCGCCGTTGGATGTGGAAGGACCATCTGCGATGACCTGTCCTGCCGCAACACGGTCGCCCTTAAATACAATCGGACGCTGATTGTAGCAGTTGCTCTGATTGCTTCGTGAAAATTTTGTCAGATGATATTCATCTCTCGTACCATCATCATTGCGGACTACGATACGTTTTGATTCTGAACATTCGATCGTACCATTTTTCTTTGAAACTACGCATACACCGGAGTCAACCGCTGTTTTTTCTTCCATACCGGTTCCTACTGCCGGAGCTTCGGTTGTCAGAAGCGGCACTGCCTGACGCTGCATGTTGGATCCCATCAGAGCACGGTTCGCGTCATCGTTCTGCAGAAACGGGATCAGTGCGGTAGCGACAGAGAATACCATCTTAGGAGATACGTCCATGTAATCAAACATGTGTCTCTCATATTCCTGAGTCTCTTCACGATAACGACCGGAAACATTCTTACGCAGGAAGTGTCCTTCTCCATCCAGAGCCTCATTCGCCTGTGCTACATGGTAATTATCCTCTTCATCCGCAGTCATATATACTACTTCGTCTGTGACACGTGGGTTCTTAGGATCTGTTTTATCAATTTTACGGTATGGTGCTTCGATAAAACCATACTCGTTGATCTTTGCATAAGATGCCAGGGAGTTGATCAGACCGATGTTCGGTCCCTCAGGCGTCTCAATAGGGCACATTCTTCCGTAGTGAGAATAATGTACATCTCGAACCTCGAATCCGGCTCTGTCTCGTGACAGACCGCCAGGACCCAGGGCAGATAAACGTCTCTTATGTGTCAGCTCACCCAGCGGGTTGTTCTGATCCATAAACTGAGACAACTGGGAAGAACCAAAAAATTCTTTCACGGCTGCCGTCACCGGTTTAATATTGATCAGAGACTGTGGGGAAATACCTTCCAGATCCTGTGTTGTCATTCTTTCACGAACAACTCTTTCCAGTCTGGAAAGCCCGATACGATACTGGTTCTGAAGCAGTTCCCCAACTGCACGGATACGACGATTGCCCAGGTGATCGATGTCATCATCATGACCAATGCCGTATTCCAGATGCATATTATAGTTGATAGAAGCAAAAATGTCTTCTTTTGTAATATGTTTCGGAATCAGCTCATGGATATTTTTATGGATGGCATCCTTAATATCCTCATCATTTGTATTTTCTTCCAGTATTTTTTGCAGTACCGGATAATATACTAATTCTGTAACACCCACGGATGCCGGGTCAAAATCAACCCACTCGCCAAGCTCCACCATCAGATTGGAAAGAACCTTTACGTTACGCTGTTCTGTCTCAATCCATACAAACGGTACACCTGCATTCTGGATCTTGTTTGCAAGCACTTTGTCTACTTTGCTGCCTGCCTCTGCCAGAATCTCGCCGGTAAACCCATCCACAACATCTTCTGCCAGGATATGACCGCAGATACGGTTGCGCAGCAGAAGTTTTTTATTAAACTTATAGCGTCCGACTTTTGCAAGATCATATCTTCTCGGATCAAAGAACATACTTGTGATCAGGCTCTCTGCACTGTCAACTGCCAGCGGCTCACCCGGACGGATCTTTTTGTACAGTTCCAGCAGACCTTCCTGATAACTTTCAGAAGTATCTTTTGTAAGGCTGGCAAGGATCTTCGGTTCTTCCCCGAACAGATCGATAATCTCCGCATTTGTTCCATAACCAAGTGCACGGATCAGTACGGTAATTGGTACCTTTCTGGTTCTATCTACACGAACATAGAAAATGTCATTGGAGTCTGTCTCATATTCCAACCATGCACCACGGTTTGGAATAACAGTAGCAGAATACAGTTTTTTACCCAATTTATCATGTGCGATTGCATAATAGATGCCCGGAGAACGTACAAGCTGACTGACGATTACTCGCTCTGCACCGTTGATCACGAAAGTGCCGGTTGCAGTCATCAAAGGAAGATCCCCCATGAAGATCTCATGCTCATTGATCTCATCGTTCTCTTTGTTATGAAGCCTTACTTTCACTTTCAAAGGTGCTGCATATGTTGCGTCACGTTCTTTACATTCTTCGATTGAATATTTTACGTCATCTTCGCACAGCGTGAAATCCACAAATTCCAGGCTCAGCTTTCCACTATAGTCTGTAATCGGTGAGATATCATCAAAAACTTCTTTGAGTCCGGAATCCAGGAACCATTTATAAGAGTCCACCTGTACCTCAATGAGGTTAGGCATCTCAAGAACCTCTTTCTGTCTGGAATAACTCATACGGAAGCCTTTACCGCTTTTAATAGGACGTATTCTGTTTTTCTCCATTGACGTTTCACCCCTGTTCTTTCTATCTAAAAAATTCGAGTATCACTTTTAGCACTTTTGGGCATAGTTATACCAAAAGGCATACTCTTCACAATAGTGCATTTTTCATATTATCACGTTCTCTTGTCAATGTCAAGTGTCTTTTTCGATGTCTGCTCAAGGCACTATATTCTGCTCTTCTCATCTCCATAATAAAAACCGGCCGGGAATTCTCCCGACCGGCATATCATCTGTTTCAAAAAGCAGTTACAATTATTTAAGAGTAACTTTTGCTCCTTCTGCTTCCAGTTTTGTTTTGATGTCTTCTGCTTCTGCTTTAGATGCAGCTTCTTTCAGAACCTTAGGTGCTCCGTCAACTACTGCTTTTGCTTCTTTCAGTCCCAGACCAGTTACTTCACGAACAACTTTGATAACTTTAACTTTGTTAGCACCAACTTCTGTCAGTTCTACGTCAAACTCATCTTTTTCTTCGGCTGCTGCTTCACCAGCACCTGCTGCTGCAACTACAACACCTGCTGCTGCAGATACACCAAACTCTTCCTCACATGCTTTTACTAAATCATTTAACTCTAATACAGATAACTCTTTGATAGCTTCGATAAATTCAGCTGTTGTCAATTTTGCCATTTTATTTTCCTCCATTATTTTTATTTATCAGGCGGCATCCTCTATGCGGCCTCTGTGATAATTCTTATTCTTATGCTTCTTCCTGTTTCTCTGCGATCTGGCTGATAACGCGTGCAAAGTTTGCGATCGGAGACTGGATGCTTCCAAGCAGCTTGCCCAGCAGTTCGTCTCTTGAAGGAATGCTTGCCAGTGCTGTAATACCTGCCTCATCGTAGTAAGCGTCTTCTACAACACCTGCAACGAGTTTCAGTGCTTTCACATCTTTTGCATATTTAGCCAGGATTCTTGCAGGAGCAGTTGCATCATCTTTGCTGATAGCGATTGCGTTTGGTCCTTCCAGATGTTTGCAAAGTTCTTCACAAGGTGTACCTTTGAATGCAAAGTTCATCATTGTATTTTTGTAAACTTTGTAAGAAACACCAGCTTCTCTCAGCTCTTTACGCATTGCAGTATCCTGCTCTACCGTAATTCCGCTGTAAGTAACCAGTACGATGGAAGCCGCGTCTTTGATTGCCTCACTGATCTCTGCCACGATCGGCTGTTTCTGTTCTACTTTTGCCATTAACTTTTACCTCCTTATAGATTCTGCCCGGTGCGTTTTCAAAAAACTCACCACTGAATATTCTGGGAGGAATTCTTTTCATGTTTAACAATGAAAAAACCTCTCTGTCAACCAACAGAGAGGTTTTGTAATCATTCTCTTAAGAATTCTTCACTCCTCGGCAGGCGTTTTAACCTTATGCCTAACGGCACCTGCTGTCTCTGGCAGTTTTCTGTAAAACTATATCACATCTGCCGCCACACTGTCAAGGATTTTTTGAAAATATCAATATTTCTTTTTAACAACTTTTGACCAGTTACTTGTCACTTTTCGTCCGTTCACTTTTTTATAAGTTTTAATCTTATAATAATATGTTTTTCCTTTGCGTGCTTTCTTGTCCACATAGCTTTGTGTTTTTCCTTTTGTAACTGTATGGATCTTTTTATATCCCTTATTTTTCTTTGTAGAACGATAGATATAATAGCCATTTGCTCCGGAAACTTTTTTCCACTTGATCTGGATTCCTTTTTTCGTTGCTTTGGCTTTTACATTTTTTGCCGTTTTCGGTTTTGCCACATTTGATGCAGCCGGTGTCTCCGGTGTTGTTGTTCCAGGTGTTGTTCCCGGCGTTGTTGTTCCCGGTGTTACTTTGTCCGTGTCTTTTGTAGACCCACTTTCATTTCCACCCGGCGGTGTAACCTTTTCTATTTCAAATTTCGCTGTCAGTTCTACATTTTCTGTTACCGTAAATTTGTACTGTGCTTTATCTGAAACTTTTTCTGTTCCTTTATACCAGCCTTCAAATTTATAGCCTTCATCTGCGGTCGCGGTTACTGTCGTTTCTTTTCCTTTTTCTACAGTTCCTCCTCCGCTGACTTTTCCGCCTGCTTCTGCTGTCACGCTTACCGTACAGCTTTCTGTTGGCGGTACTACTTCTCCATCTTTGGCGATCTTAAATGCTGTGATGGAATGTGGTGCCAGTGTGTATTTCATGGTCTCTTCTGTTGCGGAAACGTTTGTTTTCTGTACCTTCACTTTATCCGGATCTGCCTGTGTATTTTCATCCAGCACACTTTTAGAAGTCAGATACCACACTTGGATCTCCTTGCCTGTCAGGTCTCTGCCATCCAGTGCAAGATTAATATTCGTAACATCATCTTTGCTGTTATTAACAACTGTAATATAAGTATTTCCTTCTTCATCTTTGGAGGAAATTGCCTTTACAAGCGGCACTCCATAAGTCTTATAGGTATAGTAAGTAGAATTCCCTTCTATAGTCTGTCTTACCTGTGTGGTTCCTGTCATGTTATTAAAGATGGAGAACATCTTAGCAGAAGGTGTAGACACAAAATCGGTCGTGCCGTTATTCTGTTTGATTGCCTGAATGACGCACTGCGAACCGGAGCCAAGATTATCTGCACCGTAAGGATAATCCACCAGACAGTGTTTGTTGATATAAGGTGTTCCAAATCCTATATAATCGATCATTTCGTTTGCGATATAAACAGCATGTCCAATCGCACGCACAAACTGGGTATTGTGGTTATATACACCAAATTCTGACAGAACCGGCACTTTTCCCATACCCGGTGCATACTGATTCATGGCATCTACCAAATTTTTCACACGCGACATATTGTGCTGCTGGGAACGTCCAAGCACTTTTTCATAAAACTCCGGATCATTATCCGCGATGACTCCACCATTTGTATCACTGTACGGATGGATGACAACGCCGTCATAATATTTATTATAATCTTTTGCTGCCATCTTCTTCACGAAGGATACCTGCTCACCACTTCCACAATAAACCTGAATATCCATATGAAGTTGTTCTGCAATCTGTTTCATTGCCTGATAATACGCTTTGAATCCATCACGATCACTCTGGTAAGCTGCCGTGATTGCCTGACCAGACTGCGGAATATTTCCATTTGTTCCATCACCAAAGGTGATCTTTCCGGTTGTTTCATCTACGGTGCAGACATTCTTTGCTCCCTGTCCTTCCAGAGAAGCTACAATCTGCCACTGGGTTCCGCCGACATAAACAGATACCGAACCTTCCACTGCAGGTGCATAACGCACATAATGCACCTGGTTTGCTGTTCCGTCACTGTTCGTCGCGACATCTCTCCAGTCTTCTTCCTGAACAGTTCTGGTATTCTTGTCAAAACTCATACGACCGCCATCAATATAAGTATCCATCCAGTTTGTGCCGCTTGCCCTGCCGTCCATCCAGTAGGTCTGTCTGTAATAACCGATTTCATTTCCGATTTCAAAACGTGTCACACCGTAAGGCTCCGGATGACCATTTTTGGCACGCACTTCTGCCCAGTCTACACCACCGTTTGGATTCGTTGCATCACCGTCTGCCGGTGCATTCAAGTACTCGAACAGGTCTGCCGCATCTGCTGCGCTTCCCTGTCCCATGCCATAAACCCAGACTGCTTCTGCGCCGATATCATCATAAATCCATGTCATTGCTTCATCCAATCCAAAATTTGGTGTGATCGGATCAGATGTTTCCGGCAGTCCGTGAACGGTTTTCTTTCTCTTTTCTGCCGGCCCGATGCTTCGTTTCCAGTCAAACAGATTCGACACCGTTCCACCCGGATAACGTATCGATCCGAACTTTGCTTCTTTTACATAAGTATTAAATTTATCTTCAATTTTCTTTTCCGTTGCATTCCATGAGCTGTAACCATTATTGTGATAACGATGATTGATACCGAACATTGCCCTCGATATTTCCCTTAACTCATCTGAAGTATCTACTTTGATATCCACATTTGGAGTTGCTTTGGCAGAATGAAGATCATAAATACTCTTAACCTGCTCCTGTGTCAGGACTTTTTTATAATAGCGAACTTCATCCATATATCCTTTAAATCCAGTGGTTGCTGTTGCATTTTTATGATTCCCGATCAGCAGATCAGTCATGGCATTGACAAAATCTCCACTCATAGAATTTTCATTAACCAGTTTTCCATCAATATAGAACTGTGCCTTTTTCGTTGCATGGTTACTTGTAAATACCACATGTGTCCATTTGCCGCCGGAAACCGACTTTTCACTGAGGGAATCACTGGCAGTCAGAAACGTACCAAGTTTCATATTCGAATCCAGATAAAGAATACTTCTTCCGGTTCCTGTCTGCTGAAACAGATATTTTTTATCCGTTGTACCGCTGAACATATCACTGTCACACTTGATCCATGCCATCAGTGTAATGTCATCTGCAGCAGCATTGACTGCACTTGCCAGTTTTATGGAAGAACCTGATTTTCCGTCAAAATATGCTGCACTTCCTGAAACTCCTTCGTTCTCTTTCTTTGTCACTCCATTGCCCTGAGCAGTAATGCTCAGGGAAGAATCCGATACACTGTTTGCTGCCAGACTGTCGTCAAACTGCAAATACGCAGTCAGACCTTCGGTCAGACCCTCTGTACTTTCTTCCGCCGCGAAAACTTCTGTGTATGTTCCCATCTGAGGCACCACAGATGCCGCGCTGACACACAGTACTGTCATTATACAGGCTGTCCTTTTTGCCATATTACTCCATGCTTTTTTTCCTGTCATAAAATCCTCCTGTTTTTTAAATTTCAAGAATGGCTCTGGCATTCCTGATAAAAGGTGTGCGTCATGCATTGCATGACATATTCTTCTGTGCAGATTTACTAAAACAAACCCGTTTTTCAGTAACAACAGATGTAAAATTTCCTCCTTGATTTCATATTTGTTTTACATCATGTTATTATCTTACCATAAAAGTCAGTAAAAAAACAATCAGATTTTAGCAGTTTTATGTTTTTTTATAAATTTTAAAAAAGGCCGCTGTACCGATCACTCGATACAGCGGCCTCTGCTCGCCTTGCAAACTTGAATTAAACCAGTTTTACCGGATTCAGTTTTACGCCCGGTCCCATAGTAGGAGCGATCGTAACACTTCTCAGGTACTGACCTTTCAGTGTGCTTGGTTTTGCTTTATTAATTGCATCAATAAGCGTCTGGAAGTTTTCGCGCAATGCATCCTCTTCGAAGGAAGCTTTTCCAAGTGGCACATGGATAATGTTATTCTTGTCCAATCTGTACTCAATCTTACCAGCTTTGATATCAGCGATAGCTTTTGTTACGTCCATAGTAACTGTACCAGCCTTCGGGTTTGGCATCAGTCCTTTAGGACCAAGTACACGACCCAGACGGCCTACAACACCCATCATATCCGGGGTTGCTACTACTACGTCAAAATCCAGCCATCCTTCATTCTGGATCTTCGGGATCAGTTCTTCTCCGCCTACATAATCAGCACCTGCTGCCTGAGCTTCGTCTGCTTTTGCGTTTTTAGCGAATACCAGAACACGAACTGTTTTACCTGTTCCATGAGGCAGAACTACTGCACCACGGATCTGCTGATCTGCGTGACGTCCGTCACATCCTGTTTTGATATGAGCTTCGATTGTTTCATCAAATTTTGCAACAGCAACTTTCTTTACTAAAGAAATTGCTTCTGGAATATCATAGAGAGTTGCACGGTCAACTGCTTTCGCAGCCTCTACGTATTTCTTTCCTCGTTTCATATTAAATAACCTCCTGGTGGTATTTGCGGGAATATCCCTCCCACGTTTTTTCGTTTACGGAACTGCAAGCTTGTTGTGAAGCCTGTATGAAATGAATTAGTCTTCTACAGTGATACCCATAGAACGAGCTGTACCAGCGATCATGCTCATAGCTGCTTCTACAGATGCTGCGTTCAGATCCGGCATTTTCATTTCAGCGATCTCTCTTACTTTATCTTTAGAGATGGTAGCAACTTTTGTCTTGTTCGGAACACCAGAACCAGATTTGATGTTGCATGCCTTTTTCAGCAGTACTGCTGCCGGCGGAGTCTTTGTTACGAAGCTGAAGCTTCTGTCTGCGTATACTGTGATAACAACAGGGATGATCAGATCACCTTTATCTGCTGTTCTTGCGTTGAACTCCTTTGTAAACTGAACGATGTTAACACCATGCTGACCAAGTGCCGGACCAACTGGTGGAGCCGGTGTTGCCTTTCCAGCAGGAATCTGTAATTTAATATAACCTGTTACTTTTTTTGCCATCTTAGGCACCTCCTATGTGGTATTGTCGGGGGTTTCCCTCCCACTTGCTTCGGTTTCGATCGACCCGAAGCGGTTCTCTGTTACTTACAACATTGCGGCATCCGGCTGTAACCGGTGACGCATACCAAAAATATTACATTTTTTTAATTTCTGTGAAACTGATCTCTACCGGAGTCTCACGTCCGAACAGTTCGACATTAATAGTCACAATCTGTTTACCTGGATTAATGGACTGAATAACGCCTACAGTATCTTTCCATACACCTGCGGTGATGGTAACTGTATCGCCTTCTTCGAAATCAATTTCAAGTTCTGCAGGCTTGATTCCGAGCGGTGCCATTTCCTCCTCTGTAAGCGGAACTGGTTTGGATCCAGGTCCAACAAAGCCGGTAACACCTCTGGTATTTCTTACGACATACCAGGTATCATCATTCATGATCATGTTCAGCAGAACATAACCCGGAAACAGTTTTTTCATGACCTGCTTCTTGGCGCCGTTCTTCACTTCCACAACTTCCTGCATCGGAACTCTTACCTCAAGGATCTGATCCTCCAGGTGACGGTTTTCAATTGTCTTTTCAATGTTGGCCTTTACCTTGTTCTCATACCCTGAATAAGTATGAACTACATACCAGTTTGCATCTGACATATTATCACCCTGTCCTTATTTTACTAAGAAATCAACGCCGTACTGTACGATCATATCAATAATAGTGATCAGAACACCCAGTACTACCGAAACGCTAAGGACTGCTGCCGTCTGCTTGCCGATGGATTTCTGATCCGGCCAGATAATCTTGCCGAACTCAGCTTTCAGGCCGTCGAACCAGCTTTTTTTAGGAGCTTTTTCTTTCTTTTCCTTTTCGCTCATATAATCACTTATCCTTTCGCACCCGGCTTATTTGGTTTCCTTGTGATTCGTGTGTTTTTTGCAGAATCTGCAATACTTTTTGGTTTCCATTCTCTCAGGATGAGTTTTCTTATCCTTTGTCATGTTGTAATTACGCTGTTTGCATTCTGTACATGCCAATGTAATTCTTGTGCGCAAAACTTCCACCTCGCTCTCTTTGTTTTTTGCTCACAGCCTTTGCGGGCTGATGAATTTTAGGCATAAAAAAAAGACCTACTTCCATTCGCCAGACCAGTCTATCATGACATCGGAAAGAAGTCAAGTCTTTCTTGCTTGACGATTTTCCAGTTTATTCTTTTCTCCATGATTTTTTTCTTTTTGAACCATTTTCTGTAAATCCAAGTCGAACGCAATTTCCGGCTAAGATAAAAAGAGCAGAGCTCTGTGCTGCTTTCGCACATTTCTCTGCTCTCGTTTCCACGATCGTTTCTTTATTTTTATATTTCTCGTTGGTGTTTTACTGCACTGCTTTAAATGCTTCGTCCAGATCCTGAATGATGTCATCAATGTTCTCTGTACCAATGGACAGACGGATGGTATTTGGTTTGATTCCCTGATCCAGAAGTTCTTCTTCTGTGCACTGGCTGTGCGTGGTGGTTGCCGGATGAATAACCAGAGATTTTACATCGGCTACGTTTGCCAGCAGGGAGAACAGCTCCAGATTGTCAATGAAATCCTTTGATTTCTGTGCATCACCTTTGATTTCAAAGGTAAAGATAGAACCGCCTCCGTTCGGGAAATATTTTGCATACAGCTCTTTCTGTGTCGGATCCGCAGATACAGACGGATGATGTACTTCTTCTACCTGTGGATGATTCTTCAGATATTGTACGACCTTCAGCGCGTTCTCTACATGACGCTCTACTCTCAGGGACAGTGTTTCCAGTCCCTGCAGGAAAATAAATGAGTGGAATGGAGAGATGGTTGCACCGGTATCTCTCAGCAGGATCGCACGGATTTTTGTAACAAATGCCGCAGGTCCTACTGCTTTTGTAAAACTGATGCCATGGTAGCTTGGGTTCGGTTCTGTCAGGGAAGCGAATTTACCGGATGCTTCCCAGTCGAACTTACCGCCATCTACGATAACACCACCGATAGTTGTTCCATGACCGCCAATGAATTTTGTTGCAGAATGTACAACGATATCTGCACCGTACTCGATCGGTCTTACCAGATATGGTGTCGCAAAAGTATTGTCAACAACCAGAGGAATCTTATGTGCATGGGCGATCTTTGCGATAGTTTCAATATCTACTACATCTGAGTTCGGATTACCCAGAGTCTCAATATATACCGCTTTTGTGTTGTCCTGGATAGCTGCTTCTACTGCGTCCGGATCAAAAATATCCACAAAGGTAGTTGTGATGCCATACTGTGGCAGTGTATGCTCAAGCAGATTGAAAGAACCACCGTAAATATTTTTTGCAGATACGATATGGTCACCGTTCTGTGCCAGGTTTTCAATCGTATATGTGATAGCTGCCGCTCCGGATGCTACTGCCAGTGCTGCAACACCACCTTCCAGAGCTGCGATTCTTTTTTCAAACACATCCTCTGTCGGGTTTGTCAGTCTTCCGTAAATATTGCCGGCGTCTGCCAGACCAAATCTTGCAGCTGCATGATCGCAGTTACGGAATACATAAGAAGAAGTCTGATAAATCGGAACTGCCCTTGCATCGGTTACCGGGTCTGGAGTTTCCTGACCTACGTGAAGCTGTAATGTTTCGAATTTGAATTTTCTGTTCTCTCTTGTGATTTTTTCGCTCATGTTATTCACCTCTTACTGCCATCTGGCGTGGCATTTTACCTTTCTTCAAATAATGTTGGGGTTCTAAGATGCTATACGGACTGTTCGCATCTTAGTCTGTAAATAATGCTGTGGAGTAGTAACGATCCCCTGTGTCAGGAAGCAGTGCTACAATGGTTTTTCCTTTGTTTTCCGGACGTTTTGCCAGCTGGATCGCTGCGTAAAGAGCTGCCCCTGAGGAAATACCTACCAGTACGCCTTCTTTTTTCGCAATCAGTTTGCCGGTTGCAAATGCGTCTTCGTTTTCTACTTTAATGATTTCATCATAAATGTTTGTATCCAGTACTTCCGGTACAAATCCTGCACCGATACCCTGGATTTTATGTGGACCTCCCTTGCCTTCAGAAAGAACCGGGGAAGTTGCCGGCTCTACTGCCACGATCTTGATATCCGGGTTCTGCTCTTTCAGATATCCACCGACACCTGTCAGTGTTCCGCCTGTACCAACACCGGCTACGAAGATGTCTACTTTTCCGTCTGTGTCTTTCCAGATCTCCGGACCTGTGGTTGCTCTGTGTGCCGCCGGGTTTGCCGGATTTACAAACTGTCCCGGGATATAGCTGTCCGGGATTTCTTTTGCCAGCTCCTCTGCTTTTGCGATGGCACCTTTCATACCCTTTGCACCTTCTGTCAGTACCAGTTCTGCACCATATGCTTTCAGGATGTTTCTTCTTTCAATACTCATCGTGTCCGGCATGGTCAGGATAATGCGGTATCCTTTTGCTGCTGCGATGGATGCCAGTCCGATGCCGGTATTTCCGGAGGTCGGCTCGATGATAACAGAACCTTCTTTCAGAAGTCCTTTGTTCTCAGCGTCTTCGATCATGCTCTTTGCAATACGGTCTTTTACGCTTCCTGCCGGGTTAAAGTACTCAAGCTTTGCCAGGATTGTTGCTGAAAGATCCTGATCTTTTTCTATGTTTACAACTTCTACCAGTGGTGTGTTTCCGATCAATCCTAAAGTTCCTTTATAAATGTTGGACATGTTATTTTCCTCCTTATTTATTCCTACCTTTTCGATATGTTTTATATGATTTATTCGAATTATATGCCAACATCCAGTATTTGTCAACACATTTTTTCATTTTTTTCAGGCTTCCTTTTTAATCTATAGAAATGCAATAGGAAATATGATACTATAATGCTAAGATGCCAGGGGACAGCACCTTCAACACTACTATATGAAAAGAGGTGAAAAAAATGAAAATCTCTACAAAAGGAAGATATGCTCTGCGTATGCTTCTGGATCTTGCAGAACATCAGAACGATGGCTACATTGCTTTGAAAGATATCGCAGCAAGACAGGATATTTCCAAAAAATATCTGGAACAGATCATCCCCATTCTGAACAAATCCGGTTTCCTGCTTGCAAGCCGCGGTTTTCAGGGAGGATACCGTCTGGCAAAAACACCGGATAAATACACGCTGGGCGATATCCTGCGTGCGACAGAGGGCAGTCTTTCTCCGGTTGCATGTCTGGACAACGACCCGGTACTTTGTCAGAGGGCTGATATGTGCACCACACTTTCTGTATGGAAAGGATTGAAAAAAGTTATTGATGACTATGTAGATGGGATCACCTTGCAGGATCTTCTGGATCAGCAGCGTGAAACTTACGCAAATGATTATGTAATATAATATGATGCCAGGGTCAAAAGGTCTAAATCCACATGAGCTTGCTCATAGGTGGATGAAAGACCTTGGGACCCGCCCCGATATGAGCATAAAAGTGGGATGATAATCCCACGATATGCGAATACTGGGGAGGATTGTGGGAGTGCAACGCACGGAACAATCCGTAGGCATCATAGTTTGGTACTTTTGACACTCACATCATAATATCTCGTTTAGAAAGGGTTATTTCATGAAAAAAAATTATTGTATTTTGCTTCGTCTTGTCCTGTTTGTATGCCTGATCATACCTTTGCATACAACGGCAAACGCAGCCAACACCACCGACGATTGTCTTCAGATTCTTACATCTGATTTTAACAGCAGCTCTGCTGAAAAATTTATCGGGACACAGCATTTGAATATCACGGATTCTCAGTATCAGACGATCCGTGCCTTTACGTTAGATTTAACCAAAAAATATTCTTCCACAAAGTATAAGATCACCGCCATCTATCAGTGGGCAAAAGACATCAGCCTAAAGGCTTCTGTCGGAGAAGATGCCCCTGCAGATCTGGAAGAAAATGATCCTTATAAAGTATTCAAAGAAAAAACCGGAGTATGTCAGGGCAAGGCAAACTTATGCAAGACCATGCTCGCCGCCATCGATGTTCCATGTATCATCGCCCACGGCTACTGGGAAGCAGAAGGCCATGCATGGGATTTTGTTCTGTGTGACGGCAAATGGGGCATCGTTGACGCTTCCATGGAGCAGATTTCTCTGGATGATCCTTCCGATATCTCTCCTCACTATAAAACAGACAATCTCGAATCCGTTCTTTATGAAAAAGATGGTTTTGAATTTACTTATTATCTGGGAGGCATCGGCGTTGTCGGCTATACCGGAAATGCAGACTGCCTGGAGATCCCTGACAACTGCAATGGCCGTCCTGTAGTCAGCATCGCTGCAGAAAACCAGATTTATTATGAACATTCTTTGCAGGATACAACGGCAAAAAAGCTTGTTCTCCCGGCAACTGTACAATATGGGATCTACTTAAGCGAATATGAGATCCGTTCTTTTACTTCCAAATCCCTGGAATTTATTTCAGCAGATGAAAACAACCCGGCATTTGCTTCTTATGACGGCATTCTCTACTCCAAAGATTTTTCCAGGATTTACTCCATTCCGGCAAATATTTCAGAGATTACCCTGAAACCGATAGAGATCATGGAAAAAAATACGCTCACCAGTCTTCCAAACCTGCGTACCCTGAAAATCGGAGAAGGTACAAAAGAACTGCAAGAAGATGCCATTGAAAACTGTGGGCACCTGGAAAAAGTATATATTCCTGACAGTGTGACAAGCATTGCATATGAAGAGATCAATGGCAATGTCTACGAAGCCTTCAGCGGATGCCCGGATAACTTTGTTGTGTATGCTTCTGCCGGAAGTGCAGGTGAAGCTTATGCCAGAAAAAAAGGACTGGCCTGCAAAGATCCAAAAGAACTGTTTCCGGCTGACTACAGCAAAATTGATGAACTGCTGAAAAGCATTCCTCAGGATTTGAGTCTCTATACCTCTGACAGTGTCAGCCGTTTAAATCAGGCTATTGATTCGATTGACCGCAGTTACAACGCTGCACAGCAGAAACTTGTTGATGCAATGGCTGACACCCTGAAAAGTGCAATCAATAATCTGGAACTTCGTCCGGTGCTTCCAGATACCAGCACTCCATCCCCTGAAACAAAAGTGCCAAATCCGTCTGACGGTAACGAAACTCCTAAACCAGAAACAACACCAACCACCCCTGCAAAAGTAACCGGTCTGAAAATTACTTATAAAAAATCTGGCAAAGTGATTCTTAACTGGAAAAAAATAAAAAATGCCTCCGGATATGAGATTTACCGCTACCAGAATAAAAAATGGGTAAAAGTAAAAAAACTTGGAAAGAAAACAAGCTTTGTAATAAAGAAACGCTCAAAGAAAACCGTCTACTATCGCGTGAGAGCTTTCCGAAAAGAAGGGAAAAATATAAGTTATGGAAAATACTCCAAGAAGATAAAATGTAAAGCTAAGAAATAAAAATTTACGGAGGTTTTAGAATGTGCAAATGAACGAATTCCCCGAAGGC
>OGGG01001394.1_pt1 | contig 19658 bp, 14 predicted proteins | sample 1571201 | NCBI WGS metagenome assembly OGGG01 (sample SAMEA2581946, study PRJEB24529) | metagenome | biome: Human gut stool | place: China | collected 2011 | reverse complement strand
GTGTTAAGCACGCCGCCAGCGTTCATCCTGAGCCAGGATCAAACTCTCATAAAAAATTTGTCCAGTCAGGATTAACTCTTGGCTAATCCATCCTTGTTTTACTGTTTAAGGTTCGTTTTCAGAACTTTTCTCTTGAATTTTCAAGGTTGTCACTGTTCAATTATCAAGGTTCATCTTTTTGTTTGTGCCGTTCGCTGTTCGCATCGGCTTTGTTATTTTAGCACATCTCTTTGTGCTTGTCAAGTACTTTTTTAAACTTTTTTTGAAGCTCTTTCGAACTTCTCAAGTCGTACCGGGCTGTGTTGCTTTGTCTCTTTTGCAGCAACTCTGATATTTTATCAAAGTCTTTCGGGTTTGTCAAGTACTTTTTTCATCTTTTTGATTCCGTCCCCGGATCGTCTGGATGATTCCCCGACTGCCTATATCTCTCAGGCCCCGTTGTTTCTGCGTTTCCGCCGCAACAGTTGGTATGATACCACTGTTATGCGGATCTGTCAACAACTTTTTTTATTTTTTTGCACTTTTTTTACTAACGCTAAATTACTTGTTGCTCGCAGCCTGCAGAGATGACCGTCACCTCACATCTGACATAGTTCAGTTTCTCCGCTGACGCTGTGCTTCATACATCAGAACAGCCGATGCAATCCCTGCATTTAAAGATTCTACTTTTCCACACATAGGTATACGAATCCGATAATCTGCACTTTCTGCAAGTTCTTTTGTAAGACCATTTCCTTCGTTTCCTATAAGAAACGCTGCTGCTTCTTTATAATTTTGTACATCATAAACACTGCTGCCCTCCAGATAAGCTGCATATGTCTTAATTTGACGCTCTTTCAGTTTCTGCATAACCTCTTCCATATTCTCGGTGTAGCAAAATGGCACGCGGTATATAGACCCCATGGTAGCACGAATTGTTTTTGGATTGTAGATGTCAACCGTTCCGGTACTCATAATTACACCAGTAATACCTGCACCTTCTCCTGTACGCACAATAGTTCCCAGATTACCAGGATCCTGAATATTTTCCAGAATCATGATCAATGCTTTATTTTCCTGAATGATATCATCCATTGTATACATAAAACGTTTCACAAGACTTAACACGCCCTGCGGAGTCTTTGTATCAGAAGCTGCCTCAAAAACACGGTCTGCGACAATTTCCAGACTTTCGCCTTTCCAGATATCTTCATTTTGATGTTTTTCGTAAAAACTTTCTGATACATACGTTTTTACTATCTGATCTGCCGGTGCTTCCCGGTACATTTTGATTCCTTCTATAATAAAGATTCCCTGTTCCTGGCGCAGTTTGTTTTTCTTCTGAAGCTGGATCAGATTTTTAATCTGTTGATTCGCAGTACTGGTTATCATATCTTTTCTCCTCTGCCTGGTGCGATACAAAAGAGCCGGCAATACCTTCACACTGGTATATCCGGCTCTGATTTTCCTTATTGTGCTTCTCTATTCTAAAGATGCCAGGAGTAAAAGATGCCATACATTTGCAGTCTTTACCCCTGGTACCATGCTGATCAGATAGAAAGAGCCTTGCTTACATCATACATATATTCAGAAATACTCTTCTGCATTGCCAGAGCTTCATCAATATCAAAATCTGTAAACTCACCATTTCTGTATCCTACTACACGATTTGTCTTTCCTTCTGCCAGAAGGTCTACTGCATAAGATCCCATCATGGATGCATATACACGGTCTGTACATGTCGGGCTTCCTCCACGCTGCATATGACCAAGGATGGTAGCTCTTGTCTCCATACCGGTAGCTGCTTCAATACGGCGAGCCATGCTTGCAGAATGTCCGATACCTTCTGCGTTGATGATGATATGATGTTTTTTACCACGTTTTCTGTTTTCAATGATGTTGTTGATCAGTTTCTGCTCATCATAGTCGTATTTCTCCGGAAGCAGGATATCTTCTGCACCATTTGCAATACCGCAGTACAGGGCGATATAACCTGCACCACGTCCCATAACTTCAATGATGCTGCATCTTTCATGAGATGTGGATGTATCACGCACTTTATCAATTGCTTCCATTGCTGTATTTACCGCTGTATCAAATCCGATAGTATATTCGGTGCATGCGATATCCAGGTCAATGGTTCCCGGAATACCGATTGTATTGATACCAAGAGCAGCCAGCTTCTGTGCGCCTGCGAAGGAACCGTCACCACCGATGACTACCAGTCCGTCAATACCATGCTTTTTGCAGACTTCTGCACCTCTTGCCTGTCCTTCTGGTGTACGGAACTCTGCACATCTTGCTGTATACAGTACAGTACCACCGCGGGAAATGATATCAGATACGTCACGTGCTGTCATATCTTTAATCTCTTCGTTCAGAAGACCATTATATCCTTTATAGATACCTTTTACTTTCAGTCCTCTGGAAAGTGCTTTTCTAACAACCGCACGAATTGCCGCATTCATACCAGGAGCATCGCCGCCGCTTGTAAGTACGCCTATTGTCTTTATTTCTTTTGCCATCTTGAAACCTCCTCAGATTCGCTGTTTAGACTCTTTGATTTTTCTAACCAAATACTTCGCTCTCAATTCTAATTCATTTTATCGTTATTTTCAATACACTTTTCAACAACTTTTACATTGTTTAGTCCATATCTTCCAACAATTTTCTGTAAAAGTGCTTCGTCTGCACGTATCGACCACGCCTTGCCCAGTTTTTTCATGGATTTTGGGGAACGGATGTAGATCACTACCTGATCCGAACCGTCTGACATGCGCAGCATTTCATATAATATTTTTTCTTCTGCTGCGAAACTATCTTTGTCCGGAAACTGAATCCACAGTTCTTTCGGCACATCTGCAAACTTCCATATTTTTTCACAGATCAGTTTACTTGCCTTTTCTTCTTCCGCCGATACACGCCCCCGGATAAAAATCTTGCCATCCTGGACAATATCATTCCGATAGTTTTCATAATCTCTTGGAAATACCACTACTTCCACTGTACCCACAAGATCTTCTACCGTCAGAAATGCCATCGTTTTATTTGTCTTTGTGTGTTTGATTGTAATTCCCTCAATCATACCGCCAATGATCTGCTTTGTTCCGTCAATCACTTTCGAGGCATGGATTTCTTCATCATATGCAAAATCAATCGTGGTTGCCGATATATTTTTCCGCCAGATCTTTTCATATTTTTCCAGAGGGTGACCACTGATATACACGCCAAGTACTTCTTTTTCAAATGCCAGAAGCTGCTCTTTATCATATTCTTCCACATCCGGCATGCGTATTTCAAATTCTTTCTTTTCTTCTTCTGGAACAAAATCAAACAAAGACATCTGCCCGGTCATGGCATACTTCTTTTCCTGATTTACACTGTCCAGAATCTGCACATAAACCATCATAAGCTGCTTACGGTTATCACACAGTCCATCCAGTGCTCCCGCTTTGATAAAACTTTCTATTGTACGCTTGTTCAGTTCCTTTCCGGACAGACGTTCTACAAAATCACGAAAACTTTTATACTCACCACGCACATTTCTCTCTTTTACGATCGCATCGATCACCGGTTTCCCGATACTCTTGATCGCCGAAAGTCCATATCGTATATTTTTCTTATATTTTGTTCCCGGTTCTCCTGCGTTATCTTCTTTATAATTTTTATTTTCTTCTACAGAAAATGCACTTTCGCCCTTGTTGATATCCGGCGGAAGCAGACGGATTCCCATCTGGCGGCAGTTCAAAATATATTCTGCCACTTTTGGCGGGTTATCAATCACTGATGTCATAAGCGCTGCCATAAATTCTACCGGATAATAATATTTCAGCCAGGCCGTCTGATAAGCAACTACTGCATAGCATGCCGCATGAGATTTATTAAATGCATATTTTGCAAAATCCGTCATTTCATCATAGATATGATTTGCGATTTCCTCCGAAATTCCATTTTTGATACAGCCCGGCACTCCTTCCTCTTCATTTCCATAAACAAAATTCTGGCGTTCCTTTTCCATAACGGCCGCCTTTTTCTTAGACATCGCGCGGCGCAGAAGATCGCTTCGTCCAAGTGTATAACCACCAAGGGCACGCACGATCTGCATAACCTGTTCCTGGTATACAATACAGCCATACGTCGGCTCCAGGATCGGTTCCAGTTCCGGACACTCGTACGTAATCGTATCCGGATTGTTTTTTCCTTTGATATAACGTGGGATAAAATCCATCGGTCCTGGACGATACAGAGAAATTCCGGCAATGATATCTTCCAGACTCTGTGGTTTCAGCTCTTTCATGAAGCTTTTCATCCCACCGCTTTCAAGCTGAAAAATACCTTCTGTTTTACCGGTTCCAATCGAAGTCAGAACTGCTTTATCGTTAAAGTCGATATGATCAATGTCAATTTTATTTCCGCTGGATTTTTCCGCCAGATGAACCGCATTCTGGATAACAGTAAGCGTTCGCAAACCCAGAAAATCCATTTTCAGAAGTCCTAATTCTTCCAGTGTGGTCATTGTAAACTGTGTCGTGATCGCACCGTCACTTCCTCTGGAAAGTGGCACAAACTCATCCACTGCCTTCTGGCAGATCACAACACCGGCGGCATGCATGGAAGTATGACGTGGCAGCCCTTCCAGTCTCCTTGACATATCGATCAGTTCATGTACCTGTGGATCTTCATCATAGATTTTCTTGAAATCCGGATTACGCTGAAAAGCTTTATCTATGGTGATGTTCAGTTCGGTTGGAATCATTTTTGCTATGGAATCCACCATCGCATATGGCAGATCCATCACACGCCCAACATCACGGATCACGCCCCGTGCCGCCATCGTACCAAAAGTTACAATCTGTGCCACCTGGTCTTTTCCATATTTTTCAACAACATAATCAATGACTTCCTGTCTCCTTTCGAAGCAGAAATCCACGTCAATATCCGGCATGGATACACGTTCCGGGTTCAGGAATCGTTCAAACAGCAGATTGTATTTCAGCGGATCAAGCTGTGTGATACCAAGTGTATAAGAAACCAGGCTTCCTGCTGCCGATCCTCGTCCAGGTCCTACCATAATATCGTGGTCACGTGAAAATTTGATATAATCCCATACGATCAGGAAATAATCAACGTACCCCATTTTCTGGATAATACCAAGTTCGTAGTCCAGACGTTCTTTTAATTCTTTTGTCTCTTCTCCATAACAACGGATCAATCCGTCATGGCAGAGCTTCTGTAAATATTCCCAGGAAGTATAGCCTTCCGGTACATCGTATTTTGGAAGCTTGGTAACCCCAAACTCAATTTCCACGTGGCATCGGTCTGCAATTTTCTGCGTATTTTCCAGTGCTTCCAGCGCATACGGAAACAGACTTTTCATTTCTTCTTCAGATTTTACAAAATACTGTCCACCCTCGTAACGCATACGGTCGGTATCCGATAATTTCTTTCCCGTCTGCAGGCACAAGAGAATGTCATGCGAATCGGCATCGGATGCATAGGTGTAATGCACGTCATTTGTCGCTACCAGTTCAATTCCTGTCTCTTTGCTCATCCGAAGAAGCTGCGTATTGACCGCTTTCTGTTCCGGGATTCCGTGATCCTGAAGTTCCAGAAAAAAGTTTCCTTTCCCAAAAATTCCTTCGTAGCGTTTCGCAGCACGCACTGCTTCTTCATACATACCGCGTACCAGATATTTCTGTACTTCTCCTGCCAGACACGCGGACAGGGCAATAATGCCTTCGTGGTACGTTTCCAGAACTTCCAGATCCACACGCGGTTTGTAATAAAATCCTTCTGTAAATCCCTTAGATACAACCTTCATCAGATTGCTGTAACCCGTGTTATTCTCTGCTAATAAAACAAGATGATAATAACGGTCATCACCGTTTCCTGCTTCCCGGTCAAATCTGGAGCCAGGCGCTACATATACCTCACATCCAAGCACGGGATTGATCCCTGCCGCCCTTGCTTCCCGGTAAAAATCAATCACGCCATACATGACACCATGATCTGTGATCGCCGCACTGTTCATACCCAGTTCTTTGACTCTTGCAACATATTCTTTGATTTTATTTGATCCATCCAGCAAACTGTATTCTGTATGAACATGTAAATGTGTAAAACTCAAATTGCACCTCACCCTCTCAAGATCATATAAATAACTACAATAACTGCTGCAACCACAAATGCCGGTGTAAACATAGTTCTCGGCTCACCTGGTCTTTTTTCTCTTTTTCTGAAACACCATTTCAGATGTTCATAGCGTCCACAGTGTTTTGCGATCCAGATCAGCACACCAGCCGCCGCAAAAATACAGATTGCTGCAATGACAGAATATACATTGATCGCCGAGATCATCATCTGTGTTGTCAACTGTGTATCCGCACCGGACGCTGCAGAACTTCCGGAAGAATCGATCTGTGTCAGCAGTTTTGAAACTGCCATGAGCACTGTGCTCCAGCCATTGATCACAAAATGTGCTGTCATTGTAGCAAAAATGCTTCCGGTTGCCTCCAGCAACAGCCCAAATGCAATTCCGAGTACAAATGCATAACAGAACTGATTAAAATTCATATGCATCAATCCAAATGCCAATGCCGATCCAAGAATCGCACACCAGACACCTCGCTGACGATATCCATTATAATAAAGACCACGGAACGTAAATTCCTCGCAGATTGGTGGAATGATCGCCATTACGATCAGATTTACCCACAGGGCATTCTGTGAAAGCTCTGCCTGTGAACTTTCAAATGCATTTCGAACAAACAACATAGAAAGCAGGTTCAGCCAGGATGTAACCGGAATCATCAGTACTGCATACAAAACAACCATGGCAAGCACAGAAATTTTCAGTGGTTTAAATGGCATCCATTTCATCGGGTTCACACGGTTCACAATCATAAAACCGATCACCGGCATCAGGTAGAGAACCTGGCTTAACAACATCAACTGTATCGTATCCATCGAACGGACAAATGGTATAAATCCTACAAAAATACCAGAACACAATATCCAGATAACCGTTACCAGAAACAGCCTGTTTATCTTTGGTGTCTTATTCATCGTCTTTTCCTCCATATTTTTTATTCTATAATGTCGAGCTCAAAAACGCCACACGAATCGTTATTATTGTACCATAAAATCTTTTGTTTTTTTATAGAAACTGAAAAAAGCAGCCGGGTATTACTTCCCGACTGCCTGATTCTGAACTTTTTGTTATCTGATTAGTCGTTACGGCTGATCATATATTCCATCAGTTTGTCAATATCTTCTTTTTCGTATGCAACAATCTCCAGTTCCGGAATCTCACCGTTTGAGAAAATGTTTGCCAAAGATACATACTGTGCAAGTTTGGATTTGAGGTTCAGTCTGTCGCCTTCGCCTGTTACCAGTTCTACTCTGCCCTTGCAACTGTCTACTACCTCAAAAAATTTATCAATATCTTTAATTCCCATTACTTTCATAATTCATTCTCCTTTCAAATGCAGGTCAAAGCATTTACTGCCTGGACCATAAGAATATGATTTTGTTGTAATTTATTTGATTGCGATTGCCTCGATCTCGATCAGGACATCTTTTGGCAGTCTCGCAACTTCCACACAGGAACGTGCCGGATATACACCGGTAAAGTATTTTGCATAAATCTCATTGATGGCACCAAAGTCTTCCATATTTTTAATAAATACAGTAGTCTTAACTACGTTTTCTGTAGAAGTACCTGCTTCTTTTAACAGTGCTGCCAGATTACCGATCGCCTGATCTGCCTGTGCGGCTGCACCCTCTGGAATCTCACCCGTTGACGGAACAACCGGGATTACTCCTGATGTATATATCATACCGTTTACTTCGATTGCCTGTGAATATGGTCCGATTGCTGCAGGAGCTTTGTCTGTACTGATTGCTTTTTTCATGATCATTTCCTCCTAACATATAGGCTCTGAATACCAGCTTTCAACTCTTTTCTGACATCCGCCTTTTTTCATACCCTATTATAAATTCACTTTTGAAACAGCGCAAGCAAATTTTTCGTGAACAAACCTGGTAAAAATATGGCAAAATGTTGAACATACCTCTTTAAAATACCTGGTTTTTCAAAAAACATCGGTAATTTTTACCGTTTTATAATGCGATTTTCCGTAATTTCGATACGTCCCTGTTTCAGCAGTCTGCCAACGGCACGTTTGAACGCATTCTTGCTGAGTCCAAATTCTCTTTTAATGATCGCCGGTGATACTTTATCATTAAATGGAAGTACACCTTCAAATTCTTCTATTACTTTCATAACGGCTTCTGCATCTTTTTCCATCTGCTGCGGAATCTTTTCTTTATCCGAAAGATCCAGTTTACCGTCTTCCTGTACTCGCGTCACACGCAGATTCAAAATATCTCCGGCACGATATTTCCCCTGTGCTTCTTTTGCCGGGATCAGTCCGGAATAACAGTCATCCACTGCCACAAAAACACCAAAATTTTCGCTGATCTCATAAATACGACCGGTTACTTTATCGTCTCTCTGATATGGAGAATCTTTTCTCAGATACTCATAAACTTTCATGGTAGCACAGAGGCGACTGCTCTTGTCGATATAAAGTGCCACCAGACATTCTTCTCCTGGCTGTACACGTTTTGTCTGTTCTTTATATGGAAGAAAAAGATCTTTTTCCAGTCCCCAGTCCAGAAATGCACCTATTTTTCCTGTGTCTGCAACACGAAGCACTGCCACCTCTCCCAGGCGGACTTTCGGTGTGCGCGTTGTTGCGATCAGGCGATCTTTTGAATCTTTATACAAAAAGACTTCTAATTTATCTCCTGCCTTGATTCCTTCCGGCACTTCTTTTCCCGGAAGCAATACTTTCTCTGCAGCATCTTTTTCTTCTCCCAGATAGATACCAAATCCTACTTCTTTTACTACATAAAGCTCCTGGCTTTCTCCTAAACGAAACATATCTTTTCTCCTCGTTTTTTGTATTCCTGTTTATTTGTTCTGAAATTCGTAACCGTTCAGCACCTTCACAGTTACGAGTCAAAATGCATTTAAAATCACCTTCGGTGATGGCATTTTGACTTGCATGTCTCGGGATTTTGGCATATTCATGCCAAAACACCTCGCGGGATACCACCTACTGAATAGTTACTGAAATTCTACCACTGCATACGGCTTCTGTGCCTCATCGCACAGCATCACCGTGCATTTTTTCTCTTCTATATAAATATAAGGTACCACCACATCTCCAAGAAGGGCAGCTTTTTTATATTCTGCACGCATCTGGACAATCCGAAAGTCATCCGGCAGAAACTCCATCGCCATCTGCACATACTGTCCGTTATTGACATGATGATTGGTATCAATGTGATGTTTCACGATCAGAAAGCTCTCTTTCTTTTCCATTTCTTCTGGAAGTGCGATCTTTCGCGGTGCATAATCCATATCCAGCTTTTCATGCAGCACATACGCTTCCTGTTCCGCTTTCGGAACTCTGGCCGGATGTCCGGTCTTTAAATCCACGTAAGTCCATAATGTATTCGCCCCGGCAAGCTTTTCGCCTTTTTCATCCCGGATGCAGAAATTCCTTTCGCCCAGAAATCCCTTAAAAGAATACGGCCAGGTCTGAACTGTGATCTTTTGACCAAATACCGGCAGCTCCCCAAGCACGATCTGCCAGGACGACAGAACCCATGCACACTGCCTTTCATTCAGATAATCAATCCCGAATCCTATCTTTTCCGAATGAAAACTGCTACAGTCCTGGAAATAATTTAAGATAGAAAGAAGTGTGATCCTGCGATTCTCATCCACTTCGCTGTAACGAACCCTGCTGTCAAACTGATAAATCATACGTTCCTCCCAAATTTCACGGAATCCTTTGTCTGGTAACTTATTTTTCTGTATATACAGAAAAGGTTGTCTTAGTAGACAACCTTCTTAACTGGGCTACAAGGATTCGAACCTTGAAATGACGGAGTCAGAGTCCGTTGCCTTACCATTTGGCGATAGCCCTAAGTGCTGTCAACAAAAGCTATTATAACAGGTCGGCAGAAAAAATCAAGTGTTTTTTTCAAAAATTTCGATTTTTTTGTCTACGAGTGCGTACAACACCTTCTCACCCCAGGAAATCCGGGCACTTCCGTTCGTCGCCTCCACAATTTCTTTTTCCACTTCCTGCTGCTGTTCTGCCGGAACCATAAGCTGAAGTTCCACTTTTTCTGTATACACGGTGTCGATCAGCGTGAGATTCTGCTGCGCGATCAGATACTGCAGCTTTCCAAGCCCGGTATAGTCCGTGCCGACTGTGAGACGAACGCCTTCCTTCTTATCTATAATGGTGCTCGCTGCAAGCCCCGCCTGCACAGCACCCTGATATGCCCGCACCAGACCGCCGGTGCCGAGCAGCACGCCTCCGAAATACCGTGTGACCACGACCGCCGCGTTGTGAACCTCCTCGCGCAGCAGCACATCAAGCATCGGTCTGCCCGCCGTCTGCGCCGGCTCACCGTCATCCGAACAGCGGCTTAACTCCTGCCGGTCTCCGATCACAAATGCGGAACAGTTGTGTCTGGCGTCCCAGTATTTTTTCTTCATCTCCGCGATGAATGCCACCGCCTCCTCCTCCGAGGCAACCGGCCGGACCGTCGCTATAAATCTGGACTTCTTTTCTACAATCTCACCCTCGCCGCCGATATACACTGTCTTCATATGATCCACAATCCCGCCACCCGGGTCCTTTCCCTTCTCTTTCCACTCTTTTCAAATAGTAACACGGCAGCTTTCTTTTTTGCAATACGAATCCTTAAGAAACTGTGAAGAATGTCCGTATTTTCAGTTTTTTCTTTATTCTGACACAGTTCTTTGGTATAATACATTGATGGTGAATCAGAAAAGGAGGCCTACTATGAATTATGGAAAGAAACGTACTCGGAAGCGCGAGCATGAACTTGCTTCCAAGGGTACCATGATTCGCAAAAAATTCAACGTAATTTTTTGTAAGGCATTGCTTATATGCTTTTTTGCAGTCGTGATTGTCGGCGGATGTTCCGCGTTCGGAGTGATCTCCGGAATTATTGCTTCCGCTCCATCAATCGAAGATATTGATGCAACCCCGACTGGATACCTTACGACCGTGTTAGACAACCAGGGCAACCAGACCGCAACGCTCGTTGCGTCCGGTTCCAACCGTAAATACGTGACGATCGACGAGATTCCGATCAATCTGCAGCATGCTTTTGTTGCGATCGAGGATGAGCGTTTTTACGATCACAACGGTATCGATCTGCAGGGTATTCTGCGTGCGGGATTAAAAGGCGTCGCATCCGGTTTTCATTTTTCGGAGGGCGCAAGTACCATCACACAGCAGCTGCTCAAAAATACCGTGTTTACCCAGTGGACAAGCGAACAGTCCATGGCGGACAAGTTCGAGCGAAAATTCCAGGAACAGTACCTGGCTCTCCAGCTGGAAAAGGTTGTGGACAAGGACTGGATTCTGGAAAATTATTTAAACGCTATCAATCTTGGTCAGAATACGCTGGGCGTCGGCGTCGCATCGGAGCGCTATTTCGGAAAAGATGTCTCGGAGCTGACACTCTCCGAGTGCGCCGTGCTCGCTGCAATCACCCAGAGCCCGAGTTATTACAATCCGATCACGCATCCGGATCACAATAAGGAGCGGCGGCAGAAGGTCTTGAACAACATGCTTGACCAGGGCTATATCTCACAGAGCGAGTATGATGAGGCCGTTGCGGACAATGTGTACGACCGGATTCAGGTCGTCAATGTCGAGTCACAGGATGAGAATATCAATTCCTATTTCGTAGATGAGATGACGGATCAGATCGTTCAGGATATGATCGACCGTCTGGGCTACACGGAGACGCAGGCTTACAAAGCTCTCTATCAGGGCGGACTTACCATCGAGTCCACGCAGGACCCGGATATCCAGAATATCTGCGATGAAGAGGTCAACAATCTGGAGAACTACCCGACCGATCCGAAGGTATCCTTCTCCTACCGCGTATCGATCCAATCCCCGGACGGCACCATCTCAAATTACAGCCAGCAGACGATGCTTTCCTATTATCAGAAGTCAAACAAGAACTACAGCATCAACTTTGCCAGCGAGGATGACGCCCGCGCAGCGATCGAGCAGTATAAGACGGATCTTATGCAGGACGGCGACGTCGTTGTGGACGGCAGCGAGACGCTTACCTTTACCGTTCAGCCGCAGGCTGCCTTAACCGTCATGGATCAGTCCACCGGAGAAGTCAAAGCGCTCGTCGGCGGACGCGGCGACAAGACGGCCAACAAGACGTTAAACCGTGCAACGGACACCACAAGACAGCCGGGTTCCACCTTTAAGATTATCGCTGCCTATGCACCTGCACTGGACGCGGGAGGTCTCACACTTGCCGATGTTCAGGATGATGCGCCGTACAATTACGGTTCCGGACAGGGCGGAGCGGTAAATAACTACGACAAGCGCTACCGCGGTTTCACCACACTGCGCGAAGGTATCATTGATTCCATCAACGTCGTAGCGGTTAAGACGCTGGCGCAGATTGGTCCTTCCCTGGGTTACGATTACATCCGCAACTTTGGTTTTACCACCGTCGGCATCGACGAGAGCGGCAACGAGACACTGGCACTCGGAGGTCTCACCAACGGTGTCACCAACCTGGAGCTGACCGCCGCTTACGCCACCATCGCCAACAGCGGAACCTACATCAAGCCAAAATTCTATACAAGAATTCTGGATCATGACGGAAATGTACTGCTTGACAATACGGCACCGGAATCGCACACCGTCCTGAAGGAGACCACTGCATGGCTTCTGACCGACGCCATGAAGGACGTCATGACACAGGGAACCGGTACGCCGGCCTACTTCGGAAGCAGTATGGCGCAGGCAGGAAAATCCGGTACCACCACCAAGAACCGTGATGCCCTGTTTGCCGGATTCACACCTTATTACACCTGCGTGGTATGGGGCGGTTACGACGACAATGCGGTTCAGAACAGCGGACAGACCACCTATCCGAAGAAGATCTGGAAAGCGGTCATGAGCCGGATTCACGAGGATCTTCCTTATGCGGACTTTGAAAAACCGGACGGCATCGTCACTGCTACCGTCTGCAAAGAATCCGGAAAGCTTGCCATCGACGGCGTATGTACGAACGATCCGCGCGGCAACATGGCATATACCGAATATTTTGCAACCGGCACGGCACCGACCGATTACTGTGACCACCATATTCTGGCCAACATCTGTGCGGATTCCGGACAGCTCGCCGGCGCAAATTGTCCGAACACCTACGCAACCGGCGTATACGTGATTGGCGGCTCTGCGAACACAGAGGATGCTCCTTATCTTCTGACCGAAGAGGCTCTCGCCAATACCTGTACGATGCACAATGCACCGTCCACACCGTATGAGTCGACGCCGTACACACCTGTTCCGGGCGTGACGGATCTCCCGTCGCAGGATACCAATACCGGAACCACAGACAACAGCACCTCCCCGGGTGACAGCGGCACATCGACGGGTGAGAATCAGACCACCGGTGACAATACCGGCGGCTCTGCTGAGAATACCGGCGACAACGCCGACGGCAGTCAATAAAAAGATGCGCCCGGGTTTTGAAACTCTCAAAACCCGGGCGCATTTTTTTATCTGTCATGTTTTAATTCTCTGTAAAGGATCTTACCGTCTGCAGTACCTCCTCCGCCTTGTCCAGCGATTCCGCTGCATGTTCTCCCTGCTCACTGCAAAAATCGATGGTTCTCGCCTCAATACGCTCCAGATGCCCTCTGGCCTCCGCGCTGAGTGCCGCCGGCGTGTATTCTTTGATCGTAAGTCCTGCCAGCCGCTTCATATAACGATTCGTCGTCTCTCTGGCCTGGCGCTGACTGCGCATGCGCTGATCCATGATCTCAATCTCGCGCTCCTGCTTTTCCTGCTCCTGTCTCCGCGCGCCTGTATCCTCCTCATTTTTGACCTGCACGGCATGATATTCATACGCCTCCTCAAGCGCCTCCCAGAATGCTCCACGGAAGTCTACCGGACGTAAAAATACACGGAATACATTCCGCTCGTTGATGAAGAAATGAAGCTGCGCCGAACTGATTGTGGTCGTATAGATGATACAAACGGTACTGGGTGCCGTCTTGTTCAGATACGTTATGATCTGCTCCCCGTTGTACCCCTCCAGGGATAGTCCCGTTATCACGATGTCGTAATTCTTTTTCTTGATCTTTGCCGCCGCCTCTATGCCGTTTATCGCCGTCTCAATCTCAATATCCCGATCCTTCATCGCATCTGTAAATTCATGAATGATCTGGGGATACTTGCTGATGAACAGCAGATTATGCTTTGTATCGTCCTGTCCCATATCACATTCCTCCTATGTCGTTGCCTTTACTTCTTCCACAGGTCTCAAATTATTTTTCCAACCCTATATCTGCTGATATTTCCCACACTACTTTTCGTTTATTTTCTTATCTTGAATTATAATAGAATGTCCCCAACTATTCAATAGACTTCTTCTCCACTTTCTCCCTCAGATATTCTATCCGCAAAACTGCCTTCGCAGATTTTTTCTTCGTATTTACTATACAATCACAATTTATGGACTTTACAGTCAAAAACGCGAAAGCGCCCGGCAATCTGCCGGGCGTTCCCGCGTTGATGTATATACTAACTAAGGGGATTAGATTCACCAATCTAATCAAATTAGATTAGTGCATATTAATGTAACTCTCTGGATACGAAATCCGGATAGCCGGACTCTAATCCATGCTCTGTCGAGTCAAGACCCTCGATCTCCTCCTCTGCGGTGACTCTGAGACCGATCGTTTTCTTTAATACGGTAAACACGATTGTCATTGTGATGATCGTCCATCCTGCGATGCAGAGGATTCCCAGACACTGGATGGCAAGGTGATGTACACCGCCGCCGTAGAACAGTCCGTCCTTGTAATCAAAGAATCCTACCGCGAGGGTACCCCAGATACCGTTGCAGCCGTGTACTGCCACTGCACCGACCGGATCATCTACTTTCAGTTTATCCTCAATAAAGTATACTGCCACGCAGACAAGCACACCTGCGACTGCTCCGATAATAAAAGCTCCGATTGCATCTACGTTCGAGCATCCGGCTGTGATTGCCACAAGGCCTGCCAGCGAACCGTTTAAGGACATGGACACATCCGGTTTTCCGTTTCTGATCCAGGTATAAAGCATTGCGGTTACGGTTGCAACTGCCGGTGCAATCGTTGTGGTTGCAAAAATCTGTGACAGCTGCATGGTGTCGGTTGCTGCTGCGCCGTTGAAGCCGTACCAGCCGAACCAGAGAATAAATACGCCAAGGGCACCGATCAACAGGTTGTGACCGAGAATAGGCTTCGGCTTGCCGTTCTTGTCATATTTTCCAATACGCGGTCCCAACATTGCCGCACCGATGAAAGCAGTGATACCACCAACCATATGGATGCAGGCAGAGCCCGCGAAATCTGTAAATCCCATATCTGTCAGCCACGGTGTACCGCCCCATACCCAGTGAGCTTCGATCGGGTACACACATAAGCTGATGATAAAACTGTAGATACAGTAGGTAATGAACTTTGTCCTCTCTGCCATGGCACCGGATACAATCGTTGCAGCGGTTGCACAAAATACCAGGTTAAACACAAACGCCGACCAGTCGGTCTCGCCGAAATTCGTAAACGGGTTCAGTCCCCAGCCGACAAATTTTCCATCGCCGCACAAAAGGTTGTAACCGAGCAGATAAAACGCCACGGTTCCGATACAGAAATCCATCAGGTTCTTCATCGTGATATTTCCGACGTTCTTTGCTCTCGTAAATCCTGCCTCTACCATGGCGAATCCACATTGCATAAAAAAGACTAACGCTGCTCCCATAAGGAACCATACACTCATATCCATAAGCTTATCCTCCTGCAAAAAAAGAGGATAACAGCGATCACAAACATTCCTGTGTTCTCTATTATCCCCTTTGATAATATGTTACAATATTTGATTTTTTCATAATAATCTGTAGTGCTCCTTCATCGCTCCTATAGCAGGCTCCTCAATTCCTCCTATAACAGCACTCCTTAAACAGGCTTACAATGCTTTCGTGCCATGCTCACCTGTACGAATACGGATTGCATCTTCGACATCATACACGAAGATCTTACCATCTCCGAAATGTCCGGTGTTAATCTCATCTACGATCTTGTCAATCAGCTTCGGTGCAACTTCGTCTGCCACAACCGTCTCGACTTTGATCTTCGGAAGCAGATTCACGGAATACTCTGCACCGCGGTAGTTCTTAATAATTCCCTTCTGGTTACCATAGCCCATGCTGTTGACGATATTCAAACCGTTTACTTCCTCGGTATCCAGCACGCCCTTTAAGTCTTCCAGTTTTTCCGGCTTAATAATAATTTCCAGTTTTTTCATGCCAAGCTCCTCCTTTATATTCAGTTTTAGCGAAAGCGCTGCTCCCATCCCTCTGCTGTTCACAGTTTATTCATTTAAGATTCAAAAATCTTTCATCCTGTAAACATGAAATTTTCATTTCTGCTCCATATACTATAACCATACAAATGATAGTTATCAGTATTTGTTACTACCCACAAAACTTTTTCATAATCTGCCAGGTGACGGTTGTCACCTGGCAATCCTCCCCTTTCGGGGAGTTTTTTCTCCCTTTAGGGGGGGATTTTTTATTTAGGAGGTTGATGGTAGCAGTTATACCTCGAAAATCAAATCTCCATAGGACGGCATCGGCCACATTGACTTATCAACTAACATCTCGAGCTTATCTACCGGCGCTCTGAGTTCATCCATCGCTGTCTTTACCGTATCTCTGTAGTATACAGCCTGCTCTCTGCCCTCATCCATTGCAGATGCTTTCTCTGTCACATCCTTTAACTTGTCGAGAGCATTCTGTGCGTCTGCCAGAAGATCGGATACCTCTGTGAGGATCTCTGTCTGCGCGCTGATATCTGCGCCGCATGCACTCTTTACGGCATTGATGGACTGTGCCAGTACCGTTGTATATTTGATAACTGCCGGAATGATCTGCTTTGCAGCAATGTCGATCATTGCCTTTGCCTCGATATTGATCTCTTTTGCGTAGGTCTCATACTCGATCTCCACACGGGAATCCAGCTCAGCCTTGGTAAATACCTTGAACTTCTCAAACAGTGTCACTGCCTTCTCTGTGTTGAGTGCCGGGATCGCATCTACCATGGAGCGGATGTTCGGAAGACCGCGCTTCTCTGCCTCTGCTACCCACTCGTCTGAATATCCGTTGCCGTTGAATACGATTCTCTGATGCTCGGTTGCATACTCCTTGATCAGATCATGTACTGCCATGTCAAAGTCATCTGCCTTCTCTAAGACGTCGCATGCCTCTGCAAATGCCTCTGCCACGATCGTGTTGAGTACCACGTTCGACTGGGCGATGGAATCCTGGGAACCTACCATACGGAACTCGAATTTATTGCCTGTGAATGCAAACGGCGATGTACGGTTACGGTCGGTTGCATCCTTCATGAAATCCGGAAGCGTCTTAACACCGGTTTCTAACTTCTTGCCGGAGATACTGTGTGTTGCCTCACCAGTGCTGATCAGCTGTGAAAGCACATCCTGCAGCTGCTCACCAAGATATATGGATACGATTGCTGGCGGTGCCTCGTTTGCTCCTAATCTGTGATCGTTTCCGACATCTGCTGCTGCCTCTCTCAAGAGATCTGCATGCCTATCTACTGCTTTTAAGATGCAGGTAAGGACTAACAGGAACTGGATGTTCTCATGCGGTGTCTTGCCCGGCTCTAAGAGGTTGATGCCATCGTCTGTCGTGATCGACCAGTTGTTGTGCTTACCGGAACCGTTCACACCTGCGAATGGCTTCTCATGAAGCAGACACTGTAAACCATGACGGCCGGCAACTTTCTTCAATGTCTCCATAATGAGCTGGTTGTGATCGACTGCCACGTTCGCCTCTGCGTAGATCGGAGCAAGCTCATGCTGTGCCGGAGCCACCTCGTTGTGCTGTGTCTTTGCCGTAACGCCAAGCTTCCAGAGTTCCTCATTGACGTCCTTCATGTACGCACCGATGCGCTCACGAATCGATCCGAAATAGTGATCGTCCATCTCCTGTCCCTTCGGCGGCATTGCTCCGAATAAGGTACGTCCGGTAAAGATGAGATCCTTTCTCTGTAAATACTTCTCGCGGTCTACGATAAAGTATTCCTGCTCCGGTCCAACGGACGGTGTTACTTTCTTTGATGTAGTATTTCCGAATAATTTTAATAAGCGAAGTGACTGCTCATTGATTGCTTCCATAGAGCGGAGAAGCGGCGTCTTCTGGTCAAGCGCCTCACCTGTGTAAGAACAGAACGCGGTTGGAATACAAAGGGTTGCACCTGCTGCATCCTGTCTCACGAATGCCGGTGATGTACAATCCCATGCGGTATAGCCTCTGGCTTCAAATGTTGCTCTAAGACCTCCTGACGGGAAAGAAGAAGCATCCGGCTCGCCCTTGATCAATTCCTTACCGGAAAAGCTCATCAGCACTTTACCATTCTCCATCGGAGCTGTGATAAATGCATCGTGCTTCTCTGCGGTCACGCCTGTCAGCGGCTGGAACCAGTGTGTGTAATGGGTAGCGCCTTTTTCAATCGCCCACTCTTTCATCTCATGTGCGACAACATCCGCTGTCTCGAGATCCAGTTCTTTTCCCTCGTTGATTACTTCCTTTAACTTCTTGTAGACTTTCTTCGGAAGACGTTCCTGCATTACTGCATCGTTGAATACGTTTTCACCGAAAATCTCTGCTGCATTAAGGTATCCTGTTTCGCTCATCTTCTACATCCTTTCTTCTCACTAATCCAATCCCCTAAGACCAGACTTGCTTATTCTAATGTACGCGATTTCCTGTCGGATTTCAACCAGAACTTCATGTAAAGTTCTGTATACAGAAAAAAGGGCATTCCAAGTCTATTGGAACACCCTTGTTCATCGCTCACATTGTTTTGTTGGTATTAAGATAATACTTTTTAAAACGAAATGCAAGCGAAAACTTTATATATTTTTAATTTTTACACTTCTAACAAAAATAATAAAGTTCTAGTCAAATTATTGTGAAAAAATTCTGTTGTCCGACAAAACAACTTCATTCCATAAAGAATTAGTCGTTTGCCTTACCTACGGAACCGAACAGCTCCATCTTCTCTTTTACAGTTGCCTTGATTGCCTCTGCGCCAGGAGCAAGAAGTTTACGCGGGTCAAAGCCCTTGCCTTCCAGATCCTTGCCAGCCTCGATATATTTACGTGTAGCATCTGCGAAAGATAACTGGCACTCTGTGTTTACGTTGATCTTTGCAACACCGAGAGAGATTGCTTTCTTGATCATGTCAGCCGGGATACCTGTACCACCGTGAAGAACTAACGGCATAACGCCTGTCTTCTGCTGGATTGCATCCAGAGTCTCAAAGCTTAAGCCCTTCCAGTTTGCCGGATATTTTCCGTGAATGTTACCGATACCTGCTGCAAGCATATCTACACCAAGATCAGCTACACGCTTGCACTCGTCCGGATCTGCGCACTCGCCCATGCCGACAACGCCGTCTTCCTCGCCGCCGATGGAACCAACCTCAGCCTCGATAGACATTCCCA
>OGGG01001389.1_pt1 | contig 19738 bp, 16 predicted proteins | sample 1571201 | NCBI WGS metagenome assembly OGGG01 (sample SAMEA2581946, study PRJEB24529) | metagenome | biome: Human gut stool | place: China | collected 2011 | reverse complement strand
TGCGGGGGTCATTGCCCTCGGTAAAAACGATCGTCTTGGGGTTTGCCTTCAGCTGTGCTACCAGCGGTGCGAACATATCAGCCATTGTTGATTACCTCCGAATTAACTATCCAATATTCACATCCGGGTGCCTGTTGGACACAAGGATGCCTTTCTCTTTTATTCTAGCACACCCGGCAAAAAGTTCAAGACAAAATTGGCTTTTTGTGCTATTATTTTAGGAGAAAACCATTTTTTATTTGTGAATAAATTATCATTCAGCTGCAAGGAGATCAAACTGCTATGGATTGGGATACATTAAAGGCCGAGTGCCTTGCCTGCCGCAGATGTGAGCTGTGCACTGACCGCACCCATGTGGTGTTCGGGCAGGGTGTCCAGACTGCTGAGGTGCTGTTCGTGGGCGAAGGCCCGGGCCAGAGCGAGGACGAGCAGGGCCTGCCCTTTGTGGGCCGCAGCGGCCAGCTGCTGGACAAATACCTGTTTGCCATCGATCTGGACCGGAGCAAAAACTGCTACATTGCCAACATCGTCAAGTGCCGCCCGCCCCAGAACCGTGACCCGCTGCCCACCGAGAGCGAGGCCTGTATGCCCTGGCTCCGGGAACAGTTCAAGCTGCTGCAGCCAAAGATCGTGGTCTGCCTGGGCCGCATCGCTTCCCAGCGGATGATCCGCACCGATTTCTCCGTGACCAAGGAGCACGGCACCTTTGTGCAAAAGAACGGCGTATGGTTTATGGGCACCTTCCATCCCGCCGCCCTGCTCCGGCAGGCGCAGAACAAACCCGCCGCCTTTGCGGATTTTGTGGCTCTGCGGGAGAAGATCCACGAGGTGTGCGGGCACACATATTAACAAGCTCACCCTCTCCGTCATTGCTGTCGCAATGCCACCTCTCCCGAAGGGAGAGGCCTTGGCAGAAAGATGAAGCTCACAAAAACTGCCAAGGGCTCCCACTTTGGGGGAGCTGGCGAGCGGAGCGAGACTGAGAGGGCAAGGCCTTTTCCAAGTATCATCTTCCTTCATTTTTGCATACCCTAAAGCAAAAGTGAGGTGTTCTGATATGAAAACGATCCAAAGCCGTTCCCCCGATTTCTTTCTGGGGGCCACCACACCGGCGGGCTTCAAGGGTTATTTTGAGCCGCTGCGCCGGGAGCCCGGGATGCAGATGCTTCTCATCAAAAGCGGGCCGGGATGCGGCAAATCCACCCTGATGAAGCATCTGGCCCAGGCCGCCGAGCAGCAGGGCCAGCGCATCGAAAAGATCCACTGTGCCAGCGACCCGGACAGTCTGGACGGGGTCATCTTCCTCGACCAGAAACGCGCCATCATCGATGCCACCGCGCCCCATGTGGTGGAGCCGGACGCACCCGGGGCTGATGAGCTGGTGGTGAGCCTGTACCACACCATCGATGCCGGAAAGCTGGCTCCCCACCGGGACGAGGTCAAGGCCCTGTTTGCCCGGAATGCCGCTCTGCGGGGCCGGGCGGCCCGGTATATCGCATCGGCGGGCAGCCTGATGCTGGACAGCCGCCGGGCCGAGGCCTGCAGCGCCAACTTTGAAAAGGTGCGCCGCTACGTCAAGCGGCTCTGCACCCGGCTGCTTCCCCGCACCGAGGGCACCGCCAGTGAGGAGCTGCGGCTGCTTTCAGCCATCACCCCCAAGGGGATGGTATTCTACCGGGGCACGGTGGAAGCGCTGGCCGACCGGTATGTGGTATTCCGGGATGATTATGGGGCGGTCTCCCGCCTGCTGCTGGAGCTTATCCGGGCCGAAGCACTGGCCCGGGGCTACCATATCATCACCTGCCCCTGCGCCATGCACCCTGAAGATCAGATCGACCACATCTTCATTCCGGCCCTGCGGCTGGCTTTTTTGACCGACAACCTCTGGCATCCCATCCAGCTGCCCGGCGTGCAGGCCGTGCGCTGCACCCGCTTTGTGGACCGGGAGAATCTGTCCGGCTTCCGCGCCCGCCTGCGCTTCAACGACCGTGCAGCCTCCGAGCTCATCGACCAGGCTGTCGCCCTGATGGCTCAGGCCAAGAACTGCCATGATGAGCTGGAGACTTATTACCGGGCCGCCGTGGATTTTGACCAGGTGAATGCTGTTGCAGCAAATTGTCAAAAGATCCTGGGTCTCGGGTAGGCCCTGCTCTGTACAACCTGACCGAAGCGCAGAATTTCAAGAGAAAGGAAGTGAACCCCATGCCAACCATCCGTCTCTCTGTCCGGGAGCTGGTGGAGTTCCTGCTCCGCACCGGCAGTATCGACAGCCGCTTTACCGGCTTTGACCGGGCCAACGAGGGCGCACGCATCCACCGCAGGCTCCAGAAGGCGGCGGGTGAAGGCTACGCCGCCGAGGTGTTCCTCACGGCAGAGCGGACGATGGAGGGAATCGGGTTCACCATCGAGGGCCGTGCCGACGGCATTTTTACCGATGAGGACGGCACAGTGGTCATCGACGAGATCAAGACCACCGCCGCGCCCACCGATGCCATCACGGAGGACATGAACCCCTGCCACTGGGCGCAGGGCATGGTCTACGGGGCCATCTGCGCCGAACAGCGGGAGCTGGAAACACTGGATGTCCGGCTGACTTATTACCAGATCGACACCGATGAGATCATCCGCTATACCCGGCACTTCTCTGCCGCTGAGCTGGATGTGTTTTTCAACGACTTACTGCGGCAGTATCTTCCCTGGGCACGGCGGCAGCTGGACTGGGTGGAAGCCCGGAACCGGAGCCTTGGGGCCCTGCAATTTCCGTTTCCAGCTTACCGTCCCGGACAGCGCGCCCTTGCCGGGGAGGTCTATCGCGCCTGTGCTGCGGGCAAGGCAGAGCAGAAGGGCGGTACCCGGCTGTTCTGCCAGGCACCCACCGGCATCGGCAAAACGATGAGTGCCCTCTTCCCTGCCCTGAAAGCCATGGGCGAGGGCAAGGGGGAAAAGATCTTCTACCTGACCGCCCGCAACACGACACAGGCCGCTGCTGAGGATGCACTGGCCCGTCTGCGGGCGGCAGACCCGGCGCTTTCCCTGCGCAGCGTGACCCTTTCGGCCAAGGAGAAGGCCTGCCTGTGCAAGGATGCTGAGGGCCGTCCCGCCTGCCTGCCGGAAGCCTGCCCCTACGCCAACGGCTACTACGAGCGGCTGAAGGATGCACTGGCCGACCTGCTGGACAGCGCCGTCCCTTATGACCGGGCCGCCCTGACCGAGACCGCCCGGCGGCACAGGGTCTGCCCCTTTGAGCTGGGGCTGGACCTGAGCGAGTGGTGTGATGTGGTCATCGGAGACTACAACTATCTGTTCGACCCCACCGTGCACCTGCGACGCTTTTTCGATGCGGCGGGCGACTACATTTTTCTCATCGACGAAGCCCACAACCTGCCGGACCGGGCCAGAGCCATGTACTCGGCGCGGTTCTGCAAGAGCAGCCTGACCGATGCCAGACGGGCCATCGGCAAAGGAAAAAGCGCACTGAAAACTGCGTTGACAAAGGCAGACAGGGGCTTTCTGGAAGCGCGCCGGGCGGTAACGAAGCTGGCCCCCCGCCGAGGTCCATCGCCCACCGAATCGCCGGCAGAGGATATCACCCAACAGACCAGCCTTCTGGACACCGAACCGGCAGAAGCCGCCTTCCCGCTGCCGGAGCCTTTGCTGGCGCAGGATGGCACAGTCTTTTTGCAAGAGCTGCCGAAGGAGCTGCTCCGACTGCTGTTCAGCCTGCAGGCCCCCCTGCAGGACTGGCTGGAGGCCAACCCGGAGGCTGATGCCCACGCCCAGCTGCTGGAGCTCTACTTTGCGGTGCAGGATATCACCCGGGCAGCAGAGCGGTACGACGCGCATTTTGTCACCCAGCTGACAGCCCGGGGCAGCGAGCTGGAATGGGAGCTGCTCTGCCTTGACCCTGCCCCCTTTGTGGATGCCAGCCTTGCCGCCGGGCGGGCCGCGGCACTGTTCAGCGCAACACTCACCCCGCCGGGCTACTACCGCTCCGTGCTAGGCTGTCCCGATGCCCGGGCTGTGGCACTGGAAAGCCCATTTCCGCCCGAACATCTGGGGCTCTACTGCCTGCCCGGCATCTCCACCCGCTACCGGGACCGGGAGGCCAGTGTTCAGGCCGTCTCAGATGCGCTGGCCGCACTGGCCCGGGCCAAGGTGGGCAACTATCTGGCCTTTTTCCCCAGCTACGCCTATCTGCGGCAGGTGCACGAGGACTTCACCGCCCGTTACCCGGACATCGGGACGCTGGCCCAGGAGAGTGGTCTGGACGACGCGGCCCGGGCGGCCTTTCTGGAACAGTTCGGCCGAAGCCCCGCAAAAACACTGCTGGGCTTCGGGGTCATGGGCGGCATCTTCGGCGAGGGCGTAGATCTGGTGGGCGACCGGCTCATCGGGTGTGCCATCGTGGGGGTGGGCCTGCCTCAGGTGAACCCCCGGCAGGAGATCCTGCGCCGCTACTATGACGAGGCGGGCGGCACCGGTTTCGACTATGCTTACCGTTTCCCGGGCATGAACAAGGTGTTGCAGGCGGCGGGCCGGGTCATCCGCACGCAGGAAGACAGGGGCGTGGTGCTTCTGCTGGATGACCGCTTTGCCCGCGCCGAATACACCCGCCTGTTCCCCCGCCACTGGCACCAGCTCCAATACCTGCGCAGCACCACAGAGCTGGAGCAGCAGCTTGCCGCCTTCTGGGCGCTGAACCAATAGAAAAAAGCCTGTCAGCGCAAAAACCGACAGGCTTTTTCTCATGCTCCGGACATTTTCCGGCTCTTACTTCTTTCTGGGCAGGGATCTGCGCAGTTCATCCCAGGCAGTCATCTCCACCAATGTGGTGGCGCGCAGGGCGGCAAATGCTTCATCCAGATACTGCATCTCGCTCACCGCACGCATGGCGTGATCCGAAATGCACCACTTCCCAACGACCGTCTGCGCCATCCAGTAGACCATCCGCTCGGTCTTTTTCCGCTGTTTGGTGCCATCGCGGTAGCGGTCGGTGTTCTCCGCATCGTTCACGGGAACACCTGCCGCTTTCAGCATCTCACAGCACTCCCAGGCGGCATCCACGATCATCCTGCGCTGTTCCACTGTGGTGCGGGAAAGTTCCCCATCCACCGCATAGCAGGCATAGGCGCAGGGCAGGATAAAGGCGATGTGGCTCTTGAGCCACTCGTCCATATCGCTGTAATAGGTCAGCTTGTAATGAGTCCCCTCAAAGGCAGCCTGCAGCCGCAGGCGGAACGCGCCGGACAAGGGTGCGGTTGCACCGCCGACGGTCATTCCCATTCCCATGTGCACACTGACCAGCCGGTCATGCTCCCGGCGGCCCGCATTGTTCTGGAAGCCAAAGGCGATCTTATCCACCGGGCGCTGCATGGCCTGCAGCATCTCCTGCGCATAGGGATCATTGCCCACAAAGATGAAGTACTGGCTCCGGTTTGCTTTGAGGATGGGCAGCACATCGGCCAGCTGCCCGGCCTGCACCGTGACAAACACAAGGTCATACACATCCTCGGGGGCCAGCACATCTGTTGTCTGCATCCGATCCACCGTTGTTTTCCTCTGGAGCATGTGGCGGATGGTCAGGCCCTTCTGGTCAACGACTGCCTTCCACTCGCCCCGGGCCAGCAGGGTGACCACATTTTTCTTGTTCTGTGCCAGACTGTGGGCCAGCTGACAGCCCTGAACGCCTGCGCCGTACACCAAGATCCTCATAACGAGATACCTCCTGTTTTGCATGATCAGCCCGGCCAGAAACACCGGGCTGTTACTTTTTCAGGAACGAGAAGAAGCCCTTTTTCTCATAGGGCCGGGTCTGCACGCCGGTCACGGTGTAGCCCGTTTCGGCAATGGCAGCCTTCAGCGCCTCCACATCCACCGGCTGCTCCGAGATGATGACCGTCTCGCCCTTGGTGTGGGAAGAAGTCACCTTGTTCACCCGGGCGGTCTTGCGCACCACATCATTGATGTGGCTCTCGCACATACCGCACATCATACCATCGACCCTCAGGATCGTTTCTACCATTGTTGTTCCCTCCATACTGTATCTGCGGGCCCCCCTGTCAAACTGCACAAGTCCAGCCCGCTGTTTTCGTCATTTTGTTAGTTTTAGCTAACTCATTGCAGAAACAAAAAGGCTTCTGCCCCGCACAGCACTGCTCTGCGGAACTTTGCCGATCTGTTTTCAGATTTATCATACCATACCGGTGGGCAAATTTCAAGCTGCCAGCAAAACCGGCCGGGGGACTTTTCATAGGGTCAGCTCATGGAAAACAGCGCTGCTTTCCAGCTCTTTCCATTGCATCGTGTTTCCTTCCAGGGTCACGTAGCTGTGGGGGCTGTTCTCCTTGGGGATGCTCACAGAACCCGGGTTCAGGTAAAGATTTCCCTGCCCGAACTCTGTCCAGGCCGGAACATGGGTATGCCCGTGCAGCAGCACATCTCCCGGGGCCAGCGGCGGCAGATTTTTCACATGATAGATATGCCCGTGGGTCGCATAAATGAGCCGCTGCCCCACCGGAAGCACCGCATAATCGGCCAGCACGGGGAATTCCAGCACCATCTGGTCCACCTCGGCATCACAGTTGCCCCGCACGCAGAGCAGCTTCTCCTTTTTCCCGTTCAGCAGGGGGATGACCTCCTTGGGGGCGTACTCCCGGGGCAGGTCGTTGCGGGGGCCGTGGTAGAGCAGGTCGCCCAACAGGAACAGCCGGTCGGCTCCCTCCCGCTCAAAGGCCTCCAGCATTTTGCGGCAGTAGTAAGCCGACCCGTGCAGGTCTGACGCGATCATCCATTTCATGGCAGATCCTCCTTTTGTGCGTTCTGTTCTTATTTTACCGCCGCCGCGCCCCATGTCAAGGGCAAGGGTCCGCTGTAAAAAGTCGTACTTTTATTTTAAAAAGTCCTTGACAAGTATCCCTGTGATGTGGTATCTTTGAACCAATAAAATATCGTGTGGATTTTTACAGCATTCTGCAACTTTTCGCCACACAATGGTACAAAAGCCATTGTGTGGCTTTTGCTTTGCCTTCAAATCCAAATCTGACCCTCAGGAGCAATGAAAATGAACGATACTTTTATGAAAACCAGACCGGTGTTCCCGCTGCTGCTCTCCATGGCCCTGCCCAACGTCATCTCGATGCTGGTGAACAGCCTGTACAACATCGTGGACAGCCTCTTTGTGGCCCAGATCAGCGAGCAGGCCATGACAGCGCTTTCGCTGGTGTTTCCCATCCAGAACTTTGTCAATGCCGTAGCCATCGGCTTCGGCATCGGCATCAATGCCCAGATCGCGCTCTACCTCGGCGCAGGCGACCACGAGAACGCCAACCGGGCCGCCACCCACGGCATGATGTTTTCCCTGCTGCACGGCGTGGTGGGCATGGCCCTCTGCATTGCCATCATGCCCGGCTTCCTGCGCAGCTTCACTACCGATCCCGCTCTGGTGGACATGGGCGTGACCTACTCCACCATCGTGTTCCTGTTCTCGCTGGTCAACATGGCAGACCTCGCCTTTGAGAAGATCTTCCAGTCCGTGGGCCGGATGAACGTTGCCATGGTGGCGCTGATCACCGGCTGCGTGACCAACATCGCCCTCGACCCTGTCTTCATCTTCGGCCTTGGGCCGGTGCCCGCCCTGGGCATTGCCGGTGCGGCCCTTGCCACCGGCATCGGGCAGGCCGTTTCCCTTGTGGTCTACCTCTATGTCTACTGCACCACCGAAGTCGCCGTCCGCTTCTCCCGCCGCTGCCTGCGGTTCGATGCCGCCCTTGACGGCAAGCTCTATGCCATCGGTGTACCGGCCATCCTGAATCTGGCCCTGCCCAGCCTGCTGGTCACCTTCCTGAACGGCCTGCTGGCGGTCTACTCCCAGAGCTATGTGACGGTGCTGGGCATCTACTACAAACTCCAGACCTTCCTTTACCTGCCGGCCAACGGCATCGTGCAGGGGATGCGCCCGCTGGTGGGCTACAACTACGGTGCCCGGGAGCATGGCCGTGTGTCCAGGCTCTACAACCTGACACTGGGCCTGAGCGCCGGGATCATGGCCATTGGCACCCTGCTCTGCCTGACCATTGCAGGCCCGCTGATGGGTCTGTTCACCTCTAACCCCGAGACCATCGCCATCGGCCAGACCGCCCTGCGGATCATCTGCCTGGGATTCATCGTCTCGGCAGTGTCTACCACCTCCTCCGGCGCACTGGAGGGTCTGGGCAAGGGCGTACCCTCGCTGGTCATCTCCCTCTGCCGCTACATCATCTTCATCATGCCCATTGCGTGGGTGCTGTGCGGCCGCATGGGCCCTGCCGGTGTCTGGCACGCCTTCTGGATCACAGAGGCCCTCTCTGCTGTGATCGCCTACGCGGTGTATCACAAGGCAGTCCATCAGAAATAACCCTCTCTAACAAAAATTCCCGCTCGATGGAGCGGGAATTTTTTTATCATCTCTTCTTTTGTGGAGGGCTGCTCTCAGATCAGGCCCAGAGTTTTGAACTCCTTTGCCACGCCGTCCTCCGTCACAGCCGGGCAGATGCGATCACAGAGTTTTTTCAGGCGGTCGGAACCGTTGGCCATGCAGACGCTGATGCCTACCACATTGGTCATCTGCAGGTCGTTGTCGCTGTCGCCAAAGCCGATGGTATCGGCCAGCGAACGCCCCAGCTCATCGCAGATGGCCTTGATGCCGGTGCCCTTGTTGAACTTGCGGTTGATGAGCTCCCCGTTGACGATGGCCGACGGGGTATCCCCCAGACGGGACTCGCAGAAGATGAACTGATCCTCATACCGCTGCTTTGCTTCAGCAAGGCAGGCCTCGTTGGGGGCGATGAACACTACCTTGTAAACCGGCTCCCCGTGGTATTCCTCAATGGGCCGGATGGTCAAGCCATACTCCATCGTTTTGCGCCAGCGCTCGGCCTCGCTGTTCAGCTGCCCCGGCTTGCGGGGAAACAAATGGGCGAACCGCTCGATCATCTTGATGCCGCCGTAAGTATCGTCCCGGGCTTCCAGCGTGCACTCGGCACCGGCACGCCCCAGCACCTCCCGCAGGCCCTCGACCTGTGCGGGCTCCATGGGAAGGTCCACGAGAATTTTCCCATCACAGCCCACATAGCCGCCTGCAGAGCAGACAAAGCCATCGAAGCCGTAGGCAAGCAGCGGTTTCGTCATGCGCAGGTTGCGCCCGGTGCACAGAAACACCTTGTGGCCGTTGGTCCGGGCCTGCCGGATGGCCTCCACGGCACTGGCCGGAACGGTCATCTCACCGGGCGGCAGCAACGTACCGTCAATATCCAGAAAAATCAATTTTTGCTTCATGGTTTCCTCATTCTTTCACTGCCAGTTCATGGTAAATCCGCGGATCAGCAGGCCCACGGCCAGGATCGCCAGCAGCACCAGCAAAACGGTGCGGTTGGCCTGTTTCTGCTGCTGTCTGGCCCGGGCACGGCTGTTCCGGCCGCTGCCCTGCTTCCGGGTTCCGCTGCCGGAACTGCGGCCGCTCGTGTTCTGCTTTGTGCTGCGGCGGGAAGCACTGCCGGAAGTCCCCTCTTTCTTCCTGCCCGCAGTGCTCTGGCCGGACTTTGCCGCGCGAGGGGCTTTCTCTTCCGGGGCCGCCGACGCAATGGGCTTTTTGGCCCCGCAGCGGCTCAGATAATCCTCAGCCAGCCGGTAATACTGGCCCAGCTCACTGGTGCGCAGGGGTGCGCCCGCATAGCCTTCTTCCAGTGCTTCCACTGCCTCGTTGAAGAGGATCGCCGCCTGCGCAGCCGCCGTGCGGTCAGAAGCATGGGCCGCTTCATTGCGGGCAGTGCGCACCGCGTTGCAGGCCCGGCGGGCAGCAGCGGGGTGCTCCGTATTGCCCAGCAGATCCAGCGGACGGGCAGCATCCTTTTCAGGGTCCAGCAGCACCCGCATACACAGGGTGGTATCCAGCTGCTGCCAGCTGTTTCGGCCCGCCAGATCGGGCAGACGGTCATAATATTCGGGGCTCTCCTGCTGGCGGGTGCGGATATGATCCAGCAGGGCTCCCAGGCTGTGCTCCCCGGGCTTGTTCTCCCAGTGCCAGCGCAGTAGCTTGCGGCTGATCTCATCGCAGGTAGTTTTGATCTCAAAAGCGGTTTGCAGTGCTTCGTCAGGCATAACGTTTCTCCTTCGTACAACCAAAAAACGGAGGAAGCGCAGCCTCCTCCGTCATTCATTTACATCATAAACTGATAATAGACGAAGCCCCACAGCGCAATGCCTGCGCAGACGATGGCGGTGATGGGCGGGACCCAGCGGACGAGGGTCTCGGCAATGCCGTCACGGCTCTCTTCCGCATCGTCCTCCTCATCGTACTGCTCCACCTCGGGTTCCGGCTGACGGGCCGGGGCGGCACGGCGGGCAGCAGCAGGCATCACACGGGTGCCCTCGTCATCCACAGCCGCTGCACCGCTGCCGGGGAACGCCGCGCGGGTGGCGGCATCCAGCACCCGGGTAGGCTCTGCTTCCGGAGCAGGGGTGTGTTCCACCGGCGGTGCAAAGCTGGTCGGAGCGCCGACAGGCTCTGCCGGGCGGGCCGTCGGGATGACCCGGGTAGGCTCTGCCTGCACCGGCGCGCTGGCCACGATGCGGGTCGGCTCTTCCTGCGGAGCGGCGCTCACCACGCGGGTGGCCTCTGCCGCCGGGGCCTGCTCTGCAGGGGCGGCCTTCTGGCCGGGCTGCAGCAGGGTGTTCAGGGCGTTCTGCAGCAGGATGCGGTCACAGCCGCACTCGGTGCAGTAGACTGTGTCCTCTTCCTTCGGGTGGAAGGAACCGCAGGCACAGTACCAGCCGTTCTCGAACACCTGCGGCATATACTTGAGGCCGCTGCGGTTCATCCGGCTTTCCAGTGCCTTTTCCAGCTCCGGACTCAGACGGCGCGGGGCCGGCAGGCGGACGCGCTTGATGGCATCCAGATGCACGACCTTTTTGCCGCTGTATACGTTCTTCAGGACCACATCCACGCTGGTGATGGCCTTCTGGGTCACGAACACGGCATCGTCCATGCCAAAGCTCTCACCGGGCTTGACCTCGATCTCGCGGTACTCAAAGGCATCCTCACACAGGATGATGCCGTCCACACCCTTGCACTTGAAGTGGATCTCCAGTGCAGTCAGAGTGACCTTGGAGATGTTCTTGAAGGTCAGGCAGACTGCGTTCTCGCCGCTGAGTTCGCCCTTGAGCAGCTCCACACAGACGAACTGCACCGGGCTGCCCGGGGTATAATAGTTGGCCCGGGTGCGTGCGACCGGGTTAAAATTTTCCTCCACGACACTCGCTCCCTTCGATCATTCGTTTTCCTGCGGGGCATCCTGCGCCGGGTCGGGCATTTCCTCGCCCAGCACGGCCTGCTCCGCCTGTTCAGCGGGCTCTGCGCTCTCGGCAGGCTCTGCGGTCTCCACCGGGGCTGCCGGTGCGGCGGGTTCCTGTGCAGGCTCGTCACCGTCACGCGGGGGCAGCTTGCCGCCGGCCATCACAGTGTTGAACTCCTGCTCGTTCAGCTTTTCGCGTTCCATCAAAGCCTGTGCCAGCGCATGGAGCTGGTCGATGTGCTCCGTCAGGGTGCGGCGGCAGGTCTCGTAAGCCTCATCGATGATATCCCGCATCTCGCCGTCGATCTCGGCAGCGGTGCTCTCGCTGTAGCCCTTGCCCTGGGTGAAATCACGGCCCAGGAAGGTCTCCTCCTGCGAGGTGCCGTAGACCACAGGGCCCAGGCGCTCGGAGAATCCGTACTTGGTGATCATCTGGCGGGCAATGTTGGTTGCCTGCTGCAGGTCGTTGGAGGCACCGGTGGAGATATCCTCCAGGATCAGCTGCTCGGCCACACGGCCGCCCAGGCTGGAAACGATATCCTCGAACATCTCGCCCTTGGTCACATAGCTGCGATCCTTTTCAGGAAGATACATGGTGTAGCCGCCAGCCTGGCCGCGGGGAATGATGGTGATCTCGTGCACGCGGGGGTGGTGCTTGCAATAGAAGCCTGCCACGGCGTGGCCCGCCTCATGGTAGGCGGTCAGCTTCTTTTCCTCGGCAGTCACAACACGGCTCTTCTTCTCAGGGCCTGCCATGACCTTCATGGAAGCTTCCTCGATATCCTCCATGGTGATGGCCTTGCGGCTGCGGCGGGCAGCCAGCAGAGCGGCCTCATTGACCAGGTTCTCCAGGTCAGCACCCGCAAAGCCTGCGGTGCGCTGTGCGATGACCCTGAGGGAGACATCGGGAGCCAGAGGCTTGTTCTTGGTGTGGACCTTGAGGATCTCCTCGCGGCCCTTGACATCGGGCAGGCCCACATAGACCTGACGGTCAAAGCGGCCCGGACGGAGCAGTGCCTTATCCAGAATGTCGGCACGGTTGGTGGCTGCCATCACGATGACGCCATCGTTGGCTTCAAAGCCGTCCATCTCGACCAGCAGCTGGTTCAGGGTCTGCTCCCGCTCGTCGTGGCCGCCGCCCAGACCTGCGCCGCGCTGACGGCCCACGGCATCGATCTCATCGATGAAGATGATGCAGGGCATGGTCTTTTTGGCCTTATCAAACAGGTCACGCACACGGGATGCGCCGACACCGACATACATTTCCACGAAATCGGAGCCGGAAATGGAGTAGAAGGGCACACCTGCCTCACCGGCACAGGCACGGGCCAGCAGGGTCTTACCGGTACCCGGAGGGCCCACCAGCAAAACGCCGTGGGGGATGCGGGCACCCAGCGTGTTGAACTTGTCGGGGCTCTTGAGGAACTCCACGACCTCCTTCAGCTCTTCCTTTTCCTCGTCCTCACCGGCAACGTCGGCAAAGGTCGCGGTCTTTTTGTTCTCGTGCTCGTCCTTCACCTTGGCCTTGCCCACGTTCATAATACCGCCGCCGCCAGCGCCGCCGCGCATCATGGAGAAGAGCAGGAAGCCGGTGCAGCCCAGCATTCCCAGGTAGAACAGGATCTCCATCCAGGGGATGGACTCCTTCAGGGTGGTGTAATCGTACTCCATGGGCGCGGTCGGGTTGGCTGCGTCGTAGGAATCGATATACTGCTGGACGTTCTCGATGAACACATAGGCGTAGGGCAGCTTGTAGCGCACCGTCACCGTGCCGTCATCGTTTCTGGTTGCCCCCACGGAAGAGGTGGAGGAGGAGAACATATTGCTCAGCAAACCGCCGGAGGCCTGTGTGGCAGCGGTGGCACCTGTGGTTTCGGGCAGCTCCTGCTTGCCCTCCTTCAGCGTCAGGGTGATGATGCTGGTGTTGCGGTCCAGCGTAAAGGCTGTGACCTGGTTGTTCTCAAAGTAGTGCACCACAGTTGAGTAGCTCATGGTGGAGCCGCCGGTACTGCTGTCGCTGGTGCCCAGCACCGACCAGATCATCAGGACACCGGCCAGTGCCAGCGCCAGGATCAGGGGATTAAAGCGAGGTCGTTTCGGTTGCAAAAGGGATCAACTCCAGTTCTAATTCGTTTTTATTATGCGTAGATTTCCGGTTTCAGCACACCCACATAGGGCAGGTTGCGGTATTTCTCATCGTAGTCCAGACCATAGCCCACCACAAACTCGTCCGGCACCTGGAAACCCTCGTAATCGGGCTGGATGTCGGCCTTGCGGCGGCTGGGCTTGTCGAGAATGGTGCAGATCTTCACGGAATTCGGGTTGCGCATCTTGAGCATGGGCACCAGCTTGGAAAGGGTGACACCGGTATCCAGAATGTCCTCCACGATCAGCACGTCCTTGCCGGACAGGTCGCCGTCCAGATCCTTGATGATCTTGACCAGACCGCTGGTGGTGGTATTGCTGCCGCCGTAGCTGGACACGACCATAAAATCAATGCTGCAGGGGATGGTCACGGCCCGCATCAGGTCGGCCATAAAGACCACCGAACCCTTGAGGATGGAGACGAGGACAAGGTTTCTGCCCTCGTAATCCCTGCTGATCTGTGCACCCAGTTCGGCAACCTTGGCTTTCAATGCTTCCTCACTGACCAGGATGTTCTTGATATCGTCATTCATGCTCATGGGTTGTTCCTCCATTTTCCAATTCCAACTGCAAGATCTGTACAGTCTCCTCGTCCGGGGCCAGCCCCTCGGCAAAGCCCTCCCCACAGACCCACAGGATCTCACTGCCCGCCGCCAGCAGCGGCAGGCCCTCTCGTATTCCGGCAGGAATGCCTGCCTCATTCATCCATTTGCGCAGGGGCTTGCTCAGTCCCCGCCCCGCAGGCCGGAACCGGTCTCCCGGTTGACGGGTGCGCAGCGTAAGGGCAGAATATAACAAGGTTATTCTAGCATAATCCGCCCGATTTTTTAAGTCTTTTTTATGAACACCCTGTGTTTTTTCTCGAAAACCGCTTACAAAAAGCCGTGTTTTCAGGGTTTGGCCCCCGGGCAGAGCAAATTCCGCCCCATCGGCAGGGGCAAACGGCAGCGAAAACGCAGGGGCCGCAGCCGCTTCCGGCCGGCTCTTTTCCTGCCAGAGCATCCCGCTGCCTGCGCAGAAGCGGACCATATCGGTCAATTGCACCGCTCCGCTCCCCTGCTCCACCAGCTCTGCCAGCAGGCGGATGTATTTTTCCTCGGCATCCCGCACCGGAGCAACAAGGCTGTGGAGCGCCGCTTCCAGAATGAGCGGGTCAGCGCCCTGCAGCGGCTCCAGCCGCCATGCTGCCTTGGCTTTCGGGGCCTTGCGGGCAGTCTGGGCTGCATCCAGACGCGCGATGGAAAGCAGCTGTTCTGCCTGCCTGGCAAAGTAGGCGTCCGCGCGGGCCGCCTTTTCACAGAAGCGGGCCAGATTTTCCTCTGCCGCAGCGTTGACGCTGCGCAGGGCCGGAACGGCCCCATGGCGCAGGCGGTTGCGGGCGTAGGCATCGGACTCGTTCGTCTCATCCGTCACCCAGCCCTGCTCAAAGGCGGCGCAGAGCGCTTCGGTCTCGGCCCGGGTCAGGCCCAACAGCGGGCGGCAGTAGCCGGGCCGCCTGGGCCGGATACCCCCCGCCCCGTGCAGCCCGGTGCCCCGGGCCAGCCGGAACAGCAGGGTCTCGGCCTGGTCAGTAGCAGTATGGGCCGTTGCAATGCAGTCTATCCCGCCTGCCAGCAGTTGGGCAAAGCAGGCATAGCGGAGTCTGCGGGCCCAGTCCTCCCCGGCATGGGGCGGCACAGCCATTCCCACATCTGCCGGGCGGAAAACTGTCAGCGGCACCCCCAGCCGGGCACACTCGGCCCGGACAAAAACTTCGTCCCGGTCCGCAGTCTCACCCCGCAGGCCATGGTTGACATGGCAGGCCGTAAGGGGATACCCAAAAGCTTCCCGCAGCTCCAGCAGCACCCGCAGCAGCGCCATGCTGTCGGCCCCGCCCGAAACGGCAGCGCACAGGTGCAGAGCCCGGCCCGGCTCCACAGGCGCAAACAGCTGCTCCTGCCGGGCAAAGCGTTCTACTTTTGTGATCAATTTTGATGTTTCGTCGTTCATCAGCGTTTGAAGTCCACATCCATAAAGCGGGTGTGTGCGCCATCCCAGCCCAGCGGCACCGTGCTGGTCTCGCCGTGGCGGTTCTTTGCCACGATGCACTCCGCGGTATCGGCATCCACCTCGGCACCATCGGGGTTCTGGCTGGCGTAGTAGGAATCACGGTAAAGGAAAAGGACGCAGTCGGCATCCTGCTCGATGGAACCGGAATCACGCAGGTCCGACAGCTGGGGCCGGTGAGAAGAGTTGTTGCCCTGCTTCTCCACCGCACGGGACAGCTGGGAAAGCGCGATGATGGGCACATTCATTTCCTTAGCCATGATCTTCAGGTTTCGGGTGATGGAGCTGATCTCCTGCACACGGTTCTCGCTGCGCTGGCCGGTGGTCATCAGCTGCAGGTAGTCGATGACGATCAGGCCCACATTGGGGCGGGTGGGGTCCTGATTGACCCGGCGGATCTTCGCCTTCATCTCGGTGATGGTGATGCCTGAGGTGTCGTCCATATAAATGGGGGCATCGTGGAGCTTTTCCGTTGCCAGTGCCAGATACTCCCAGTCCTCACTGCGAAGGGCACCGGTGCGGAAAGCCTGGCTGTCGATGCCTGCTTCCGCCGAAAGGATGCGGTTGGTCAGCTGCTCCTTGGTCATTTCCAGGCTGAAAATGGCCACCGGCACCTTTTGCTGCATGGCAACGCGGGTGGCAATGTTCAGCGCAAAACTGGTCTTGCCCATACCGGGGCGGGCGGCCAGAATGATGAGGTCGCCGCGGCCCAGGCCGGTCAGGACGGTATCCAGCAGGCGGAAACCGGTGGGAATTCCCTTGTACTTGTCGGCATCCGGGCCGCTGATCTTCTGCAGGTTGGTCAGCGTCTCCACCATGCTGGAGGAAAGCGGGGTCAACGCGCTGGAATCCCGCCCGGAGCGGATCTCGTAGATGCGCTGCTCGGCGTTTTCCAGCAGCAGGTCAGCGTCCGGCTCATCGCCCGCGTCCTGCAGAATGTCCTTGGCAACGCCCATCAGCTGGCGCACCAGATACTTTTCCTGCACGATCTGGGCATAGGCCTTCACATTGGAGATGCTGGGCACCGTCTCGGCCAGACCGGTCAGATAGACTTTTGCCTCGTCCGCACTGGGGAACACGCCATCAGAGATGACGGCATCCAGCAGGGTGACAAAGTCGATGGTCTGGTCCGCTGTGAACAGGCGCAGCATCTCGGAGTAGATCTGGGCGTTCTGCCGGGTGTAGAACATTTCCGGCCGGATGATCTCCACCAGATCGGTCAATGTCTCGGGCTTGAGCAGCACCGCGCCCAGCACGCTCTGCTCGGCCTGCATATTGTAGGGCAGATTGATGCCCACACTCTCCAGATTCAGTTCATTGGAATAATGTCGTTGTTCGTTGGGCATGGTTCATCCCCCTCCATACTGGGCCAGCTTCCCAAAACGCCAAAAACGCCCCCTGAAGGCAGGGGGCGCAGATGGCATTTCAATCAGGCCTGTTCTACTTCCACCATGATCTTGAAGGAAGCCACGACACCGACATACAGGCGCACCTTTGCGTTGAACACACCGGCATCCTTGATGTCCTTGGTCTCCAGCTCGATCTTCTTTTTATCAATGGGAGAACCGGCCAGCTGGGCCAGAGCCTCGGCAACTTCCTTGCCGGTGACCTTGCCGTGCAGGCGACCGGATGCGCCGCCCTTGGCCTTGATGGTCACGGTCTTGCCCTCGATCTTTGCAGCCACAGCCTGTGCGGCGGCCACAGTTTCAGCCTCGTGGAAATCCGCAGCGGCCTCCTTGCCGCGTGCGATATTCACCGCAGAAGCATCGGCCACAGCGGCCAGCTTGCGCGGGAACAGAAAGTTGCGGGCGTAGCCGTCGGAGACCTCATGGATCTCATCCTTCTTGCCAATGCCCTTTACGTCCTGCTTCAGAATCACTTTCATGGTGTTATCCCTCACTTCTCACCGGGGAACCGGTGGATTTCTATGGCTAGTATACAGCAATTGCGCGTTTCCGTCAACGGTCGGGGGCTGCCGCATCTCCGGGAGCTTTCTCCCGCAAGTGAAACGGGCCATTCCATCGCCCGCCCTATTGCCGCTGCGCGGCAACAGGGTCCCACCCCAGCGGACACTTGCCGGAGAAACTCCCCTCGTGCGGCGATCAGCAGTTTACGCCAACTCTTTCCCCGCCGCATCCAATGCTGCTTCGATCACCTTATCCATATCATAATACTTGTACTCGCCCAACCGGCCGCCGAAAATGACGTTCGGCTCGACATCGGCCAACTGCTTGTAGCGGGCGTACAGGGCACCGTTCTTCTCGTCGTTGACGGGATAATACGGCTCATCGCCCGGCTTCCACTCGGCGCTGTACTCCCGGCTGATCACCGTTTTGGGCTGGGTGCCGAACGCAAAATGCTTGTGCTCGATGATCCTGGTATAGGGCGTTTCCGCATCGGTATAGTTCACCACGGCGTTGCCCTGGTAGTTGTCGGTGTCCAGCACCTCCGTCTCAAAGCGGACGCTGCGGTACTGCAGGGCCCCCAGCCGGTAGCCAAAGTAGGCATCCACCGGGCCGGTATAGACCACCTTGTCGGCCAGTGCGTTCAGGTTTTCCCGGTCGGCCAGATAATCCACATTCAGCCGCACCTCGATGCCCTCCAGCATCTTTTCCACCATGGCGGTATAGCCGCCATCGGGGATGCCCTGATACAGCGCGTTGAAGTAGTTGTTGTCGTAGGTAAAGCGGACCGGCAGGCGTTTGATGATGAAAGCCGGCAGTTTGGTGCAGGGGCGGCCCCACTGCTTGCCGGTGTAGCCTTTGATGAGCTTTTCGTAAATGTCCGTACCCACCAGACTGATGGCCTGCTCCTCAAGATTTTTCGGGTCGGTGATGCCCGCTTCCCGCTTCTGCTCCTCGATCTTTGCCTTGGCCTCGGCGGGGGTCACCACCCCCCACATCTTATTGAAGGTGTTCATATTGAAGGGCAAATTGTAGATCTCGCCGTGATAGTTGGCAACGGGGCTGTTGGTGTAGCGGTTGAACTCCGCAAACTGGTTCACATACTGCCACACTGCCTTGCTGCTGGTGTGGAAGATGTGGGCACCATAGCGGTGGACCTGTATGCCCTCCACTTCCTCGGTGTAGATATTCCCGGCAATGTGGCCGCGCTTATCAATCACAAGGCACGTTTTGCCCGCCTTTTTTGCTTGCTGGGCAAACACCGCACCGTAAAGGCCTGCGCCTACGATGAGATAATCGTAATGGTTCATCCCTGCTTCTCCTTTTTTCTGGATTCAGGTTCATTTTTGGAGAGCGGCTTCTTCTGGCTCTCACGGTACTGGTCGATGGCGGTCTGGATGCGTGCCCGGGCTGCCTCGGGGGTGATATGCTTGAGCTGGGCCGCCGCCATGGTCTGGTGGCCGCCGCCTCCCAGACTTTCCATGATGACCTGAACATTGACCGCTCCCAGACTGCGGGCCGAAATATTCACGCCGCTCCCCACCTGCACGGCCACAAAGCTGGCCTCCACATTCTGGATGGTCAGCAGGTCGTTGGCAGCCTGCGCAATGGCCACACGGGCCTCGGGGGGCACCTCGCCGCTCACCGAGATGGCACAGCTGCGGTACATCTGGGCAGCCTCCACAAGGTCTGCCTTGGCGTTGTACTCCACCATGGTCACATCAAAGAGCTGGCGCACCCGCTCCGTCTCCGCACCGTAGCGGCGCAGAGCGGCGGCGGCTTCAAACGTGCGCACGCCGGTGTGCAGGGTAAAGTCCCGGGTATCCAGCATAATGCCCGAGAGCAGGCCCTCTGCCTCCACCCGGCTGGGCTTGTCGTCCCGGTCGCCCACATACTGCAAAAGCTCCGTGACCAGCTCACTGGCCGAGGAGGAATAGGGCTCGTGGCAGACAAGGTCTGCATGCTCGATGAAGCCCACGCCCTTGCGGTGGTGGTCGATAACGGCCACCTTGCCGCACCTTTCCAGGATCTCCTTACTTTCCACAAGGCCCAGCTGGTATGTATCCACCACCACGCAGAGCGTTTTCTTGGAGATAATGGGCAGCGCCGCCTTGGGGTCGATGAAATCATCCGCCTGCCCGGCCCGGCACAGGGCATCGATCAGGCTGCCCGCCAGCGTGGCATCCCGCCTGACGGCGATCACCGCCGGGACATCGCAGATCTTGCAGATGCGCAGCACGCCCTCGGCAGCGCCGATGGCATCCAGATCGCTCATCCGGTGGCCCATGATGACCACATGGTCCGCCTCCTTGACGA
>OGGG01001375.1_pt1 | contig 19885 bp, 16 predicted proteins | sample 1571201 | NCBI WGS metagenome assembly OGGG01 (sample SAMEA2581946, study PRJEB24529) | metagenome | biome: Human gut stool | place: China | collected 2011 | reverse complement strand
GCGGAAGTGGCGGAATTGGCAGACGCGCAGGCTTCAGGTGCCTGTGGTAGCAATACCGTGCGGGTTCAAGTCCCGCCTTCCGCACTTTTTATTTGCGAAAATGCTCATGACTCTGGTCGTGGGCATTTTTTATTATCAAGCAAAAGGTAGAGTCTTGCAAAGATAATCTTTGAATGATATACTGAATAAATGATTAGAAAAATCAGCAGAATGATAAAACAAATGCCATGTACAGGAGGAGCAGACATATGAAAAAACTGGAAGAATATGTAAGAAGTATACCGGATTTTCCGGAACCTGGAATTATTTTCCGTGATATCACAACGATTTTGCAGGATTCGGATGGATTGCATCTGGCTATTCAGTCCATGCAGGACAAACTGAAGAATACGGAATTTGACGTGGTTGTCGGCACAGAGTCCAGAGGTTTTATTTTTGGTGTACCGATTGCATATAATCTGCACAAGGCATTTGTACCGGTTCGCAAAAAGGGTAAGCTGCCATGTGAGGCGGTAAGTAAGGAGTATGATCTGGAATATGGCAGTGCTGTGATCGAGATGCATAAGGATTCCATCAAACCTGGACAGAAAGTTGTGCTGGTAGATGACCTGGTGGCTACCGGAGGAACGATTGAAGCTGCGATCAGGCTGGTTGAGGAGCTTGGCGGTGAAGTAATGAAAGTGGTTTTCCTGATGGAGCTTGCAGGACTGAACGGCCGCGAGAGATTAAAAGGGTATGATGTAGAGTCTGTACTCTGCTATGAAGGGAAATAGGAACAGCAGACAATAGATGAGTGCTAATCAGCGACAAAACGTGCAAAGCGTGTTTTATCGCCGCAGATTTCCGGAAAGAGGGTACTGACTATGAGCGACGAAAAAAATAAGACAGATACAACAGAGATAAAAAAATCAGAGATCAAAAAGGCGGAAATCAAAAAAGCAGATGCAAACGTAAAATCCATGGAAGATTTTACAAGTCCGGAGATTTTATATGACGAACTGATTGCGAGTGTAAAAAAGTATCATCCGTCTACGGATATCAGCATGATCGAGAAAGCTTATAAGATTGCTTACGAAGCACATAAGGACCAGAAAAGAAAATCGGGAGAACCGTATATTATCCATCCTCTGTGCGTAGGGATCATTCTTGCGGATCTGGAGCTGGACAAAGAAACGATTGTTGCGGGACTGCTTCATGATGTTGTGGAAGATACTGTTATGACGACCGAAGAGATCACGGAAGAGTTTGGGGCAGAGGTTGCACTTCTGGTCGATGGTGTTACCAAGCTGGGACAACTGAGTTATTCTGCTGACAAGGTAGAGGTGCAGGCTGAGAACCTGCGTAAGATGTTTCTTGCCATGGCAAAGGATATCCGTGTTATCCTGATCAAGCTTGCGGACCGGCTTCACAATATGCGTACACTGAAATATATGAAACCGGAGAAGCAGAAAGAAAAAGCAAGAGAGACGATGGATATCTATGCCCCGCTTGCCCAGAGACTTGGTATTTCCAAGATCAAAGTAGAGCTGGATGATCTGTCATTGAAATATCTGGAACCGGAAGTTTACTATGATCTGGTAGAGAAGATTGCCCTGCGGAAAACGGAGCGCCAGAAATTTGTGGATGGGATTGTTGCAGAAGTGCGGACGCATATTGAGAAGGCGGGGATCAGGGCGCAGATTGACGGGCGCGTCAAACATTTCTTCAGTATCTACAAAAAGATGGTAAATCAGGACAAGACGCTGGACCAGATTTATGATCTTTTTGCAGTGCGTATTATCGTAGATACGGTCAAAGACTGTTATGCGGCACTTGGTGTGATCCATGAGATGTACAAACCGATTCCGGGACGTTTCAAAGATTACATTGCGATGCCGAAGCCGAATATGTATCAGTCACTGCATACGACACTGATCGGACCGGGGGGAAGACCGTTTGAGATCCAGATCCGTACCTTTGAGATGCACCGTACTGCAGAATATGGTATTGCGGCACACTGGAAATACAAAGAGGCATCAAATAACGGCGGCAATGTCAATATTTCCAAGCAGGAAGAAGAGAAGTTAAGCTGGCTGCGTCAGATTCTGGAATGGCAGAAGGACATGTCAGACGGCAAAGAGTTTATGAGTCTTCTGAAGAGCGATCTGGACCTTTTTGCAGAAAGTGTGTACTGTTTTACTCCGGCAGGAGATGTCAAGAATCTGCCGAATGGTTCCACACCGATCGATTTTGCATACAGCATCCACAGTGCAGTTGGCAATAAAATGATCGGGGCAAGGGCAAATGGCAAGCTGGTCAATATTGACTATGTGATCCAGAATGGTGACCGGATCGAGATTATCACATCTCAGAATTCTAAAGGGCCAAGCCGTGACTGGCTGAAGATCGTAAAAAGTGCTCAGGCAAAAAACAAGATCAACCAGTGGTTCCGCAATGAATTAAAAGAAGACAATATTACCCGCGGCAAGGAGCTGATGTCTGCTTATTGTAAGGGCAGAGGGATTACACAGAATGATCTGATGAAGCCTGCTTATATGGAAAGTGTGATGCGTAAGTATGGTTTCCGTGACTGGGATTCCGCACTGGCAGCAATCGGACATGGCGGACTGAAAGAAGGCCAGGTTGTCAATAAACTTCTTGATGAATATAACAAGCAGCATCAGAAAGAAATCACGGATGAACACATCATGGAGGCTGCGGAAAACAAAGAAAAGATGCGGATCGCCAAATCCGGAAACGGTATTGTTGTAAAAGGCATCCATGATGTGGCTGTGCGTTTCTCAAAATGCTGTTCTCCGGTTCCGGGAGACGAGATCGTCGGATTTGTGACAAGAGGTCGCGGTATTTCCATTCACAGGACAGACTGCGTGAATGTGATCAACCTCTCGGAGGAAGACAGGGCAAGACTTATCGATGCAGAATGGCAGAAATCGGAGCCGGATAAAAATGAACGCTACACGGCGGAGATCAAGATCTTCGGATACAACCGTACCGGACTTCTTGTGGATATTACTAAAATTTTCACAGAACGGAAGATTGACTTAAGTTCGCTGAACTGTCGTGTGAGCAAGCAGGGAGTGGCTACGATCCTGCTTACCTTTGATGTACAGGGAAAAGAAGAACTGGCAAGCCTGACGGCAAAGATCCGGCAGATCGAGAGTGTGATCGATATTGAGCGTACATCAGGCTGATCGGGGGAAAGCGTTTATGGGAAATATAAAAATAGAAAAAATGGTGCTTGGCATGGTACAGACTAATACCTGGTTTGTACTCCATGAAGAAACAAAAGAACTGATTCTGGTTGATCCGGCAGATGATGCGGCACGGATCATCCAAAAGATCGAAGAAAATGAATGGAAGCTGCAGGCAATCCTGCTTACACACGGTCATTTCGATCATATCGGTGCGGTGGATGATTTAAGAGCACATTTTATAGGTGTGCAGTGTTATGCCGGTGAGGACGAAAAGGAAGTTCTGGAAAATGGAAGTTACAATCTTTCTGCTTCTTTTGGATCCGGGTTTGCAGTCCGGGCAGATCATCTGCTGAAAGATAAGGAAACACTGACTCTGGCAGGCTTCAAACTCCAGGTGATCGAGACACCGGGACATACAAAGGGCGGTGTCTGTTATTATCTGCCGCAGGAGGGTGTACTGTTTTCAGGTGATACGTTGTTTCATGCAAGTGTCGGGAGAACAGATTTTCCGACTGGGAGCATGTCACAGATCGTGCGTTCGCTGCGGTATCTGACAGAAAATCTGCCAGGCGAGACTGTAGTTTATCCGGGGCATCAGGAAACAACGACGATCGCCTGCGAAAAAAGATTTAATCCGTACTTATGAGAGGAAACCCCAAAATGATAGCAATACAGTTCCAGAAGAGAGATTTTGAGTATGATGTATACAATCTGGTAAAATCGTTTTATCCGGAAGAAGAGATTGCCCTGTTTGACGATGACAGTCCGGCAGCGGAATACGATGAAAAAATCTCTCTTTTTTACGGGAAAAATAAGATAAACATCCGCATTGAACGGGTAAGCGGTGACAGGAAACGCCAGGAAGAGGGCGTGTGGCTCACAGAAGAAATGAAGGAACGGAAAGCAAGAAAAAATCAGACAAAAATGTTGCTGTATCATATGCTGCAAAAACGGACCGGTCAGGAACTTCCGTGGGGAACGCTCACCGGTGTGCGGCCGACGAAAATACCGATGGCACTGATCGATGCAGGACATTCCAATGTGGAGACAGCAAAGATCATGCGGGAGCAGTATCTGGTCAGCAGAGAGAAAACAGCACTGGCCATTTCGATTGCCAACCGGGAACGCCATATCCTGGAGGGCATTGATTATAAAAACGGATACAGCCTTTACATCGGGATACCGTTCTGCCCGACAATCTGTGCATACTGTTCCTTTAGCTCCAGTCCGTTAAAAGTGTGGAAAAATAAGGTGGATGATTATCTGGATGCACTTTGTCATGAAATACGGGAAACAGCAGGTTTGTGGTCTGGTCAGATTCTGGATACGATCTATATCGGAGGCGGAACACCGACCACGCTGGAGCCGCAACAACTGGAACGATTATTATCTGAAGTGGAAAAATATTTTGATATCAGCCACATAAAAGAGTATACTGTGGAAGCGGGCAGACCGGACAGTATTACACGGGACAAACTGGCCGTGATCCGGAAACATCCGGTGACCAGAATCTCCATTAATCCGCAGACGATGAACCAGAAAACGCTGGATATCATCGGCAGACGACATACAGTGGAAGATATTAAAGCAGCATTTACAGATGCCAGAGACCTGGGATTTGACAATATCAATATGGATCTGATCGTAGGACTTCCGGGTGAAGGCATCGAGGAAGTGGAGCATACCATGCAGGAAGTGCTGTCTCTTGATCCCGACAGTATCACGGTACATTCTCTGGCGATCAAACGTGCGGCGCGCCTGAACCTGTTTAAGGATGAGTATAAAGAAATGACCTTCACAAACAACCAGAAGATCATGGAGATGACGGAACAGTATGCGGCAAAAGCCGGCATGTTCCCGTATTACCTCTATCGTCAGAAGAATATGAAGGGCAATTTTGAAAATGTAGGATATGCAAAGCCGGAAAAAGAAGGCATTTACAATATTCTGATCATGGAAGAAAAGCAGTCGATCCTGGCACTCGGTGCCGGTGCGTCGACCAAGTTTGTGATGAATGACCGGATTGAACGTGCAGAAAATGTAAAGGATATTAAAAACTATATCGAGCGAATTGATGAGATGATAGAACGTAAGAGACAGGGTTATTGTGAATATGAAAAAAACCGGGTATAATATCATACAGTTCAGCCTGAGCCAGGAACTGAAGCATGGCATGATGGTCAGCATACTGGCAGGAGAACTTGCAAGAAAGGCGGGACTGTCAAAAGAGCAATGCCACGAGTTGGCGATTGCAGGAGTTCTGCATGACATCGGAAAACTTGAAATGGCAAAATATGTATATCAGAAGGGACAGAAACCGCTTACGATCGAGGAAATCAAGTATGTAAGACTTCATCCGACACTGGGATATGCGATCACATCTCAGAACCAGTATTCTGAGTTTATCATAGAAAGCATTTTATATCATCACGAAAATTATGACGGCAGCGGTTTTCCATCGAACCTGAAGGAAGAAGAGATCCCCATCGGGGCGAGAATCCTCCGAATCTGTGATGTGTTTTCAGCACTGATCTCGGATCGGCCGTACCGCAGGGCATTTCCATGGGAAAAAGCAATTGCGATTATGATTGATGAAATAAAAAATTTTGACCTGAAACTGTTTTTATGTTTTATGGAGATCATTCACGACGAACAGGTCTGTAAGAGGGTCCTGGCATGCAAACAGATGAAATGGGATTTAGAGGAGGAAATTTTATGGCAATGAAAAAGAAGCCGGTAACAGGTATGAAAGATATTACACCACGCGAGATGGAAATCCGTGATTACGTGATCCGCATGATCAAAGATACTTACGGAACGTTTGGATTTTCTTCCATCGAGACACCTTGCGTGGAACACATCGAGAACCTCTCCAGCAAACAGGGCGGAGAAAATGAAAAACTGATCTTTAAGATTTTAAAAAGAGGCGAAAAACTGAAGCTTGACACTGCAAAAACAGAGATGGATCTGGTAGACGGTGGTTTAAGATACGATCTGACCGTTCCTCTGTCCAGATATTATGCAAACAATGCAAATAATCTGCCAGGTCCGTTCAAAGCGCTGCAGATGGGAAATGTATGGCGTGCAGACAGACCTCAGAGAGGCCGTTACCGCCAGTTTATGCAGTGTGATATTGATATTCTCGGTGAGCCGACGATCCTGGCAGAGATCGAACTGATCCTGGCAACTTCCACACTGGTCGGCAAACTGGATTTTGAAAACTTTACGATCCGCATCAATGACCGCAGGATTTTAAAAGCCATGGCAGCATGCAGCGGTTTCCCACAAGAAAGCTATGATACCGTCTTTATCATTCTGGATAAGATGGACAAGATCGGCAAAGAAGGCGTGGCAGAAGAGCTGGAAAAAGAAGGATTTGCAAAAGAGAGCATCGACAAGTACCTGTCTATGTTTGATGAAGTAACAGAAGATGTAAATGGTGTACGCCGCTTAAAAGAACTTCTGGAAGGCTTCCTGGATCAGAAGATCGCAGAAGAACTGGAGACGATCATCCAGAGTGTTGACACTGTCAAGACAGCAAAATTCCAGATCGTGTTTGATCCGACCCTCGTTCGCGGTATGTCCTACTATACCGGGCCGATCTTTGAGATCAGCATCGATGGATTCGGCGGTTCCGTCGGAGGCGGCGGCCGCTACGATGAAATGATCGGCAAATTCACCGGTCAGAAGACCTGTGCATGCGGATTCTCCATCGGATTCGAACGTATTGTCATGCTGCTTCTGGAGCGTGATTATCAGGTTCCGAGCAATGCGGGTAAGAAAGCATATCTGATCGAGAAGAATATGCCGGGTGACAGGCTGGCTGCAATCTTCAAAGAAGCAGCAGAAGAACGCAAAAACGGCAGCATCGTCAGTGTCAATATGATGAAGAAAAACAAAAAATTCCAGAAGGAACAGATGACGGCAGAAGGCTACACAGAATTCAAAGAATTTTTCTGTGACAGCATGAAATAAAGGAGGACAAAAGCAAATGGCTGAATCAATGAAAGGCCTGCACAGAAGCCACAGATGTGCAGAGGTCGTAAACGCAGCGACCGGCAGCGAAGTAACTGTCATGGGCTGGGTACAGAAAAGAAGAAATCTTGGTGGTATGATCTTTATTGATTTAAGAGACAGAAGCGGTCTGCTGCAGATCGTTTTTGATGAGAATGATATCGGAACCGAAGGATACGAAAAAGCAGGAAAATTGCGAAGCGAGTTTGTGATCGCTGTAACAGGTAAACTGGAAAAACGTGGAGGGGCGGTCAACGAAAATCTTGTAACTGGCGAGCTGGAAGTAAGAGCAGAGAGTCTGCGTATTCTTTCCGAGTCCGAGACACCGCCATTCCCGATCGAAGAGCATATCCAGACAAGAGATGAACTTCGTCTGAAATACCGTTATCTGGATCTGCGCCGTCCGAACCTGCAGAGAAACCTGCTGCTTCGAAGCAAAGTAGCAACAGCGATCCGCCGCTTTATGGACGAAGAAGGATTCCTGGAGATCGAAACACCGATCCTGATCAAGAGTACTCCGGAAGGAGCAAGAGATTACCTCGTACCAAGCCGTGTACATCCGGGCAGCTTCTATGCACTGCCGCAGTCACCGCAGCTTCTCAAACAGCTGCTGATGTGTTCCGGATACGACCGTTATTTCCAGATCGCAAAATGTTTCCGTGATGAGGACTTAAGAGCAGACCGTCAGCCGGAGTTCACGCAGGTCGATATGGAGCTTTCTTTCGTTGATATGGATGATGTCATTGATGTCAATGAACGTCTCCTGAAATACATTTTCAAAGAGATCGGTGTGGATGTACAACTGCCGCTCCAGCGTATGACCTGGCAGGAAGCTATGGATCGTTTCGGTTCTGACAAACCGGATATCCGTTTCGGTATGGAGCTGCAGGATGTTTCCGAAGTCGTAAAAGGCTGCGGATTTGGTGTGTTTACCGGAGCACTGGAAAACGGCGGAACCGTTCGCGGTATCAATGCCAAAGGGCAGGGCCATATGCCGAGAAAGAAAATCGATGCACTGGTAGAAGTTGCAAAGACTTATGGTGCAAAAGGACTTGCATATCTGGCTGTCAACGAAGACGGAACTTACAAATCCTCTTTTGCTAAATTTTTTGAAGAAGATCAGTTAAAAGAGCTGGTAAAAGCAATGGACGGAGAACCGGGTGATTTACTGCTGTTTGCGGCGGACAAGAAAAAAGTCGTATGGGATGTACTCGGTGCACTGCGTCTGCATCTGGCAAAGAGTCTGGATCTGCTGAAAAAAGACGATTTCCGTTTTCTGTGGGTTACGGAGTTCCCGCTGCTTGAGTGGTCAGAAGAACAGAATCGTTTCGTTGCCATGCATCATCCGTTTACCATGCCGATGGAAGAAGACCTCGATAAGATCGATACCGATCCGGGAGCAGTACGTGCACAGGCATATGATATCGTACTGAACGGAAATGAGATCGGCGGCGGAAGTATCCGAATCCATCAGGATGACATTCAGTCCAAGATGTTTGAGGTACTTGGATTTACACCGGAACAGGCACAGAAACAGTTCGGTTTCCTTCTGGATGCATTCAAATATGGAGTACCGCCGCACGCAGGACTGGCATACGGACTGGACCGTCTGATCATGCTGATGACAGGAGAAGACAGCATCCGCGAAGTTATGGCATTCCCGAAAGTAAAAGATGCTTCCTGCCTGATGATGCAGGCACCGGATGAAGTAGATCCGAAACAACTGGAAGAGCTTGGGCTTGAAATCGAGAAAAAAGAAGAAAAAGAAGAGAAATAAAAGTCTCTGGAACAGAAAATAAAGTAACAGAAAATCCCGGATAACTGGAGAAAATCCAGAAGTCCGGGATTTTTTGATATTGTGATAACTTCCTGCAGGCGGTAACTGGTTTTATGGTTCTGTTTCTGATGTACTTTCGGAAGAATCCTCCGATCCGTTCTGGAAAGCCTGAATCGCAGCTCCGGCATTCCCAAGAAGTGCATTGGTAAAATCTTCGTTCAGCTGCATTTCCCAGGAAGAGCCATTGTTTGTAAAGTGGATCGTTACCTCGGTATCTGTTGTGTCTGTGTTTTCTGCCAGTGCCTGGGCAAGCAGAGATGCAGTCTCATCTGCCAGTTCGCTGGAAGAAGCACGGATGGATTCTGTTGTAGATGCATAGTTCATCAGAAGTTCCTGGTAACGTTTGAGGACACTTTTCATATCAAGACTGGTAATCGTGATCTTTGCGGATGCAGATTCCTGTTCCTGATCTTCTGTAACAGAAAGAATCTTATAGGAAATATGTTTGCTGAGCTGCACGGCGAGAGCATCGTCCGTTTTTTCGTAGTTCTGGCTGTATGTGGAAAAAATATCCTGCATGTTCAGATAAGATTTCCATTCGTCCGGTGATTTCTCCATCAGACCTTCCAGAACAACCGTGATCATTTCTTCAGGTGTGACCAGATAAGGGTCCTTAAGATAAGAAATAAAACCACTGACCAGATCGTCTTCTAACTGATCTGTGTTCTGGATCATCCAGCCATCTTCCGTATGAAGAAGCTCAATATCTGCATCTGTTGTGGTTGTCTTATACGTATTTTTGGACAGTACATCGCCCAGAAGTGCGAAATAAGAATTTAATGTCATCTCCTCACCGGAGCTACCGGTGCTTTTCTGGACAAGTGCAAGGCAGACATCTTTTGCCAGTGCATGCGTATCCAGATTGGTGATCGCAACATGGACGGTTGCGTGGTTATCTTCTATGGATGCATGTTTGATCTTGTAGTTGAAATTTTTGAAAAATAATTTGACTGCCTCCGTTGTTTCACTTCCGATATCACTTTTGGATGAACTGGAATTCATCATGTCCTCATAAGAAACAAACGCTTTGATCGTGTTTTCGTCCAGTTCCTTTATCAGGTTCAGTTCCTTTTTTACGGCTCTTTGCGGTGTATCCCTGGAACATCCGGTGAGTGAGAAAAACGAAAACAGCAGGAAAAACATCAGAAGAAAAGGAGTGGGAAAATGTTTATGCTGCATGGAGTCCTCCCTGTTATTACATGAATAAAACTCATTGTATATGATATCAGGAGCATTGTCAAATGCCTTGACATTTTTAGAAAGATTCTATATAGTAAAAACAACTTGCAAATGAATAAAGCTTCGTAATAATTCAGAAAGAGAGGACCAGATATGTACTCATTAGAGGAAATAAGGACGGTAGATCCGGAAATCGCAGCATGTATCGTAAAGGAAGAAGAGCGCCAGAACAGTCATATAGAGCTGATTGCTTCCGAAAACTGGGTAAGCAAGGCAGTGATGGCGGCAATGGGAAGCCCGCTGACGAATAAATATGCAGAAGGTTATCCGGGAAAACGTTACTACGGCGGATGCCAGTGCGTCGATGAAGCAGAACGTCTTGCGATCGAACGTGCAAAAGAACTGTTTGGATGTACATATGCCAATGTACAGCCACATTCCGGTGCACAGGCAAATATGGCAGTCTTTTTTGCCATGTTAAAGCCTGGAGATACTGTGATGGGCATGAACCTTGCACATGGCGGACATCTGACACATGGAAGCCCTGCCAATTTCTCCGGTGCATATTTTAACATTGTACCGTATGGCGTAAACGATGATGGTGTGATCGACTACGAAGAAGTCAGAAGGATTGCAAACGAATGCCATCCGAAACTGATCGTAGCCGGTGCCAGTGCCTATGCGCGGGTCATTGATTTTAAAAAATTCCGTGAGATTGCAGATGAAGTCGGTGCATATCTGATGGTAGATATGGCACATATTGCAGGTCTTGTGGCAGCAGGTCTTCATCCAAGCCCGGTCCCATATGCAGATGTGACAACGACCACAACGCACAAGACACTGCGTGGACCAAGAGGCGGTCTGATCCTTTCCAGTGAAGAGACAGCAAAGAAATTTAACTTTAACAAAGCAATCTTCCCGGGTATCCAGGGCGGTCCGCTGATGCATGTGATCGCAGCAAAGGCAGTGTGCTTTAAAGAAGCTCTGTCTGATGATTTCAAGGTGTATGCACAGGGTGTTATTGACAATGCACAGGCACTTTGCAATGGTCTTGGAAAACGAGGCATCCGCATTGTTTCCGGAAAGACGGAGAACCATCTGATGCTGGTAGATCTGACCAATCTTGGAAAGACCGGAAAAGAAGCAGAAAACCTGCTGGATGAAGTTAACATCACCTGCAACAAAAATACGATTCCAAATGATCCGAAATCTGCTTTTGTGACAAGCGGTGTCCGCCTTGGAACAGCCGCAGTTACGTCAAGAGGCATGAATACGGAAGACATGGATGTGATCGCAGAGGCGATTGCCATCGTCCTGAAAGATGAGGAAGATGCGAAAGAAAGAGCAAAAGTACTTGTGAAAGGTCTGACTGAAAAATATCCGCTGATTTAAGCGAAAAGCATAGAAAAGCCCCGAAAAGGGGGCTTTTTAATTTAAAAAAATTTTAAGTATTCAATAAAATCGGAATGTGTTATACTGTACAGGTCGAATTGTTTCTGGATACGGAGGCGATGTTACCGGCAAAAGAATATGGATAATTACGAGAATTTATTTTTAAAGGGGCAGGAGGACAGAATGGACAAAAAGAAATTAATCATGGGAGGCACTGCGGCAGGCATAGTTCTGATAGCTGTGATTGTCGGTTTTGTTTTATTGAAGGGAAAAACATCCAGTTCCGGTGATGGAGGGAATCTGGTTTATGTAGATTCCGTAGCATCGATTACCGGACTTGGAAGCGGAACCGGGCAGCGCAACCGCTTTGCCGGCGTGGTAGAACCACAGAAAACAGTTACGATAAAACAGTCATCTGATAAAAAAGTAAAAGAGTGTTATGTAAAAGAAGGTGACAGAGTCAAAAAGGGGCAGAAGCTTTTTATGTATGACACATCGGAGGCAGAGGAAAATCTGTCATCCAAGGAGATCGAGATCGACCGGATCAAGATGGATATTGAGACTTATAAATCGAATGTGGCGACACTTCAGAAAGAAAAAGCAAAGGCTTCCAGTGACGAACAACTGGATTATACAGTGCGCATTCAGTCCGCACAGAATAATCAGAAAAAAAGTGAATATCAACTGAAAAGCACACAGCAGGAGATTGAACAGCTCAAAAAAAGTATTCAGGAAGCAGAAGTGACCAGCGAGATTGATGGTGTGGTAAAATCCATCAACAATGCGGAAGATGACAATGCCGCCTCTTATGGATCAGACAGCTCAGATGCCTACATGACACTTCTTTCTACCGGCTCTTACCGTATCAAAGGTACGATCAATGAACAGAACCGTACCGCTTTAAATGAAGGAGATGCGGTTATCATACATTCCAGAGTGGATGAAAACCAGACCTGGACCGGAACAGTATCCAGTATTGACCTGGAGCATCCGGAGAATGGGAACAGTGATAATGGGTATTATATGTCCAGTTCATCTTCCAACGATACAACTTCATCAAACAGTTATCCGTTTTATGTAGAACTGGACAGTGATGATGATCTGATGCTGGGACAGCATGTTTATCTGGAAAAAGATGAAGGGCAGTTGGAGAACAGAGAAGGTCTGTGGCTGACCAGCTATTATATTGTGCAGGAGGACGGACAGGATCCATATGTGTGGACTGCCGGTAAGCATGATAAGATCGAAAAACGCAAAGTAACACTCGGTGAATATGATGAAAAGCTGGATCAGTACCAGATCACGGATGGTCTGACTGAAGATGATTATATCGCCTATCCGGAAGATTCTATTGTGGAAGGCGAAAAAGTAACCAGAAATATTCAGGATCTTTATGGAAATGACTCAAACGTGGAAAATCCGACATCAGGATCGGATACAGAATTTATGAATGGTTCCGATGGAGAAATCTTAGACGATGACGGTGACGGGGGAGGATTGTCAGATGAAGGATCGGATAATGAAGGCTATGTAGGAGCAGGGGATGCGCAGGATGAAGAAGCCGGTCTTGCGGGACTTGATGAAGAGGACGATTCATCTTTTGATATGCCACAGGAAGAACTGGAGACAGGAGATGCTCCGTCAGGCGCAGAATGATGCGGCAGTGGAGGAAAAAACAGTGATATTGGAATTAAAACATATTTATAAAGATTATATTCAGGGCAGTATGGTCGTTCCGGTACTGAAAGACATCAATCTGCAGGTGGAGAAGGGAGAATATCTGGCGATCATGGGACCGTCCGGATCCGGAAAATCTACCTTGATGAATATTGTCGGATGTCTGGACCGGGCAACAAAAGGAGAATTTATCCTGGATGGTCATATGGTAGAAGGAATGAAAGACAATGACCTGGCAGATCTGCGCCTGAACAGCATCGGATTTGTATTTCAGACATTCCAGCTTCTTCCAAGACAGACAGCACTGGAAAATGTGGCATTGCCGCTTATTTATGCCGGTGTGCCAAAGGCAGAACGTACCAGGAGGGCAGCGTCAGCACTGGACAAAGTAGGACTTTCTGACCGTATGGATTTTATCCCGAATCAGCTTTCCGGCGGGCAGAAACAGCGTGTGGCGATCGCCAGGGCAATCGTGAACAATCCAACGATCCTGCTTGCTGATGAACCTACCGGTGCACTGGATTCCAAGTCCAGCCATCAGGTCATGGAACTTTTTCAGAAGCTGAATGAGGAAGGTGTGACAGTTGTGATGATCACACATGACAGTGGCGTGGCAAAATGTGCAAAAAGAATCGTGGATATTTTTGACGGGGAAATATCGGAGCGTGGCAGAAAGGAGGAAACTCTTTGAAAAAAAAGAACGTGATGATCATACTTGCGGTTGTATTGGTCTGCGCAATCGGCATTACCGGAATTTCACGGGCAGTCAGAGGCGGCGGCAGCGCGGTCGAAGTTACAAAGCTATCTTATCTGAACAATGGCTGGTGGGGAGATAGTAAGACAAGCGGAGGTTACGTCACAGCCAATGCTTCCCAGGAAGTTTATCTGGACAGCGATAAAATCGTAGAAAAAGTTTATGTCAAAGAGGGAGACAAGGTCAAAATTGGTGACACTCTTCTTGAATATGATAAAACACTTCTGGAACTGGATATGGAAGAACAGCAGTTAGATAAGCAGATCAAAGAACTGGAGCTGAAAGGGGCACAGAGTGATCTGGAAAAGTTAAAGAAGATCACACCGATACCGGACAGTGAAGGAGGAACTTCTCCGGGATCTTCTCTTCTGGATGACGGCGATGACACAAGTGACGACTGGAACAGCCGGGATGACAGTGATGATGACGATATCGCAAAAGCAGCGATCATCAGGAATCCGATGACACTGGTAAGTGCATCAGAAAATCAGAATGTCCAGGTGATCGGCGGTGCAGATGGGGCAGACAGTACAGGAAGTGAAACACAGGCAAGTGAGACGGCGCCTGCGGAGAATCAGCAGCCGGCAACAGAAGCACCATCTGTACCGGAAACAGAGAGCGAAGAACAGACGGAGGCAACCGAAGATTCTCCGCTTGCCAAAACAAAAGCATACAAAAAGCTGGATTATAAGACAAAATATTATAAAGGCAGTGGTACAAAGGCAGATCCATACCTGTATCTTTGCAAAGACGGAGCAGAGATTTCTTCTTCCTTTATGAATATGATCCTCGGATTCAATACCGATGGCAGCTCAAAGAAAAAGGGCGGAGTTGCAAAGGATGGAAAAGGCTGTTATGCAGTTCTGCAGATTCGTGAGGGCGATTCTCTTGCGGGCGGATTTATCAAGTCAGTTACCATCAATGGTACGGTGGATGTCAGCAAGGCTTATGCACCGGATGTAACCTGGACATTTACCAGTCAGGGTATTACAAAGAACGTACCGGATATTGCAGATCCGCAGCCGGATGATGAGCCGGATGAGCCGGATGGACCAGGTGAAGATCCGTTTGAACCGGGGGATGATGTCTACACGGTATCCGAACTGAAACAGGCGATTGCCGAAAAAGAAAAAGAAATCAAAGAACTGAAACTGGATATCCGTGATTCAGAGCTCAGTGTAAAGCAGACACAGCGAAAACTGGACGATGCGACCGTCAAAGCAACGATCAATGGCGTAGTCAAAAGTGTAGGAGACCCGAAAGTCGGACAGGTGGAAGGAGAAGCATTCCTGACCGTCACAAGCAACAAGGGGATGTATATAAAAGGAACGATCAGCGAAATGGATCTTGGAACGGTCAAAGTGGGATCAGCGATTACCGGAACAGCGCAGGAGAGCGGAACCCCAATTTCGGCAGAAATTACAGAGATTTCCCAGTATCCTTCCAGGTCGGACAGTTTTTACGGCGGAGGGGATGGCAATCCCAATTCTTCCAATTATCCGTTTACGGCATATATCGAGGACTCTGACAATCTGATCAATCGTGAATACGTTAATCTGCAGATTGAAGGAAACAGTGACAGCACATCGTCAATCTATCTGCCAAAAGCACTGATCCGTACAGAGAATGGCCAGAGCTATGTATATATAGAAGGGGAAAACAAAAAACTGAAAAAACAGTATGTCCGTACTGGACAAACGTTATATTCTACTTATATCGAAGTGAAAGAGGGATTGACAGAAGAAGACTGGATTGCATTCCCTTATGGCAAAAATCTCAGAGAGGGTGCTTCCGTCAAGGAACTGGAAGGCAGTGGTTTTGCCGATAAATTGTATTAAGGAGGCAGAAACGTGTTAGAAAATATACGACTGGCATTTCAGGGAGTGTGGTCACATAAGCTGCGTTCTATGCTGACAATGCTTGGAATCATCATCGGTATCGCTTCTATTATTTCCATCGTATCCACCATACAGGGAACCAATGAGCAGATCAAGCAGAATCTGATCGGAGGAGGAAACAATACCGTAAATGTAGAACTTTACCGTGCAGATGATAAGATACAGGTTTCCGATTATGAGCAGGCACCAAGCGGGGTGCCGATCATAACTGATGATATTTTACAGGAAATCAAGGATCTGGATGGCGTAGAGAATACGGCAGCTTATTACAGCAGAAGCTATGCAGAGAGTATTTATTATAATAATAATTCTCTGCAGGGTGCGCAGGTCATGGGAGTAGATAATAATTATTTCAGTACAACAGGATATGTCGTGCGTACCGGACGCACTTTCCGGGAAGAAGATTACAAAGAGTTCCACAAAGTAGTCATTCTGGATCAGTCTGCGGCAACCAGCCTGTTCCAGGAAGAAGACCCACTTGGAAAGACCATTGAGATCAACAAAGAGCCGTTTACCGTGATTGGTATTGCACAGAAGCTGGAGCAGTTCGAGCCGACGATCAACAGCTTTGAGGAATACAATAACTATAAAGGAAATGAAAGTCTGGGCATCGTTTATATGCCATCCGCATGCTGGTGCATTCCATATCAGTATGATGAACCGCAGAATGTAGTGGTACGTGCTTCCTCTACGGAGGCGATGACAAAAGTAGGACAGAAAAGTGCAGATATACTTAATCAGTATATGGCAGTAAAAGAAGATGACGTAAAATATAAAGCAACAGATGTTCTTGAACTGGCAGCACAGATCCAGAGTTCCAGTGCAACGATGAATACACAGTTGATCTGGATCGCCAGTATTTCACTTCTGGTAGGTGGAATCGGTGTTATGAATATCATGCTGGTATCAGTAACAGAACGAACAAGTGAGATCGGACTGAAAAAAGCGATCGGTGCTAAGAAACGGAGCATTCTTACACAGTTTCTGACGGAGGCGGTCGTCCTGACCAGCCTTGGAGGAATTGTCGGTGTGATCGCGGGCAATATACTGGCGCAGGTCATTCATAAAGTTTCCGGTACGCCGGTTGCAATCAGTATTCCGGCAATTGTGATATCGGTGCTGTTTTCTATGGTGATCGGTATTGTATTTGGACTTTTGCCGTCTGTACAGGCAGCAAACTTAGATCCAATTGAAGCTTTGCGTCACGAATAAACAAAAGGGAGGAACAGAGTATGGCAATCAGTTTACAAAAGGGAAAAAAGGTCAGCCTGAAAAAAACACAGAAAGAGTTGGGAGAGATTCTGGTCAATTTAAACTGGAACAGACCACAGCAAAAAGGATTTCTGGCATCGCTGTTTGGACCAAAGGCTATCGACCTGGATCTGGGATGTCTGTATGAACTGAAAAACGGAAAAAAAGGAACTGTTCAGGCGCTTGGAAGGGCATTCGGTTCTCTGACACAGCCGCCTTATATTGCACTGGATGGCGATGACCGTACCGGAGCAAATGCGGAAGGTGAAAATTTGCGTATCAATGGAAATAAAATTTCAGAGTTTAAGAGAATCCTGATCTATACTTATATTTATGAAGGAGCAGCAAACTGGAAACAGGCAGATGCAACGGTTACGATCAAATATCCGGGTGCAGAAGATCTGATCGTGAAAATGGATGATTATGAGTCCGGAAATATTATGTGTGGGCTGGCATTATTGGAAAACCAGAATGATGAGACTTTCAGCGTGGAAAAAATCGTTCAGTTTTATTCCGGGCATCGGGCACTGGACAAAGCCTTTGGCTGGGGTCTGAACTGGAAAAACGGCAGAAAATAGTAAAAAACACTTGCGGTGTGAATTTTTTTATGATACACTACCAGAGGCAAAAAATAATCACGTGTGTGGATTCTGAAGATGGTGCTGCTTGACAGTTGATTAGGAAGCGAAAGCACACGGAAGAAAAACCAAAAGGAGAAAAGACATGAGTGTAATTTCAATGAAACAGTTACTGGAAGCAGGTGTTCATTTCGGACATCAGACAAGAAGATGGAACCCTAAAATGGCTCCGTACATCTACACAGAGAGAAATGGTATCTACATCATCGACCTGCAGAAAACAGTAGGTATGGTAGACACAGCTTACAAAGCAGTAGAAGATATCGTAGCTGACGGCGGTACCGTTCTTTTCGTTGGTACAAAGAAACAGGCTCAGGATGCTGTTAAGACAGAAGCTGAGAGATGCGGAATGTACTATGTAAACGAAAGATGGCTTGGTGGTATGCTGACAAACTTCAAGACCATCCAGAGCAGAATCAAACGTCTGAAAGAGATCGAGGCTATGCAGGAAGACGGTACTTTTGATGTACTGCCGAAAAAAGAAGTTATCGCTCTGAAAAAAGAGATGGATAAACTGCAGAAAAACCTTGGCGGTATCAAAGACATGAAGAAAATCCCGGATGCTATCTTCGTAGTAGATCCGAAAAAAGAAAGAATCTGCGTTCAGGAAGCTCATACACTGGGTATCACTCTGATCGGTATTGCAGATACAAACTGCGATCCGGAAGAACTGGATTATGTAATCCCAGGTAATGATGATGCTATCCGTGCCGTAAAACTGATCGTTTCCAAGATGGCAGACGCTGTTATCGAAGCAAATCAGGGTGCAGAAGAAGCAGTAGCTGAAGAAGCTGCAGAAACAGAAGAAGCAGCTGAATAATCAATAGATACAAAGCAAATATACCACTTATTATCCGGAGGAAAATAAAATGGCAGTTACAGCAAAACTGGTAAAAGAGTTAAGAGAGATGACCGGAGCAGGTATGATGGACTGTAAAAAAGCCCTGACTGCTACAGACGGTGATATGGACAAGGCTGTTGAGTTCCTGAGAGAAAAAGGACTGGCAACCGCTCAGAAAAAAGCAGGAAGAATTGCAGCAGAAGGTATCGTAATGCTGAAAGTTTCCGAAGACGGCAAAAAAGCTGTTGCAGTAGAAGTAAATGCTGAGACAGACTTTGTTGCAAAGAATGAAAAGTTCCAGGGATATGTTGCACAGGTTGCAGAACAGGCAATGGAAACAGAAACAACAGATATCGATGCATTCTTAGCTGAAACATGGAAATTTGATGAGACTAAGACTGTAAACGAAGCATTAGCAGGACAGATCGCTATCATCGGAGAGAACATGAACATCCGTAGATTCCAGCAGGTAAAAGAAGATGCAGGATTTGTAGCTTCTTATACACATATGGGTGGAAAGATTGGTGTTTTAGTAGACGTTGTAACAGATGTTGTAAATGATGCAATCGAAGAGATGGCTAAAAACGTATGTATGCAGGTTGCAGCTTTAAATCCTAAGTATACAGACCGTTCTGAAGTTGATCAGGATTATCTTGCAAAAGAAGAAGAAATTCTTACAGTAGCAGCTAAGAATGAAAAACCAGACGCTAACGATAAGATCATCACAGGTATGGTTAAAGGACGTCTTAACAAAGAATTAAAAGAAATCTGCTTAATGGATCAGGTATACGTAAAAGCTGAAGACGGAAAACAGTCCGTATCCAAATATGTTGAGGAAGTAGCTAAGGCTAACAATGCTAAAATTGCTATCAAAGGTTTCGTTCGTATGGAAACTGGAGAAGGAATCGAAAAGAAAGAAGAAGATTTCGCAGCAGAAGTAGCAGCTCAGATGGCTGGCAAATAATTCCTTGAATTATTAATATTGTAAATTAGAATAGAATTTACAAAAGGTTCCGAAACCTTCATAAACACTTTATTTTCTAGTGATTATGAGGTTTTCGGAGCCTTTTTTCTATGGAAAAAAGGAAATGACGAAAGTAAAAATGAAAAAATGACTATTGAAATTCAGTTGACATATTCGTGGTGGTAAGTTAATATAATAGTAACAACAGGCAACATGAGTGTCTGTCAAGCGTTGAAGTAAGGTGTT
>OGGG01001356.1_pt1 | contig 20162 bp, 19 predicted proteins | sample 1571201 | NCBI WGS metagenome assembly OGGG01 (sample SAMEA2581946, study PRJEB24529) | metagenome | biome: Human gut stool | place: China | collected 2011 | reverse complement strand
TCAATGTGGATGAACTGCACATTGATATGTTAAGTTCCAGCGGACACAAACTGAACGGACCAAAAGGAATCGGTTTCCTTTACATCCGCAAAGGCGTTAAGATCCGTTCCTTCGTACACGGCGGAGCACAGGAGCGCAAACGTCGCGCCGGTACGGAAAATGTTCCGGGTATCGTAGGATATGGCAAGGCAGCAGAGATCGCAGCAAAGACCATGAAAGAACGTACGGCAAAAGAAATCGAACTGAGAGATCATCTGATAGACCGTGTGCTGGCAGAAGTTCCTTATACCAGACTGAACGGACACAGAACAAACCGTCTGCCGAACAACGCAAACTTCAGTTTCCAGTTTGTAGAAGGTGAGTCACTTCTGATCCTGCTGGACAACAACGGCATCTGCGGTTCCAGCGGATCTGCATGTACATCCGGTTCCCTGGATCCGTCCCATGTACTGCTGGCGATCGGTCTGCCTCATGAGATTGCGCACGGCTCCCTGCGTCTGACACTGTCCGCAGAGACGACCCTGGAGGACATTGATTTCGTCGTAGACTGCATCAAGCAGATTATAGAGAGACTTCGCAGCATGTCTCCACTGTATGAAGATTTCGTGAAAAAGAACCAGAAATAATCCGGCAGTAAAAACATGATCTGATCGTACAGAGCAGATACTGAATCAAAAATAAGTCAGAATAAAGATAGAAAAACAAAATAAAAATCGGAGGAAATATTTATGTACAGCGAAAAAGTTATGGATCATTTTAATCATCCGCGTAACGTAGGTGAAATCGAAAATGCAAGCGGTGTGGGAACCGTCGGCAATGCAAAATGCGGTGATATCATGCGTATTTATCTGGATATTGACGATGACGGAATCATCCGTGATGTAAAATTTAAGACTTTCGGATGCGGCGCAGCCGTTGCAACCAGCAGTATGGCAACCGAGCTGGTAAAAGGAAAAAATATCCAGGAAGCCATGCAGGTTACCAACAAAGCCGTTATGGAGGCACTCGATGGACTGCCGCCTGTAAAAGTACACTGTTCTCTGCTGGCAGAAGAAGCTATCCATGCAGCACTGTGGGACTATGCAGAGAAACATCATATCAAGATCGAAGGACTGCAGAAACCGAAGTCTGATATCCATGAAGGCGAAGAAGAAGAGGAAGAAGAGTACTAAAAGATCGCATCAGGTGTACAGATACCTGGCAGAGCATAAAGGAGTAAGGCGGAAAATTATGAGTAAAAAAGTAGTGGTTGGAATGTCGGGCGGAGTGGATTCATCTGTGGCAGCGATGCTGCTCAGGCAGCAGGGCTATGATGTGGTCGGTGTGACGATGCAGATCTGGCAGGATGAAGCCGAAGAAGTCCAGCAGGAAAACGGCGGATGCTGCGGACTGAGTGCAGTGGATGATGCGAGAAGAGTGGCGGAGACGATCGGTATACCATATTATGTGATGAATTTCAAAGATGATTTCCGAAAAAATGTCATGGACTATTTTGCAGATTCTTATTTAAAAGGACAGACACCAAATCCGTGTATTGCCTGCAATCGCTATGTGAAATGGGAAGCACTTCTGGAGAGGAGTCTTCAGATCGGAGCGGATTATATCGCAACCGGTCATTATGCAAGGATTGAAAAGCTGCCAAACGGACGTTATGCGATCCGCAATTCAGTGACGGCAGCCAAAGATCAGACCTATGCACTTTATAACCTGACACAGAGACAGCTTGCCCACACACTCATGCCGGTCGGTGATTACGAAAAACCGCAGATCCGCAGACTGGCAGAAGAAGCCTGTCTGCCGGTGGCACACAAAGCGGACAGCCAGGACATCTGCTTCGTACCAAATGGCGATTACGCTTCTTTTATCGAAGAATATACAGGAAAGACCGTTCCGGAGGGCAATTTTGTGACACCGGACGGGAAAATCCTCGGAAGACACAAAGGGATCATCCATTATACCGTCGGACAGCGAAAAGGCCTTGGTATTTCGCTTGGAGAGCGGGCATTTGTCACAGAGATCCGACCGCAGACAAACGAAGTGGTCATCGGAAACCGCGCCCAGGCCTGTCAGACGGTGCTTCGTGCCAACCATCTGAATTTTATGGCAAGGGAAGACATTCAGGAAGAAGATCACGTATTTGCAAAGATCCGCTACAATCACAAAGGGGCATACTGCCATGTGAAGCGGACAGGAGAAGATGAGATTACCTGTACCTTTGAAGAACCACAGCACGCGATCACGCCGGGACAGGCAGTGGTGCTCTATGAAGACGGATACGTGCTAGGTGGCGGTACTATTATATAGCTTCGAAAGTCGGCTTTCGTTTGCGGAATACCGCATGATAACGGAAGCCGACTTTTTTTAGTATTGCACAGGCACGGTCAAAATCAGCCGCGATGCGCTTTGGGGCATGTGCATCCGAACCGATAGTGACGATCTCACCGCCAAGTTCCAGGTAGCGCTTCAGGATATCTTCGTGCGGATTCGGATGTCCAAGTCCGGCAGCATAGCCGCCGGTGTTGATCTCCATGCCAAGTCCCTTATCGATCAGAAGGCGGATGATCTCATCGAGCCAGTCGCTGTATTCTCTATAAGAATAAAACCGATTTTTGTTTGGACCGTAGCGGACAACGTAATCAATATGTCCATAGACATCAAAGCAGGACATGGTATGCAAATTCTCGATGATCGATTCAAAATAAGAAATATAAGCTTCTCTTTCGGTGCGTCCCTCGAAAAAAGCCGGATAGTATGGATCCTGACCGTTTACTACATGGGACGATCCGATCACAAAGTCAAAATCCCAGCTCTTTACAAGTGTTTCACAGCGTTCCTTCAGGTAAGGCTGAAGTCCAAGCTCCAGACCAAATAATAATTCGATTTTGCGGGCATACGCTTCTTTGAGGGAAGCAAACGTACGATAATAAGAAGGAATATCAGTTTCAAACAGCATCCCTTCGTCAACATAATCATAGTCCATATGTTCGGTGAAACACATGGCAGACAGCCCAAGTGCGATCCCTCTCTCCACCATATCGAGCATCGGTGCATCCGAATCGGCGGAAAAAGAAGAATGAAGATGAAAATCAGATTTCACAGGCAGAAACTCCTTTCCTAAAAGCATCTGGAGAAACGAAAAAGTCCCAGATTCGTGTTCTGTTTACAGTTTATGAGAAGAAAACGCAATTGTAAAGAAAAATTCGTTCAAATTATACTTGAACTTTCAGCGGAAATTAGGTAGAATAAAAGAAAGTTGTGGATTCTTTAACAAACAAAGAACACAATCATACTATTTAACATAATAGGAGGAAATTAATCATGGCAGTAAAAGTAGCAATTAATGGTTTTGGACGTATCGGACGTCTTGCATTCAGACAGATGTTTGGCGCAGAAGGATATGAAGTAGTAGCTATCAACGATCTGACTTCCCCGAAAATGCTGGCACACCTGTTAAAATATGATTCATCACAGGGTAAATATGCACTGGCAGACACAGTATCAGCAGGTGAAGATTCCATCACAGTTGATGGAAAAGAGATCAAAATCTACGCTTTCCCGGATGCAAACAACTGCCCATGGGGCGAGCTGGGTGTTGACGTAGTTCTGGAGTGCTCCGGATTCTACACATCCAAAGAAAAAGCTCAGGCTCATATCAATGCAGGTGCTCGTAAAGTTGTTATCTCTGCACCGGCAGGCAATGACCTTCCGACTATCGTTTACAATGTAAACCATGAGACGCTGAAAGCTGAAGACCAGATCATTTCTGCAGCTTCCTGTACAACAAACTGTCTGGCACCGATGGCGAAAGCTCTGAACGAACTGGCTCCGATCAAATCCGGTATCATGGTAACTATCCATGCTTACACAGGTGATCAGATGACTCTGGACGGACCTCAGAGAAAAGGCGATCTGAGAAGATCCCGTGCAGCAGCAGTAAACATCGTTCCGAACAGCACAGGTGCTGCAAAAGCTATCGGTCTGGTTATCCCGGAACTGAACGGCAAACTGATCGGTTCTGCACAGCGTGTACCGACCCCTACAGGTTCTACTACAATCCTGACAGCAGTTGTTGAAGGAACTGTAACTGTAGATGAGATCAACGCTAAGATGAAAGCATCTGCTACAGAATCTTACGGATACAACGAAGACGAAATCGTATCCAGCGATATCGTTGGTATGAGATATGGTTCTCTGTTTGATGCTACTCAGACAATGGTTCTGCCTCTGGACAATGGTACAACAGAAGTACAGGTTGTTTCATGGTATGACAACGAGAACTCTTACACATCTCAGATGGTAAGAACAATCAAATACTTCTCTGAATTAGCATAAGTTAAAACAGAAAAAGAAGACCTATGAGGGTCCGGTCTTTTGGACCGGACCCTTTTTATCTTAGTCGGGGTGCAATCTCCGACTAAGATAAACGCTCCGTGAGGATGCACATTAGAAATCGTATGTATGATACAAGGAGGAAATAAGAATGCTTAATAAAAAATCAGTTGATGATATCAACGTAAAAGGCAAAAGAGTCCTGGTTCGCTGCGACTTTAACGTACCTCTGAAAGATGGCAAGATCACAGACGAAAACCGTCTGGTAGCAGCACTGCCAACCATCAAAAAGCTGATCGCTGACGGCGGCAAAGTAATCCTGTGCTCTCACCTGGGCAAACCAAAGGGAGAACCAAAACCGGAACTGTCTCTGGCACCGGTAGCAGTACGTCTGTCTGAACTGCTTGGTCAGGAAGTAAAATTTGCTGCTGATCCGGAAGTCGTAGGAGCAAACGCAAAAGCAGCAGTAGAAGCTATGAAAGACGGCGAAGTTGTTCTGCTTGAGAATACACGTTACCGTGCAGAAGAAACCAAGAACGGCGAAGCATTCAGCAAAGAACTGGCATCCCTGTGTGATGTATTTGTAAACGATGCATTTGGTACTGCCCACAGAGCACACTGCTCAAACGTAGGTGTTACCGAATATGTAGATACCGCAGTTGTTGGTTATCTGATGCAGAAAGAAATTGACTTCCTAGGCAATGCAGTAGAGAATCCGGTTCGTCCGTTCGTTGCAATCCTGGGCGGTGCAAAAGTGGCAGATAAACTGAACGTTATCTCCAACCTTCTGGAGAAATGCGATACTCTGATCATCGGCGGCGGTATGGCTTATACTTTCCTGAAAGCTCAGGGCAAAGAGATTGGTAAATCTCTGGTAGACGACAGCAAGATCGACTACTGCAATGAGATGATGGCAAAAGCTGAGAAGCTTGGCAAAAAACTTCTGCTTCCGGTAGATGCTGTTGTTGCAGCAGATTTCCCGAACCCGATCGATGCTCCGATCGAAGTAGAGAACGTATCTGTAGATAATATCCCGGTTGACAAAGAAGCTATGGATATCGGAAAAGAAACAGCAGCTCTGTATGCAGATGCAGTAAAAACAGCAAAAACCGTTGTCTGGAACGGACCGATGGGTGTATTTGAGAACCCGACACTGGCAGCAGGTACGATCGCAGTAGCAAAAGCTCTGGCAGATACCGATGCAACAACGATCATTGGCGGCGGCGATTCCGCAGCAGCAGTAAACCAGCTTGGATTTGGCGACAAGATGAGCCACATCTCCACAGGCGGCGGCGCATCTCTGGAATTCCTGGAAGGAAAAGAACTGCCGGGTGTAGCAGCAGCAAACGATAAGTAAACACTTAACGAAAACAAGCCTAAGGCGACGTTTGAGTTCTAGTGTTTACTTAGTTCGCCGCTCTTAGCGAATGGGAGCGAAGCGAAACATGAGGTTAGAGGCAGGCGAACATCCCGTCTGCACTTAACGAAAACAAGCCTAAGGCGATGTTTTACAATATGTGAAAAGAGGATAAGATCATGGCAAGAAAGAAAATTATTGCTGGTAACTGGAAAATGAACATGACTCCAAGCGAGGCTGTTAAATTAGTTGAGACTCTGAAACCACTGGTAAAAAATGATGAAGTTGACGTAGTATTCTGCGTACCTGCTATCGACATCGTTCCTGTAGTAGAAGCTGCAAAAGGAACAAACATCCAGGTAGGTGCTGAAAATATGTACTTCGAAGAGAAAGGTGCTTACACAGGCGAGATTTCCCCGAACATGCTGGTAGATGCAGGTGTTAAATACGTTGTTCTGGGACATTCCGAGAGAAGAGGATACTTCGGAGAAACAGACGAAGATATCAACAAAAAAATGCACAAAGCATTTGAACATGGCCTGACACCGATCATGTGCTGCGGCGAATCTCTGGAACAGAGAGAGCAGGGCGTAACTATGGACTTCATCCGTCAGCAGGTCAAGATCGGATTCCAGGGACTGACAGCGGATCAGGCAAAAGCAGCCGTTATCGCTTACGAGCCGATCTGGGCTATCGGAACCGGAAAAACTGCTACGACAGAGCAGGCACAGGAAGTATGCGGCAAGATCCGTGAGTGCATCGCTGAAGTATACGATGACGCTACAGCAGCAGAGATCCGTATCCAGTACGGTGGATCTGTAAACTCCAAGACAGCAGCAGACCTGTTTGCACAGGCAGACATCGATGGCGGACTGGTTGGAGGAGCTTCCCTGAAAGAAGAATTCGGACAGATCGTTAATTACAAATAAGTATCAATTTTTGTTTAAATTAAACAAATAAAACACTCTATAACACCCCTAAACACTTCGATTTTTGGACATATCCACTAATTGAAATACGTTTAGGGGTGTTTTATAATATTACTGTTATCACATTTAATTATCACATTTATCACATTTTTAAAGTACAAAATGAAAATGTGATAATAGAAAAAATAGCGGGCGTTTATGACAATAAAAAATACTCCAAAAGAGCAAGATGGTAATGGTAATATGCGGCAGCTTCCGGATGGCACTTTTGAATGTGTGATCCAAAGCAAATATATCAATCCGAAGACCGGGAAGCCGAAACGTGTAAAACGTAGAGGTAAATCAAAGAACGAAACGAGAGAAAAAACACAGATGGCGTTAGCTGCCTGGGAAAAAGAAATAGAACGTGGAAGAGATACGAAAGTTAATAAGACAAAAACTTTTGGTCAGTATATGGAAGAATATATTGATACAGAAGCGAAGCCGACATTAACCGGAAGCGGATATCATTCATATATCAGCAATATGAAGAATAATTTTTATCCTTTTCCGATATCGAAAATGCAGCTTCATATGCTCAGTACAGTAGAATTTGAAAAGTATTTTGACAGCATTCTTGAATTGAAAAGTAGAAAAACGTGTTCATTGCCAATCCAGTTATGCAGACGTTGTTGTAAATGGTTGGTTGATAAGAGTCTTTTGAAAGAGAACTATGCAAGCCAGGCAAGAATAAAGCGTGAAATTTCCGATGAATACGACAAGAAACGTGAAGATGATATAAAGAGCAGAAAGAAAGTCTTTACACCGGAAGGCATAGAAAAATTCTATTATGCTTACAAAAACAATATGGGGCAGTATCCAGTTGTTGTGCTTTTTCTTCTGGAAACTGGTCTGCGTGCTGGGGAATTTTCCGCACTTCGGAATGATAGCATTGATTTGGAGAATAACAAGATACATATAGTTGAAACACAGTCATTGAGATTCAAAAATAATGATAAAAATAAGGGAATTGAATACTATGTGAAAGTGCCGAAGAACAAAGAAGCACGATTTATAATGATGTCGGATTTATGCCGGGAATGTGTTTTATACATGATGGAGCAAACAAAACTGAACTGTAGAAACAATCCGGAAAATTTATTATATCCGACATTTAGAAACGGTAAAAGAAGATCAACTTCTTCAATGGAAACATGCTTTAAGGATTTGCGTAATAAACTTGAAATTGATTGAGATGTTCATTTTACAAAGAGAGGACAACAAAAAGGATTATGTCTGCATTCATTACGCCACACTGCAGATACGATTGCCAATACGGCAAAAGGGGCGAATGTGGTCAATACAGCGTTGATGATGGGACATAAAGCGATTAGTGTTGAAAATGTCTATACTCATGCAACGGAAGAAGCATTGAGCAGTGTAACAACACCGTCTCAGGCGGTATTGGATGAATATAGAAAAGAAGAGCAGAAGCAGATCCCAGATGAATTGAAAGGGATGTCCCCGGCTGAAATAAAGGAAATGTATGAGATGTATCAAAAGTTAAGAGGGATTTTTGATAAATAAAAATGGAGATGCTGAAACATCCCCATTCCTAAACTTTTCACTTGAAAATAACAAGTGTTTGGTTTATAATCAGCTTAGAAGCAATCAAAGGATTTTCGAGTGTCCGATGGTTGCCACCGGAAACTTATAAACAGGGTTTATAAATTACACACGGCTATCTCCTATTGGCGTAGGAGGTAGCCATTTTTTTATTTGCGGTGGTTGTCAATATATGTAAGTGCTGCGAAGATCACAAGCACCAAAGTTAATACTTCAAGCGTATTCATACAGCTCTCCTTTCCGTTTCCGGAAGGAACAACCACCAGACTATCCCTACGTTGGCTCTAATCTGACTAGCGATAGTTTAACATATATAGAACAAAACGACAACATAAAACACAAATTTTATTTATCCTGTTGAAAATGATATGGCTATCTCCTATGGGTATAGGAGATAGCTATTTTTTAATCCGTTTATTCAGATAGAGATCTTACACACTGCCAAGTATTGTGCGCAGTACTTCTTCCGGTGACATTTTCTGGATGTTTTCAGGATCTGTGAGAATAGAATCGCCGCTTACGTCCCAGCGCATCTGGCAGTAATGGGACAGATAAGAGCTGCCCTTGAGATGGCTTGCATAGCTTTTAGAATAACGCCTGCTCCATTCTGTGCAATATTTGTTCATATATTTCATGGCGAGAAGAACCGCCTGGCTTTTCTGCTTTCCGGAAGGAGTTGGCGTGCCGGAAATCTGGACACCGCCGCTGTTGCCGCCGGTCGAATGAAGGGCGACAACGCTGACGTCACTGCAGGTGCCAAGGGAAATCCATACATGACCGCAGTCCGAACAGTTGGAGCTCATAATATCACCCGGTTTCCAGTTTTTTACTTTAGAACGGCGGATAGCTGCCCCAGCCTTTTTTGGCAAAATCGCGTGCCATATGTTCGGCAAGTTCGACATATCCATTGTTGCCGCTTACCGTGTTGAAGGTGTTGTAAAGACACCAGCCAACATAGCCGGAGCAGTCCAGTCCAAGTTCGGAACGATACAGTGTGCTGCTGTAGCTGTAGGAAGCGTTCTGGCTGTCAAAAAAAGCTTTCCAGGAAGGGCAGACTCCGATGGTACGGGAAGAAATATGGCTGTCATTTCCATCCGTTCCCCAGCCACCGCCCCAGACATAGAGCGTAGTGCCGAGCGGTTTTACGGCATTTTGCAGAAAATTTTTCAACGTGGAAGCCTGCTTTGTCACTTCCGGATTGGTTTTAAAACGTTTTACTTTTGAATAAGAACTGTAATAGTATTTACGATCGGATTTACGCCAGGCTTTGATCTTAAAATAGTAAGTGGTATTTGCTTTCAGACCATAGAACGTATAATGACGCAGGGAAGTCGAAGCAGCTCTGCGGTAAGAGCGTCCTTTTTCTTTATAAAAGATCTGATACCCTTTTGCACCGGAAACTCTGCGCCAGGAAAGAGAGACGATGTTTTTATCACCGGAAACACTGGAAATGACCGGCTTTTTGACTTTTACCTTCGCAGAAGCGTGCTGCACCGGAAAAAGCAGAAATGCAGTGAGAAAAAAAGTCAGAACCCATAAGTTACGTTTTTGAAGATGCATAAGAAACTCCTTTCGTGTGAAGCATTTCGTTATAAAATGATGCTGCAAGTAAAAAAAGCATACCATTTTCCGGGGAAATTTGCAACTTCCGGATATTGTAGTTGAGCTATGGAGAACAGATTGGTATAATAGAAAAAAGAATTGCCAGAGTTATTGCTATATCACATCTGGTGTAAAATGATAGGCGGAGGTCATGTAAAATGAAAGAATACAAAGAGATTCAGGTAGCACTTCTGGGACTGGGGACGGTCGGACTTGGTGTTTACAAAGTACTGCAAATGCAGAAAGAGGAAATGCAGCATAAGATTGGAACGGAAGTTAAGATCAAGAAAATCCTGGTGCGGAATCTGGAAAAGGCGGCATCCAAGATCGAAGATCCATCGGTACTGACAAACGACTGGCAGGAAATCGTAAACGATGACGAAATCCAGATCGTGATCGAAGTGATGGGCGGCATGGAACCGGCAAGAACATATATTATGGAAGCAATGCAGGCAGGCAAACAGGTCGTAACGGCAAACAAAGATCTGATTGCAGCCGACGGACGCGAACTGATGGATCAGGCAAAGAAAAGCGGATGCGACCTGCTGTTTGAGGCAGCCGTTGCCGGTGCGATCCCGATCATCCGTCCGCTGAAACAGTGTCTGGCAGGCAATCATCTGACGGAGATCATGGGAATCATCAATGGAACGACGAACTTTATTCTGACAAAAATGACACAGGACGGCATGGAGTTCGAAGAAGCACTGGCTCTGGCAACGAAGCTTGGTTACGCAGAGGCAGATCCGACCGCTGACATCGAAGGACTGGATGCCGGACGAAAAGTAGCGATCATGGCATCGATTGCCTTTAATTCCAGAGTCACGTTTGCGGATGTTTATACCGAAGGAATCACAAAGATCACAGCATCTGATATACGTTATGCAAAAGAAATCGGCAGTGTGATCAAACTTCTGGGAGTTGCCAATAACACACCGGAAGGAATCGAAGTGCGCGTGCATCCGATGCTGATTCCGGAAGATCATCCGCTGGCATCCGTCAACGATTCGTTCAATGCTGTTTTTGTACATGGAGATGCGGTGGACGATGCCATGTTCTACGGACGCGGTGCTGGAGAACTGCCGACTGCCAGTGCCGTTGTCGGAGATGTTTTCGATATTGCCCGGAACCTTCAGTATGAGTGCTGTGGCAGAATCAGTTGTACCTGTTACAAGCAGCTTCCGATCAAAGCGATGGACGACATCCGTTCAAAATATTTCCTGCGTATGCTGGTAGAGAATAAACCGGGTGTACTGGCAGCCGTAACGGCGGTATTTGGTGACCGTAAAGTCAGCATCGAACAGATCATCCAGAAAAAGAAAATCGGTGAGCTGGCAGAGATCGTGGTAATCACCGAAAAAGTCAAAGAGCGCCATGTAAAAGACTCGCTGAAAGCATTTGAGGAAATGGAAGCAGTAAAGAAAATTTCCTCTGTGATCCGTGTGTATGGAGAATAGAAAGCAGACAGTATGTTTCAGGGCGGTGCTGTTTTGCCTGATTGCCATGTTTCTGTGGCAGCCCTGCAAAGTTACTGCGAAAAAACAGACACCGGCTGCGGCACACGGCAGGCTTGCAGTCAAAGGCGCAGATCTGGTGGATGCAAAAGGCAGAAAGTTTCAGCTTCGAGGAGTTAGTACCCATGGCATCAACTGGGATGTCGGCTATCCGTATATAAACAAAGAAGCGTTTCAGACTTTGCGGGATGACTGGGGAGCAAATGCGGTCCGGCTTGCCATGTATACGTCCGAATACAATGGCTATTGTTCCGGTGGAAACCAGAGGGAACTGAAAAACCAGATCGCAAAAGGTGTGCAGTATGCGACGGAGCTTGGAATGTACGTGATCATAGACTGGCACATTTTAAGCGACGGCAATCCGAACACCCATATAAAAGAAGCGAAACAGTTTTTTGCCGAAATGTCCAGAACCTATAGAAAACAGAAAAATGTCATCTATGAAATCTGTAATGAGCCAAATGGCTGTGACTGGAAAAACATCAAGTCCTATGCAAATCAGATCATCAAGACCATCCGCAAAAACGATAAAAAAACCATCATTGTGGTGGGTACACCAACATGGTCACAGCTTGGCTTGGATGGAACGCATAACGAAGTGGCAGACAGTCCGATCAAAGGTTACAGAAACATTATGTATGCACTGCATTTTTATGCGAACGAGTGGAGTCATAACGCATACCTTCCGGCAAAACTTACCTATGCCAGGAAAAAAGGTCTGCCAGTCATGGTAACGGAATTTGGTATGTCAGATGCCAGCGGCAATGGCAGGATCAGCACGACAAACACCGGAAAATGGCTCAAAAGACTGGATCAGGCGAATGTGAGTTATTTTTGCTGGAGTCTGACAAACAAAAACGAATCCAGTGCCCTGCTTGCACCGGGCAGCCGCAAAACCGGAAACTGGAAGCAAAAAGACCTGTCAAAGGCAGGCAGATATATCCGGAAAGAGTACCGCAGGAGAAGGTAGAAAAAATTTGTTTTGGAATCGTTTATAGAGTTTGAATAGAATACGAAGTGAAAAATTGTCCAGTGGGAGCTGGACAATTTTTTGTTATAGTGGCGAAAAATTCAGATGTTGCTACAGAGACTGATTGGAAAGCCATGTAAGAAAACTTTTTGCAAGAGACAGTTGCTTTGCATTCATAGGGCGCAGCATTTCAGAAACATTTTTCCATTCCTCATTGTCATGAGAAAGAGTGCCGATCAGAAATTCATCCGGGGTTGTGTCCAAGGCAACAGCCAGACGCATGATAACTTCGACGGAAGGAATGGAAATACTGCGTTCGATGTTGGAAAGGTATTTATATCCAAGGTCCGCTTTTTCTTCTACTTCGGATTGTTTTAAGCCTAATTCCTTGCGTCGTCTGGCGATGCGTTTGCCTATTTCGGTGTAGTCTAAAGTCATAGTAAACTCCTTTGCTTTTTGATTTCATCATATGCAAAAAAGTAAAATGATAAACGAATTGAAAAATGAAAATCCGACTTGACATACACTTAAAACGATTGTAAAATGAAAATACGATTATAAATCGAAAACAAAAATACAGGAGGACAAACAAATGGGAGCAGAACTAAGAAGTGGATCAGATGAGTATTGGGAATACAAAGAAATGGCAGAAAATATTTACAGAGATTTTTGCGATGCAAATAATTTAGTAGATAAACGTTATTATAAAGCACAAGGTGATCGTTTGAAAGCAACATTAATCGGTGCATATGGAAGCAGAGATGAGAGCGTAAGATATATTATCGATACATATCTGGATCTGCGAGTATAACAGTGTTGAAAGTTAAAAAAATAAATATGAGTTTAAAAAGAGTCTGGTTTTCTTAGATTTAAGGAAACCAGATTTTTTGTAGAGATAAATGTGAAATAGCAGGGGAACTTTGAACATATTTGAAAAAGGATAGGAATCTGACTTGACACATAAAATAATCGACTATATAATGAAAATACGACTAAAAGTCGAAAAAAGAAAAAACAAGGAGGAAGAAAAAATGGGCGTTGCATCATTAGTGCTTGGAATTTTAGCAGTATTGATCGGTATTTTCAGCAGTGGTGTACTTGGATGGTTAGGAGCGATCATGGCAATTATAGGAGTTGTAATGGGAGCCATCGGAATGAAAAAACCAGAAAGTAAAGGAATAGCTACGGCGGGATTAGTTCTGTCTATTGTTGGTCTGGCATTATGCCTTATCATGTATGCAGCATGTGTAGCATGTGTAGGCGGTTCAGCAGCGTTGTTTGGCTGATGAAAAGTGGCTTCTGCATTTTGCAGGAGCCTTTGTTATATCAAGGAGAACAAATATGCATATATATGTAGAAATATATGGACGAAAAATACCTACATATGGTCTGCTTATCACAATCGGTGTGATTTTGGCAAATTTAATAGCGATTATATGTATGAAACGGAAATACAAAAAAGACTGCATAGAAGATTTTTTAATTGTAGAAGCGTATACGATGGTGGGAGCATTTCTTGGAGCAAAATGCCTGTATTTGTTGGTTAGCTACAGAGAAATTGAATGGAAAAATATCTTTAATATTAAATATTTCAATACTCTTATGCAAGGGGGATTTGTATTTTATGGAGGACTGATTGGGGGAATCATTTTTATGTTACTGCCTGGAAAAATCCATAAAATCAAAACGGAAAAATACATAGAGCATTATGTATTTTTAATTCCATTGATTCACGCATTTGGAAGAATCGGATGTTTTGAGGCAGGATGTTGTTATGGGATTCCGTATACAGGATATGGGGCAGTTTGCTTTCCGGAAGGTTCGATGGCACCGCCGGGTATATCGTTATTTCCAGTACAGATCGTTGAGGCGTTTTTTGAATTTATAATAGCAGCTTATATTTATAGATGTTCAGGTAAGTCGGAACCTAAAAAAGGTTTATATGAGTATTTATGGCGATATAGTTTGCTGAGATTTGTATTGGAATTTTTCAGATATGATCTAAGCAGAGGAAAAATAGGGTTTTTGTCAACATCACAAATCATAAGTTTGGTTATAGCGGTGATTGTTTTTGAGAAAAGGAGAAAAATAAATACTTGTGAAACACGTTTGCAATCCTGATTGAGAATCAAACAACCGTCTTTATGTGGCTTGCAGTGTTTTAAAAATGTAGAAATATTTAAAATAGGAAAGGATAGAATAGGATGAAAAAAAGTGTAGTAAGTGCAATATTAGCAGTTTCATTGGTGTTGAGCATGGGAGGCTGCGGTTTTAAAGCAAAAAATGATTCAAAGGTATTGGTGGGGAATTGGAAAGCGGATCTGGAGTGTGAAAAAATAGTTAAAGATGAGCTCTCGAAGGATGAAGATGCCAAAAGCAATAATATGGCAATGATTGATACCATTAAAAAATATGCAGATTTTAATGAACTGGAAGCTACAGTGACATTTAAATTTAATCAGGATGGTACGTATTCAATAGAACCGGATGTGGAACAGTGGAATAGTACGTGGGGAACTTTTTGTGATGCCGCACGAGATGGTGCAAGAGAATATGAAAAGAGTATGGGTGTAGGAGATGCGATGGTTGAGGGGTTTGAATCTGGAGAAGAATTTCTGGGATACTCTATCGCTTATATTTTAATGGATCTAAGACTTCCGATTACAAAAGCAGTTTACGTGCAGCAAAATGGAAAGTATAAAGCAATAAATGGTAAATTATATGTTAACGAGGACTCTTCAAAAGAAGTGGATACGACTACCGATTATTATGGAACATATGAAATTACAGGCGATAGTGAGCTGATAGTTAAAAACAGAGATGGAGTAGAATATATTTGCCAAAAGGAATAAAGGGAGGTTAAGTAAAATGAAGAGAAGAATGGTATTTTATATTTGTACATTGATTTTAGTGTGTATGTTTTTTAGAACGATACCGGCAGCAGCTAAAGAAAATATGGGTGATATTAACATTGGGAATATGAGTGAGGCTCTGCCAGAAAAACAAGAAATACCAAAACAGGTACGCAGTACAATCATTGCCTCTGGAGAATGTGGAGAAAATGCGACATGGAAATTGGATTCTGCGGGCACATTAACAATTAGTGGAACAGGGGAAATGTATGATTACAGAACACCGATAAGTGCCAATCTGTGGTCTGGCTCCAAAATGGTACCATGGATGAGAGACTATAATGGTTTGATTAAAAGAATTGTTGTAGAAGAAGGAATTACCAAAATCGGTGATGGAACTTTTGTGTGGGCTGGAGCAGAACCGGATAATAATGTGGTTGGTGAAGTTGAATCTATTACGTTGCCATCTACCTTGAAAAGCATTGGTTATGAGGCATTTTTTATGGTAGCATGTCCATACCTGTATATTCCTGACCGTGTTGAAACAATACACGGTGAAGCGTTTATGGCAGCGAAAATTGCAGAAATATCCGTGGGTACTGCTAATATTACAAAGCAAGCATTTACATCTTCTGGTGTTTCCAAAGTTGTATTAAGAAATGGAGTTACGACGATTGGAGAATATGCATTTGATGGGTGTAAAAATTTGAAAGAAATTACTTTCCCACAGTCATTGAAAACGATTGGACATTCTGCTTTTTTGGGGTGTATAGCAGTCGAAACCATTACGATTCCAGATTCAGTAACACAGATTGCTCCAGATGTTTTTTATGGCTGCACATCATTGAAGACGGCTGTTATTAGAGCACAGACTGAAACAATAGGTCAGGAGTGTTTTAGAGGTTGCAGTAGTCTTTCCAGTGTTTCATTGCCAGGCAGTTTGAAAGGTATTGCATATGGTACGTTTCAGGGATGCAGCAGTCTGGTTAATATAGACATGCCTGAAGATATTACTTATATCGGAACAGCAGCATTTTATAACTGCACATCCCTGAAATCAATTCGAATTCCTCAAAAAGTGCAGGATATTTATTCACAGGCTTTTGGAAGCTGTTCTTCTCTGACAAGTGTTGAAATTCCGGCATCTGTAAATAACATTGTGCTTGGAGTTGGTGGAAAGCTAAATAATTTTAGTGCATTTAATGAATGTGAGAATTTAAAGAGTATTACAGTGAATCCAGCAAACCAAGTGTATAAATCATACGATGGATGTATTTACAATGCAAATCAGACAGAACTTTTGTATTGCCCATTAGGAAAAACGGAAGTGATGATTCCGGATACAGTAGTCAGTATACCAAATTATGCATTCTATACAACAACAAATCAAAATAAACATTTAAAAAATATTTATTTTTATGGGAAAGCACCGGAAATTCCAGATGATGGAATGCAATGTATTACAGCAAATATATATTACCCGGAGGATAATAACAGTTGGAACACGGAAACGAAAAAGAATTATGGAGGAAATCTTAACTGGACAGGATGGCAGCCGGATATTTCAAAATATAATGTTACATTGTGGCAGTCAGATTTTGTTTATGACGGGGCAGAGAAGAGACCGATGGTATTGCTGAAATATGGAACAAAAATTCTTGGGGAAGAAGCATACAATGTGGTCTATGAAAATAACACAAGTGCAGGAATAGCACGTGTTACGATTATTGGTATTGGAAAATATAAAGGAACGGCAACCGAAAGATTTGTTATCAATAAAGCAAAGCAGAATATGAGGATAAATCTTGCAAAAAGTACGGTGGAAATTGGAGAAACATTGCAGATATTAACGGAAGGAATAGGGCAGATTCAATATGTATCTGACAATACAAATGTTGCATCTGTCAGCAGTGCAGGATTGATTAACGCCAAAAATGCTGGCAGAGCAGTGATCCAGATTACGGCATATGGAAATGAAAATTATGAGCCGCAGACAGAAAGTGTTGTGATAAATGTAATCTCTAAAGATGATAACAAAAACAATACTGAGGAAACCGATAAAAGTGACAATGAGGCAAACAAAGATAATCAGGAAACTGACCATAATAAAGGAGAAATAGCAGATAGCAACAGTAAAAAGAATGAAACGGAAACAAACAGTAACTTTCAGCAAACAATAGTAAAGACCACTCAAAAGATTAAACTCAACCGTAAAAATTTGACTTTAAAAAAAGGCAAGAGTTTCAAACTGAAAGTCACTGTAACACCAAAAGACAGTCAGGATAAAATTTATTACAAGACCTCCAATAAAAAGATTGCCACAGTAAGTAAAAATGGAAAGATTAAAGCAAAGAAAAAAGGAACCGTAAAAATTACAGTGATTTCCGGTAAAAAGAAAGCAGTCTGCAAGGTGAAAGTAAAATAACACAATATACGAAGGATGCAATAAGAAACTTTTGGATAAACAGAGAGAGGAGTCTGGGTATGAAGGTGAAAATAAGTGAATATACTCCGTTTTTGCTGGTAGGATTGATAATAGTGGTTATTGCCAGACATTTTTATAATCCGTTGCAATTGGTGGATATGTGGGAATTTGTACAAGAAGGTGAGGATATGTCTATGCCCGCACCAGTTGTGGAGGGAATCATAAATGTATTTTGCCCTACTTTGATGTCAATGATGGAATTTGAAGGATATCTGGCAAATGCAATAGTAGCTACCGAAACCAGCAGTTTTGCAGTTGCATTTGTAGCAGAATTAGCTTGTTTGGGTTATCTTGTGATTACATATTTATTGGAAAAAATTCATGCGTATTGGCACGAAGAAGAGGGAGTCTTTGCGATGTGTGTTGATATGTTATGTATAGAGAATATCGTATTGTACATATTCAATTTGATTTGCTATGTGATCAGCGTAATATTTCGGAGCTTGAATTTGCCGGATATATTATATGGTGTATTAGTCTTTTTAATTGCATTGCCAACTTTCTGGGGATTTCTGTTTCAGGCTGCATATGCTATGACCAATGTCCTTATATCAGTGGTTTTTCCTCTTTTGGTTTTTATACTATTGATGAAGGTGATAGATCAGACGATTGCATCTTTGATCTTAATTGCGCTGATGTTGGTTTGCTCACAGGTTATATGGAGACTTTGTTCTGAATTTATTTATGATAAGTTACTGAGAGTATTCACACGTAATTATTTGAGCTTATCAGACTAATGCTTTAATAACAAAAAAGAGTAATGTGATATTGACAATATCTCAAAAATGGAGTAAATAAAAAGAAAGAACAAAAAGAAAGAACTAAAAGCAAGAGAGGTGGACAAATGAAAGCAATCAGAAAAACAAAAGTTACCTATATTATTTTATTTTTGGCGGCACTGGTACTGTTTCTTGCCGTAAAGCCAGGCACGGTGACTTATGCAGCATCAAAGAAAAATGGTCTGAAGAATTATAAGACCATCACAGCAGAAAAATCACAGAAGATCAAAGGCATGGTCTACTCTATGGAGAAAAACGGCGATGGCTATACGGTGATCGCGGCGAAAAATGGTGACCGGAAAACGATTCTTTCCTACTGTGACAGTCCGGCGGTTACGACAAACGGAAAGTATCTGTATTATGCAACCGGTGAATTTCAGACGATGTCAAACTATCCAATCTACAGCAATGTGGAGATTTATCAGTACAACATCAATACCCGGAAGCAGAAAAAGATCATGCAGCGAAAAGACGCCGGACTGATGATGGTGCCGTTTGCAAGTGACGGAACCAATGTATATGCCGGGAACGCAACGCAGTATGGCAGTGTATATGGCAATCTTACCGTGATCAATGCCAAAAAGAAAACGAAAGTAACCGTTGGATGCGATGTATCGAAAGTCCAGAAAGTCAAAAATAAAGTACTGGTTTCGGCAACGGACGCACCGCATGGAGCAGCATTATATCTGATCAATCCAAATGGAAAGAAAGCAAAAAAACTTTCCGAAGAAAATGTGGTCAAAGTGAAAGTAAAAGGAAAGTATATCTATTTTACGGAAGCTACATTGAGCTTGCAGAGCCGCGAGTGCAGATGTGATCTGAATGGAAAAAATAAAAAAGTGCTGAAAGATTGGAAATAAATTTCAAAGATTATAGCAGATGAATAAAAAACAAAAAGTAATATTGAAAAGTAAAATGACATATGCTATAATGTCATCTGACAGATGAAATGGGAAAATAAAGATTCATTAAAACACAGAAAACCTCTGGTATGGCCGTACCAGAGGTTTTTCGTTACTTTTTACAGAAAATAACAAAACTGAGGTTAGGTTATCGCTGATTTAAGAATTGACGGCTTCCTGAAAATCATGTAGAATAAATGCGGAACAGATATGGTTAAAGAATCCGGGGTTTTAAGCCCTGGTATCAATCAATATATAAAGGAGAAATGGAAAAATGAGCAAAAAGCCAACCGTTTTGATGATTCTTGATGGATATGGACTGAATGATAAGGTGGAGGGCAATGCCGTAGCACAGGCTAAAACGCCGGTTATGGACAAGCTGATGGCTGAGTGTCCGTTTGTAAAAGGCAATGCAAGTGGCCTGGCAGTCGGACTTCCGGATGGACAGATGGGTAACTCTGAAGTCGGACATCTGAACATGGGTGCCGGACGTATTGTATATCAGGAACTGACCAGAATCACAAAAGAGATCCAGGATGGTGATTTCTTTAAAAACGAAGCACTGCTGCATGCAGTAAAGAATGCAAAAGAAAACGGAAGTGCACTGCATCTGTTTGGTCTGCTCTCTGACGGCGGTGTACACAGCCACAATACACATCTGTACGCACTGCTGGAGCTGGCAAAAAGAGAAGGCCTGGAAAATGTTTATGTACATTGCTTCCTGGATGGACGTGACACACCGCCTGCATCCGGTAAAGGCTATGTAGAACAGCTCGTTGATAAAATGAAAGAAATCGGCGTAGGTCAGGTTGCAACCGTTATGGGACGTTACTATGCAATG
>OGGG01001332.1_pt1 | contig 20570 bp, 24 predicted proteins | sample 1571201 | NCBI WGS metagenome assembly OGGG01 (sample SAMEA2581946, study PRJEB24529) | metagenome | biome: Human gut stool | place: China | collected 2011 | reverse complement strand
GACGAGAACTACTCATCACTTTTCGTAGAAAATTCACATCCGGAGACCTTACATCAAGACATGTGTATCGCATGCTCCGGGAGTTCGTCGGTTTTGCCAATATTCACTAACTCTCAATTTTGCAATCTTTACCATCAAAGCAGCAGATATGTCTATGGTGTACAAATATTATGAAAAAAGCTGATCTTCCTCCTACTTTTTATCCTTTCGCAAATACATCAAAATCCCATGACTCACTCTGCCAAGACATGCTCCCACCACTGCCCTGGCAATGGTGATTCCCCATATTTCCACATAGCGAAATCTGTTTGCCGAAAATGCCCATACGCATGCTACGACACCGCACATAACGATCCATCCGATATAGATATCTTTTATATGCTCATTCTGCCACGAACTCCCGGATGACATCGCATCATTTCCCACCAGTTCATCAATGCTTATGTCGAATTGCTTTGATAAGAGAATTAATTGCTCCGGATTCGGCGCCGTCTCTCCTAATTCCCAATTTGATATGGTCTGCCTTGTAACATTAATTTTTTCTGCCAGCTTCTCCTGCGAAAGCCCCTTCTTTTTTCTTAAGGTCTGAATATTGTTTCCTAACTGCATCCGTCACCTCTCCTTTCGCATGAAGTATAGCATGCAATAGCTATGCAGTACTATCAACATCTCCGGGAAATTGCGCAAAGGAACTTAACATTTCCGCAAACCTCAGAGTTTCTACTGATTTGCCGGTTTCTCCGGTATTCGGCATTGTCCACATGTTTCGAGTGTTCCTATGTACCATTTCAGGATTGCTGCCACAAAATTGCTACTACCAAAAACATAATTGCAAAACCAAATTCAATCACTGTCGTGAACCTGATTCTTCTCTTCAAAACACATACTCCCGGATGTTTTGAATGAATATAGATGGGATAAGTGTTCCCTTCTGTCATCCTCCGCAGCAGGCGATAGGGTACTGTCAATGTGGTCTGCTCATGGTAAGCCGTGCCGTTACAGACGTATTCAAACACCGGTGCATAGATGGTAATCCCATAGCGTCCGGGGTAGCTGTTATATCCGCAATAGATAGCTTCTATCTTCTGATTGCAGCAAAATACAGCATAGATATCATTCACACCCAGTAAAAACAGAAACAATCCAAACACGCTCATAATCAGCAGCGCTTCGAGAGCTTCATTCCCTACAAACAAAATAACAAATGATGTGATGGCAAAACCAGCAAATGTCAGGATGATGTCCAGACATATAAAAGGTACAACCTTATATCTCTTATTTTTTATAATGATAACGGTAGATACTCCAAACAATAATGTCAATATGTATACCAGAGCTTCCATTACCATATCCCTCTCCTCCGATCCAATAAGCAAAATTTATGAGTTTTTCATTACCCAGGCAAATGCCTTCGCGGTCCGCAGGCCCGGATCTCTGAAATGATTCCCCGGATTCCATTCCAGCGTACTGCCGATCCCACACTGCTGCAGCCACGCATGTGCCTCCCGGATACAGTCACCTACAGTAGCCATAACAGGATTTTTCGTCTTTTCCTCTTTGTCCCCCAGGCTTAAGTAAACTGCCCGACTCTGATTCTCGTGCTCTTTCATATAGGGCAGAAACCCTGGGAACCACACCGAGGGCGATGCCGCCGCTATCCCCGCAAACCGATCCGTCTGATAAAATGCCCACAGAGAAAACAACCCTGCAAGAGAATATCCTCCAAGATAATAAGTTTTACTTTCATCCGAGCATAAACGCAAAATTTCTTCTAACAACGAGGCTGCACCATCGCCAAAATCCTCTTTTCCGAACACCGCCGGTGATCGCCACGGAGACAGATCGAGGTTCCAGTCATTCACTTTCACCGCAATCATTTGAAAATCCAATGCTGTCAGTTTCCGGATCTGTGCCACTTCGCCCTCTATTTCCGGCAGATCATGATCTCCCACGGGCTGGATCAAAACAATGGGAGCCTCCGGATTCCCATATTTATATTTAGTCATGCCGTCCTCTTTCTCTATCAAATATCCTTTTCTATCAAGTATCCATTCTATTTTATCAGTTTCAGAATCCTTTGCCTGTTATATCGCTGCATGATCACAAACATCATATCAAACATGGCCGCAAGGATCGATGTAATGATAAATGCCGGATATCCACCCAGCCAATGACCTGCCACAATCGGTGCAAAGCTGAGCACTACGATCGTCTCATGCCCCAGTTCCGCCTGACATGTGACCTGCGCTATTTCCTCCCAGGTGTGTTGTCTCGGATCAAACAGGCTGGGATTATATGTAGGCATACAATTCTTCCATTTTTTCACACGCAGCTTTTCATATAATTTCATTTCGGATTTACTTACCTGATACCAGTGTTTTCTGTAATCTGCCCTGTTATGCATGATAGAATTGTAGATAAATGCTACCACCCATCGCATGATAAAATGATAAGCAGTGGTTCCAAAGGTAATGGCAATCGTCAGCCAGATTCCTAACAAAGTTTTTTGATATAAAATAGCCGTGACCATGGTTCCGATCAGGAACACGACAGGCGCTGCCTTTAAAAAATTTATCATAGGTCATTCTCCGTTTTTTCCAACTTCATATACCCATTTTCTTAATGAGTTTTGAATAAATATGTTCCACGAACCATGGTTCCGTAGATTTCTCCAAAGCATCTTCCGGAGAGAACCAGGCCACACCGCTGTTCTCATCTGCCTTTACGGATACTTGCTCTTCCGAATCTGCCTCCAATAAATACGTGATATTCAGGTGCAAATGGCTGGACACATAGTTTCCTTTTTTCACATGCCCATCCACCGTCAGAGATTCCAGAGAAAAAATCTCCTCTGATACCGGTCTCACATTGGAAATTCCTGCCTCCTCCTTCACTTCCCGGATAGCAACAGACAGCAGATCTGTCTCCCCATCCGCATGTCCTCCCAGCCAGGACCAGGAATTATAAATATTATGATATACCATAAGCACCTTGCTTCTGTCCTTATTTACCACCCAGGCAGAAGCCGTAATATGCGCTACAGTATTTTTTCTGGAAAATGCATTCTCATTGTCCCTGATCCATCCCAGAATCAAAGCTTTGTCCTTTTCTTCCTGTTCATTGAATGGGGGATAGTTTTCTATTTGTCTGATGGAATCCTCTCGTGTCATTTGGTTATCTCCCTATTTTCAAACAACCGGTCAATCTCCTGCCAATCCTTACATCTCACAAACCTGTCATTGGGAAGCTCTGCCCGGCTGTTCCATGGCCGGTCGAACACGGCTGTCCTGCAGTTGTCAAAATGTATTACATGCTCAAACGCCGCCGGAGAATCCTCTACCGCAAAATCAAAGGTCATGTTGTAAAGTTCCTCCAATGTCATATTATATTTGTAGTCCTGTTTCGCTGTTTCGCGCCCGTATTTGTCTACGCAGAACAAGGGAACTCTTTCCAGATGATGTTCATCAAGCCATTGCCTCGATGGTTCGTAGGAATTGAACGGTCTTCCGGTAATGATAAAAACCTCGTGACCATGATCCATCCACTTATTAATCACCTCGGAAGCTCCCGGCGTCTCCTCATACTTCAACAGATTTTCCGGCAAATGCCCTGCCTTCATTAGAGCTTCATACTGCTCATCATTTAGATCAAATGATTTCTGGAGATTAAAAAACTGAACCTGCCGGTAAGGAACGTCAATACCGAACATTTCTTTTGCAATTTTCGTAAAATATTCAGCGGTTTCACATAATACATCGTCAAAATCTATGTAGATTTTCATTATTTCTTTTCTCCTATACCTTCGCATTATTCTTCTAATAGATTTTTAAACACCATTGTGATTTCCGACTCTCCCCCATGGTTCCATTTAAACTTAACATGTAGTCTTGAGAATCACGAATAATGCGAGTCAATAAATGCTCCGTGCATCCGGGCCAATATTTATTCCAAAAGCTTCTCATTATCACTAATTCCGTTTTTTTATAATCTTCTTCGGTCTCTTGTCTAATGATTAAATTATTTATCATTGTATTCTTTTCCACTCCACAGGCCTCAATTTTCCTAACCATTTAAAACTAAAATTTGTCAGTTGAGTTCATTTTCCTCCTCATCATTGAAAATATACTTCGATGTTTCCTTTGCAAGGATTTTAATCTTTCAATTCTGCCTCAATCTCTTCAATTGTAGGCAAGCTTCCCTTAAATTCTTCTGGTATCAACTTAGATAATTCATAGCTGGATATTCCCAAAGGTTGACTTGTTGATTCCAGTGCATACTGTGCCTCGACTTTATCCATATCTTTACAGATTAACAATCCTAAAGTTGGATTATCATTCTCTGTTTTCATTTGGTGATTAATTGCGACAACATACGTTCCAAGCTGTCCGGCATAAGATGAGTCAAATTTACCTGTCTTAATTTCTACAACTACATAGCAATGTCTTTGTGTATTGTAAAACAACATATCGATGAATTTCTCTACTTCCCCCACTGTGATACGGACTTCGCGCCCCATATAAGCGAATCCTGTTCCGAGTTCTATTAGAAAGTTGTTTACTTTATTAATTAATGCATCCTTTAATTCCTTTTCATCATATTGTTCCCGTAATGTCAAAAAATCAAAATTGTACGGATCCTTTGTAATTGCCTGCGCCAAATCACCTTGCACTGAAGGTAATGTATTTGCAAAATTTGTTATAGCTTTTCCTTGTCTTTCAAATAAATCCGTATCTAAAAAATTTACCAGGACATCACGAGACCAATTATTTTCTAGTGTTTTTCTCACATAAAACAATGCCTTATCCACATTGTTTTTACATTTGTCTATTATTGTTCTATTATGTCCCCAAGGAATTCTAAAAACGATAGTCGAATCGTCCACAGCTTGTGGACGATTTCCGGCACAAGGATATAATTCATAGAAATAACGCATATATTTTAAATTGGTTGGTGAAAATGACTTAACATCCGGTAATACCTTTTTTAAGTCATCACTAAGTATCTTATAAAATCCTGATCCATATCCGTATTGCTTACTCATGGTTGAAATATCTTTTCCAGGTTTCCAATAAAAACGTAGCATTTCATCATTTATTTTTACCGCTGCACGAATTTGACTCCTTTTAAATTCATTTGATATTTCTGCTATCCAATCTTTGTATGATTCACCATCGACAATAACCAATTTCTCCATTATTTCATTCCCCTCTATAAATTATTTTTCCCGTTTCACCACAACTTTTATCACCGCATCCACGATGGATTCCCCCGGCTCGATATGACCTCCCGGAAGTGTATATCCCTTCCAGTCATTTTTTATTCTGTCCTGTAACAAGTATCTGCCATTTTTATGTATTAAGCATAAAACGGTAAGTTCGACGCTTTCTGTTCTCATTTACTTTCTCCTGCAATGTTTTCGACAATTTGGGAATTTCCACTCTTCCTACAAAGATTTTCCACGCTGCCATACCATTACATAGTCTTTTTCCCCGGTAATTTCATCCAATCCTTCTCGTTGGATTTCAAAACCTTCTCGTTGATAAAAGTGAATTGCACGTGTATTCTTTTGGTAAACATTTAAGTATAATTTCGTCTTTTTTTCTTTTACAAAATTCAACAGAAGCTTACCTATACCCTGCGACTGCATTTCATCACGGACAAAAATGCCTTCCATATATTCATCATTTAACCCTATAAAGCCTTCTATCTGGCAGTCATTCTCATACACATAGACCTCTGCCTGTGGCAACATTTCTTTCACTAAATCAATATTATCTTTCCAATATTGCCCCGGAATAAAATAATGTGCTTTTAAGTTGGTATCTAACCATATATCAACAACTCGTTCGATATCTGCTTTTTGTAATACTCTGATCATACTTCTTCAAACACCCTGTTCTGCTACAATTTACAAAACCACCTCGAAGATCGTCCCTCCGGATGGATTGGACTTCACCGTAATACTGCCATCATGCACTCTTACAATTTCACGAACAAGTGCAAGTCCCAGTCCTACTCCACCAAGTTCACGGCTTCTGGATTTATCCACCCGGAAAAACGGTTCAAATACGCGTTCCTTAAGTTCCTCAGGGATTCCGGTTCCAGTATCCTCCACTGACAGATATACATGTTTTTCCTTGCGGTCTGCGGTTACTGTAACCTGCCCGCCCGAATGATTATATTTTATGGCATTCTCAACAAGATTGTATACCAGCCGGTAAATAAGGATGTCACTTCCGACCATCGTTATATCCTTACATTTTCCGATCAGTCTTATATTTTTTCCCTCTGCGAGAGGTTCCAGATCCTCCAACACCTCATCCACCAGAGCATCTAATATAATTTCATCATCCCTTCCTACCGTCTGAAGCTCACTCATGTCGAGAAGTGTCTTTACCATTTTGCTGAGTCTGTCATTCTGTTCGGTAACCATCTTTATCATCTGTACCGTGTCTGCATCATTATCCGGATGTCCGTTGGAATGATACAGATCCAGCTGTACCTGCATCAGGGCTAATGGCGTACGAAGCTCATGGGCTGCATTTGCAGTAAATTGTCTCTGTATCTCAAATGCATCAGAGAGACGTTCCAGCATCCGGTTATACGAAACGCTAAGCTGGTTCAGTTCCTTCACCTGATTTTCTTCTATCCGTGAATCTGCCAGATTTTGCGCCTGCACCTTTTCGATCTTGTCAGAAAACTCTCTGATCGGTCTGAGTGCATGCCCACTTATAAAATAGGTAGCCACTCCACCCAGAAGAGCCAATACTGCTGAAATGATCAAGCTGTTTTTTCTATAATCCGCCTTATTATTATACACCTGGACAGAAAAGTCAGTAGCGAACTCATCCCACTTGTCCTCCGGAATGCTGATATATATTTCCTCCGCATCGTCCGGCTGATCATCTCCCCGTGTATCCACAGCCTCTTGCAGGGAATCCATATAATACACACCGTTTCTATAGACAAGCATCGTCACACATCCACATATCACCGCTATGTATAATGTAATAATGCAGGTAAGTCTCCACTGCAGCGACATTTTTTTCATCTATCGGACTCCTCTCGTATTTTATACCCTTCTCCCACCTTGTTCAGAATCGGATCATATCCCAGCACAGCCTTAAGCTTTTTTCTAAGGGAAGACATGTGTACTCTGATCGCTCCGCTAAAGCTATCCACAGATGCATCCCAGACATGCTCCATCAATTCCTCCTGGCTTACCGGTCTGCCCATGTTCAGAAGCAGATATTCCAGAATACCATTTTCTTTTCTTGTCAGGGATACCATTTCTCCTTTTGCATAAGCCTCACGCCTTACGGTATCGAACTTTATCTCACCGCTTTCCAGACATACATCCTTCTGCACAAACTTCCTTCTGGTCAGGCTTCTGATGCGTGCCTCAAGCTCCTGCAAATGGAATGGTTTTTCCATATAATCATTTGCCCCTGCATCCAGCGCCTCAACCTTATCCGCTATCTGCCCTCTTGCAGATAATATAAGAACCTTCGTCTCCTCATTTTCCTGCCTGAGTTCCTTCAGGATCTCCATTCCATCCATGCCGGGCAGATTCAGATCAAGAACGACCAGATCATAGTTCTCCGTCAGGATACCTGCAAGAGCTTCTTCCCCATCATAGCAGGTATCCACCTCATATCCTGCGTCATACAGACTTTTCGCAACTGTATCACATATTTCTTTTTCATCCTCGACAATGAATAATCTCAAAATTCCTTCCCGCCTTAACAAAGATTTTACAATAATTATTGTATAATAGCGAAGTCAACTGGTCAATAAATACCACGATCGAAAGGAGTAACAATAACTTGAAGTGCAGAAAAATATCTCAGATCGTTCTGCTCGTCACCGGGATCACTATGATCGGCTACGGTGCAGTCAGAGGCGAAGCTGCTGTCGTGCTTGGTAAAGCAATAAAATTATGTCTGGAGTGTGTCGGAATTGGATAAGAGAAAAAAATCACTGTCAGGGCAGACAGCCGGGATACGCGGGTGGATACAGGCTGCTGCCACACTGCTTACTAATATTCACATCCCTAATTTTTTTAAGGGCAAAATATATCAGGGAAACGCTAAGACCGTATGTGTACCGGGATTAAACTGTTATTCCTGTCCTGCTGCCACTGGAGCATGCCCCATTGGCGCATTTCAGGCGGTGATCGGATCCTCCCGATTTAAATTTTCATATTACGTCACGGGATTTTTTATTTTACTGGGTGTGACACTTGGAAGATTTATCTGTGGATTTTTGTGTCCGTTTGGATGGTTTCAGGATTTACTTCATAAAATCCCGGGAAAAAAATTTTCCACAGCCGGACTGAAGCCGCTAAGATATCTGAAATATATGATTCTTATCGTTTTCGTTATCCTTCTGCCGCTGCTCGTAACGAACTCTATAGGAATGGGCGACCCTTTCTTCTGTAAATATATTTGTCCACAGGGCGTTCTGGAGGGAGCCATCCCGCTTTCCCTGGGAAATGCAGCCATACGGTCCGCACTTGGAAAACTCTTTACTTGGAAATGCTTTATTTTGATCACAGTTGTCGTGTTAAGCATTTTATTTTACAGACCCTTCTGTAAATGGATCTGTCCTCTTGGCGCGATCTACTCACTGTTTAATAAGGTCAGCCTTCTTAAAATCAAGGTGGAGGACAGCAAATGTATCGGTTGTGGTCAATGTTCAAAGGTATGCAAAATGGATGTGGATGTGTGCAAGCATCCGGATCATCCGGAATGCATACGGTGCGGAGCCTGCATCAAGGCTTGTCCCAAGGATGCGATCCATTACCGGTTTATGGGAAAATAATCTTATTACTATTACTTAAAGGAGAAATCGATCATGAAAACAAACAAAAAATTCCTTACTATTTTAACACTGTGCATAGCTTTATTGCTTACAGCCTGCGGCGCAACGGATGCCGCCGGCACAGACAAAACCAATGAGTCTCTGACGGAAACCGGCACCGTATCCGCAGACAGCTCCAACACAGCGCTGAATGATCTGTATCAGCAGGAGAATCAGATTTTTGCAGATCATGAGGCTGTATGGAACAAGCTATTCGGCATGATGAGCAAAAGTAATGCTGATCCCAGCGGAAATTATGCTGATTATCTGGCTGATACCGCCGAAGCAAACAAGGACTCCTTTACAGAGGATGAATGGAAAACACTTACGGATGATATGGAAACCATACGGAAAATCGAAGAACAGATCGCAGGACTGGAACAGGGAACTACCGCAGCCGATAATACTGCTCCGGGAAACAATTCCGAAGCTGACTCTCCCTTCCGGAATTTCTCCGGTCAGGATTTTGATGGTAATTCTGTCGATGAAAGCCTGTTTTCCGCCAATGCAGTAACCGTTGTCAATTTCTGGTTTACCGGCTGTAAGCCCTGTGTTGCTGAGTTGTCTATGCTGAACGAATTAAACAATACGCTCAAAGAAATGGGGGGCGAAGTAATCGGCATCAATACCGAAACCTTCGACGGCAATGAAGCCGCCATAAAAGAAGCTGCCGCCGTTCTTGAAAGCCAGGGTGCACAGTACCGCAATCTTTCCATTGACTCTGCTTCCGATGCAGGTAAATATGCTTCTGATATTATGGCATTTCCTACAACAATACTTGTCGACAGAAATGGCAATATTGTAGGGGATCCGATCCTTGGGGGCATTGATAACCAGGATAACTATGACTCTCTGATGCAGCAGATTCAATCGGTAATTGATGCAGACAGCGCAAACCAATAATGCAAAACATCCCTCTAAGATTTCTTCATTCAGCTGTTGACACCTGCAATTCTTTTTGATATTATTTATCAAGAAATGAATATTCCATGAGGGAGTAGTTAGCACGAAGGTGTGATTTGTCAACATTCTGGTTATAATTTTAGAGTATAATCTGGCAAATCTTAAATAATGAGACTCATGTATATCTCTTAACGGTCTGTGTATAATACACACTGGCAGATAATTGATATACATGAGTCTTTTTTATCTCTGTCGGTAGTTATCATCGCACAGCTTTCGGCTGACAACACTGTAATGGATCACGCAAAGGAGAAAAACATGGAGAAACTTATTAACAATGCCCCGTTTGCCCTTGTTCTTGTATTCCTTGTAATCGGTTTTATACTGCTTATTAAGGGTGCGGACTTTTTCGTAGAAGGAAGCTCCAGTGTGGCGAAGAGACTGCATGTTCCATCTATCATTATCGGACTTACCATCGTAGCAATGGGAACCTCTCTTCCGGAGACAGCGGTCAGTGTATCGGCTTCCCTCGCAGGCAATAATGAACTTGCAGTCAGTAATGTCGTCGGTTCCAATATCTTTAATCTGATGGTCGTGATCGGCGTATGTGCAATGATCGCCACTGTTGAGGTTGCGCGGGAAACTATCCGGAGAGACATCCCCCTCTCCCTGATCTGCGCCGGTCTTTTACTGCTTTTGGGAATTATCGGACTTGGTGATCCGGCCAAAATGACACTGGGACATTTCGATGGTGTGATATTCATAGGTCTTTTTGCCGGATATATCTTCTACATGATCAGAATTGCCTTAAAAGCAAATAAAGAAGGAAAAAAAGTAGAGATTGAGGGCGGTTCCGATGAAGAGATCAAGCTGATCTCCGTGCCGCTCAGCATTATTTTCATCATCGGCGGTGCTGCTGCGATCGCCTTCGGTGGGGATCTCACTGTCGATGCTGCATCCAGAATCGCTAGTGACCTGGGAATGACCCAGACACTGATCGGACTTACCATCGTTTCCATCGGTACATCCCTTCCGGAGCTTGTGACTTCCATTGTTGCAGCCAGAAAAAATGAAGTCGATATGGCACTGGGTAATGCCATCGGTTCCAACGTATTTAACATTCTGATGGTACTGGGTATCGCTTCCGCCATCAGCCCCATCAGCATCATTACGGAAAACATCATTGATCTGTGTGTGCTGATCGCATTTACTGTGTGTGTATGGATCTTTGCAGGAAGCAAAAAGAAAATCGGAAGAGTCGAAGGCTTCTGTATGGTGGCTCTTTACGCAGTATATGCAGTGTATATCATAATCAGATAAATGAGGGCCATACAAATGATATTGTTTTTTAAGGTATTTCTCACGGAATTCATCGCAGAGATGGGCGACAAGACACAGCTTATGCTGATCGCCCTTACTTCGAAATACAAATTAAGAGATATTATATTGGGAACCGCTGCCGCAATCCTGGTGCTGAACGGCCTGGCCGTTCTCGCCGGCGGGCTTGTCAGCGAATTCATCCCTGCCTGGCTCATCAAGGTCATTGCTGCACTTGCATTTCTGTATTTTGCCGCATCCACACTTGCAGGCAGCAATGATGAAGAAGATGAGGGCAGCGGCAGATCCGGAATCCGGTTTGCACCGCTTGCGGTTTTCTGTACCTTTTTCGTAGCAGAGCTCGGAGACAAGACACAGCTTACCGCCATCACCTTTGGTGCCAATGAAGGTATGAGTTCCGCACTGATCGTATGGCTCGGCTGTTCTCTGGGACTGTTTCTAGCAGACATCCTGGGAATGCTTTTAGGCTATCTGTTAAAGAGCAGGACTCCGGAAGGACTGCTCAATACTCTCGCCTTCGCCATCTTCTCAGTATTCGGTGTCTTCACACTGTATCAGGGACTGAAGCTCATCAATACAGATATCCGTTCCATACCGGTACTGCCGATACTGATCGTCGCAACGATTGCTTTTGCCGGTATCTGTATGTACCTGTTTTTAAAGAGAGAGAAAAAGGCAAAAGCAGCAAACTAAAAACGAACCCCATTCTGTTTTCACGGAATGGGGTTTATTTATCTATTCCGTTCGGAACTCAAAAGAAAAATAGTACACATAATCATCCATTTCAAGGGCATCCAGCTGGTCGTTCACAATATAACTAAAATCAAAAGTTCTCGCTTCGTCATTATCATAGATCAGCGCAAGAAGCGGCTGCTGTTCATCATAGACAATATCTGTTTTCTCCTGAATTTCCGTTGCAGCTCTTCCATATCCATAGTGCTCTCCTTCCGGAACATCCTCCAGGATTGGGATTAGCATATCTCCCTGCGATTCATCATCTGCAATAATAATTTTCACGGTACGATCCTTAAACTGCGGTACAATAATAATCGTTCCATTCTGCGGTGAATCCATTCCTTCATACGAAAGCCCTGCCCTTTGTCTGTCTACCAGCTTTCCCTCCCGGTATTGCCAAATATGAATATATAGAGTTTTAAATTCATTCGTTGCCGTGTATTTATACATAAAGGCACCGTCTACGCCTGACAGCATTTCCGCCGTTTTCATTTCAATACTGTCCTTGTCCACCGGAACGATAAAGTTCTGTGGCATATTTTTCCGGAATATCATGATTCCGACCGTCAAAACAACAATCGCCGCCGTGACAAGCAGAATATCTATAATGTATTTCAATCGTTTTTGCTTCTGCTTACTGTCCGTTGCCAGCCCGATAATATTTTCTTCCGATTTTTTGGCAATATTTTCCCGGACAATATCTTCTCCTGCCAGGAATTCATTGATGCTGATACCGAGGATCTGGCAGAGTTCCGAATAGACGGATACATCCGGCAGACACACGCCCGTTTCCCTTAATTAAAGATATTGTTGGGTAAAAAAGAAAGGTCAGTCGATTTTGCCGATGAAGCGGTAGTAGATTTCTACTTCCTGCTCACGGCTTCCGTCCTCGCCCTTGACAGCTTCGTGGACGGTTATTTTTTCAATTAGAGTGTTCAGAAGTTCGGCGGTCAGCTCCACAGGGTTGACATACTGTTTCATTAGGGCAATCCACTTTTCAGCATCCGCTGCGGTCTGTACGGCGGCTTCCATCGTTTCGTGAAGCTGTCTTATTTTTGTTTCAAGCTCCTTTTGCTCGTTCTGGTACTTCTCGGACAGCATATTGAAGTTATACTCGGTTATGCGTCCGGCAGACCAGTCCTCATACATTTTAGCAAACAGCCCGTCAACCTCGGCTTTACGCTTCTCTGCCTTTTTCAGCTCCGCAGCCTGCTTTTTCTTCGCAGAGTTCCTTTCCCTGTCGCTGACATTGAGCAGCCGTTTCAGCAGCTTGTCCTCGTCTTTCTGTGCCAGCATAGACCAGTATTGCAGTCTTGCAAGCACATAGGCATACAGTACATCATAGCGGATATAGTGCATGGAACACTGGCGTAATCCCTGTCCGTTTTTGCTGCAATGGTAGTACCCGTATGGGTTTTTGTTCTGCTTGTTTTCCCCATAGGCTAAAGACCATCCGCAGTCTGCACATTTTATCAATCCTGCGAAAATCTGTGTCGTACCGTTTCTGCGTTTCCTGCGTCTGCTTGCAATCAGCTCCTGAACTTTTTGGAACACTTCTTCGGAAATGATGGCTTCGTGGGTATTTTCCACACGATACCATTCTTCCTGCGGCTTCCGCACCTTTTTCTTGTTCTTGAATGAAATGTTGCTCTGCTTGTTGTGAACGCTGTGACCGATGTAGGTTTCCTCTTTCAAAATGCTCTTGACCTGTGCAATCGTCCACGCATAGGCTTTTTCTGCGGGCGCACCGGCGTAGATATTGGCGAAAGTCCCGTATCTTTCATAGTTCAGCCAGCCGGGGGTAGGTACTTTTTCTTCCACCAGAATCCGTGTAATGCTGGCGGCACCCCTCCCGTGTACGGCAAGGTCAAAAATCTTCTCTACAATCCAGCGTGTTTCCGGGTCGATCAGAAGATGACCTTTTTTGTCCGGGTCTTTTACATAGCCCAGCGGTGCATAGGCTCCATAGTGTGCGCCATTGGCAAATCTTGTGTGCATGGCAGCCTTGACCTTTTTGCTGGTCTGTCGGGCGTGCATTTCATTCAGGATGTTTAAGAACGGGGCAAGCTCGCTTTCTCCGTTGATGGTGTCCACATTGTCATTGATGGCAATGTAGCGTACTCCCTTGCTGGGGAAATAGATTTCCGTGTACTGACCGGTCAGGATATAGTTTCTTCCCAGACGGGATAAGTCCTTTGTGACAACGCAGTTGATTTTCCCGTCCTCGATGTCATCAATCATCCTTTGGAAACTTGGACGCTCGAAATTTGTCCCGCTCCATCCGTCGTCAATGTACTCGTCTACAATGGTCAGCCCATGCTCAGCGGCATACTGTCTAAGCATCATGCGCTGGGTCTGGATACTGCCGCTTTCCCCCTGTAATTCATCGTCACGGCTCAATCTCAAATATAGTGCAGTGTTATAAATCGTTGTATTGTATGGTTGTTTCACGGTTAAAAATCCTCCTTCTAAAAGAAACAACCCACGCTTATACAATACTCGCTGGTACAAGTATATCATAAGCGTGGGCTGATTGACAGTCGTTATTCCGTATTTTTTCAGGAAGCGGCGGCAGCGTGCTGGATCACATCTTCCAGCAGACTGTCAAGCGGCTTCCCATCCTGTGCGAAATGCTCCGATACCTTGATACGGACTTTCCCCATGACAAAATACTGGGTGCCGTCTTTTTCGGTAAGCAAGGTGCCGCTGTTTTTGTTATTGCTCTCGTTTTTGTTTTTTGCCATAGGCAGTTACCTCCATAAATGAAATATGCCAGACAAGGGAATGTCAGGCAGGTGTACAGCCACAGGCTGTCTCCATGTCAACCAAACCGTGTCAACCGGCAGAAAAGACTTTGAAAACAATCCATAGGCGCTCTATGATTACTTTTTACTTTTTCTTTTATTTCTTGGTTGACATGGTTGACAAAGGAGAGAAATGCCCCAAATATCAGGCTTTTCCCCGTCAACCGGCTGTCAACCAAAGTGTCAACCAAACTGTTAACCGGTGGCTTTTCAGAATGGCAGTTCCATTTGCCGGGCTTCTTCTTCCGTGATTTCTCGAAAACCGTCCCCCTCCGGCGGAGCTTGGTTGACACGCTCCCAGCCTTTTTGAGAACCGTATTTCTTATACCGCTTCGGGCTTTTGTAGGCTGCCCAGCCCTGTATGATACCGCCCGCAATGCCGGTATTCATAATCTCGCAGATTGCCCGTGTCTCCCAGTCTGCCGGGGAATTTAAGTTCCCCAGCGCTTCCTCATAAAGCTGCTTGGAACATACCCTGTCGCCGGTGTAGTCCTCCAAATAGGCGTAGATCATGCCGGCCTGTGTGTCTTCCTGCATAAAGTCCTGCTGGTGGGCGTTCAGGTATCGGTTCATTTCTATGCTGAATGACAGCTTATACTTCCCACTGCGATAAATCGTCATGGCTTCCGCCCACATCTGTTCGATATACGCCCTTGCCGCCGCTTCATCGTCCAGTATGTGAACCTCCGCCCGTTCCGGGTACACCGTCACGGGGAGAAAGCGCCGGTTGCCGGTGCGGTCACGGGGCAAAAAGTCCTGCCGGTTGGTCGTCCCTCCAAATACACATTGCCGCAGCCGGTCTGCCGGATGTGTCTCATACGGCACTTTGTAGGTTTCTTTCTGGCGGCTTAAGAATGACTTGATTTCCTCAATACTCTTGGCGTTGGCTGTGGCAATCATCTCCGACATCTCGATAATCCAATGCCCTTGCAGCTTGCGGTACACATTTTCATCGTCCAGCTTTTTCAAATCGTCTGAAAACCATTCGTCCCTGCCTGCCAGCAGCCGGAAAAAGGTAGATTTCCCGGCTCCCTGACCACCAACCAGACAGAGCATGACCTCAAACTTGCTCCCCGGTCTGAATACCCGCCGGATGGCTCCCATCAGGAACAGTTTCAAGGCTTCATAGGTGTATTCGTCCGTATCGGCTCCCAGAAAGTGATGCAGGGCGTAACGGATGCGCTCTGTGCCGTCCCATTGCAGGCTGTTCAGGTAATCCCTGACTGGATGGTAGCGGTTTTCATTGGCAACAATCTTGATGGCGCTCTGCACCTTTTTCTCGCTGGTAAGCCCGTAATTTTCTTCCAGATACAAAAGCAGGTAGTTCATGTCCATGTCGGTCAGCGTGGTACTGGTGCGCTCCCAGCCCAGCGGCTTCACAATGTCAATCTGCTCCGTCAAAAGGTTCAGGCGCAGCGCCCCGCGAAACAGAGGGTCACGCTGGAACACCGTCAGGCAGTTTCGGATGCTGTTCTTCACGCCGCCTTTCTGCGTCCCCTCTAATGTTTCCCGGATTTCTGCCGGTGTCTGCGCCGGTTCCATTGTGTCCATCGTCCTTTTGACCGCTTCCTGCGTTTCCGGCGGCAAGCTCTGAAATTCGCTGTTCAAGCCGCAACACCTCCTTTCCCTGTGCGGCGATCAATGCCGCTTTTTCTTCTATTTCTCCGTATAACAAAATATCCAAAAGGTATTCTGTGTAGCTTATCCTCTGCAACGCTTCCACAAAAAGAGGATGCCAGATGGCATCCTGCGGCTGTGGGGCGTGTGCTGTTTTCCAATGCTCCAGCAGGCGCAGATAATCGCATAGCACCCGGAAACAATACCGTTCCGTTTCCTGAAATCTCTGCTCCGCTGATTTTTGTCGGGGCTGTGACCTGTTGTGACGCTTCCTATCTGGCGGCGCATTGCCGGATTTCTCATAGGAAACGCCGAAGTCCTCCGCAAGCCTGACCGCAGCTTCCCGTTTCCCCAATCCATGCAGCAAAGCGGCAAAGTCGATCACATCCCCGGAAGCCCCGCAGCCGAAGCAGTAAAAGCGGCTGTCCACTTTCATGCTGGGCGTGCGGTCATTGTGGAATGGACAGCAGACCATGCCGTTTCTCCCCACCCGGATTCCATAGAATGAAGCAGCCTGCCGAGTGGTAACAGACTGTTTCACCGCTTCAAATACATTCAAATGCTCCCTCCATAAAAATACTGGTAGCGGTAAAGCTGCCGATTATATCATAGCTCCATCTCATGTTTCTTTCTCTGTACTGCCTGTGGCTGCTCCCTCCGGCGCAGTGCGGTATCTACGGCGTTCTGCACCTGCCGTAGCCGTATGACTTCCTCCCGGAGTGGCTTGTGCTGCGGAGACAGTTCGGCATACTCTGTTTTTAACTGTGCGTATTCCTGTTTCCATGCTTTCAGGGCAATGGGTTTTCCGTCCAGTTTTTCTTTCAAAATACGGCGGGCGGCATAAAACAGCCGTAACTCCGCATCGTGGGATGTTTCAAATTTCTCCCTCTGTTTCTTAAACTTGATATTGTTCAATTCCGTATGAACAGGTTTTAGCCGCTGGTAATTCTCGCCCTCCCGTATCAATTCCTGCAATTCCTTTATCCGGGCAGATTTCTTTTTCATGGAGTCGCTTAACGCTTCAAATTCTTCGTTGACAGAGGAAAGACGCTCCTGCAAATCCTCTAATGTGAGCAGCTTGTTTTCCGTCAGATAATTGACGGCTTCGGCAAACTGCTTTAAGTTTCCGGTTCTGGCTTTATTGCTCCATGCCCCTGCGTTGCGCTGGTTGTAATAAGCGATCAACAGGTCGGCAAGGCTCGGTGTCTGCGGTTTGGAAAGTTCTTCTTTTACCTCTGCCATCCAGACAAACAGGGCTTTGATCTTCTTCCTCACATCCTGCATGAGCCGGTTGGTGGCTTTAATCCAGCGGTTCAGTTCCCCTTTCTCGGTGCGGATGCCCTTTGCTTCCATCTGCCGGACATTAGCTCCCTCGTGGACAGTAGGTATCAGGTCAAGCCCCTGCCGCACATAGGAACGGTGGTCGATACGCACATCCAGCCCTTTTTCCTCAAATTTTGTATTAACGGCAGCCGCCCACTGCTCCCGCCAGTGTTCCAGCGTTTCCGGCTCATGCCAGTCTGTTGTATGGACAGCGTTAAACATATAATCGCCGTTTTTATCCCGGATTCGGTTTCCATCTTCATCAAGAAGATATTCCCGACGCTGTTTTTGTCCCCATGTGCCATCCGGGTTCAAAGGGCGCATGGTTGTCATCACATGAAAATGCGGGTTAGGGATGCCGCCGTCCTCTTTCTCCGGGCTGTGAAAAGCAAGGTCGGCAATCATGCCTTTTGTCACAAACTGCTCCTGTACGAACTTCCTCGCCAGCTCCATGTTTTCTTCCAGCGTCAATTCATTCTGCATGGCAATATCAAAGGAATAGGCAAGCTGTGCTTTTGGATGTTTCTCGCAGTTCTCCACAGCATTCCAGAGGGTCGCCCGGTCAAGATATATTTCCGGCGCATGGGGCGGCAGCATGATTTCCGAAGCGATCACGCCGCCCTTTTTGGTGTAGTCGCTGACTTCTCCATAGTAGCTGCTGTAAAGACGCTCCCCGGCTCGATAGGCTGCGCTGGCAATGGCGCTCTGACCGGCGCTGCGCTTGATCTGTGCGATTGAAAAATGATAAAGTGCTATCCTTAGTCACCGCCTTTCTCCTGCCCGGAAATACGGGCGTGGTTCTCTGTGGCAGACCGGATGAAATGCTCCGCCTGCGGCAGATTCAAAATGCTTTCCATGAGGGAATAAAATTCCGCTTCGGATAGCTCCTTTGTCTGTGGTGCAATGCTCTCAATAGCTGCCCCACGGGTAATCAGCCGGTGCGTCCTCTGTTTCCGGGAACCGCTTTCCAGATACGCCTGCCGGTTTTTCAAACGCTGCATTTTCCGTTTTTCCTGTTCCAGCAGGACAGTGGTTTTTTCATATTCCTGCTTCAACTGTTCCAAAGATTTTTCCATGTTCTCACATCCTTTGCTGATAAGATAAAGAAAGACCATCCGCAGACAGTCCGTGTGTCAGTGCTTCTATAAAACCCGATGAAAAGGGAAAACCGCAGAGCGGATTTCTCTTTGCGGCGGGTACACAGGGGATAGCCGCTTTAGCGGCGCAAGGGGGTGTAGCCACCTTGTCGGAGCGAAGCGAACGCAGACCTCGGATTGCTGATTTTATCAGCGGCAGAGGTAAGCTCCGCAGGACGCACGATACATGGTCTTTAGACTATGTATAGAAGTGCGCCCTTAGTTCCTAAGGGATTTTGCCGTTTCCGGCAGTCTTGTCCTTTTTCTTGGAACGCTTGGAAAGATACTTCGGGCAGTCAACCACAACCGCCCGGAAGCTCTGTTTACATTCGTGCTGGCATTTCCGGCACAGTTCGTTGTAAGTGATACGGCTGCGGTCATTTAAGAAGAAAGACCATTCCAACCGCCGCTTGTTACTCATTCTTGCCATAACCGGCTCCTTTCTCCGTTTCTATCTGATGTACGCAGATAGACTGTTTTGATGTAGCGTCTCGGTATCATTTTTAAGTTTTTTTCCCTCTGTATGCCCCTTTGGAAAGTGCGGCAGTATTGCAAGTCAGGGAATGATACCTCACGCTTATTTGTCGCTTCCCGGTACGGTTTCGGAGCCTTTTGCCATCCATTCAAAGAAAGCAATTTTGCTGACCTTGATAAGTCTGCCCCTGCGGAACGCTGGAAAGCCGGGTGTGTGTACCAGCTCATAGGCGCTCGCTCTTGAAATTCCCATAATCCGCTGAATGTCCGCCACATCCAGAACCAGCGGTAAATCCTCGTAGCTGTTCAATCTCTTTTTATCGTTCATTCTGTTCCTCCCATAAATCAAATAGGTTAAAATGCTTCCTGTTGCCGTTCTCCCCAAAAGCCGTTTTCCTGCCCCATTCCTGCGGTGTTTCCCTGCATTGGTGCGCCGAATGCGTCACTTCTCCTGCCGGTCATATCCCTTTTGGACGGTCATTCACTTGTCAAGGTACTGTGCGGTACGAAATTACCAACCGCAATCATCATAGCGTACTATCCTTGACAAAACAATGATTCTGCGATACCATGAGTGTAACGGATATAACTGAATTATATAATTACCATAAACAAAGGCAGGGGATAGGGATGGAGAATCAGTTTATACGGCATGAGCCATGTTTTGAGAGGATTTTGTTTGTCCTGACGCTGGACAGGAAGAAAATGAAAGAGCGGATTTTGATTGGGGAAGAACAGCAGATCCGCTTCCGTCTGAACGGGAGCCAAAACGCAGAGGTGCTTTGTGATATGACACGCCCACTGGGAACTTTTTTGATAAACTTTGAGCGTGACACGGACAGAGACTGGAACTTATACGGGCTTTCTCCGCTGCGGCAAGCTCTCCACTCCAACCGATGGAAACAGCCGGAGCTGGAGCAGGCGGCAAGCGAATTTCTTTGGGAGAAATATCTTAGCAACGACCCTCTGAAAATGTATGTGGCGTTCCGTATCTGGAACAGCTATCTGCTTGCCAGAGAACCCCGTGACCGTAACGCTGCCTGTGACCGCTTCATGGATAAAATGAGCAGACTGACCGGGGTATTCCAAAACGAAACCATGAGCTTTGACAGGGAGACAGGAAAACCGAAACAATTTCAAGCTGGCAGCCTTTATTTCAAAGGCGCACCGTCAGAAGATACCCGGCTTGACCTCTGGTTCCCGGACAACCGGCGCACAGAAGAATGTGTGTCTGCCTATGCGTCCCTCTACCCGTTGATTACCTATTATCTGAACAGGCTGAATGACTGGGGGCTTTGCTTCCGGCGGTGCAAGGTCTGTGGAAAATATTTTCTGGCAAAGAGCCAGCGGTATGAGCTGTGCAGCGACAAGTGCCGAA
>OGGG01001321.1_pt1 | contig 20695 bp, 31 predicted proteins | sample 1571201 | NCBI WGS metagenome assembly OGGG01 (sample SAMEA2581946, study PRJEB24529) | metagenome | biome: Human gut stool | place: China | collected 2011 | reverse complement strand
CGGGCTGCCGGGTGACGGTATGCGCCCGGACACCGGAAAAGGCGGCGGCCTTGGCTGCCCGGTGCGGCGGTGTGACTGTCTCATGGGAGGACCTGCCCCGTGCCGCCGCAGAGCATGGGCTGCTGCTGAACGCCACACCGCTGGGCATGGAGGGTTCGCCGGAGTTCGAGTCTTTGGATTTCGTACAGGCGCTGCCGGCGAAGGCGGTGGTATACGATTTGGTGTACCATCCCACGGACACAGCGCTGATGCGAGCGGCGGAGCACCGGGGCCTGACGGCAGTGGGAGGACTTGCCCTGCTGGTGCAGCAGGCGGCGCTGGCCTTCGCCCACTTCACCGGCATAGTACTGGATGCGGCCCTGTGCCGGGATATCCTGCAGGAGTTGGAGGCGGCGCAGTAGGGGAGCGGCTGCCGCTTCCGTAAAAAATGCAAAAAAATCTGAAATAGGGCTTGCAAAATAAAAAGGAGTGTGGTATAGTAATCAAGCTGACGTGATGCAGCAAGTGAATATGGTATCCGGGTGTGGCGAAGTTTGGTATCGCGCTTGAATGGGGTTCAAGAGGCCTCGAGTTCGAATCTCGACACTCGGACCAAAAAAGTTCCGAAATCTGTGGATTTCGGAACTTTTTTTGCGCTTTTTGCGGGACTCTTGAATCAGCGGAAAAAGTCGTGCATAACGCCACCATAACGGCGGTGAAAAAAGTGCGAAAGCTTGGTTTTGAAAAAGTCACTTTTTGCAACTTTTTTGGAGAGCGTTTTTGTACGCACGCAGAATTTCTTTGGCCTGTGGCGCCATGACAAAGGTGAGATGATGGGCGGCGCACTCGAACGTATCCCCCAGGTCGGTGTCAAACAGGGATTGCTTCCGTGGCAGCGCCGCCTTTCCAAACAGTATGCCCAGAAAAGCCTGAGTTGCTCCGCAGCGGTAACAGAAATGCCCTCTGCTTTTATAAACTTTTGGATCTCCCGCTTGGTGAACCTCGCCATACATTTACGGATAAGCTCTGCGGTGATCTTACATCCTTTGCTGTAGGCAGCTGTGCCGACTGCTGCCGCTGGGCGCTGTAGGATGCAGCGGTGGCCCGTAGGTCCCCCCGGATTTCCTGACAGTCCATGCTACTGCATCTCCTTGACCCACCGGGTCAGGGCCGGTGCGGCCTCGTCCACGTGGCTGCCGTGGATGGCAAGGCCACGGGTGACGGTGGCCCCCGGTGCGGCTTTGCGGATGTCCCGCTCCGTCTGGGAGAGGCCACTGCCCTCGTGGGTGCAGAAGGGGCAGATGACCTTGCCGGTGAAGTCGTAGTGCTCCAAGAAGGTATAGACCGCCATGGGCATGGTGCCGCAGTAGTTGGGGTAGCCCAGATAGATGCGGTCATAGCCCGACAGATCTTTCGGCAGACCCAGCAGCTCCGGACGGACACTTTGCTGCCAGTCGGCTCTGGCCTGCGCCACGCAGGTGCGGTAGTCGTCGGAATAGGGGTGGGCCTGACGGAGCTCCAGCAGGTCGCCGCCGGTGAGGGATGCCAGCTGCTCCGCCACCCGTCGGGTATTGCCCACAGGGATGCGGCGATAGGAGCCGCCGAAGTAGTTCTCTCCCGCACGGGAGTAGTAAGCGATCAGAATAGCCATATCAAAGACTCCTTTCTATACTGCCGGGGGTTCTTAATACCGGGACAGGCGCTCCGGGGGGAGGGCGGGGTTCGCTACCGCCCAGGAGAGGTCGGCCCAAGAGACAGGGACCTCCGCCCACAGGAGCCAGGTGGCCATGTCCTGCGTGACGCACTGGTTCCGGGCCGGCAGAGGGTGCTGCAAGCGCACCGTGCCATGACCGTCTGCTATGTCGGCGGTGTGGAGGGTGGGGCGCAGGGAGCCGGAGGCGGTGGTATCCGACACCAGCAGCAGGGCGTGGCCGGCAAAAAAATCGGGGCCGTAGGCCTTTAGCTCCGGTACGTCCGGCAGTTGGGACGCCGAGGTGACGCACCGGGCATCATTTCGCCGCCGGGTATAGGGCAGGCGCACCCGGCCCGCCGTCTGCAAAGGCTGCTGCTTCATAAGTTCCTCCTTGAAAGCGGTGCGCCGCACCGGGCCTCTCCGGCCCCGTGCGGCGCAGGGGTTATTTGCTGGCGTACAGGACCACGTCCACCGTCAGGGTCTGGCCGTCCCGCTGGATGGTCAGACGGATGGTATCGCCCACGGAGTGGCTGCGCCGCACCGTCAGCAGATCGCTGGTGACGGAGACAGGCTGGCCGTCCGCCTCCAGAATGATATCGCCGGGCTGCACACCGGCCTCCGCAGCGCCCAGAGCGTCGTCCACGGTGTAGACCTCCACCTGCGTGCCGCCACCGGACTTTTCGATGGTGCGGACGGTGATACCGATGGTGGGGGTGCCCAGAAACTCCCCGTGGGCGATGAGGTCATTGACCACGAAGGACACGGAGCTGATGGGCAGGGCGAAGCCCAGACCCTCCACGGTGGCCTCCTCCTCGGAGAGGCTGGAGTTGCTCATTTTCATGGTGTTGATGCCGATGACCTGCCCATAGCTGTTGATGAGGGGGCCGCCGGAGTTGCCGTTATTCAGGGCGGCGTTGGTCTGGATCATGGTCATGGTGCGGCCCTGCATCTCCACCTCACGGTTGATGGCGGAGACGATGCCGTTAGTGAGGGTCCCCCGCAGCTCTACGCCCAAAGGGTTGCCGATGGCGTACACCGGGTCGCCCACCGTCAGCAGGTCGGAGTTGCCGAACTCCGCCGCCGGCAGAGGATTGTCCGCAATGGCCCGCAGCACCGCCAGATCCTCGTCCTCGTCATAGCCCACCAGACGGGCGTCGTAGGTGACGCCGGTGTCCAGCGCCACCCAGCAGCTCTTGCCGCCGGAGATGACGTGGGCATTGGTGATGATATAGCCGCTCTCGGTCATGATGACGCCGGTACCCACGGCGGCAGAGCCGTCGGACTGCTCCGCCACCACCGCCACTACCGACGGGTTCACCTTAGCGTACACCTGCTGAATGGTAAGCTCCTCACCGGAGGGGTCCTGACAGCTGAGCTTCACGCCCTCCTCCCCGGAGATGCGGGGGATAGTAGTCTCCTTCTTGCGGAAGATATCCACCATGCTGCTGGCGGAGTCGCCGTCGTCGCTGCCCGGCAGGCTGGGGGCGCTGGAGGCGGTGGAGGACAGGAGCACCGCCACCACGATGACCACGACCACCAGCGCTATGCCGCCTATGCCCAGCCACGTCCACAGACGGCGGCGCTTACGCTGGGTCTTGGCGGCCTGCTTCCAGACGTTCCGGGGCATGGGGCGCTGCTGGACGAAGTAGTTGACGACCTCCTCCGGCTCCTCCTGCCGGGGGGTGTACCAGCTGACGATCTCGTCCGGCTCCTCCTCCGGCAGGTCCGTCCGGTCCTGCTGCGGCTGGGGCGGCAGATCGCCGCCTACCGGGTCAAATTCTCTGTTTTCGTCATTATACATAGGATACTTCCTCTCACGGCTCGTTCCGCATGGGGTGAGCCATCTGAACGGTAAAGCTGAAGGCGGTGACGCCGTTTTCGCTGGTGACGGTGATCTGCTCCTTGTGCTGAGACAGGATGGTCTTTACCACGTACAGGCCCAGCCCGTAGCCGTCCTTATCCTCGCTGCGGGATTTGTCGGACTTGTGGAAGCGCTCAAACAGCAGGGGGATCTCCTCGGCGGGGATGGTCTGACCGACGTTGCGCACCGTGACCACAGCCTTCTCCCCGTGGACGGCCAGCCCCAGATACAGGGACGAGTGGGGGGCGGCGAACTTGGTGGCGTTTTCCAGCAGGTTGTAAATGACCTGGGTGATAAGGTCGTTGACGCCCTCCACCATCACAGGCTCCTCCGGGATGTCCGCCTCTACGTCCAACTCCCGGTCGGTGATCTTCTGCTCCATGGACAGCAGCGCCAGACGCATACTCTCGCACAGGTCGAAGTCCTCTTTTTTCATCTCCTGCGACTGGATCTGAGAGATATCCAGCATCCGGCGCACCAGACGGCTGAGCCGACGGCTCTCGTCGGAGATAATTTGCAGGTACTTGCGTTCTTTTTCCGGCGGGATGGTGCCGTCCAGAATACCGTCGGTGTAGCCGGCGATGGAGGTCATGGGGGTCTTTAATTCATGGGAGATGTTGGCGATGAAGTCCCGGCGCTGGCGCTCCGTCTCCGCCAGAGAGTCCGCCATATTGTTAAAGCCCGCCGCCAGCTCGCCGATCTCATCGCCCCGGTCGGCGTCCTGCATCCGCACGTCGAAGTTCCCGGCGGCGTAGGCCCGTGTGGCCTGCACCATCTCCCGGATGGGCTGGATCTGCCGCATGGAGGTCAGGGAGGTGACGATGAACACCAGCAGCAGGATAATGGCGGAGGTCATGAGGAACAGGCTGATGAAGGACCGCCACATCCCCATGACGGAGCGGGCGTTCATCACCGCCAGCACCACGCCGATGGTCTGGTCGCCGTCCTGAACGGGGACGCCCACCACGAACTGTTTGGAGGTGTAGGCGCCGCCCAGACTGCTGCGGCCCTGATACAGGCCGCTGCCCGTCAGAACCTCCTGCGTGATCTCCTGCGGGATGGCCACCACCTTGCCCCCCAGCCGCTGGTCCGCCGTCAGCAGGGCATAGCCGCTGTCGTTGCACACCAGAAATTCGGCGTTGGTCATGGCGCTACCCAGACTGATGAAGCGCTTGAGGTTTTCATCCTCCGTCTGGCCGCCGGACTTCAGGTAGTCCACGGACACCTGAGCAATGAGACTGGCCCGCTCCTGCAGCTCGTCCCGCCGCTCGGTGAAGTTATAGTTATAGCTCAGGGCGAAAAAGGACACGCCCAGCAGCAGCAGCGTCAGCATCACCATGCCGGCGGTCAGGGCGAACTGCTGCCAGTAGAGCCCGCTGAACCGTTTCTTGCGCTCTGCCATCACTTCACTTCAAACTTATAGCCCACGCCCCACACGGTTTTCAGCTCCCACTGGTCGGAGACATTCTCGATCTTCTCCCGCAGGCGCTTGATATGGACGTCCACTGTCCGGGAGTCACCGAAGTAGTCGAAGCCCCACACCTCGTCCAGCAGCTGGTTGCGGGTGTAGACCCGGTTGGGCGTGGAGGCCAGATGGTACAGCAGCTCCAGCTCTTTGGGGGGCGTATCCACCTTCTTGCCGTCCACCAGCAGCTCGTAGCTGTCCAGATTGATCTCAAGCTTGTCGAACACCAGACGCTTGCGGGTGTCGTCGGGGATCTCGCTGCGGCGCAGCACGGCGTTGATGCGGGCCATCAGCTCCTTCATCTCGAAGGGCTTGACCAGATAGTCGTCGGCGCCCATCTCCAGACCGGTGATGCGGTCGTTGACCTCGCTTTTGGCCGTCAGCATGATGATGGGTGTCTTGGCCTTTTCCCGGATGTGGGCGCAGACGGACCAGCCGTCCATCACCGGCAGCATGATATCCAGCAGCACCATGTCCGGCGCCTGCCGGTCGTATTCCTCCACGGCCTTGCCGCCGTCATAGGCGATGCGGACGTCGAAGCCCTCCTTCTCCAGATACATCCGGATCAGGTCGGAAATATTGCGGTCGTCCTCGACCACCAGAATGTTGCGTGCCATAGGAAACCTCCCATTTATATACTATATTACCATTATACCCGGCAGTTTTCGGGCTTCCTGAACATTTTGTAAATTGGTTCATGAAAGTATACCACACTTTCGGCCGTTTGTATATGCCCCGGACAATATTTTTCGGTGGGCTGGGGGGCAAGGGGGGACTTTTCGGATATTTTATGAACAAACATAGGTACTTCTGTGAACATTAGCACTCGACACTTGACAGTGCTAAAAACGGTGCTATGATGAAGCTGTTCCAAGGGAGAGAGCCAAAGAACTCCACCGGGGAACGGAAAACGCATACAATGTGTAAGCGGTGACAAAAGTTGGCGCCAGTGAGACACCGGCACCCGGAATTTTGAATGGAGGTATGACTTATGTTGCCCAGCATTTTTGGTGAGAATTTGTTTGATGATTTCTTCTCTGATCCTTTCGGGATGATGGTACCTCAGAGCCGTGACCCGCTGTATGGCAAGCACGGCAAGAACCTGATGAAAACCGATGTGCGGGAGACAGAGAACTCCTATGAGCTGGATATCGACCTGCCGGGCTTCAAGAAGGACGAGGTCAATGTGGAGCTGAAGAACGGTTATCTGACCATTCAGGCCGCCAAGGGTCTGGACAAGGAGGAGCAGGACAAGAAGGGCAAGTACATCCGTCAGGAGCGCTATGCCGGGGCCTGCAGCCGCAGCTTCTACGTAGGCGAGGACGTGGAGCCGGAGGAGGTGTCCGCCAAGTTCGAGGACGGCATCCTGACCATCTCCGTGCCGAAGGCGGCCAAGAAGCAGTTGCCCAAGCAGACGTCCATCAACATTCTGTAAGCGCTCTGTGAGCGTCCGTAAGAGACGGGAAAGGGTCCCCGGCGAGAGCCGGGGACCCTTTTTGCGTGCCGGGATGTCAGCGGATCAGGGGCAGGAGCAGCTGGCAGGACTCACAGAAGTAGGTCTCTATGTCGTCGCCCTGCAGGAGGACCTTGGAGACGACATTGTGCCGGAAGAAGCCCTTTTGCTTGACCTCGCTGTCGGTGAACACGCAGGTCATAGGGGTCAGGCCGGTGGAGCCCATGAAGGTGGAGGCGCCGGTTTTCATCTCCTTACCGCATACGGGACATTGCATGGTACATTCTCCTTGCTGTGATAGTCTCCGGCGGCCAAAGCCCTCCGGGAGGTCTATTCTATCACAGCGGCGGAGGATTTTCCAGAGGGGGGAGAAAAACTCCGGCAGCGGTCGCCTTTCTGCGGGGAAGGCGCCGGGAGAAAATCAAAAGGTCTTTGTCCCATGGGACAAAGACCTTTTTTCTGTAATAGCGAAACACTATAGATATCGGTCCAAACCTCAATTTGCAGAGAAAATCATTGGTCGCATCTATCTGCCCACCAGCAATTTATAGTTTCAATACGATTAGACAATCTCTCCTTGTATCGGTTTAGCGGAATATCGAGCAAATCTAATAAAATAATTCTATACATGAGTGAAAGCTTGTGTAGGTAAAGCACACTCTCATCACCATTCAAGAATTTTCTATTCTGCTTACTTTTAATGTGAGCAATTCGATTCCTACTATTTACTAATATTTGCACAAAACCTTCCAAGTCTTTTTGGTACTCACCCCGAAAAATTTCTTGCCCATAATGGCTTATTATATATTTAAGATCCAAACCTAATTGGGACTCCTCACGACTCTTCCTTTTTGGCAAAACAAATTCGCTCTTTTTGCTCTGAATAATCTCGCCCACACCAATAAAGGCTTCAATTAGGAAAGCACATTTCATGTCCACAGGCATTTCAACTCTGGAAAGGCAATATAAAGCCGTATTGTGAACAATATCTAATTCCTCTTGAATCAGACACCAATTTGAAAAAAGTGTTTCGGAAAGCACCTCATCAAAATTAATCAAACGGTTATTTTCTCCAATCATAAAATCAGCAGAAAAATAATTAGGAAGCAACTTTTTCTGAATGCTTGTGGTGATTTCGACTCCATCCTGAGTAACCGATGTGATTGGATAAAACTGTCCATCCATTAGCATTATTAGACGCTTCAAATCAAAGTATAAATGATGAAGGTCGTATATGGAGGCATCCTCTACAGTATGAACCGTAATGATACGTTCACCAAATTGCTCTATGGAAATCTCTGCTAAACTATGTTGTTGGCCTATATAGGCTGTAATCGTTTTCTCGAACGGTCCACCAAGTATACCATTGTTGGGACATTCTCGAACAATGAATTCCATCTGGTCACCACCTTTAGATAGTGCGGAGTTTTCTCTTGGCTAAAAAGAAGAAAAGAGTTCTGTTTTAAATATCATACAGCAAGCTTTATGTGAATTTCTATGTTACTCCAGACATATTAACTAATCGTTTATAAATTCCTCAAATCCGCGGTATAAAGTATAGTTATACTTTGCAATTTGCGGTTGCCCTCCAAAGAGTTTGGAGGCTCCTGGATAATACGAAAAAGTAGACTTGATTTGTGCTAAGTAAGTATATGGATTATTAATGTTCCCTACTCTTTTCTCAAAAAGCCCAGTCAAGATTCCGGCCCACAAGCCGGAAGACTCAATTGCGCCTTTATATAAATCAGGGAAATTACTACAATACCCCAATACATCCGCAGCTACAGTAATTACAGTTGTCAATATACCACCAAACTTAGCAACCCTTAAAATATCCATACTTTTTCTATATTCATTCGCTGCAGAATCAATTTTTTTCTTTTCATCATTAATAATTGCCTCTATCACTTCAGGAGCATCTGCTTGAGCCAGCTCATTGCGAAGAGTTTTAATGGCATTCAAAAATTGATTGCGCTCATCTTTTCGCTTTTCACGAAAACGAAGAATATCTGTGGGAGGAACATGCAAAAGATCTTGTGGAAAAATATCAGGAATCATAATCGATACTAATGCTTCGGTGCTCGGTTCAATGTATTCTTTCCCCGGTCGATAATCATCCTGAAGAGCTCCTCCGTATAAAAAGTAGGTTGATGTTGTCCACAACTCTTGATTTCTGGTCCACAAAGATAGTGAATTCTTTTTTGCAATGTGATTTGCTAAAAAGGTCATATAGAAGTTCACAGTGTGGGGGCTTGCATACAGCCAGTTTTCATCCTCGTCAATATGTTTTAGCTTGAAGAAAATATCCTGCAAGAGTTTGACATCCATTTTTGAAGAATGAATTCGGATATATTCTGTTTCATCATCCTCAATCAGCGAAAGCGCAGCTGCTTTTCTATGATTCTCATCCATAAACTTCGAAAATTCTTCACTCGCTTCTTTTGAATACGGAACAGGAGATAGTGGGATTCCAATTTCGCCGGTAGAACACAACTCTCTAATATTTCGCGGTTCATTCAATTCATATCCAGGGGGCACAATTCTATATATTTTATCCGCAAAAAGAGCTGCATTCCAGAGCCATTGATAATCTTCGTGGCGAAACTCAATTGTCGGATAATAAAGAATAGAGTTACTCATAATTCAAGTTTCCTCTCTATAATTTTAAGGAATATTTTATTGATGAATTGAATGGCTTATGCGCATCATCCGTCAATTTCTATACATGATTCAAATTGTTACTTTAGGTGCGTCCTCCCCAAAGATAACTTAATCAATAGCATCTTAAACTCTGGTGCAATCCATGAAGCAAACTCGCAAGCAATCATCGGATGAGCAAATGTTCCTCCGGCTTTACCTTGCTTAGAAACAATGCCGATTGCCTTTGTTCGGTCGATCCACAGCTTTGGTGTCAATGTAAAAGAAGCGGCTTTCTTCTTTTCTAAAAGCTCCTCATAACCGGCTTCGCTGTAATCAGGATTATTTTCCTGTTCCCACAGGTTGAGGAAGGCTAAGGTGTTTCCACTTCGCAACCAACTCTGAATCACATATCCTGGAGCATCCTCACTATGTGCTCGAGCAATCTCGGTAAGAGAAATATAACTCTCATCTTGCTTCTTGTCCTGTGATACCGAGTTCTTTCTCCGTGCAACACTTTCCAATACCTCACTCTTACTCTTGCCATAGCCAGCGAGAGCGGAGAGCGTACATTCAGCAATATCATTTTCCTTTGCGATTCGCAGTATAATTCGATCTCGTTCCTCGCAGGTGATATTATCCGCTGCCACAAGGTATTCCAACAAATTTCCAATGCCAGCTAAATCTATCATGCTGATTTTCCTTGCCACACGCCTCACCTCTTGAGGCTATTGTAGCATAACTTGTAGAAATATGAAAGATAAATCAAATCTGAATCACGGCAGGGGAAACATAGCGTGTGTCTTTCCTTGGTGTTCCTTCCTTATCGTAATCAACATTGCAGCGGGCAGACTTCTCAAACTGTGCATCCATGAACTTCTCCATGCCAATAACAGCTATGTATTTACCATTAGAAAGAAGATGATCTACCGCAGCTCGAGTCCATTTTGCTTTTCCGGTCGGAGAAGATATTTGTTTTGCATGAAGCATATCCACGACCTTTCCCAAACTTGCTCCTGCCATATAGAAATCAAAAATCATACGCACAACATTTGCTTCACTCCTATTGATTTCAAGTGTCCCGCTACTGGTCAAAGTAAAACCATATGGTATTCTCATGTTTTGCCCCTCCTAAAAAATAAGAATTCCTATGCTGCCGCCTCACCCGAGAGGCAAAACATAGGAATATAGAATATATTGTTTTCTTTTGTGCTGTCATTCTGCACAGTCAGCAAGGTTAATTGGTCTTCTTTGGTGTCAAAAATGACAAAACCCGTGTATAACTTAAGTTATACACGGGTTTTGTCTAATATGGCGCAGTGGGAGGGATTTGAACCCTCGTGCCGCTTTTGACGGCAACACGATTTCCAGTCGTGCTCGTTATGACCACTTCGATACCACTGCATATAAAATGCTGCCGCAACAGCACGGTCTATTATACCAAAAATCTGCGCCTTGTCAAGCGAAAAGCACAAAAAAGCCAATAATGTAGATTGTCAAGTGTAATGCGAAAAAATCCGAGAAATTTTTTTAGGTGAGGTTTTGCAATTTGGCGATTTCCTGTTCAAAAAGCTGGGCAGCGGTACGATAGTCGAGGATTTTACGAGGCATAGCGTTGATAGCAGCAGCGGCCCTGTCACAATCCTTCTGCGTGACGCTGGACATACTACGGCCTTTGGGGAAATAGCGGCGGATGATACGGTTATTCCGCTCATTCGAGCCACGTTCGCAGGAAGAAAACGGATGGCAATAGTAGACCGTTAGACGCTTATTTCCCCGCTTATCATGCTCCATCCCGTAGCAATCTTGAAATTCAGAACCGTTATCCACAGTGATAGTCTTGAATGTACCCTGCGGGAATTTTGAAAGTGTACGTTCAAGAGCGGAGACGGTGGCAGCAGAAGTCTTACTTGCCGCCCGAACGATGATTTCAAAGCGTGTCATGCGTTCCGTAAGGACAAGGAGGGACTGCCGCTTGCCTTTTGCCTTGCCTATGACGCTATCCATTTCCCAATGACCAAAAGACAAGCGGGCGTTTACTTCCTCCGGGCGGCGGTCTATGGGTAGTCCTTTGAGCGCTCTGGTGGGCCTTATCTGTCCGGGCTTACGCTGCTTACGACGGGACTTCTCCGGGAGATGCCTATTAGTGATACCGGGGATATAGCCCCGGTCTATGTAGCGATAGAGCGTAGCGGTGCTGACTGTCCATTCATGGGCCTGTCTTTTCTGGCTGACAATGATATCAAGAGAAATACCGTGTTTGACCTGCTGGGCAACATCTGCGGCGAAGCCGTAGTTGTTGCCCAGCTTTATTTCTGGCCCTTTTGCCGTGGCCTGATGGTCTGCATAGTCCTGTGCGATCTGTGCGGAGTAGTGCCATGGACGGCGGCTGGTTTCTGCGCCAAGGTGTGGATACAGGCCATGCTTTACCTCCCGGTATATGGAGGAAGGAGCAAAGCCAAGCAGATGGGCGATTTCAAGACAGGATTCGCCATCGTTGTAGAGCTTCTCGATACAGAGACGGTCTGACCAATCCAAATGCCGGAACTTTTTCATAGCATTTCCTCCTTGAAGGTGTAGATTCAAAATAGCGCAATATGCAACAAACGCCAAGCCAAAATAGGCTCAGCGTTTGTTTTTTATTACCATACCATACTTTTGCGAAACTTTCAAGAATGTAAATTATGGAAGAGATGGAAACGTTTTACCGGAGAATGGCGCAAAGCCAGAGGTGCGCTATCCGCTGTGGCGGGGACGGAGGTTTTTGTGCCGCACACCAAAGGCCCGGTCAAGACCGACAAAAAAATATCGCTTTCTGTTGATGAAAAGCAGCTGCCATGACTGACCGGCTGCTGCTTTTCATCTGCCGCCAAGCGAGATTTTTTTATCGCAAGTGGCCCTCTCACGGGGGAGGGCCAGTCTTGACAGTGCCATTGTTGTGTGTGGCGGAATGGACACACACGCTCGCGAGCGAGCGTGCTCACACCACAAATGACTATGGGAAACGGAGGTACACATGAAAGAGACTACCAAAATGAGCCGGGCCGTGGGACAGCTGGAAAAGATGTACAACACCATCAACGCCGACCTGTTCGGCGGCGAACTGCCAACGCCAATTATCACGGTGCAGAGCAAGCCTGGGACATACGGGCATTGCAGCTGCGCCAAGGTATGGCGGAACAAGGACACCGAGCAATACGAGATGAACATAGCCGCCGAAGCGCTGGACGTGGAGATAGAGGAGGTGCTGGACACACTAGTCCATGAAATGGTGCATCTGTACTGCCGGGAGAACGGCATACAGGAGGTAAGCCGGGGCGGGAAGTACCACAACGGGAAATTCAAAGCACTGGCGGAGGAAAAAGGGCTTGTATGCTACAAGGCCGGTCAATACGGCTGGAACACACAGGGCAAGGGGAACGACAGATTGACAGAATACGCCCTTGAAAAAGGCTGGTCAGAAATCAAAATCAGCCGGGGCGGGTATCAGAGAATCAGCGTACCGGCAGGCGGCACACAGAGCCACACCGGGCAGCAGACGGGCGGAGAGAGACGGCCCAGCAGCACAAGGAAATATCAATGCCCATGCTGCAAGAACAGCGTGAGAGCCACCAAGGCGGTCAACATCCTATGCGGGGATTGCATGGTCAAAATGGAGGTGGTGGACTGATGGCAGCGAAAAAGAAAGACTACCATATGAGTATTCGGTGCTACTTTCCGGGCGGTGGGGACAACAAGACGCAGCACCATCCAGTTATGCCGCTGAAAGATATTGCCAAATGGGTAGAAGCATACGAATTTACACACCCGACAGCGGAGAGCCTGACCATCAAGATCTGGCTGCATGACAAAGAGATAAATTGAACATACACTTTCAAAAGCTGACCTATCGGCTACACGGGGGGAAAGGACGAAATATGAAAGTAGATATGTGTGAACACTGCGATATTCCGGAAAACCCGGTGTATTACGACGTTGAAAGTGAATGGTATTTTACCTGTTCGGACTGCGCTTGTTACGATTGTCCGCACAAGCACGATTGTGAAGGACAGTGCGGCTCAGAAGCACCGGTATAAGCTGAAAAGAGAAAAGCCCTCGCCGGGAGGCGGGGGCTTTACCACTTCTCCCACGTCTTTTCCGGGAGAGGTTTACGGGACAGAGTATTGAACAGTTTCCAGAGGGGCGGACAGAAAACCAGTTTCGTACCACCGGCGACAAAGGGAACGAAGAAATATTCGTCACAGATTTCTTTGGTCATATCGTTGATACCGACACGCCGACCAATTTCTTTTCGCTTGATGAAGAAGGGCAACAGGGAGGGCTTAATGAGATAGATATGACGGGCCAGCTTACGAATTTTGATATCCACGTCCAGACCTTGAGAGAAGAAATCCACGTCAAGCTGATAGTGACGATGATACTTGAAGAAATAGATTTCATCCGTGGTCATAGCCATTTTACGGTTATCATATTCCAAACCGGCTTCATCAATGATAAGACGGCCATCCGACAACATAAATTTGCCGAAGTCGGACTTTTCGCATTTCATAGCACCGGTAATGCCGAAGTTAGACCAGACCTTGCGGCCCTTTTTCATATCCTTCTTGGCCAGATAGGCGGCATAGGTGGATTTACCAGCGCCGGGGATGCCAAAGTACAGGGAGAGGGAAACGGGCTTTGCTTTCATAAATACTCCTATCCAAAACAGAGACAAAGTGTATTTCAAAGGAGGGTGTGCGGCGAGCGCACGCACACCCTCCTTTTTTCGTTACGCCTTGGCAGACAGCAGACGCTTGAACATACCAACGCCGAGACCACACATGGGAACGGCCACACAGGCCAGCAGCAGGATCGGCTGACCAGCAATAGTACTGGCAACAGTACCCACCCAGCCAATGGCAGAGGTGAACACGGAGGTGATAGCGGAAATGATTTCAGCCATAGCAATACCTATCCTTTCTTTAGATTTTGCAGGGGAAGAGGGCCTTACGCCTTGGCACGCAGCAGGCGCTTAAACAGGCCCACGCCGAGACCACACATGGGGATGCCCACGCAGGCCAGCAGCAGGATAGGCTCGTCAGCAATGGTACTGGCGACAGTACCCACCCAGCCAATGGCGGAGGTGAACACGGAGCCGATGGAAGTCAGCAGGGAAGCAACAGTCACAGCAGGCGTCGTTCAGCAGCACTCCTTTCATCAATGATTTCTAAGTAAGCTTCGTACAATGGAAACCACCACGGCGAAGCAGATTAGACTAAACAGGTAGAAAATAGGCGGCTCTATGAGGAAGTCACAGATAGCCTGTAAAATGGCGGTGCAAAAAGCAATCATTTCATTCATCGCTTGAACACCACCCCGATAAAGCGGAAGAACGACCAGAGCACAAGGGCGAACATGAACACGCCGGAGAGCCAGTACCAATCCAGACCGGCAAGGCCGGGGACACACTCCACGGAGGTCAGCACCGTGCCGTCCGTGCGAGTCTCCGTTACCGTCTGAGTGCGGGGATGGTATTCACCAAACACCGACTTCACCACGGCGGGAAGGCCGGATTCATCCACCGGCTGACTGTCCAGAGCAGAGGAACGCAGGGAATCGGAATCCGTCGTTTCCTCCGGCTCTGCTGTCGGGGTCTGCTGAATGACCACCACCGTTTTACCGTCCTGCTCCTGCACAACAGGCGTGTCCGCTTTGGTATCAGCAGCGTTTGAAAGTGTAGCTTCAAAATCCATCATATCACCTCACATCGTTTTTCCGGGCGGAAGATACCCGGTATTTGCGGCTTGCCATGGAGCCAAGGCCCTCTGTATCTCTATCCGCAGTACCCACAGGGAAACCGAGGATAAGCGACAGGAAGGAAAGACTGATAGGAACAAGGAGCAAGCCCACGGCCAGCACAGCGAAGGAGAAGCCAGTACCGGGGACTGTTATTTGGAAGAATTTCCAACTGTTAGAGAGCAACATCTTGATTGCCGCCATGAGTTCAGACAAAGAGTTCCACCACCTTACTAAGCACACCGGCGAACACGTTGACAACAAATTGAATCAGCTTGAACGCCACCAGAATGACAGAAACAGCCGCAAAGATGAAGAAGAAAACGAAGATAGCCGACAAAATCGGAAACAGGGGCTTCGGCACCCAGAGAAACGTATCAAGAATTACATCGATCATGTCAACCACCCATCCGAATAACCATACGCATCAGGCCGAACAACAGCACTGAGCCGAATACGAAACAAATCAAAGTCTGAATTGCAAAGGGCAACGCATCAAATACACCGAGACAGAAGGAGAAAAACTCCGACACGTCAGAGAGCAGCGAGGACATATAGAAGGTCAATCCCATAAATTCACCCCCACCGCCGAGGAGGAATCCAAATAGAATTGGCTCATATCCTCGATACTATCATCCACCTTGACAAGAGAGTTCTCCACACAAAGCCGGTACAGGAATTGCAGCAGCTTACCGGAAGCGGAAAGAGAATTGCCGGACAGCTCACCGATAGAATGTTCCTCCCCGTCCTCACCGACAACGTAAAACACATTGTAGGCATCATTAGACTTGTCAATGACAACGTTCGTCACATTGTCTACGCTGGACTGGGAGTTGTCTATAACCACCTGAAATTTATCCACAAGGGAATCCAGATTAGCGGAAAAGTTGGTATTCAGCGTATTGATACTATTGATTACAGGCGAGAGGTCAACGATCATACCAGATACCGAAATCGTATCCAACCGGGTCAGCATAGCGGCGGACAGAGCGCCGAGGTCAGTTTTTTCGCCCTTGTACGTACCCCAAAGGTACGAGGGCAGCGTTTCAACCGTAGGCGACATGGTATCCATATGCTGCAAGGCTTTACGCACCAGCACGGCTACCTCCGTCTGCTTATCATCGTAAGTAGACCAAAGCTGGTTTGTGATACGGGTCAACGTAGTGTTGGCGGTATCCAGCCGGGCAACCGTCATAGCAGCCAGAGCGCCGATATCAGCTTTTTCGCCGTTATAAGTCCCCCACAGGTAATTAGGCAGCTTTTCAATGACCGGAGCAATAGTGTCCATATGCTCCAAGATTTTACGAGTTAAAACGGCAATATCGGTACGAACACCGTTGTACGTAGACCACAGCTGACCATAGATGGAGTTAATCAGCGAGGGACGTTCGGTGGTATAGTACACGCCACCAGAAGCGTTACGAAAATAATACGTTGTGCCGCTTACGATAAGCCGAATGACATAAAAATCATCGCTACTCTTAACGATAGTACACCCATAAGACTTCCAAGAAGCACCGAAATCGCCATTAGCGAGACGAGCGTTCAAATCAACGCACAAATCAGACAGTGCATCATAAGAAATGCAAGTTTGTGCAGTTGCACCGCCAAAGCCACCCGAACCAAAACTACCGGGCCGACTTCCGCCACCGAAACCAGCAGCATAAGAGGGCATCACAAACAAAACGGAAAGCAGCACACAGACCAAGGCAGCACACGATACTCTTTTCAAATTTTTCATAGTTGAAACACCGCCTTTCATGTGGTAAAATGAAGAAAAAAGGAGGATATCACATGGAATTTTCCAATATCACGACCATAGACGTAAAAGAATGCATTCTCATTGCAATACTGCTAATAGTTGTTATCACTTGCTTCATACTAATCCACCGGCTACACATCATGAATACACAAATGAACTACTTCGTTCAAAAGTCAATAGAGCAAGACAATGAAGAACTAAGAGCCTTTATAGAACAAGAAATAGACGAACTGAAACAAGAACTGAAAAAAGACTTCCCGAATGAAAAACTACCAGATTGACCCCATCCCCGGCTATGCCGGGGATTATTTTTCGTCCGTTTGCCGCACGTCAGCGGGACGGAACTTGCCGGGGAACAGCAGCCGAAGCACCTTTGTGACCACCCAGAGCATGGCCGAACCTACCAGCACGAAGATGAATAGGAACACCAGAACAAAGGTGGCAGAGATCAGAAACTTAATCATTTATCCCTCCGTGAACGCAGAAACCAAAACAGGTTGCCGTCTGTTTGCCCATGGCCGATATAGGCCAGCAGCAGACCGAAGAAAACGCAGCCGGACAGACAGCCAATGGTATGAATGGCCCCGTAGAGCCAGATAAAGAAATTACAAACGTAATGTGCCATAGAAACCTCCTGTATAGTTGGAGGCGGGGGCGGGAATCGAACCCGCAGCACCGGAAAACGAAACCGGTATGTTACCGTTACACTACCCCGCAATATTTAGAAGCTATGCTGAATGAAGTAGAAAAGCGCACGTCCGGCCGCATAGGCGAAGCCGCCCACCAGACACCACTTGAAGCGGTTCCAGAAATTCATAAACTTGTACCGTTTCCTTTTCAGCTTATACCAGCAGCGGCGCACATACCGAAGCGCCACAGCGCAGAATTGAAAATGCATATTCAAACCGTCCGTTGAAAGTGTAGATTCAAATTCGTTGTATGATTTAGCCGCCCTTTTCGGGGCGGTCAAATCATATTCATATCGTCATTTGTACCGGCTCACGTTCGCATTCATCCACCCAAGCGTACCGCTCTATGTAGGCTTGCACACCGGGATACTCTGCGATATGGCCGTTGGATTGATACTCACGCACCTTGTTGATACGACGAAAGAACGCTTGCCGTGTCTCCCGGTCAATGTTCATGTACTGTTCATCCGGGGGAATGTTGGTAATGATGAATACCTTCGTGAAACACGCCTGACGGTTGAAATAGCGGCACGGGAGAAGCAACGGATAGCCGTCCAGATAATTCAGCATATCGCCGTGTTTCAGACCCGAACGGAACTCCTCGAAAATGATAACGTCCTGTCCGTCGTAGGTATCAAAGGGATGCTTATAGTCGGTGACACGATAGCAGTTTTCATAGCCGTACTTGTCCATGACGCTGCGTGTCTTGCCGCTGCCGGTTTTTCCGAAAATATACGTTACTTCCAGATTACGCCAGCAGCTTTTGAACTGTGCGTCACGATACATGGAGCGGACACGCTCCACCTTTTCAAGGTCACGATAGGCAGAAGCCACGGTATCCACGATATCCTCATTGGAAGCACCGGCCTTGATAAGCTCCACGATCTTGTCAGCATCCCGGCTTTTGCCCTGCCTTTCGTCGGGCAATTCGCCGCCCTCCTCGAAGGTGTCAGAGAAATTGATACCCTCATGGAGGTGTCCGCCGGTGTCCTTGTAGGAGTAGGAGCCGTCTGGCTGCTTGTTGAACTTTGCGCCGTCTTTCAGGACATAAGCCCGGTTTTCGGCAGACTTGCCACGGGCGATATCACGATGGAATGAAGGAAAACGTGCGTCGATTTGAGTATGGGTAAGACCGTTACTGGCAACGACATACACATGAGTATGGAGCGTTTCGCATTCGTCGCCCTGTTCATCGCACATACACCAGTAGACGAGGGAGGGTAGGTCGAGAACAGCGGCCTTGATACGGGCATGGTCAAAGCCATGCTCCAAGGGGTTATTGATGGTTATGAGCCATTTGCGGGACTGTGGCATAGCGGAACACCTCTCAGACATTGACAGATTTTTGCCAATGATTTACAGATTTACAGAAGTTGCAGGGGGGTAATACTGGCCCCCTGCATCCGGGGCGGCTACGCCGCCCCGGCGCACTATGGAGGGAGAAAGAGAGGCGTCCAGAATGGTGAGCGTGGGTCACTCATATCAACGGATAGGCGCAAAGTCCACCACATAGCCACGGTTATCGAACTCCACGTTGTACTCCTTGCCCACCTCGATGGTGTCGATGGGGTAGTCGATGGGGTCGAGCGCCAGCGTCATGGCGGCCTGTCCGGTTACGTTCCGGGCCTTACCCAGATAATGCACTTGATTGAAGTTGTAGGGATTCCCGGTTTTCTTTGCGATGCCCTCCAGATGGGACTTGCCATAAACCTTGATTCTCATGTTGATATACCTTCTTTCGTTAATTTGCAACACGCAGCGCAGCCGCTGCCTATTTGCAATATAATTGTAAATCAACACAAAAAAGCCAATAATTTTTGGAAGGGGGCCACTTGCGGCCCCCTTCCATGCGATACCCTCAGTTCATCTTCTCGGCAACGGTCTCCAGCGCCGAATCCACTGCGTTACCCATCCGCTGCATGGCTTTGCCCACAGCGGTTTTTCTCGTCTTCGGCCGGGGAATGACCATCACCTCTACCAGTGCGCCGGCCACCATGCCGACGCATACGCCAGTGACGAACGTACTGACCTTACACATTCCTGCATCACTCCTTTTTCGGTACGGCCATAGTATATCCATTCCGGCGGGAAATAACCGTCTATGCCTTGCCAAAAGTCGCCGCAGCGCATATAATGAATAAAATATCTGATCATGCCGCCGCTCTGCGGCGAGAAGGAGCGTTTCATGTCCATTACGGCTTTGCAGGAACATATCCGCAAAAAAAAGACACCGCTGGCGCTGGGCCTTGGCCCGGAGGCGGACCGGCTTCCCACCCCGGTGGTGAAGAGGTTTACCGATCTCTACGGCGAGAGCGTCATGGCCCGGTCGGAGGCACTGCGCTATCACGGCACCCAACTGATGGCTCAGGCGGCCCAGCGGCTGCCGGCAGTGGTGCTGCGGGCCGACCGCTACCTCCTGTGCGGAGCTATGGGGCTGGACGTGCTGTCGAATCTGGTGCAGATGGCCCGCAGTCAGGGCCTTTACACCATTGTGGACGCACGCTGCGCCGATCCCGCCGTGTGGCTGGGCGGTGAGGTGAATGCCGACGCCGTGACGATCTCGCCCTACTATGGCACTGCGGCGGCCGGGGAAGACAAGGCTCTGTTTGCGCTGATCCGCACGGCAGAGCCGGGTGCAGCGGAGGTGCAGAACCTCATGGCCGGGGATCGTCGCCTGTTTTTGGCGGCGGGAGAGCAGATGGCTCGGCGGGGGGCTGGGATCATGGCCCAGACGGATTACAGTCTGGATGTGCGGGAGCTGCGGCGGCGGCTGAAGGATGCCTTCCTTCTGCTGGACGGCTGCGGCGGCGAAGCTGCCAGCTATGCCTTCGACGATTTCGGCCGAGGGGCTATGGTCATCGACGATGCCCTGCAATACGCAGAAGACGTGCCGGCGGCCATGGATGATGCCATCCGGGAGATGAAGCACTGGGTCACGGTGGTGTGACCCGGATACCCACAAAGGAGAAGCTATGACGACCATTTATCTTGTCCGCCACGCCGAGGCGGAGGGCAATCTCTATCGCATTGCCCACGGACACTATAACAGCTGCATCACCGATGACCGGGGGTGCCGCCAGATCCGGGCGCTGGCGGAGCGCTTCCGGGATGTGCCGGTGGATGCCGTGTACGCCAGCGACCTGATCCGCACCCGCACCACAGCCCAGTCCATCTATCTGCCCAAGGGACTGGAGCTGCATCCGGATCCCGCCTTCCGGGAGATCTGCATGGGGGAGTGGGAGGAGCACTGTTGGTATGAGCTGCTGCGGAAGTACCCCCAGTCCCACCATGATTTCAACCACCGGCTGGATCGCTGGCAGGTCCCCGGCAGCGAGACGGCCCAGCAGGTGCTGGATCGCTACCTCCCGGCCCTGCGGCGGG